>ENA-OWNT01003291-OWNT01003291.1-seawater-metagenome-genome-assembly--contig:-NODE-3291-length-15433-cov-9.481896_pt1 | contig 15433 bp, 13 predicted proteins | sample MGYA00238136_ERZ651165 | MGnify/ENA primary metagenome ERZ651165 (study PRJEB26861, sample SAMN08777766) | seawater metagenome | isolation source: coastal seawater | place: USA: Florida | collected...
GTCTTGGTCGTCTTCGATGTCAATTCGGACTCCTGCTCTTGCTTAGCGGGTGGTCCGGCAATTCGGGGGAAGGCCAGAGCACGACTTGCGCGCGAATGAAACCCCTTCAGGGGGAGGTGGCCCGAAGGGCCGGAGGGGGCCCACCCAACCGCCGCGTCGACACCCCCTCCAACGCCGCAGCCGCCTCCTGCCACCCCTCCGCGTCATCCACCGCCAGCTCCGCCCGCACATCCGCCCGCCCCGACGGGTGCTGCCCCTCCACCACCAGCCGGCGCGGCCCCGTACACCGCACCGAGCCCGGCCGGTCCGACCGAATCTCCAGCACCCGCCCATGTCCCGTCGCCAGAATCAGCCGCTGGCCCGACATCACCAGGCGTGCCCGGTCACGTCCCCCCGGCGCCCGCGGCCCGCCCGGAATGCTCTGGTTCACGTACAGCCGCACCGCGGCGTCTTCCACCTCACGCACGGCATCTTCCCCGTCCGGCAGCGCCGCACCACGGGTCCGCCGAGACTTCCGCCAGGCGTTGAACAGCGTGGCAAAGACGACCAGCGCGCCAAACACAATGACGACGGAGAGCAACGTGCGCATGGAGGCTCCTGCTGCGAGCGACGGCCCGGGAAGCGGGGCCGCACGTGGGTCCTTCGGACAGTTATGACCTCACGTTGTTCCCGTCTGTCGACGAGATCGCGTGCCCACGCTCGGAGCCGTCCATGTCCCGCCCGTCCGACCCTCTCCTGGAGATGCTCCGGAAGGTCGCCAAGCAGAAGAAGATGAACACGGCCGCCCTCGCGCGCGCCGCCAATGTGCCCCGCGGCCGCATGAAGCACATCCTCGCCGGCAGCGAACCCATGACCGTCGACGAGCTCATCATGCTCAGCCAGGTCCTCGAGCTCGACCCCACCGGCATGGCCGCCGCCGAGATGGAACAGCAGGCCGAAGAAGAAGAGGTCCAGGCCAGGCCCGGCCTCCGGTCCCTGCACCGCCGCGAGAGCCCCGAATTCGTCATCGACCCCATGGGCAACCACGCGCAGCAGATCCTGCAGGTCGGCTTCATGCTCGGCGTCGACATCTTCCTCATCCTCGACAGCACCCAGCTCGAGAACAGCGGCATCCCCCAGACCGTCCGCGGTCGGTACCCCGAGCGCCTTCCCCTCACGCTCGACGCCGCGTACCATCGCCACCACCAGGCCACCTACCTCCCCGAAGGCCTCCAGGTGCGGCTGTCTTTCGACGCCCTCTACACCTGCGTGTTGCCCTGGGCCGCCTTCATCTCGATTCACCTGTCTCCCCTCCCCCCCGACCCCATCGCACCCGAGCCCGACCCCGAGCCCGAGCCCGAAGCCACGAACAAGCCGCGCCGCGGTCACCTTCGTCTGGTCTGACGCCCCTCCCCGCTCCCGCCGGATGCTTCCATCCACGTCCGGCGTTGGTCCGATGCTCCCGCCTGCCGTCGAGGCTCTGATGTCCTTCTCTCGTGTCCTCCTCGCGTGTGCCGCCTTCGCGCTGCCCGCCCTGCCGTCCGTCGCGCAGGCCGTCGCCCCCACCATCACGCCCGCCGATGCCGGTGCGGCCGAGCTGGTCCGGCGCATGCCCGAAGCCACCCCGGTCGACCGCATCAACCAGGTGCTCGAAGCCCGCAAGCTGTCCGAAGGTGCGCTCTTCGACCTCGCCACCACGCACCCGCACATCGTCGAGCACATGTACAACTCGAAGTACGACGAAATCTTCGAGTACATCGACCTCATGCCGCCCGCCGAGCTCAACCGCATCCGCCGCGGCGAGACCGTCATCCGCACCACCGCCGACCTCCGCGGCCGCGAACGCGAGCTCGCCGGGTCCATCGGCGGTCGCTTCGGCTTCCCCAAGTACGACCCCGAGAAGGTGGTGGCCGTGCGCATGGGCTCCATCAACCAGCAGGTGTGGAAGTTCGAGGTCAAGTACAAGAAGAACAAGCGCAAGGAGTACACCGACGACATCTCCTTGGCCTGGAAGTCCAGCCCCGAACGCGACGAAGAAAGCCGCGACCTCATCGCCAAGGCCGTGGGCGCCCGTCCCAGCCGTGTCGCGCGAGGCGTGGGCTCCGCCATCGGCATCCAGGACGGCTCCTTCGAAGACGAACACACGCTCAACGACTCGTGGGCGCTCGTCGAAGCCGTGGTCACGTCGGAAGCACGCACGCCCGTGTCCACCGTCTCCATCGACGACAAGGTCTACCTCGACGGCTCTCACAGCATCCGCTTCTTCGCCGAAGAGCGCACCCGCGTGTTCTACGAAGCCGCCCAGGCCGCCCCCGTCCAGCCCGGCCAGCGCCTGCTCGCCACCTCCCAGGTCAAGGCCGAAGAGCTCCGCGTCGAGCACCGCCAGCGCGAAGACCACGTCTGCATGACCCTCTCCTTCATGGACGGCACCGGCGCCCCCATCGGCCCGGCCCGTCGCGCCATCGCCCGCCTGGAAACCTACCCCTGGACCCGCCTCGCCATCGAAGAGACCGCCCCCGAAGGCGCTGAGTTCGTCCGGATTGCCGTGTTCAGCGGCGTCTCGGGCACCGCCTGGTTCGACGCCATCGAGATCGAAGTGCTCGAATAGGTCTCCCGCCCCAGATTTTTTCCACTTCGGGTTTCGGGTGGGGCCGACTGGAGGGTCAGACAGGCGACGGCCACGGAGCGAGATGCCACCCACCCCCACCGACGCAGAAATTCAGGCGCTGTACGAACAGTACGCGCCCATCGTGTTTCGGCGCGCGCGGTCCATCCTCGGCAACGAAGAGCTCGCACGAGATGCAGTCCAGGAGACCTTCGCCAAGGTCATCGCGCGGTGGGGGCAGTTCCGCGGCGACGCCAGCCCCACCACCTGGATCTACCAGATCACCACCAACCACTGCCTCAACCAGCTGCGCAACAGTGGGGGTCGGCGCGACAAGCTGCAGCGCCGCCACGACGAACTGGTCCCCGATGGGCCCAAGGCCCCCGATGCACGCCTCGAAGCCGCCGCCGTGCGCGACATCCTCGCCACCTGCGACGACGAAACCCGCCGCATCATCGTGCACGTCTACTTCGACGACATGACCCGCGAACAGACCGCCGAGCTGGTCGGTCGCAGCGTGCCCACCGTCCGCAAGCGCATCCGCGGCTTCCTCCAGCGCGCCCGCCTCCAGATGGGTGCGGTCGGCATCGCCGCCGTCGGCCTGTTCCTGCTGTTCTCCGGAGGGTTCCAATGACCTCCTCGTTCCTGCCCATCAATGATGGGGACCGTCCGTCGGCCCTCGACCTCGACCGACGCCTCATGGGCGAGCTCGACGGTCCGGTCCCCGACGCCCATCGGGCAGCCACCGACACCGCCAAGGCCGAGCTCCCTCCCCTCGACATCGCCGCCCTGCGCCATCGCGCCAACGTCTCCCACCGCCCCGTCCGCCGCCCCCGCGGCTGGATGTTCGCCGGCCTCGGCTCCATCGGCATCCTCGCCGCCGCCGCCCTGCTGTTCGTCCCCCCCGAGCCCGCCTCCACCCGCACCAAGGGCGCCCCCCAGCTCGGCTGGATGGTGCTCCACGACGGCGTGGTCGACATGGGCAACGCCGACCGCACCGTCGAAGCCGGCGACCACATCCAGTTCACCTGGGCCGGCACCGCCGACACCATCGTGCTCATCGGCATCGACGGCCATGGCGAGCCCACGGTGCTGTGGCCCGAGTCGCCCGACGCCCCGCCCGTCGTCCTCGACCCCGACTCCGGCCTGCTCCAAGGCTCCGTCCGCCTCGACGACGCCCCCGGTCCCGAGCGCTTCTTCGCTGTCTTCGACGCCCGGTCCGTCCCCGACGCCACCGCCCGCGTGATGGACGCCTTCCACCACCACCACAGCCGCGCGGCGCTCTACGATTGGGCCGACGACACCCCCGACATCGACCTCGTCATCCTCGACAAGAGCCCCTGAACCGAGTCCCCGGTGACCCCCCTCTTCCTCGCCCTCGCGCTCTCAACCCCCGCCCACGCAGAAGTGGTGCGGCATGCGCTCGTGGTGGGACACAACCTGGGCACGGTCGACGAAGTCCCCCTGCTGTTCGCCGAAGACGACGCCCAGCTCATGGCCCGCACCCTCGTCGGCGCCAGCGGCACCCGCGCCAACCACACCACCACCCTCGTCTCGCCCACCCGCAACCAGCTGCTGCACGCCCTCGCCAACCTCCGCGAGGCCGTCGCCGAAGACACCGCCCGCGGCGCCGACACCCTGGTCCTGTTCTTCTACTCGGGCCACGCCGACGCCACCGGCATGCACCTGGGCCGCCAAGACCTGTCCTGGGACGAGCTCCAGACTCTGCTCGACCGCACCAACGCCACCGTGCGCGTCGCCTTCCTCGACGCCTGCCAGAGCGGGGCCATGGCCGAGTCCAAGGGCCTGCGCACCAAAGGCGCCACCCGCGCGCCCGCCTTCGCCGTCGAGCTGTCCGACCGCCTCACCGCTTCTGGCCAGGTGGTCCTCACCAGCAGCGCCGCCGACCAGGTCAGCCACGAAAGCGATGCGCTGGGCGGCAGCTTCTTCACCCACCACCTCGCCTCGGCCCTCGCCGGTGCAGCCGACACCAACGCCGACGGACAGGTCACCCTCGACGAAGCCTGGGCCCACGTCGCCCGCGAGACCGCCTACCAGACCCGCGACCAACGCCGCGGCTCCCAGACCCCCACCTACGCCTGGGACCTCAAAGGCACCGGCCAGCTCGTGCTCACCGCTCCGGGTCGGGGCGCGGCCACCCTCGGCTTCCCCGCCGGACTCTCGGGCGAGTTCGCCGTGTTCGACCTCGAGCGGCGGGCCTTCGTCGCGCGGGTGGTGCTCGATGGCACCGAGCGCCGTTCCGTGGGGCTGGCATCCGGTGACTACATCATCCAACAGCGCCTTCCCGACCACCTCGAGGTGGCCCGTGTGCGCCTGTCCGACGGCGACCGCGTCGAGCTGGAGCAGGTGGGCTTCGACACCGTGTCCTACGAAGACGACGTCATCAAGGGCGCCCTCGACGCCAGGAGCCGCCGCGCACGCCGCCCGGAGCTCTCCGCCACGGTGGGCCTCACCTCCCGCTCCTACGACGACCCCGCCGACGGCGTTCTCGACGTCCCATCCACCGCCGGCGTGGGCGTCGATGCCACCGCCACCTGGACCAACGGCATCCGCCTGGGCGTCGACCTCACCCAGTCCTCCGGCGCTGGCGCGGTCCGGCCCGATGTTGCGTTCAGTGTGGGTGCAGCCGAAGCCACCACCTTCACCGCCACAGCCGGCTGGCTCACGGCCCCGCGCGTGTGGCGTGTCGGGGCCACCGCCCACCTCACCCGCCTGTCCTATGTCATCGACTACCCCGAGTACGACCTCGGCGACCCCCAGTCCCTCCGCACCATGGCCCCCGGCCTCGGCGTCGTTCTCGGCGTCTACCCCGGGTCCATGAGCATCGAAGCCCGCGGCCGTGCCCATGAAGTGCGGTACGAAGTCGATGGTGTCCCCGCCGGCATCCGCTTCGCCGACCTGTCCATCCACATCGGAGTCCGACGATGAAGCGCGCCCTCCCGCTCACCGCAGCCCTGCTCCTCACCGGATGCGAAGACACCCTGTCAGCCGACCCCTTCGTCACCGACGCCGAGTTCCTCGCCGCCCTGCCTCGCGCCGAGGACCACACCCTCGCGGTGGCATCGAGCACCGACTCCACCCGCGACGCCACGCCCCCGCCCAACGAAGACGACGGCTGGCCCGACCTCCTGGGCATGTCGCTCGAAGTGGCCACCAACCTCAACAGCCTGTCGCTCACCTGCCTCACCCTGGTCGACGCCGTCGTGGAGTTCCCGCCCACCTACCGCAGCCCCGACGGCCGCCAGTGGGGTCCGGTCGACGTCGACAACGACGTCACCATCGCCCTCGACATGGTCCGCACGCCGGATGCCTACGAGTGGGACTTCCAAGCCGCCGCCACCGGCTCGCCCGAGCTCCCCAGCCTGTGCGCCGGCGCCCACGACCCCGGCACCGAAGACCTCTCGCGCGGCACCGGCACCCTCGACATCTGGCTCGAGAACTGGGACGACATGAGCACCCGGGGCACCCTCGCCACCGAATACGACCTCACCGTGGGCCAAGAGCTGCGCATCGACATCGAAGATGTGGGCGATGTGGGCGGTCGCACCGAAAGCGGCGCCTACTACTTCCTCAACACCCGCGCGGCGGGGGGCGACTTCCAATACCGCACCACTCTGCTCATGGACGACGGCGTAGACGCCATCCTCGAAGTCCGCACCCGCTGGACCGCTCGCGGCGAAGGTCGCTCCGACGCCCGGGTCATCTCCGACGACTACCCCCGCGACTACCGCTTCTCCGAGTGCTTCGTGTCGGGCGGTCGCAAGGTGTGGCGCTGGACCGACCTCGCGGCCGGGTACGAAGAAGGCTTCGAGGGTCGATGTGCCTTCGACGAGCCGGCCGCAGTCGACGAGATCTGAGCAGCCTACTCCTGCTTCTGCACCACGGCAGCACCGTGGATGTCGCTGCGCTCAGCACCCGTGTACGCATGTCCGCCCGGTGCCGACACCGGGCTCGTGTCGACCGAGTTCGTGCTCCGCAGCACGCCCACCAGCCGACCCGACGCACCACCGTCCAGCAGCTCCACGATGCCCACCCCCGGGCAAGAACCCTGGGCCGAGTGGGTGACCGACACCGGCGTCGGACCGCGCAGCGCAATCATCAGATACTTGCCATCCGGCGTCTCCTGGAGGAGGTCGGGCGCCGGGTCGTTGGTGGGCAGGCCGGCGTCGTCGCTCACCGAAGCCGCTTCACACGGACCCGTGCCCGTGCCCTGGCCGTCTTCCGAAGTGAGGTCGTACGTGCTGTTCGAATAGTCCGACGCATCGAACACCTCGACCACATTGCGGATGCGGTCCACCGTGTGCACGTGCGAGCCATCCACCGTGCGGGCCATGCCGTGGGAGTCCCGGCGAGTGGTGGAGTCGGGCAGCTGGCCCGTGGTGTTGGGGTCGTCGGTGCCGCCCAGGTTGCCGATGGTGTTCGTGTTGGTGCTGTCCTTGTAGATCTCGTTCGGGGCCGGCGTGTTCTCCGGGTTGCCGCCCGAAAACGCTGCGTCGTCGAGCACATACATCGTGAAGGTGGACTGCTCCCCGCCCGCTTCACCGGCGGACACACCGGCGTTGAGCCACATGTCGTCGCCCACCTGCACGCCGCCACAGCCCGCACCGTTGAAGGTCTCGGCGCCGTACTCGCCCACCAGGGTCATGGGGGTGGTGTTGAGATCAGCCACCAGCAGGCCACCACCGCCCATCGTGACGTACACGTTGTCGCGGTCGGAGGCGATGGGACAGATGATGACGTTGTTGCCTCGGCCGCCCGTGCCGCCGTCGGGCCCGGACGTACAGCCGTTTTCCTTGCAGAAGCCGTTGGGCGTGAGGTCGCCGAAGGCATCGTCGTCGTAGGCGCCGGTCACTTCGCCGATGAGCGCGTTGCCGTGGTCGTTGTTGCCCGAGAAGTAGGTGGCCTCGGACGTGACCGCCATCCCCTTGCCCACGCCCAGCGACGCCGTCTTGTTGAAGTTCAGGCCCGTGATGGTGCCGTCGGCATCGCGGGTGACGTCGATGCGCTCCAGCACCTTGCCGTGGAGGTTCGCCACCAGGATGGCCATGCCGTCGTTGCTCCAGAACGACATGTGCACCGAGCGGGTGTCGTCGCCGGCCACGTTGGTGGCGGTCACGCGGAACAAGCCGATGGCTTCCTTCGTGACCGTGTCCATCACGCCCACATACCCGCCGCCCGGCGCGAACATGTTGGTGGTGACGTACCGGCTCTGGGGGTCGGGGATGACGCCGTGGAGGCGCCCGTAGCCAGACAGGTCGCCGAGGGTGTTGCCGGTGGGGGAGCCCGAGCCGTCCATCTCCACGAGCGCGAGCGGGAACACGTCGTTCATGTCGCACGGCCCGGCGCCACCGTCGGACGGCCCGCAGCTCACGGCCGGCGCATCGGCACCTCCCGCCAGCTGGGCTTCGATGTCTTCCGAGTCCCAGATCCACAGATAGCTGCCCGACACGCCGCGGCTCTCCACACCCGCCACCGAGTTGGACTGGTCGGAGCCCCAGACCTCGTAGCCAGGGGGGTCTTCGGGGATGTCGCCGGTGTCGCCGCTGTCACCCGAGTCGCTGGTGTCCGGGTCGTCGGTGTCGTCGGTGTCTGGGTCGTCGGTGTCGGTGTCGTCCACCGGGCCGTCGGTGGCGGTGGTGCCGGAGCTCTCCCCGGCGTCTTCTTTGCCCGAGCAGGCGGCGAGCAGGGTCACGGAAGAGAGCAAGAGCAGGGTGCGCATGGGGGTTCCCGGAGTGTGGGGCGTGGCCGTGGCCACAGGGGGTTGGCCCTCTCGGGATACCAACGGCCCCTTCCCGTACTCAATCTGTTTTTCCGGAAACACGCTTCACCAAACCACCGAAACACCCTGCCTGACGCCATTCTCAACCATGCGCCACGCAGTCGTCACCAACATCCAGTGAAACACCGCGGACCGGCGCTAGACCCAAACAGGCCCGCAACACCTGTTTCACACCCTACGGTCAACCCCGGCAAACCGCCTACTGTCAGGGTCATCCAGCCTGTTTCAGCGCACGGCACTGACACGCATTCGCCGAAACACCTACCCCATCCAAGTCATCACGCGGCGCAATCCGCCAACACGATGCTGAACCCGCCACACCCGCAGCGCTGATCCAGATCACCCCACGCACCGCGAACGCCCGAGCTCAGCCCCCGTCGGCCGTCGACGGTGCAGGCGGCTCGCGGTCGAAGCGGTCCTTCGGTGCAGCGTACTGGGGGTCTTTCTGGGCCGCCTTCACCAGGTAGGCCAGCGCGCTCGCCACATCGGCTGCACGCTCCGACCGGCTGTTCATCGGCAGCTCGAGGGCCGGAATCATGTGCTCCTGGCCGGCGGGCGGCGAGGGAATCCAGTCGGCGTCTTTCACCGCCCAGGCCTCACCGTCGCGCTTCTTCCGCTTCTGCAGCTGACGGGCGCAGGCCGCATCCGCATCGCAGGGAATCCGGACCACGATTTCGTTGGCCACCTCGTACGAGATCCGCGCCGGATCCAGCGCGTGCACGCTCGCCACCAGCTGGGAGTCTTCGCAGTACGAATTGCGGGTGACTTCGATGGTGAGGTCGCCGCCTTCAGCCAGGGCGAGCTGGGCGGTGGCCTTGCACGGCCGCCAGGGGCTCGCGTGCTCGGTGAGGTGGCTGTTCACGAAGGCGAGCGTCTCGGCGAGCGACGGCGGCGCAGCATCGGTGCCGGGGTCCTGTGCGTGGGCGGGGCTGGCCATGGTGAGGCCGAGACCACCGACCAGCAGCCCCATCGCCACGGCACGGGCGACAGGCAGGCGCCGGGCCTGGACAGAGGGGGTTTCGGAGCGGGGACTACGGCGGGACACGACGCCTCCAGGCCGGCAGACTATCGTCCATTCGGTCTTTGGTCTTCGTCGGCTGGTCGACGGGCCGGTTGAAGCGCGCACCCCGGGATCTCCGCTGCCTCTCGTCGTCCAATACTCCGGGCGGGCCTGCCTGCTCGGTGAGCACTGTGACTGGGCCGAGGGCGCCAGTCTCGCCGTGCCCACCCCGATGGGTGTGCGCATGGCCATCGAAGATGCCGACGACGGCGTGTTTGTGCGCACCGCCCTCCACGGTGAGCTCTACGAGACACGCGTCGACCTCGGCGCCGACCCCAACCCCGATGGCGGTCCCCTCCGATTCGTGGGCGCATGTGTGGCCGCGCTCCGGCAGCGGGGCGTGATGCTCCGACCCGCCGCGATCTGGGTCCACGCCAGCCTGCCCGCGGGGCGCGGCTTCTCTTCTTCGGCCGCGTTCTGCCTCGGCATCCTCGATGCGCTGTCTCGGCACGCCAACATCCGGTGGACCGCCGAAGAGCTCGCCGACCTCGCCTTCCACGTCGAAGCCGAGCTCCTCGGTGTGCCCTGCGGCCGCCTCGACCCCATGGCCTGTGTCGCCGGCGCCCCCGTCTTCCTCCAGTGGGAAGGCGACCGGGCACCCCTCCGCCGCGTGTCCGTCGGCCGCACCGCCCACCTCGTGTTGGGCGCATTCCCCCGCCACCGCGACACCGTCGGCATCCTCACCGCGTTGTCCCAGAGATGGAACAGCCCGCTGTCCGCGCCGCACGAACCCAACGACATCGGCGCCGTCCGCGAAGCCATCTCCGTGTGGGGCGCCACGGCCACCCGGGGGGCCCGCGCTCTGGCCGACGGCGACCTCCTGGCCCTCGGCAACGCCATGAACGAAGCCCAAGGCGCCTACGACCGCGTGGCCGACAGCGTCGACGCCCTCGCCGCCCCCGGCCTGCGCGCCGCGTGTGCCGCCCTCCTCTCCGAAGGCGCACTCGGAGCCAAGTTCAGCGGTGCCGGAGGCGACGGCTCGGTCGTCACGCTCGCGCGGGATGCCCGCCACGCCGAAAAACTCGCCGGAGTCCTCCGCGACCGCAACCTGGCGGTCTGGAAGGTCCCTCTGGAGGCCCAGTGATGCTCCCCGCCCTTGTCTTTGCCGCTCTGCTTTCCGCGCCTGAAGCCGTCGCCGAAGACACCCTGCCCGAGCCCCCCACCAAGCCGGCCCGCAAGCCCCCTCCCCCACCGCCGCCGCGCCCCGGCTTCGCGGGAGATGCCATCGTGGGCTGGACCATCGGCAACCTGGCCGCCCCGAGCGTCCCTGCGAAGCCTGCGGGCAGCTTGCTCGTCCGCTACGACGCCTTCGCCACCCGCCGGTCCACCGGTGGTCCGCGCCTCGGACTCAGCCTGTGGGGGTCGTTCGCCACCCCACCCACCGCCGCATGGTCGGCCGAAGCCAGCCAGGTCTTGCGCGCCGACGAAGCCGATGTCGACGTCGATCTCACCGACACCGCCCTCCGTCCCCGGCGCTACGGCATCATGACCGTCCTCCGCCACGACCCCCAAGCCCCCATCTCCGCAGATGTCGGCTTCGGCTTCGGACGCGTCGACCTCGACGCCTCCCCCTGGGGCCGCGCCGCCTTGCCCGCCCTCACCGTGGAAGCGGGCCTCCGCCACACCCTTCCGGTCGACCGTGTGTTCGTCACCTGGACCGCCCGCGGCAGCTGGATCGAGACCCCCAGCAGCGCCGCCGGCTGGCCCGCCGAAGAGTGGTGGTTCGTCGAGTTCGGTCCGTGCATTGGCTACGGCGTCAGCACGGCGGGTCGATAGGCCGCCTCATTCGGAGTGGATAGCCACCGGATCGGTGGGGCCAGGTGCTTCGGCCGCCAGCCGCCAGCCGCCAGCCTTCTCGTTCCGACGACGTGGGAGCCACTCACCCGGGATGCGCAGACTCTCCCCAGCCTCGAAACGACAGAGTGACGCCGCAGGGCTGGCTGCTGGCCGCTGGCCGCTGGCCGCTGGAGGCCCCAACCCGCAGGACCCACGAGGATTCTCCACGCCTTCGCCTCACACGCCCCGCTTGTCCAGCGCGGTCCCCGTCTCGGCCATCAAGTCGGTCACCCACGCCACCCGGCCGTCCACCGTCTGAAGCGCCGGCATGAGCGCCAGGATGTCGTCCGGCACCTCGCGGCTCACCAGCCCTTCCAGCGAAGACTGGAACAGCCGCTGCGTCCACGGATTCGCCGACCGCACCCCGTCGTCCACCAACGGAATCCCACCCCACGGCAACACCACCAGGCGGTCCAGCTGTTGTGTCCGGGCACGGGCCTCCTGAAAGACCTGCGCCACCGCGTCGGGCTGCTCCACGAACCGGTACACCAGCCAGAACGTCGCGAAGTCCCACGGGCTGCGGTCCGCCACAAAGCCGCCGTGCGTCGACAGAGCCGCATCCACCCGCGCGCACCACTCACGCCACAGCGTGTCCACCAGCCGCCGAAACCCACGGTGGCCCAGGCCATGGACATCCAGCCCCCCCTCCAGCCGCTCCCGCATTCCTTCCGGGATGTACGGCACGCCGTAGTGCGCAGCCAGAGCCCGCCCCAACGTCGACTTTCCAGTGCCCGCGCTGCCCGCCAGCGCAATCCGAGGAGGCCGGTCGCGCTTCAGCACCGCCGCTGCGCGTGCCGCCGCCACAATCCCGGGGTCGGACGCCAGCGGTCGCTCCCCCAGAGTCTGCACCACCGCGCCCGCCTGGGCCAGCTGCAGCCACGTGTGTGAGCCCGGCACCGGCGCAAACCGCAGCGCCTCCGACACCGGCATCCCCAGCGCCCGGCACAGCAGCACCCGGATGACCCCCGCATGCCCCACCACCACTGTGCGCCCCCCTCGGAGCGTGTCCCAGTGGCGGTCCATCGCCTGGCCCACCCGCTCGGACAGGTCTGCGAGCGACTCTCCACCCGGCGGTCGGGCCGTGTCGTAGTGGGTCCAGAAGTGCCGTGTGCCCACGATGTCGGCTTCCGTGAGCGCCGCCCAGGTCTGCCCCTCCCACGCGCCCATGTGCTGCTCGCGAAGGTGTGGGTCCACCACCAGCGGCACCCCGAACTGGTCGGCCAGCGCTTCGGCCGTCACCCGCGCCCGCTGTAGATCAGACGTCAGCACCCGGTCCGGCTTCGGGATGTGTCGAACACTCCAGGCCTGCAGAGCCGCCGACTGGGCCAGCCCCACATCCGACAGGGGGAGGTCGGTGTGACCGTAGCACCGACGGGCCTTGCCCACCTCCGGCTTGCCGTGGCGGAGCAGGTGAAGGTGCGTGACCTCCGACGACGGAAACGCTTGCAGCGTGGTGCGGTCCCAAGCCACTCAGTTCACCGTGGTCCAGTCGCCCGCGCTGCGCACGATGTCTCGGTAGAAGGCAAAGGCCCAGCCCAGGTCGGCCACGCGCACCCGCTCATCCGTCCCGTGCGCCCGACCCACATCGTGGGGCTGCATGCGAATCGGGGCGAAGCGATAGGTGGCATCCGACCGCTCCTGGAGGTGCCGTGAGTCCGTCGCGGCGATGAACAGCCCCGGTGCCACCACACTCTCAGGCAGCTCACGCCGCATCGCCGCGTGGATGAAGCGATACCCCGGGTGGTCCACCGGGCTCACCTTCGATGGGTCCACATTGCCGCCCGCCCGAAACGGCTTCACCGTCACGTCGCCGCCCGTGCTGTCGGCGATGCCCTGCACCCGAGCCTGCACCGACGCCATCGAGTCGCGCGGATGCAGCCGGTAATTCACCACCGCCCGCGACTTCTGCGGCAACACATTGTCCGCTTCGCTCGCAAAGAGCTGGGTGGCCGCCTGTGTGGTGCGCACCAGCGCGTTGGTGGCCCGGCCCGCCTCCAGCTGCCCAAGCACAAGGCTGCGCGTGAGCCACAGGTTTGAGAACACCGCCCGCTCCGGCATCTTCATCTCGGGCGCCAGGTGCGCGAACATCGCCTCGGCCGGCCCATCCAGCGACGCCGGCATCGGGTCGGCCTCCAGCGCGGCAATCACCCGCGACAGGTCGCCCACAGTCGTGGTGGGGGGCGGCATCGACGAGTGCCCCATCCCCCCCGACGCCGTGATCTCCACGCTCAGGTAGCCCTTCTCGGCAATCCCGATGAGCGCCGCCGGCGCCTGCACACCGGGCACCATGCCATCGGTCACCACCAGCCCCTCATCGAGGATGAAGCCGAACTGCACCTCGGCGTCTTCCAGGCGTTGGTCGAGGTCTTGGGAGGCGGCCCCACCGATTTCCTCGTCGTCGCTGAACCAGAAGTACAGCGTGCGCGTGGGCGTCCAGCCCGCGTTGGCCAGCACCTCCACCGCATGCGTGAGCGCCACGAGCGTCACCTTCATGTCGATGGTGCCCCGGCCCCACACACAGTCGCCCTGCCCTTCGCCACAGGGTGCGATGGCCCCCGAGAATGGTGGGTAGGTCCAGTCGCCCTCGGTGCCCGCCTCAACGGGAACAACGTCCTGGTGGGCCAGAAAGAGCACCGGCTCCAGGTCGGGGTCGGAGCCCTTCCACACGAACAGCAGCGACTGGTTCAGGGTGTCTGCGCCCACGCCCACCGTCTCGTAGAACACCGGAAAGCGCGCCCGGTGCCACGTGTGGAAGTCGGAAAACGCCTGTGCGTGCTCTCTTCCACTGATGGTGGGGAAGGCCACCGCCTCCGACACCAGCGACGCCGCCAGCGACGTGTCCACGGGCTCGGGCGGACCATCCGGCGCCTGCTGCTTGCTCTCCACCGTGGCCGTGCGCACCGCCATCGCCGCCACCAGCGACAGCAGCGCACCCGCCAGAATTCCCGCCAGTCGCGCGCGTGATGCCATGTCGCCTCCGAGCGAGCATCCTCACCGACCACGTCCGCCCGAGCAAGGCCCACCCCCCAAACCCGGGCTATGGCCGCGAGAGCACTCCACGCGCCCGGGTAGTCCCATGCACCGCCGCTTCCTCCCCATGACCGCCGAAGAAGCCGGCGGACAGCTCGACGTCATCCTCGTCACCGGCGATGCCTACGTCGACCACCCTGCCTGGGGCGTGGCCGCCGTCGGTCGCTGGCTCGAGGCCCATGGCTTCTCGGTCGGGGTCATCGCCCAGCCCGACTGGCGCGACGTGGAAGCCCTCCGCGTGATGGGCCGTCCGCGCCTGTTCTTCGGTGTCACCGCCGGGAACATGGACACCATGGTCAACAAGTACACCGCCGCCCGTCGCATCCGCACCGACGACGCCTACAGCCCCGGAGGCGAGCCCGGCCGTCGCCCCGACCGCGCCACCATCCCCTACACCGCCCTGTGCAAGCAGGCGTTCAAGGGAGTGCCCGTCGTCGTTGGTGGTGTGGAAGCCAGCCTCCGCCGCTTCGCCCACTACGACTTCTGGCAGGACAAGATCCGGGGCAGCATCCTGCTCGAGGCCAAGGCCGACCTCCTCGTCTACGGCATGGGCGAGCGCGCCATCATCGACATCGCCACCCGCTTGTCCAAAGGCCAGTCCATCCGCGACTGCCGCGACATCGCCGGCGTGGCCTTCCCCCTCGGCGCCAAAGAGCCGCCCCCGTCCGGCGACAACGTGGTCGAGGTGCCCTCTCTCGCCATGTGCCGCACCGACCCCACCGCCTTCAACGCCCTCACGGTCCACATGTACCGCGAGAGCAACCCCCACTGCGGCCGCACCCTCATCCAAGCGCACAAGAACCGCTGGGTGGTCCAGAACCCACCCGCCGAGCCAGTCGACACCGCCGGCCTCGACCGCCTCCACGAGCTGCCGTTCCAATACCAGCCGCACCCCTGCTACCGAAAGCCCATCCCCGCCCTCAACAGCATCAAGGGCAGCGTCACCGTCAACCGCGGCTGCTCCGGCGGGTGCGCCTTCTGTGCCCTCACCATCCACCAGGGCAAAGACGTCACCTCCCGCAGCCACGAGAGCGTCGTGCGTGAGGTCAAGAAGATGCGTCGCCGCAAGGGCTTCAAGGGCATCGTGAGCGACCTCGGCGGCCCCACCGCCAACATGTTCCAC
>ENA-OWNT01003292-OWNT01003292.1-seawater-metagenome-genome-assembly--contig:-NODE-3292-length-15432-cov-5.929469_pt1 | contig 15432 bp, 12 predicted proteins | sample MGYA00238136_ERZ651165 | MGnify/ENA primary metagenome ERZ651165 (study PRJEB26861, sample SAMN08777766) | seawater metagenome | isolation source: coastal seawater | place: USA: Florida | collected...
CGCGCCTACTGACTGGTTGACTCTGCGTGCAACTACTGGTGATGCATTCATCGCACCAAGCCTGGAAGACCTTCTCGACCCAGTGACTTGTGGCCTGTCCACAGTAACTGACCGCTTCGGTCCGTTCTCTGCCTTCACCACAGCTTGTGGCGGTGGTAATCCTAACCTGACTAACGAGACTTCCGAGTCTACTCAGTTCGGTTTTGACCTGGCATTCAATGATTTCGATCTGTCTGTAACGTGGAACGAAACAGACTTCTCGAACCGAATCATTGACATCAACGGTCAGGACATCATGGAACTGGATTTCCAGAACTTCAGAGATGTTACTGGCTTCGCAGGAACCGGTCTGACTGGCAGCCAGCCAACAGAACAGCAACTGCGTGATTGGGTTGCCAATCCAGCGTCTAACAAAGACATCATTCGTGACCCGAATGACATCTACACCATCTTGCAAGTTAACAACACCAGCACCATCAATGCTGAGTCTGTGAAAGTTACTGCCTATGACATACAGGCTAACTACTCACTGAGCCTCGGTGACATGGGTGATCTGCGTTTTGGTCTGCAAGGTACTTACGTAGATGAGTTCCTGTATCAGTCTGATCCAACTCAGCCTGTTCAGGACGGCGCCGGCAAATACAACGATAGCACCAGTGCGGCACCTGAGCTTCCTCAGATCAAAGCCAACCTGCGCATCGGCTGGAGCCTGGGCAACCACAACATCAGTTCTGCCATCCACTACGTGGATGCCATTCCTGAGTATGATGGCCCACTCTACACCCACATGGATTTCTTCGGCGGCACTTACCGTCCAGGAAACATCACTGAGACTGGCGTACTGGCCTGGACCGACATGGACCTTGCCTACACATACCGTGGTCTGAACGTGTGGGATGGTGAAATGTCCTTCACCCTGGGTTCACGCAACATCTTCGACCGTGAAGCACAGCGTTCTCCGGAATTTGCTGGCGTGGTCGGCGGTCTGCAAGACCCACGTGGTCGTATCGTTTACGGTCGACTGGTTTACGACTTCTAAGACAGCGTCTTAGTTAGTAATAAACTAAAAAAGCCCGGTCTTCTAACGAAGATCGGGCTTTTTCTTTATAGGCTCTCGACTGTTTGCTATAGCCTTCTCAGTTTCTAGAAGCCCCCTGGCTATTCAACTGGATCAGGGCTGACTAAAACTCTGTAAAGTGAACTGTAACTGTTCGACACTGCTTAAAGAGAACACCATATTGGTATAGGTCACCGTACCGTCGATGGACAACTCAGGAAGAGTCAACAATCCAGTTCCACCATCAAAGCTCGAAATCCCCGTTACAGTCTCACTAAGCGCGGCAACCGTACCGGGCACAACCTGGATGATCACCTGCGGTTCTGTCTGTACAATCTCGAATTGCAATGAGAGCAAACCTTCACTTCCGGCATCCACCTTCACATTTACCCTGCCGCTTGTGGGCTCATAAAAATTCGCAGGATCATCAGCATTGCCAGTGTCGACAGAATCGATAACAAACACAGTCTGGATCAAGTTGTCGCGATTGAACAAACCACATTGCACCGCAAAAATACCGTCGTAGCCCACCGTTGGAACATCAAGACTGATATTCATCGGCACTCGCCAGGCAACCCCAATAGTGTTAGCGACGTCCATACCGTCAATCACCCTGCCAATCACAATCGGTGAGACACTCGCAGGCGCTGATGTGTTATCGCCAAGATTGATGAGATATTCACCTGTTAATTCGGATGGATTGTCCTGATTGCGCACCAGAGCAAAGGCTCCTGTAGTGTTCAACAAGCCTGTTTCTTCCGCAGGGATCGGCGCCCCAAAATTGATCTCCTCGGGTCCGACCGAACAAGTATTGAAAACATAACGGCCGCCCACGTAGAAAGTATTGGACACAAAGTGTACGAAGCTGAAGTGGTAGGTACCTTTCTCTACTTCACTGAGAAATCTGGCAACCAGATTAGGGGCAAGATCTTCATATAGCTCGACTTTGTAGTTGCCGAGAGCAGTCTGCAAACTCACCACAGTCGCCGCGTGAGCGCTGCTAAATGCACTCAGACACAGAACCGCAACACAGGCTTGCTGGAGGCGCTTGAATACTGAATTTCTAATCAATCGAACTGACAACGTGATTCTCCCTTTCATGCTTCCCAATCATCATTTTGGCACAGCAAATTTCACCAAACTGTGGCCCGCGGCGGCATTCTGGCTCATTCCAGGCCGCTTTGAAAGACAAGAACGGTGCACCAGATCGAATCTTTCACGATCATACGTCCTGTCAAAGGGATTCTGTCGGGTACGCTGCGCAGAGAATGGGCGAGTACAGCTCATCGAAGCTGCATCTGCCGCTTCTAAAGGCTGTCACGGGGAAGATCTGTAGAGCGGCCACCGGGACCGCTCTCGAGTGGGGAAAATTCTGAGTCAGTCGATCCTGACAATACCTACCTGATTACTGCTACTCTGGTGAATGAGTAAATCACCGGACTCAGTCACCCAAGTATGACGGATTATCCCTACTCCAGAAGGAATGGCCCAGCTTTGAAATGACTCATCCTCAGGATCGAAACGAACCAGTGCATCTGGGCGCATACCCGACTCGTTATACCAGATCACATCATCGATAACGGCCATGGAATACGGATGAGAACGGGGACCGCTCGGTGAATCCCACTGTCTGATCGCGCCACTCGCCGGATCGAGTCGACCAATCTTGCCCATGGTGGAATTCACGAACCAGATAGTTCCTGAGCTATCGATGTCCAGACGGCGAATGCGCGTGCGTTCATCGGGCACCTCGTAATAGCGAATCGCCATGGTATCGGGATGCAGAGCGCCAATTTTGTTAGTGCCATTGAACGCCACCCAAACGGTTCCCTGTTGATCCACCTTGATACCATAAGGCCGGGGTTCGACATCGATCTCTGCCAACTCACCAGTCAATGGATCCAATCGGCCTAACACCGCCGCTCTCTGCGCAGTGAAATACAGCTTGCCATTTGGGTGGAAAGCCGCCGTATGGGGATCAGCAGCTTCTGTCTTGAATTCTTCAATCAATCCGGTCTCTGGATCGAGCTTACCGATCGTTGCATTACTGTTTCCGGTATACCAGATATTGCCCTCATCATCGGGAACAATAGAATGCGGTCGCGCGCTCGGCGGCAAACGAAATTCTTCCATATAACCAGTGTTTGGATCGAGCCTTCCTGCAAGTGACGCCCACATTCCAGTCCACCAAATGGATCCGTCAGGAGATTCAATTGGATCACGTGATCGTTGCCCCAGGGTCGGTACTGTCCATTCAATGATCTCGATGGACGTGTCGCCGTCAACGAGAGTGGGCTGACGAGAGCTGTCGTAGGGAAAATGTTCGGCGAGGTAATTGGCAACGGTATCCGCCTGGGCATCCGGCAAGGTGATCATGGTCGAGAATACCCGGCGCCATTCGGCTGCTGAATCAAAGCCAGCAGAGCGACTGATAGTTGCCGTACTGTGACAGCTCGAACAGGCTGACATCACCAACTCTTTGCCAACGCCGTCAGGCAGCTGCATGGAGCCCCCTTGAGCAAGGGTCGACGCCGGCATCACTGCGAAAGCTGCACCAGCGAGAGAGTATGTAAACCAAGAGAATTTTTTGAGTGCTGCTGTCTTATTCATTTAATTACACTCCAGACATTATGGGAGGACCTGTTGGCACTGTAGCCATTGCCTTGCTGATCAGCAAGCATTCTGAAACGGCTTATCTTCTATCCACTACAACTGAGCAAATTGCATGAAGAATTGTTCTTCGGTTTTCGTCATGAAAACGAAACGTAGACTCGCGCTGTTTATTAATGACAGCCTGATAAAAGTCCCGCCAAACTCAGGAAAAATGGAAAATTTTTACCCTGAAACTATTTTCCATTTCGCAACGTAATAATTCACATGAGACTAGATTTAAAATTTTGATCACGAACTTGAAGAGAAAAAATCAGTGCGGTGCTTTTCAACTACGAAAACACTGTGGTTAACCACCAGTACCGCAAAAATAATTTTCAATAGATGAAAGAAAAATGAGACAAAGTCTGGTCTCACAGCAGTCAATCTCTGGTCTCCTGCGTTCCGTGCTATCTAAAATTATAATTCCATAACGCAGCTGTTCGACTGAAGCAGACAACGAATAAAAATGGGCAACAATAACAAGAACTCGGCTGCTGGCATTTGCTTTCCTGTGATCATCAACAGGTTATTGCGTCTGCTCATCTTGATTTCCTTCTCGATTTTCTCCTTTATCTCCTCCTCTACAGCATCAGCGCAGAATGATTCCAGCCTGGAAGGTGAACGTATTCTGGTTCTCCACGGCGTGTGGGCCTCTCAATTCTGGGAATGGGAGTTTGATACTCGCTTCCATGAATTATTGGAACTCTATGAAGAGAGTGAGGTTCACTTAAGTTCTACCTATCTCGGAGTAGCTAACAACCTTTCTCGGGAATCTACCGCCCGCTTGGCAGCCAATGTCGAAGCGACAATTGCAGAGCAAGGGGTCGATCTGGTGGTGGCCGTATTGCCGCCTGCCATCCAGTTTCTTGAGCAGCTGAATCTGTCCCCTGAGTTGCCCGTAGTACTCGTGGTTCCAGACGAGAGCAATATGCCCCAGCTCAACTCTCGCTCTCTCGCTATCGTGCCCTCAGCTGGCAATCTGGCCATGGAACGCACTCTCGAACAGATACTGGTTCTCCTGCCGGAGATTGCGACTCTCGAAGTCATGGTGGGCAATGGACCTGGAGACCTCAGCTATCTCGAACGTTTCCAGACCATAGCCGGCAATTTCGAGACGCAACTGGATTTTAATTACTCGGTCGGCATTCCCAGAGGTGTTCTCATTGATCAGGTAGGCTCACTGCCTCAATCCAGCGCCATCCTCTTATTGCCTGCTGAGAGCTCAGGAGAAGACTTCGCTCCAGAAATCTCTGAATCGATGCAAGACCTTACCGATGCCTCCAGCGTGCCTGTGTTTGGCATCTATGACTCACCATTGCGCTACGGAATTGCAGGTGGTCACCTGACTTCTGTACGTGACTATGCAGCGCAAGCTGTGGAACACAGCCTGGGGCTACTACGAGGTGAGAGCGTCGACAGTGGCCAAGGCCGAGCCTCCACCATCTACAACTGGGACCGTGTGCAGCACTGGAATCTGCCGATCGAACGACTAGGGGCGGACGTTGAATTGGTGGGACAGCCTTCAAACCTCTTCGAGGACTACCCGTTTCTCAGCACGCTCACGTTAAACATCATTGCCGCCCTCACCGTTGGTCTGGGCCTCATGGCCTACATGTACCGCCGCTCGCAACAAGCAAGGGCACTGATTGCCGCCAGCGGCCAAAAGATACGAGAGAGCGAAGAGCGCTATCGCCTTGTCACCGACAATGTTGCCGACATCATCTGGGTCTGGGAAGAAGAGTCTACGTCACTAAAATTCTGCAACTCAGCAATAGAGCGAGTGACTGGCTTCACAGTCGCCGAGTTCCTCGAAATGACTATTGAAGAGATGATGACGGAAGAAGACTTCAAAGCAATCGCTCGCGCATTTTCCGAACCTGTCGTGCCCATGATCACCAGGCAGATTCAGCTCAGGCATAAGAATGGCGGTTTTGTATGGGCAGAGATGGCAGTACAGGTTGCCAGAACTCTGGAAAATGGCAAACGGGAATGGGTCGGTGTGTCCCGCGACATCACTCAACGCAAGCAGAACGAGATTGAGAGAAACCACCTGGAAGAGCAGATCAAACAGGCGCAGAAAATTGAGTCGCTGGGTACGCTGGCAGGCGGCATTGCGCACGATTTTAACAATATCCTGACAGTCATTATTGGCATCACCGAGATGCTGAAGCTGGAGTCTGATGACAGGCCATCTTCTCAGAAATTGCTTAACAGACTGCACAAGGCCGCCGACAAGGCACGCTTGCTCGTACAGCAGATTCTCACGTTCAGCCGCCAATCCAAAGGCGAAAAATCAGTATTCAAACTCAACGATCTTGTTGCCAAGAATCTGGAACTACTCACCGCTGGCAAGCCCGACGCGGTCCAACTACGAATTGATGTAGCGGATGATCTTCTGCTCAATGCCAAGAGCGGTCAGATAGAACAACTCATCGTCAACCTGGTAAGCAATGCCATCAAGTTCACCCGAGATGGCAACGTGGAGGTGCGGGTCTCGGTGGCCCCCGAGGGGCTGCCCACCCTGCGCTTCGAGGTGTCGGACGAAGGCATCGGCATTCCCGAGGCGGCCCAGTCGAGCCTGTTCGAGCCCTGGACCCAGGCCACGGAGGACACCGCACGGTCGCATGGCGGCAGCGGACTGGGTCTCGCCATCTGCCGCAGCATCGTCGAAGCCTCGGGCGGGCTCATCGGGGTCCACAGCCAGCCCGGTAAGGGCGCGACCTTCTGGTTCGAGCTGGCCTTGATGCCCACCGTGGCCCCATCCACCACCCCTGCGCTCCACCCACCTCCGACGTGGCGAGACCACAGGCTCTCCGGCCTCCGGGTGCTCCTGGCCGACGACAACGCGGTGAACCGCCAGCTCGGCGCCATGCTGCTGGCCAACCTGGGCGCGGAGGTGGAGACCGTGGACGACGGTGTCCAGGCCATCGAAGCCGCCACCCATGGTCCCTTCGACCTCGTGCTGATGGACATGCACATGCCCCACATGGGCGGCCTGGAGGCCACACGTCACCTTCGGGCCGCTGGCTACATGGGCGCGGTGGTCGCCCTCACCGCCGCAGTGCTCCCCGAGGACCGGGCCGCGGCCCTCAACGCCGGCATGGATGCCTTCGCCACCAAGCCCATCGAGCAGAGCGCCCTGCTGCAGGCCATCTCCAGCGCGCTCACCCACCGACTCCCCCTCGCGCAGGTGTAGGGTGCCGGTCGGAGAACGCCCGTGTCCGACCCCATCCCCCTGCAGCTGAGCTTCCTGGGCCACCAGTCCTGGAGCATTCGCGCCGGTGACGTGCATGTGTTGGTCGACCCCGTACTCGGCGACACGATGGGCCACATCACCCGCCTTCCGGTGCATCCTCCGCGGGACATCGACCTCGCCCCCCTGCTGCCGGTCGACCTCGTGGTGCTCACCCACGCCCACGACGACCACGTCGACCTGCCCTCCCTCTCTCGCCTCCCCAAAGACACCCCGGTGCTCGTGGCGCCGCTGATGCCCGAGGTGGTGGTGCGGGCCATCGAGCGCCTCGGGGGCGTGGTGCACCGCGGGGTGCCGGGCCTGCCCCTCACCGCAGGTCCCCTCACACTCACGCTGCTGCCGGGTGCATCCCGCGCGCCCGTCTCCGAAGGACGCGTCGCCCAGGTGCTGGTGTCGGTGCCAGCCGAGCCGAGGCCCATCTGCGCGCTCCTCGGGGTGGACACCCCCATCGCTTCGGCCACCCGCACCCTCATGAGGTCTGGCGCGCTGCCGGCCCCCGACGCGGTCATCGTGGCGAACAACACGCAGGTGCCTCCGCCCGGGGTGGTGGGCTCGGGTCGAAACCTCCTGCAGGACGACCCAGCGGACGGCTTTGTCGGCCTCGACCTCATCCGAGAGCTCTGCGTGGACTACGTCGCCGGACTGCCGGGAAGCCCGGCGGTGGTGCTGTGTGGCGGCGGCTTCCTCGACGCCCATGAGCTCGGCACGCCCTACGCCTACGACGACCACCGGGCCCTGGCCGCCTTGGCCACCACTCTGTCCACGGGCAGGCAGGTGTTCGGACCGCTTCCGGGCGACGTGCTCTCCCTCCAGCACGATGCCACAGGTGCCTGCACATTCACCCGCTCCCACGACGCCGCGGTTCGTCTTCGGGAGGCCGAGCTGGCGGCCCGGCGGGCACGGGTCCCACAGTCTGGCCCGCTCCCCCTCCGCTCTGTGCTCGACGACCTCAACCCATCGGACTGGACGGCGGCCCTCGCACGGGTGGACCAGGCTCTCGACGCACTGGTTCCGCAGCTGCTCGCCCATCCGATGGGCGACGCCATCGTCGGCTGCAATTGGTGGCGCGGACGCTGGCTCGGGGGACGGCGTCTCGCAATCCGGCTCGTCGGCGGTCCAGACGGACGAGAAACGTGGCGCGCGCTCGACCTGCCACTCGGCCGCTTCGTCGCCATCGAGCCCCCTGACACGACGCAGCTGCTCGACGACCATCCCTTCGGCCTGGAGGTGTTCCTTCAGGACCTCGACGCCCTGCTACAAGGCCATCTCGTCGTCTGGGACGTGCTTGGGGTCGCGCTGCGGCACTGGAGTCCACCCGGGCCATCACTCCCCGCATTCCTCTGCGTGAGCTTCGCAGAGTCGATTCGGGTGGAGGGGACTGCCTGGCGCCTCGCCCAGACCCTCACCCAGCTCGGGCGCCCCACCACAGCGTGCCAGTTGCTGGAAAGACCCGAAAATGGCCCTGTCGACGGCGTAGACGTGGATTAGTATGGGGGGTGGAAGGGTGGATCCCCCCACCCCTTGGTTCGGGCCCGGCAACGCCAGCCTCAGGCCGCCCCACTTGCTCACCCGGAGGTCGACATGTCGCTCGTACCATCGCTGGTCAGCAATGTACCGACCGTCACCGCGAACACCGCGGGCCTGCTCTCCTCAGCCGTGGCAGCAGAGGCCGCGCCCCAGGCGAAGGCGAATGTCGCAGTCGAGCTCGCAGCCACCTTGCGGGCGGGCATGGAGGGAGTCACCCAGTCCACCGAAGTGGTCACCACTCTTGCCGACCCAGGTCCGGCTGCAGTGGGCCGCTTTGCCACCACGCGACGCACCTCGGCCCCGCCACAGAAGAACACCGGCGGCGACCACCAGGCCGAGGCGAAGGACAAAGACACCCTCACGGAGCTGTTCGCCGAGGCGCGGCCAGAGGTGAAGGCGGGCGTGGGCCGCTTGTCCGGAGGCCTCGCACGCTCCAGCCGCCGTCAGCCCGGCGACGAGCAGGTGGGTCGCTTCCAAGCGCAGATTCTGCCGAGAACGCGCAGCGAGCCACTGTCCGACACGCCCATGGCCCACGCATTCGCCGACGGCATCGGCCGCTTCCGGCCATCGGTGCGCAGCCTGTCGGGCGCCCTGCAGCGGTAGACCCGGTCTACTCTCCGCCGCCGCCCTGCATCGCCGCAAGCACGTCGCCGGTGACGTCCTTGCCGCCGCTGAGGTTCGTGAACAGCGACATGATGCTGTAGATGGGTCCCCACGGAATGCCCCACCAGCCAAAGAAGAAGGTGATCATCGAGTAGGGAAGCGATGCGCCAAAGGTGCCCTCGCCGGCCTTCACGAAGCGGACCGCCGAGGCCCGCTTGAAGGTCATCAGGATGATGCTGATGGTGTACTCGAAGACGACAAACCTGCCCCCGCGGTCGAGCTCACGCGCAAGGTCTTCGTTGCTCATGCCTTCGAGTCCCTGAATGGCGCCCATGGCGGCCCTCCTTGTGCTCCCGGTCCGCCGGCAGCGACGTCGATCCTACTTGGTGTCGCGCCACAATGCCCGATGGACGGGCGGTTGTGACCGGTCTGCGCAGGACTGCGGGCGATTCGGCCCCAGCGCGCTGAGCCAAGAAACACGAAAGCCCCCACACCGTGAGGCGTGGGGGCTTTGTGGACACTGTTGCTGACTGAGCGCGGTTCCCTTCAGAGGTTTGAGCGATGAGCTGGTGGCTTGATCGACTGGCTTCGCCAGCCTTCAAGCTGCCACCCATGACGTTTCGGTCGTCCAGGGGCCGGGCCGGGCGGAGTCTTGTCAACTCACTGCTTCGGCTCGTCGGCGCGCGGGTCGTGGCTCGCTTGGCCTTCACCACCGACCACCTCGGTCTTCCCGCCTCGGGACCTCCTCGGACTTCAGCGTCCGCCACCCCCAGTTGCCCGGTGGTTGCGGTGGACTCGCTGTCATCGTCGGCCTTCCCGGGCCGGACCCTCGTGGCCCTTCCCGTCGCCTTCGCCACTGCGTATCGGACACAGTGGCCGGTCCCCTGGCGCGTTGCCGTCGCCTTCGGTGACCCCGCAAGTGCTCCCGGACTGCCCCGGTCTCACCTGCGGCTGCTGGAGTGCAGTCTCCAGCTCTCGCCGGCATCCTCACGTCGCTTGCCGTCGGTCGCTGGTCGACCTCCGGCTGCGCCTCGTGCGTCTGCCTTCCTCTCTTGGGATTCCAAAGTTCGCCCCTCCGTCGTCTTCCATGGTGCAGTCCACTCCCAGTCCTTCCGCGGTCTCCCGCTTCTGGACCTTCGGCCGAGCCATGCCACTGGCTCCGCGCGTTCCGTCCTCGTCGTTTCTCACGACCTCGACGGCTTCCTCCTGCTCCAAGGCTGCGGGCTTGTTGCATCCCGCTTCCGACCCTGGGGTCCGTCCGGTTTCCGGTGACTTCTTCCCGAGGCCCGCTCCGTGTCACTGCCCTTCTGTCTTTCGACCGTCTGGCTGATTCACGTCGCTCACCAGTCCCGTTCCAGCAGGTCTGGTGCTTTGCCTCTCGTCTGTCCCCGTCCTCTCGGACGCCACCACCCTTCGAAGCTTTTCCCGTCCACGCAGTCGCCTGCTCGGTCACTTGCATCGCTCCCACTCGCCTGGAGTGGGGACCGCCGCGCCCGCTCGTCTCGGTCTCACAACCGTCTGGTTTCCCAGCCGCCTGCTCCTCCGTCGTCGCGCGACCTCGCTCCGCCTGCGCCTCGCTTCCGTGCCCCGCCCAGTCTCCCGGTTGGTGCTCGGCTGCTCGCCGCACTTGGTGCGCTGTCTGACGCCTTCCCTTCCTCAGCTCGCCGACCAACCGCTCCCGGTCTTCCCAGCTCCCAGTCTCCTGAGTGCTCGGCATCCCGCTTGCTGCCGGCCGACTCCCTGTCTCCAAGTCGTCGCCGCCGCCTCGGCCTGCTTTGCAGACCACCCGTGCTGCGTTCCTCCTCGTCGTTTTCCCTGACCTCTGGCCGACGCTCCTCCCCCTCCGGTTTCCCGTTGGAGGTCTCCCGCCTGCCGCCGATCTGGTCGCGACCCCGAGGCTTTCGCCGCGTGTCCGTCCGTTCCCCGACCTTCAGTTTCCCGAAGTGCCGGAGTCGTGGCTCCCTTGGGCTTGCTTTGCTTCGTCGTCTCCGCGGGTTCCGGGTCTGCAGACCCTTCCTCGCGCAGTCCTGCTCATTCTCTTCCGACTCCCTCTCGGGTCTCGGGCCAGCGACTCTCACGAGCCTTCCTCCAGCCACCTTCTCAGGCTGCTGTCCGACGACCCTTGCGGGCCTCTGGCGAGCGTCGCTCCCGCACTTCGAGCGGCGCGCATCTGGTCCGTGCCCTCTCGGGCTCGGCTCCCTCCCTCCGGCGGCTTCCCTTCCCTTGCGGGCCGGGCTTCATGCCGACTGGATCCGAACTCCCCTCCCTTTCGGGTCGGGCGCTCTTGCCTCCTCGGTGCGAACTCCCTTCCCTCGCGGGTGGGGGCTCGTCCTCTCGGTCGGCGTACCTCTCCCTTGCGGTTGAGGGCGCGTTCCTTCGGAGTGGGCCAGGCTGCGTGTCTCCCGCCATTCCCCTCTCGGGGCCTGGCGTACGTGTTCGACTCTTGTGGGCGTCCCCAGCGCAGGTGCCTCCATGGTCCGTTTCCGTGGCTGCTTTCGGTACCTCCGGCATTCCCGCTGCAGTTGCATTCTGCGGCGGGCCTTCCGGCGGCCTCCTCGGCTCACCTCGACTCGTCTTCCATGTCCGCGACCCTTGCTGTTCCGATCCCGCCACCGTCCGGTCCAGCATGCTGGCACGGCGCAGTCGGCGCGGGTGGACGCCCTCCAAGGAGGAGGACGAAGCAATGGTGTTCAACGTCAAAGAACCGTTGGGTCGCCCCACCTCTCGGTGAGTCTTCCCGCCGCGCCCATGCCCGGGCCAGTGGCCAGGAGCGCGAGTGCGGCTCTTTCGGTCGACGCCCGGTCAGTGCCGGTGTCGCGATGGATGAATGCAGGTGCCGTGCCAACTTTTCCGGCGACGAAAGCGGGGGTTCTCGGCGCTCGTATGGGAATCAAGATTCCCAGGCCGGTCCCGCGATGGGTATCGGATTGCCCAATCAGTTGGGGGCCACACGATAGATACGCCATTCTCGACCAGTCCCGTCACCTTCCCGTTGAGGACTGATTGGGAATCAGCTTTCCCGGTCGCGTCGGCGCCCCGCCGCGAAGACCGCACCAAACAAGCCAAGCCACCCCGCCGCCGCACCCACCGACGCACAGCTCACGCCGCCCTGCTCCGCCACGAGGTCTGCCACGGAGACCTGTGGCAGCGATGGTCCCTCCTCCTCGACATCGGTGTCTGTGTCGCCGCCCGGATTGACGGGGTCATCCGGTCCGCTGCCGGGGTCTGGCAGGCCAGAGTCCACGCCAGTGTCGGAGGTGCCACAGTGGACTCTGGGGTCCAGGTCGCCTTCGAGGTCGAGCGCCTCTGCAAGCGGCGACAAGAGCATGCCCGAGACCCCCGGCTCCTCACGGGCCGCACCACAGGCATCCTCATCGAGGAGCCCATCCGCCACGACCACCGCCTGGTCGGCCAGCTCCCCACCACCGCGGGGCGAGGGGTCCCCGTTGGCGAGGTCCTCGAAGCAGCTCGTCTCCGAGGAGCAGGCCACGTTGCCTTCCCAGGGGAGCGCCCCGATGGCCGACGGCACGCCTGCCCCAGGCGCGGCGGGGTCCCACACCGCGTTGTTCTGGAAGGACAAGGTGGCGGTCTCCTCCCAGTCCTCGAGCACGACGGGAGCCCCGGCGCCACCCGAGAGCGTGTTGCCCAGCAGGTGGACATGGTCCATTCGGCCGGCTCCAGCGGCATGCACGCCGCCAGCCACACCCGCAACCACCAGGTTGTTGCGCAGCAGGGCCGGTCCCCCCTCCACCCGCAGTGCCGCGCCATCCACGCTGCCAGACAGGTGATTGGCCTCCACCACCACAGCCGGGTCGGCCACGTCGACGGGTGGCTCCACGCCGGTGCCATCCGAGAGTGCGTCGCCTGCCACCACGACCGCGGGCCCGAAGGTGCCGGACACGGTGTTGCCGACGATGCGTCCGGAGACGTCCATCTCGAAGGACACACCTGCACCGTCGGAGACGCCGAGAATGCGGTTGCGCTGAACCAGCACGGAGTCCGCCGCGCAGTACTGCTCGCCGGCCTGGCAGCCGACCGAGATGGCACCACCGGTGATGTCGGTGAACACGCTGTCCTCGACGGTGAGCGCCGAGTAGGTCACCCCAGCGGTGTTGGCGACGAAGCCCTGTCCACCCACTTCGCTGAAGGTGACCTCACGCACCGTGAAGGACTCGCCACCCCGCCAGCGAATGGCATCGACGTTGAGGGGCGTGGGGCCCAGCTCGACCGACTCCACCACGAACCAGCCGCCGTCGACGTCGAGCAGGTTCACCGTGGTCTCTTCGGTGGTGACGATGGCCCCCAGCTCGGGATCGACCGCACCGAGGGTGACCGGCAGGCCCGCTTCACCCACCGAGCTGAGGGAGCAGACCCCTTCGTGAGTGCCCGCAGCCAGGAGGACGCGGTCGCCAGCCACCGCCGAGGTCAGCGCGGCGCACCAGTCGTCGCCGACGTCGACCACGATGTCCGCGCCAAACGAAGGGGTGCCGAGCACCAGGAGCCACCACACACCAACCTCCCAGGGGGCAGCCAGCGGCCGCCCCAGGCGGACTCACTTTGTCACGCTGAGGTCGAGTCGCCCACCCGTTCGGGTCAGGCGTCGGCAGCCACGCGGGCGGCCTCCGCTTCTTCCTGCTCACGGTTGCGCACCCGCAGCTGCAGCTGCACCAGCTCGTCTTGCAGCTTGCCTATCTGGGCCACCAGCAGATCGATGTCCTCCGACACCATCGAGGTGGTGCCCGACTTGCGGCGCTCCTCGCGTTCGAGCATCTCGTTCTCAGCCTTCGCCTCGTCCATGCCGCCCATGATGACGCCGATGAAGAGGTTGAGGATGACCATGGCGCCCAGCAGCATGAACGACACGAAGAACAAGGCGGCGAAGACGGGGTAGCCCTTGCTCTGGGTGCAGAGCTCCATCATGCCGTCGTAGCCGTAGCTCGCGCAGCCGAACATGTTGATGTACATGACGTCGGTCCAGTCCTCGCCGGTGACGACTCGGAACAACGACAACATCGCGATGGGCAGGTCGTTGAAGTGGACCGGGTCGTTGGGCCCGAACAAGAAGACCGCGGCGACCGAGTAGACGTAGAACAGCATCCCGAGGAGCAGTGCCACGTAGCCCATGCTCGGAATACTCTTCAGCAGGGCGCTCACGAGAATCTGCAGCTTGGGCAGTGCCCGCACCAGCTTGAGCACACGCAGCAGCCGAGCCAAGCGCAGAACGGCCACATACTGGGCGTTCAGGGGCAGGAAACACACCGCGACGATGGTGAAGTCGAAGACGTTCCAGGGGTCGAGGAAGTAGCGCCAGGGACGCTTGCCTTCCGCACCCATCTTCACCACGATCTCGATGATGAAGATGCCCAGGATGATGAAGTCGAGCGCATCGAGAACGCCCCCGATGGCCTCGACGGCCGAGGGGTAGGTCTGGATGCCCACAATCACACCAGCCGCGAGAATGACGGCTGTGATGGTGTTCTGGAACCAGGCGGAGTCTGCCGTCCGCTTGAACAGCGCAGTCATGGTTGTTCCTTGGCGCCCGCACTGGGGACTGATGCGGGGGGCGCGGGATCTGTCAGTGGGAGAACGACGACGGCCCACCCGAAGTGGATGGGCCGCTGGAATCGGTGCGGTTCAGACGTCCAGGCGGGCGGACGCCAGAGCTGCCTTCCGCTGGGCGGCAGCGAACTCCTTGGTGCCGGGCTCCGCAGCGCCAAGCACGCTCTCTGCAGCGGCGAGGTCCTTGGCGGCCTCGGCCTTGTCCACCGAGGCGCCTTCCTCGCAGAGGTCGACCAGAAGAGTCATCTCACCGGAGCCCACCTCAGCGAAGCCGGGGCCCACCACCATGCGCGTGGCCTGACCACCCTTGTGGATGGTGACGACACCAGCGCGGGTGGCGGACAGCAGCGCGGCGTGGTCGGGGAGCACGCCGAATTCACCCATGAGTCCAGGGGCCTGGACCTCGTCCGCCTCACCCTTCCAGGCGACCCGGGACGGGGTCACGATCTCGAAGGCGACGGGCATGTCAGTTGCCCCCGGCCATCTCGCGGGCGGCCTCGACCACCTCGTCGATGGAGCCCTTCAGGTAGAAGGCCTGCTCGGGGAGGTCGTCGTACTTGCCCGCGAGGATGTCCTTGAAGGAGCGGACGGTGTCTTCCTTCGAGACGTACTTGCCAGCGAGACCGGTGAACTGCTCGGCCACGAAGAAGGGCTGGCTGAGGAACTTCTCGATCTTGCGGGCGCGCGCGACGACCAGCTGGTCCTCGTCGGAGAGCTCGTCCATGCCGAGAATCGCGATGATGTCCTGCAGGTCCTTGTACTTCTGGAGGATCTGCTGCAC
>ENA-OWNT01003293-OWNT01003293.1-seawater-metagenome-genome-assembly--contig:-NODE-3293-length-15431-cov-4.157027_pt1 | contig 15431 bp, 11 predicted proteins | sample MGYA00238136_ERZ651165 | MGnify/ENA primary metagenome ERZ651165 (study PRJEB26861, sample SAMN08777766) | seawater metagenome | isolation source: coastal seawater | place: USA: Florida | collected...
TCGACCCCGCGGTCGGGGGTGGGGGTGGTGCAGCTGGCCCCCAGCCCGGCCGCGAGAGGCCACAGCAGCCGCGCGGCCCGGGAGACGGTCATGGCGACGCCAGACGGTGCCGCAGGCCGGCCAGGGCGAGCCGGACGGTGACCGAGCCCAGGGCTGCGGTGGGCACGGCGCCGAAGCGGTCGAGGGCTGCGTCGCGGTCGCCGAGGGCGAGGTCGAGCCAGCCCTGGTCGATGGCGGGGAGCACGTGGTGGGTGGGGTGATGGTGGAGGAGGCGGTCGGCCCGGGCCAGAGCGGTGTAGGCCAGGCGGTCGCCGCGGGCGCCGAGCACGGCCCCCAGGGTGCTGCACGCCGCCCCGAGGGCCCACGGGTCGCCCAGGGGCTCGAGGGCGTCAACGATGGCCTCGGCTTCGTCGCGGAGGTCGCCCTCCGCTCGGTGTGGGCCCCCGCGCTCCAAGGACAGCCGCACCAGGCCCAGCCGGCAGCCGAGCTCTCCAGGGAGGTCGCCGGCGGCATGGTAGTGGCGGTTGGCGTCGGCGAGGAGCCGCTGGGCAGCCTGGCGACGGCCACGCTCGTGGTGCAGGGCGGCCAGTCGCACGGTGCAGCTGGCGATGAGCGCTTCGTCGCGGGCGCCCCGAGCGACCCCCAGGGCGAGCTCGGTGTGGCGCTGGGCCGCGTCGAGCCGGCCCGCGGCGTGGTGTGCGGCGCCGATCTGCAGGTTGGCGCCGGCCTCGTAGGTGACCTCGCCAGAGCGGACGAAGGCGGTGGCGGCCTCGATGAGGCGGCCGATGGCGGCGTCGGGCTCGCCGCGGGTGCGGTCGGTGTCGGCGAGGGCGAGCTGGGTCAGGGCCACCAGGCGGTCGCGGCCCCCGGCGCGATGGGCCTCCAGGGCCTGCTCCAGGCAGCGTGTGGCGGCGGCGAGCTCCCCCTGAGCCAGCAGGATGCGACCGAGGGTGGTGCGCACGGAGGCGGCGCCGGCAGGGTGCCCGGCGGCCTCGGCCCGGCGCAACGCCTCTTCGCAGTCTCGCCGGGCCCGGTGCAGGTCGCCGGCGCGGAGGGCCCGGGCGGTGTTCCAGGCGAGCTGGGCGGCGGACTGGGCGAGGGCGTGGTCTACAGGGGCGCTCAACCGTCCTCCCGTCGCCCGTCGGACGTGCTCGCCCGTGGCCTTCCCGCTCCGCGGGACCGTTGTTCGCCACCCACGAGCGAACCTGCCTCGGCGAGCTCGGTCCGGACGCCTGGTCGTCTCTGGTGCGGCTGATCTCCCACGCTCTTCAGTCTATCCTCTGCGGACCATCATCCGCCCACCCCAGGAGGCGTCGTGGAGCTGACCGAGCTGCTCTCCACCGTGGAGCCGAGCCCCGAGCGGCCCGTGGTCTTTCTCACCGGAGCCGGCTTCTCCGTGGCGTCGGGCATTCCCACCTTTCGGGGGCCCGAGGGCTACTGGACGGTGGGTTCCGAGGTCTACCACCCCCAGGACCTGGCCACCCACGCTGCCTTCTCGCGCATGCCCCGGGACGTCTGGCACTGGTACCTCTACCGAAAGGGAATCTGCGGTCAGGCGACGCCGAATCGGGCCCACCGAGCCCTGGCCGAGCTGGAGCAGCAGCTGGGCGATGCCTTCCTCCTCGTCACCCAGAACGTCGATGGCCTGCATCGGCGTGGGGGGAGCAGCGCCGAGCGCCTGTGCGAGGTCCACGGGAACATCGACCTCATGCGCGACGTGGTCACCGGCGAGCGGCTCCCCATCCCGGACGACCTCGCCCTGACCGACAAGGCCGCTCCCCTCACCGATGCGATGTGGGAGCGTCTGGTGAACCTGGCCACCGGCCACCGGTGCCGGCCCCATGTGCTGTGGTTCGACGAGTACTACCGGGAAGACTGGTATCGGTCGGACACCGCGATGCGGGTGGCGTCCCAGGCCTCGGCGCTGGTGGTGGTGGGGAGCTCCGGGGCCGCGTCGCTGCCCATGCACGCCACCGCAGCTGCAGCCCAGGCCGGTGCGGTGGTGGTCGACGTGAACCCCGACCCGAGCAACCCCTTTGCGGTGTTTGCGCGATCGTATCCGCGGGGCGCGGTGGTGACCCAGGGGGCGGTGGAGGGTGTGTGGGCGGTGGCGGAGGGCCTCGCCCAGCGCCTGGGATAGTCCCGGCGGCGGACGGAATGGTTGCAGCGCCTCGACCGTAGGACCGACGCCGCGCTACTCTCCCGCCCCTACGGAGGCTCACGTGTCCCAGCTCGATTCCACCACCCTCGCCAAGATCCGCATCCTCGTGGCGGTCGCCCTGGCCGATGGAAAGTTCAGCGCGGAAGAAGAGGAGGCCCTGCGGGGCGCCCTCGGGCAGCACGCTCACCTGATCGACGACATCATGGCGGAAGACATCGATGTCGACGCCGAGATCGCCAAGCTCTCCGACGAGGAGCGCCGCAGCGTCTACCAGTCCGCCTTCGCCATCACCTACGCCGACGGCCACGCCCAGACCTTCGAGGTCGCCATCCTGAAGAAGCTGGTCCCCAACAAGGGCGAGGAGAGCCTCGTCGGCCAGGTCATGGGCGAGACCCTCGACACCTTCCTTCCCGGCCGCATCGTCGCCGAGGCCGACCCGGCCCAGCGCGACTCCGAGATCTTGGAAGACACCTTCAAGTACAGCGCCCTCGCGGCGGTGGCGGGCATGATGCCGGTGCCTGGCGTGGCGGTGGTGGCCGACATCGCGGTGGTCGCCATCCAGGGCAAGCTGGTGCACGACATCGGTCAATACTGGGGTCACACCCTCGACCAGACGGCCGTGCGCGGCTTCCTGGGGGCTGCCGCGGGCTCCATCGGCCTGCGCATCGCGGTCAACAACCTCGCCCGGCTGGTGCCCGGCTGGGGCTCTGCCTTCGCGGGCACGACCAGCTTCGCCACCACCTACGCCATCGGCCGAGCCGCCAATGCCTGGTTCGCCGCCGGCCGCGACCTGTCCGAGCAGGAGATCTCCGAGATCTTCAAGGCCGCCAAGATCTCCGGCCAGGCGAAGTACAAGGAGCGCGAGGACGACGTGGCAGCAGCCCGTCAGGCCCACGCCGACTCCCTCGCCCAGCTCAACCAGCAGCTCACCGACGGGCAGATCGACCGCGCCACCTTCGAGCAGGAAGTGGCGAACCTGGGCCTGCGGTAGCGCTCCCCCGGGGGCGGGCCCGCGTTCCACGTGGAACATCGCGGGCCCGATTCACCGCCCCTACACCGGGCTCATGACCTGAATCAGCATCTGGTCGAGCTGGTACGAGGCGATGCTGGTGGCCGCCAAGGTGAAGGCGCTCACGAGGGCCCCGAGCAGGACCAGCTCCACGCGGGTGATGTCGTCGATCTCGGCGGTGAGCTTGTCCATGATGACTCCGTGGCGATGCCCAGAAGCAGTGCAGGGGCCATGCCACGGAGGCCCGACGGTCAAACCGGGCTTATTCGTGCGTCACCCCCCGGGGGGCCGGCACGGTCAGGACCTTGGTCATGACCACGGGCGCTGGGGCCCGGCCCGGCTGGCGTCCTCGGTGACCGCGTCCATGAGTGCCCGGGCTGCCGGGCTCGGGTCCGGGGCGTAGAGGAAGCGGACGGGGGCGGTGGTGGTGACCTCGGGCAGGACCTGCTGCACCCGGCCCGCGGCCAGGTCGTCTCGGGCCAGCAGCCGAGGGACGCGCCCGATGCCAGCGCCGGCACGCACGAGGGCGTAGGCCAGGGAGGGACCGCTCACCACCGCGACCGGGGGCGGCATGGGCACGCGCTCGCCATCGGCGGTCAGCCAGTGGACCGGCACGTCCAGCAGGTCCCGCTGGTGCACGCCTCGGTGCTGCGCCAGGTCGTCCAGGCGGGTCGGGGTTCCATGCCGTGCGAGGTAGTCGGTGTGGGCGACGAGGACGGTCTGCTCGTGCCACAAGGTGCGGGTCCGCAGGTCGGGCGGGCCCCCGCGCCCGAACGCCAGGGCTACGTCCACCTGGTCGGGCCGAACGGTGCGCAGGTCGCGGCCCAGGGTCATGTGGACGACCACCTCGGGATGGCGCTGGGTGAAGCGGGCGATGCTCGGGGCGAGACCCTCCCCGGCGCCGAAGGCGGGGAGCCAGAGGCGCACGGCTCCGCGGAGCTGTCCCGCCTCGGAGGCCGCCGCTTCCTCGAACCGATCCAGGGAGCGCAGCAGCGGGGCGAGACCCTGGGCGTAGCGCTGGCCCCGCTCGGTGACGGTCACCCGGCGGCCGACATGGCGCAGCAGGGGCATGCCGAGGCGGGTCTCCAGGCGCTTCAGCCGCCGCACGATGGTGCTTCGGGCCAGACCCGTGCGGCGGGCCAGACGGGACAGGGGCACCCCGTCGGCCAGCTCGAGGAACAAGTGCCGTTCGTCCATGGATGATCTCCATGTTCGTTTTCGCACGTTCATGATGCGACAATGGTCTGTTTTCGGACGTCGACGAGCGCTCTACGTTGCCGATGGAGGTCGTTCATGGACATGTCGCTCATCGCCAAGGCACTCCAGCGTGGAGGGGGCCTGGTGCCCACGCTGGGCATCGAGCTGGTCGAGGACGACAGCGGGTCCCCTGGCTGTCGCATGCCCATCCGGCAGGAGCTCACGGGCTCCCCGGGGATCGCCCACGGGGGCGCGGTGGCGGCGCTGCTGGACACCGCTCTCGGCGCATTGGCCATCCAGCGGGCCCTGCGGCGGGGCCGGGTGCCGGCGACCGTGGAGCTCAAGACCAACTTCCTCCGCCCGGTGCGACGGGGGGAGGTCCTGTTCACGCGGACGCAGCTGGAGTCCGAGGGCAAGTCCTTGCTGGTGATCAGCGGGCGCGCGTTTGCCGAGGGCGACGATGAGCCGGTGGCCTTTGCCGTCGGCACCTTCAACCTCTACGACTCGCCGCAGATGCTGGAAGGCCTGGCTCGGCTCGGAGAAGACGCATGAGCGCACCCGATCTGCTCGTGTACGCCGCCGCGACGATGAACGGGTGGAAGCCGTTGATCTTCCTCGAAGAGGCGGGTGTGCCCTACGAGCTTCGCGCAATCGATCTCGGGGCGCGGGAGCAGAAGCAGGACTGGTACGTGGCGCTGAACCCCAACGGGCGCATCCCGACCCTGGTCGATCGGGGCCGAGACGACTTCGTGGTGTTCGAGTCAGGCGCCATCCTCTGGTACCTGGCGGAGCGGGTGGGGCGCTTCCTCCCCGACGACCTTCGCGCGCGCTCAGAGGTGCTGCAGTGGGTCATGTTCCAGATGAGCGGTGTGGGTCCCATGATGGGACAGGCGATGTACTTCCAGCGCATCGCCGCACCGAAGGGGCAACACGACCCCTTCGCCATCGAGCGCTACGTGAAGGAGTCCCGCCGACTGCTGGAGGTGCTGGACCGTCGGCTCGATGGACGGGACTACCTCGTCGACGACTACTCCATCGCCGACATGGCGATGTATCCCTGGGCTCGCTCCTATCCGTGGGCCCGCGTCTCGGTTCGAGGCCTTCCACATCTCCGTCGCTGGTTCGACCGGCTCGACGCCCGACCGGCGATCCAGCGGGCGGTCTCGCTCCCTGTGGCCTTCCCGGCCTTCTTCGGTCAGGGAGACGAGGACACGGCCGTCCAGGCAAATGCCGATCGCTTCGACCTGCAGGGCTGATGCCGCTTTCGGGCTGAGCGGCCCATGCGGCGCCTACCGCCGTCACTCCTGAGCAACTGGGTAGAGCCCCTCCGAGGTCGTACGATAGGCTCGCCGTCTGGTTCTCCGGAGCGTCCATCCCTCGCCGCGCGACCGTCCTCCTCAGCTGCTCTGTGGCCCTGCTCGTCGGGGCCCCGGCGGCACGTGGGGCGGGCATCGATGCCCACCGAGCAGCGATTCCGGCCCACGACGGGGTCACCGGTGGGCTGGTCGACGATGTGCCCGACACCCGCTCCTCCGAGGCGGTGGTGGGGGCCCATGTCGGGCTCGAGGGGCAGCCGGCGGTGCGGTCCACGGGGGACGCGGAGCCGGAGCTGGTGGTCGGCGACGCCCTCACCACGCGCTTCCAGGCCGTGGCCTTTCCGCTGGAGCCGCTGGGGCTCACCGCCCACGTGCCGGTGCGACTGGCTGCCGGCTCCGACGTCGGTGCGGGGGGCCCTGCCTTCGGCGACGCGCGCGTCCGCGCCTGGTGGCGGCCGCTGAAGGGCTCACTGACCGCTGGGCTGGGGCTGGGCGCGTGGCTCCCGTCGGGGTCGCAGGCTCGCACCGCCGGCACGGGCCGGGTGGTGCCGGGAGCGGTGGGCTCGATGGCCCTGCGGCGCGGTCCGGTCCGGGTGCACGGCGCGGGGGGGCTCGAGCTGGAGGGCGCGCCCGAGCCGGCGGCGGCCCTCGGTGGCGCGGTGCTCCGGGGTGGGGTCGGGGCCCACCTCGTCTCGTCCGTGGGCACGGCGGGGCTCTCGGTGGCTGGAGCGCGCCCGCTGAACGCCGAGATTCTCGCGCGAAGGGGTGGAACCGCGGAGTTGATGGCGGACGGCTCGCTCTTCCTGGGCAACCGCACCTCCCTGGTCGGCTCGGCGGCGCTGGCCCCCGCCGGTGGGGTCGGCCCCGCGTGGAGGGTGGGCACCGGGGTGACGGTGCGCCTGGGTGGGCCCGACAAGCCGCAGGCGGTGGTGGTGCGGCAGGTGCAGGTGGTCGACCCCGATGGCCGGCCGGTGGCGGCCGCTCGAGTGGCCTCCGCCGCCGGCACCCTGGTGGCCGACGCCCGAGGTCTGCTCGAGGTGGACACGGGGTTGGCCGGCACGGTCTCGGCCAAGGGCCTGGGCGACGCCCCCCTGCGCCGCGACGCCACCGAGGTGGTGCTTCCCTGGGGCACCGTGCCCCTGCGGGTCGACGTGGTCGCGGCGGACGGCACGCCCATCGAGCCGGCGGTCTCCCTGGTGGGCCCGGATGGCGAGGTCACCGTCGACGGTGGCGCGGCCGCCCTGGGTCCTGGCACCTGGACCCTCGCGGTCTCGGCCGAGGGCTACGGCGGCCAGGAGCGGTCCATCACGGTGCCGCCACGGGCTGTGGAGCCCATCGACGTCGAGGTGGCGCTGCTCCCCCGCCGCGGGGATGCGCGGCTCGACCTGAGCCTCACCGACCTCGAGGGCGACGATGTCCGCGGCGCCGAGGTGCGCGTCGACGGCGTGAGCGTGGGCACCAGCGCCGGTGAGCGCGTCGGGGTCGATGGCCTGGCCGACGGCGACGTGGTGGTGGAGGTCGGGCGTCACGCCTTCCGGGAGCAGTCCGTCGACGTGACGCTGGACGCGGCCGAAGCAGCCGAGCTCGACCTCATCCTGGGCTACGCACCCGGCACGGTGCGACTCACAGCGGAGGGACCCGGCGGCCCTCTCACCGACGCCATGCTCTTCGTCGACGGCCCGCAGGCGCTGCCTCCTCTGGCCCTGGGCGACGAGGGTCGCACCTTGCTCACGCTGGCCCCCGGGCAGTGGACCCTGGCGCTGTCGAGTCCGGCCCACGGGCTGCAGGAGCGCTTGCTGGTGGTGGACGGCGACAGCCCCGTTCCCATCGATGTCGCCTTCGTGCTGATGCCCGAGGAGCGCGGAAACGCCGAGCTCTGGGTCCATGTGCGGGACGTGGCGGGCGACGCCGTCGAGGGGGCCGAGGTCCGGGTCGATGGCGAGCTGGTCGGTCAGACCTCCACGGGCGGCCAGCTACGGCTCGGGGAGCTCCAGCCCCGCACCCTCACCGTGGCCGTCACCGGGGCGGGCGTGATCCCCGAGTCCCGAGACGTCAGCCTGCAGCCCGGCGTTCATCGCGCCGACATGGTGGTCGCGTGGGAAGCGGGAACCCTGCAGGTGTCGGCCCGCGACCCCGAGGGGCCCGTGGATGCGCTGGTGGCCTTCGACGGCCCCGAGGCGTACGACGGCGGCCCGCTGGGTCCCCCCGGGCGTCGGACCTTCGTCGCCATGCCGGCAGGGGCCTGGGAGGTCCTGGCGTCCCACGAGGCAGGGATGGAGGTCGCCTGGACCCTGGTCTCCGACGAGCCGGGGCGTCGCGCCACGGTCGACATGCGGCTCGGGGAGGAAGGCGGGGCCGGCGTGCTCGACCTCACGGTGACGGATCCCGACGGAGCGCCCGTGGGCGATGCACTGGTCTCCCTCGACGGCGAGCCTCTGGTGCGCACGGCCGACGGCGGGCGGGTCCGGGTGCGGGGGCTGGCCGAGGGCAGCCGCCAGGTCACCGTGTCCCATCCCCACTTCGTCGAGTCCTCGGCGCGGCTCGGTGTGTCGCAGCAAGCGCGGGAGCGCTCCATGGAGCTCCGGTGGGCGCCGGGGTTGCTGGACGTGCGCGCCACGGCCGCTGGTGTGCCCGTCCGCGACGGCATGCTCTATGCCTCTCCTGCGAACCCGGACGCGGCGGACCCCATCCTCCCCCAGCCGCTCGATGCGACCGGCCAGGCCCGCGTGGTGGTGCCGCCGGGGCGGTGGGAGCTCGTGGTGTCCTCCGTCGAGGGGCTGGTGGGCCGGGAGGTCGACGTGCCGGCGGACGCCCAGGCTCCCCAGGTGGTGTCCATCGACGTGACACCTCGGGAGGGCGTGCTGGTGCACGTGGTGAACCAGCGAGGCGAGCCCGCCGAGGGGGTGGCGCTGGTGGCCGGCGAGGAGATGATCGGGACGACGGACAGCGCGGGGCTGGCGGTGGTGCAGCTGGCCGACGCCCCCGTCACCGTGTCCCTGCATCACCCGAACCTCCTCCCTGCCCCGGACCTGGTGCTGGCGACCGACGACGAAGAGCGCTGGGTGGAGGTCGCGTGGGCGCCCCGCGGGGTGGCGGTGGCCCTGCGGCACGACGGCGAGCCCGTGGCGGGACAGGTGCGCGCCATCGGGCCGCAGCTCATCGACCCCGTAGCGATCGACGGCGACGGGAAGCTCTTCCTGGAGCCTGGCAGTTGGGAGCTCGTGGTCGACCCCGGGGAGGCCTTGGGCGCCATGCGGAAGGGCCTCGTGGTCCCCCCGGGGGCCGACGACATGGCCATCCAGTTCGACCTCACGCCCCCGCGGGTGCGCGCCACCGAGACCGGCCTCGAGGTCACCGAGGTGCTGTTCGAGGTGGGGGACGCCACGCCGACCTCGGCCTACGCCGACATCCTGGAGGAGCTCGCGGCTCGGGTGGTCTCCGACCCCTCGGTGCGGCTGCTGCAGGTCCAGGGCCACACCGACACCACCGGCGACCTCGCCTACAACTACGAGCTCTCCCGGCGGCGGGCCGAGGCGGTGGTGGCCACCCTGGTGGCCAACGGGGTTCCTCCGGTGCTTCTCCGCGCCAAGGGGTATGGTCCCTCTCGGCCGACGGCCGACAACGAGACCGAGGAAGGCCGGTCGCTGAACCGGCGGGTCGACTTCCTCATCACCCTGGACGAGGGGCGGGATGAAGGAGGGTGACCGCTTCGACAAGTTCCGCATCGTCCGCGTGCTGGGCGAGGGCGGGATGGCGACCGTCTACCTGGCCCGCCACGCGGTGCTCGACTCGATCCATGCGCTGAAGATCTTGCGTATCGACCATGAGTCCGTCCGCCGTCGCTTGATCGAGGAGGGGCGTGCCCAGGCCACCCTTCGGCACCCCAATGTCGTGGCGGTCACCGATATCGTCGACACCCCCCAGGGCGTCGGCCTCGTGATGGAGTACGTCAACGGGCCCACCCTCGCCGAGTACCAGCGCGGGCGGGCGCTGTCGGTGGAGGAGTCCACGGCCCTGTTCAAGGACATGCTGCTCGGGATCGGCGCCGCCCACCGCGCCTACCTGGTCCACCGCGACCTGAAGCCCGAGAACATCCTCCTCCAGCACACCGAGCATGGCCTCGTGGCCAAGGTGACCGACTTCGGGCTGGTGAAAGTGCTGGAGGGGAGCGGCACCAAGTCCGGCGCGATGATGGGGACCCCGGAGTACATGGCGCCAGAGCAGGCTCGCAACGCTGCCGCCGTCGACGCGCGGGCCGACCTGTGGTCCCTCGGCGCGATCTTCTACGAGATGCTGACCGGCAAGGTCGCCTTCCACCGGGAAGACCTCGTGGAGACCTACGCCGCCATCGTGTCCGGGGGCTATGCCCCCCTCCCTGACACCCTCCCGGAGCGGGTGCGCACCACCGTGCAGAGGCTTCTACGCACGGACATGAGCGAGCGCTTTGCCGATGTGACTTCGGTCTTCCGGCACCTCTTCCCGGACGACCCCTTGCCGCGGATGACCGCCCTCGACGCGAGCGATCGAATGGGGGGCGTGGAGGCTCGCGTCTCTGGGCAGGTACCAGGCTCTTCCCATACGCTGGTGCCCCACGTCTCGGGCCGTTCGCTGGAGGCCGCGCCCGTCGCGCCGGGGACTGTCATCAACGACGAACCTCCCTCTCCCCCGACGCTGGGGGCGTCCCGTCCCGCCGCGCCGACCGGCCGCTTCGTGCAGGAGCGGCGGCGCCGGTTCGGCCTGTTGGCTGTCGTAGGTCTCGTGGCGCTGGCCGCTCTGGTGGGGGTGTCCCTGGCCTTGCTGCTCCGGAGCGGCGGCGGGCCCGTCCCCCGTCCGGTGGTGTTGGAGATCACCGGGGCTCCCACCGACGACGTGGCCCTGTGGGTCGACGGACGGCGGTGGGACGCGCGCGATGCCGTGCCGCCGCGGGTCCCTGGGGAGGTGGTGTCGGTCCGCTGGGCCATCGGCGACCAGTGCGGCGCCTGTCCGGCACCCTGTCCGGTGTGGTGCGGGCAGGGACAGGTCGAGCTCACGGTGTCGGAGGGCGAGGGGGCGCAGGTGGTGCAGCTACCGGTCACGCCGCCCCCGCCCCGGCCGGTGACCCTGAACGCCCCTGGGCTGTCCGCGGCGCGCTTCGTCGATGGCCCCGAGCTCACGGTGTCGGCCGACGGGGCCCGCGGCTCGGTGGCCCCGGGGAGCTGGGCCCTGGTGGTGCAGCGAGGGGCGTGTGGGGATGCGCTGCCCGACTGCTCCTCCACCGATGCCTGTCCCGAGGGGTGCGCCTCGGCACTGCAGGTGGTGGAGGTCCCCGTGGGGGAGGCGGACTGGGTGATGCCGGTGCGGGTCCCGGACCTCCCCGCTCCGTCGCCGTCCCCTGCCCCCGTGTCCCCTGCCCCTCGGCCGGCGCCGGCCCCCCGGGCGGCCAGCAGCTGGGTGACCAAGGCGGCCTTCGCTGCCTTCGTCGCCGCCCAGCCCGAGTGGGGGCGCGATGCGGCCATCGGCTCCGGTCGCGCCGACGCGGGCTACCTGCGCGACGGCCTCGAGGGGGCAGGGCCCGTCACCCGGGTCACCTGGTCGGCCGCCAACGCCTACTGCGCGTCCCGTGGGGGGCTCCTCGGGGTGAACGATGCCCCCACCGAGTGGACCGACCGCAGCGTCACGCAGGAGTGGCGTCAGTCCGGGGGCCAGGTGGCCTGGCGGCGCTTCGACGGCGTCTCCAGCACCCGGGCGCGGCCCGACCAGGCCTTCCCCTTCACCGGGTTCCGCTGTCGGCGGTGATACGATGGGGGCATGATCGCCGTCTGGCTGGCTTGGATGGGGCCGGCATCCGCCGGGGAGACCATCGAGGTGCCCGGCGACTGGCCCAACCTCACCAGCGCCATGAACCATGTGGCGCCCGGCGACTCGATCCTCTTGGGGAAGGGCACGTTCGACCTCGGCGCGGCCAGCGTCACGGTGCCGCTGGTGGGGCGTGGCCCGGCCACCGTCCTGGTGCGAACGAGTGGCTCGGGGGCGGTGCTCTCCACCGATGATGCTCTGGTCGACCTCGCCTACCTCACGGTCCGCGGCGAGGGGCGGCGGGCCATCGAGGTGGTCGACGCCGACGTGCGGCTTCGGTCCGTGACCCTGGAGGATGGCCTGTCGGGCCCTGGAGACGGTGGGCTCGTGCATCTGCAGGGTGGCAGCGCCGTGCTGGACGACGTGGTGCTGGAAGGCGCCTCGGTGACCGGGCGGGGTGGGCTGCTGTACGGCCACGATGTCGCAACGACCGTCACCGGAGGCGTGTGGCGCCACGGGTCTGCCGACGAGGGTGGCGCGGCGTGGCTGGAGCTTGGTGGCCTGGTCGTTTCGGGTCTGCGTGTAGAGGCCAACGAGGCACGGGTGGCCTCGGGGATCCAGCTGACGAACCTGCCGGCGGGCCTGGCCCAGACCGCGCTCGTCGGGAATGTGGCCGTCGACGACGGGGGCGCCGTTCGGGTGGACGGCGGGGTCCTGGAGCTGATCGACGCAGCGGTCGAGGGCAACTCGGGCGGTGCCGAGGGCCCCGGTGGTGTCGACGTCGTCGCCGGGGCCCTGGCGCTGACGGGGGGGCGTTTCACGGGAAACATCGGGTCACGCGGAGGCGGCGGACGTTGCGGTGTGGCGGTGACGAGCTGCACCATCGACGGCGGGGTGTTCGAGCAGAACGCCAGCGCCCTGGGCGCAGGCTGGCATCTCCGCACGGAGGCGCGGTGGACCCGCAACCTGTTCTGCGACCCGGTCTCGGCGACCCACGGAGGTGCCGTGTTCGTGGGCAGCGGCGTGACCGCGTCGGGCGAGGCCAACGTGTACGTGCGTGGCCGGGCCAGCGAGGGGGGCGCCGTCTACGTCGACGATGGGACGGTCCTGCTCCGCCACGAGACCTTCGTGGGCGGGGAGGCGACCTTTGGGGCCGCCGCGATGGTCTCGTCCGGGGCGTTGACCCTCGTGAACAGCCTGGTGGCGTTGCATGCGGGGGGGGAGGCCCTCGACGACGGGGGCGGGCCCGTCTCCACCACCACCAACCTGTTCTGGGCCAACGGCGGTGGTGACGCGACCTTCGCTCTGGACTCCACCGACCTCCTCGGTCCGGATCCACGCGTGGCGAACCTGTCGTCCCCGAGCTGCGATCGCGGCGACTACCTCCCGCAACCAGGTTCTCCTCTCATCGACGCGGGCTCCGGCCCCTCGGAAGCCGACGGCACGGCACCGGACATCGGGGCCTTCGGCGGAGCCATCGGTGCCGGAGCAGACCGCGATGGTGACGGCGTGATCGATGATGACGACTGCGACCCCGATGACGCGGCGACGGGCCGGAGGACGGTGGTCTACGACGACCAGGACGGCGACGGCTACGGCGACAGCAGGACCGCCGCGTTGGGGTGTCCCGGCAGCGACGGCGTGGCCCAGGGGGGCGACTGCGACGATGGAGAACCCGGTGTCCATCCGGACCAGGCAGAGACGATGGGCAATGGCATCGACGATGACTGCGACGGCGTGATCGACAAGGCCTTGCTGCTGCCCTGGTACGCCGACGCCGATGGCGATGGCTTTGGCGACCCCGGCACCGAGACATGGTCCATCGAGGCCCCGACGGGCACGGTGGCGGATGCCACCGACTGCGACGATGCCCGGGCCGATGTGAACCCCGCGGCGCTCGAGCTCTGCGATGGCTTCACCGACGAAGACTGTGATGGTCTGGTGGATGACGCCGACCCCGATGTCGAGGGCCGGGTCACGGTCTTCACGGATGCGGACGGCGATGGCTTCGGCGACGCCTCGACAGCCTCGCTCGCTTGTGGCCCAGGCGAGGGTCAGGTGTCCTCCCCTGGGGACTGCGACGATGCCGCGGCAGCCGTGTCTCCGGCCGCCGAGGAGGTCTGTGACGGAGCCGGTGTCGACGAAGACTGCGACGGGCTCGTCGACGATGCGGACCCCTCCGTCACCGGTCAGCAGGATGTCGTAGTGGACGCGGATGGCGACGGGTTTGCGGGTTCGGCGCGGTCCGCGCGTGCCTGTCAGCCCGCGGACCTCCCGCGTGGGGACTGCGACGATCAGGACCCGAGGCGTCATCCCGGCGCCGTCGACACGCCCGACGATGGGGTCGATCAGGACTGCTCCGGCGAGGATGCCGCGTTCATCTACCGGCGTGGAGGATGCGGCTGTCAGGGGGCCGCTGGGCTCGGGGGGGCGGCCCCGGGAGGTTCGGCGGGCGCGGTCTTGCTGGCGTGGGTGCTGGCCGGACGTCGGCGCCGGCCGCCGAGGACGCTCAGTCGAGCTCGGTGACCAGCTCGCTCCGCGGGCGCCGCACCTTTGCCATGGGGGCGAGCCAGTCGCCGTCGGTGTCCCGCACGCCCAGGGGCAGGAGCACCACGGAGCGTAGGCCCTTCGCCCGCAGGCCCAGGATCTCGTCGACCTGGTCGGGAGAGAAGCCTTCCATGGGGGTGCTGTCGACCCGCAGCTCGGCGGCGGCGGCGAGGGCGAAGCCCAGCGCGATGTAGGCCTGCCGGGCCGCATGGGCGTAGTTGACCTCGGCGCCGCGGGGCACGTAGTTGGCCTTGAGACCGTCGAAGTAGCCCTGCAGGGTCTCGGTGTGGCCGCGGAGGGCGACGTTCTGCTGGTACACGGCGTCGATCCGCGCGTCGGTGTAGTCGTCCCACGCGGCGAACACGAGGAGGTGGGAGCCGTCGGTGACCTGGGCCTGGCCGAAGGCCGCCTCGCGGAGCTGGGCCCGGAGCGCGGGGTCGCGGATCACGAACAGCTCGAAGGGCTGCAGGCCGCTCGAGGTGGGGGCCATCCGCACGGCCTCCACGATCTGATCGACCTTGTCTTCGGGCACGGACTGGGTGGGGTCCATCTTCTTGGTGGCGTAGCGCCAGTTCAGGCTGTCGAGAAACATCATGACCTCGTCGTCGGTGGGCCGGGGGGAGCGGCCTGCCATTCCTATTCGCCGTGGGCCGCGTCGGAAGGCACGCCGGGGGGAACGGTCCGTTCCCGGAGGCGTCGCCCGGGTCGTGGCGGGGTTACGTCGGCGGCATGCGAACCTCTCCTTTCCTGGCCTTCCTCGCGCTTCCCCTCCTCGCAGCGGGGTGCAAGTCCAAGGCGTCCGACACGGTCGCCGAGACCTGCCCCGTCGAGTGCAAGGCCGAGGCCTCGATCTTCCCGGGCAACAACGCCTCCGGCGTGGCCCTCGCGGCCGAGGCGACGGTGGAGCTGTCCGAGGAGGCGCGGGTGGTGGTCACGCTGCGCGACGCCGAGGGGGCGTCCCTGGAGGCGGCGGAGGGCGAGGGCATCGCCACCATCGACCTCCTCGGCCTGGTGGCCCCCGACACCACCTACACCCTGCAGGTGCAGTATGCCTGCGAGCCAGGCACCGACCGGCTGTGCGAGGAGCGGCTCACCTCCTTCACCACCCGTCCGCCCCTCACCGGCACCGACACGGGCACGCCGAACACCACCGACACGGGCACGCCGAACACCACCGACACGGGCACGCCGAACACCACCGACACCGGGCGGCCCGACCCCGGCGTCCCCCTGGGCGACGCACCCGAGCTCGACGCGGGGGCCCTCGCCGACATCCAGTCCGCCATCGACGCCGTCCGCAACGGCACCACCTACTCCTCGGGCGTCTACGTGGTCGACGCCGACAATGGCCAGGTGGTGTACGCCGGCGACGAAGACGTGCCGATGAGGCCGGCGTCGAACATGAAGCTGTTCACCACGGGCTTGG
>ENA-OWNT01003294-OWNT01003294.1-seawater-metagenome-genome-assembly--contig:-NODE-3294-length-15430-cov-4.262229_pt1 | contig 15430 bp, 24 predicted proteins | sample MGYA00238136_ERZ651165 | MGnify/ENA primary metagenome ERZ651165 (study PRJEB26861, sample SAMN08777766) | seawater metagenome | isolation source: coastal seawater | place: USA: Florida | collected...
CGTTCCAAAGTTCGTTCGTTCGTTCCAAAGTTCGTTCGTTCGTTCCAAAGTTCGTTCGTTCGTTCCAAAGTTCGTTCCTTCGTTCCAAAGTTCGTTCCTTCGTTCCTTCGTTCCTTCGTTGCTTCGTTGCTTCGTTGCTTCGTTCCTTCTTTCGTTCCGTCGTTCCGTCGTTCGCTCCGAAGCATTCTTCCGAAGTTCGCATCTTCGCTCGTTCCATCGTCCGCTCCGAAGCATTCCTTCCGAAGTTCGTCGCGATGTTCGCCCCGACGTTCCTTCGTTTACTTCGGCGCGGTCTCGTTCCGATGTTGCTGCCGAAGTTCGCCACCGTAGGTTGATTGTTGTTGTAGCTGCGGCTGCTGCTGTCCTCGCCGTCCTCGTCCTCGTCCTCGTCCTCTTTGTCGCCCCAGTTGACTTGGTGGCGTTGGTGTCGCTGCCATTGTCGTCGTCGTCAGTGTTGATACACTAATTTGTCGCCCCGGTTAGCTTGGTGTCCTTCGTCGCAGCAGTCAAGTTCGTCAATGTCACAGTGCCCTTATCGTCGCCTTCGTTGTGAGGGTCGGGCTGTTTCTCACAACTTGCGACGAGCGCCTGACGGGAGGCAGGACAAGGACGGCGACGACGACGAGCAGTTGGGGCGATTACGGAACTGTTGGTGGACGCACGTGTGGCGTGTGGTATCGATGGATGCTTTTCTTTTGCCTTTGTGTGGAAATGTTGCTGGCGCGGTTTTTTTTTATACGCTGCGGCAACGATCTATTTCCATTAGCCTCTTGTACGCAGATTTTCCGTGATCCGAAGACCCACGCGGGGATGTGCCCGCAGCGCCGGAGCCAAATGTGGGCGTTCGCCACGATCCTGATGGCGGTCGTGGCTTTGACTTCTGGCGAAGCAGCAGTTGCCGGTGGATCGTCCTTGAGCCCGGACGCCAGCGAAAGCTGCGTCGCTGGCGACGACACCTGCGCCGGTGAACAGGCACTTTTGGCTGCAGACCAGGACCCCACACCCGACAGTGCCCACAAACGCAACACTAAACCGTATCTATCCTTACTGTTCCCGCCGACGTTGCTCTAAGATTTTCTTGGCACGCGCGTTCTTGACATCACGTATCGTCTGCGTCACTTTCGACCACTGCTTCATGAAAAACGAAGCAATCACTTTCTTGCCCTCGCACGCGTCTAACCACCGCTTACCGTTGAACCTGAACACAGTGACCCACGAATTCAAAATCTACGCCCTCACAAGCATTGCATTCACAAGCACCGCGTGTACCTTGAGACCATCTTGCCCGTCAACCCAGGCGGGCACGGTGGAATGACACGGCCCGCAGTAAACGTCTCCCGCGCGAGATTCGCTGTTTCTTCCCACCATTCCTTGAATCGCGGAGCTTCCCACTGCCCTGGCAAGCGATCGAAGCCCTGTGGACGAGTAGCGTTCGGGTAAATCTCCACAATCGTTGTGTGTTCACCGCTCCCGCGAAGGTGGGCATCCTCGGCAACTCCAGTAGGTTCCGCGTCCAGCTGCCAGTCGGTCACAAAATACAAAACTTCGTGTCAACGCCGGCATTTGTACGAAACGTGCCAAGTTCGTGGCAAACCATACCTGCTTGTGGGACGCAAACGACATCTTGGCACCAACATCTTTTCCCCCGAAAGCAGCTGGTTGTCCATCCATTTGACAAGCGTGCCGCAAAGTGTTGTGGGAGTGCTCCGTGTCTGCAGCAGACGGTGATATTGTTGCAATGACCGCCGCGAGCGAATCACGATCCACGAGAGCCTTTTTCAATAGTCGCGTGAGCAAATGTTGGCGCAGAGGGAGGTACCTGCCGTACCAAACGGGTCGCCAGCGGTCAGAGTGTCACTCGAAAAGCCAAAGGAGTACGTGAGGAGTAGAAACGTACGTGGACCCTTGGTTTCGCAGCCGAAAACATTCTTTGAGCGCATTGAGCGATTTGTTAATCTCAATTGTCTCTTTCTGAAGCTCGGCAGAGTGACTAATGCACATAGAATACTGGCAATTACGACGACAGGCAACTAACACAGCGAGGCACACGCTCATACATGCCGCAACACACGTACGTCCATGAGTCTTCATTACGCTCACTTCCAGCGAGGTCGATCAGCAGCAGGGTGCCCAGAATTGCACCGCATGCAACGGTATGACCTGACGAGAACAGCAAGTGCGCACATGCGTGATTGGGACCCGATGCTAGGGACGGATTGCTGTGGATGGAGTCAACCGTACCTGAGTATCGGCCCTCTCGGACCCGAATGTAGCACAATGCATGCGAGCGGCTGCTCTGATTATGGACGCCGGTGGCAGAAGTGGCGCGGGCTCGCATCCCGAGCGCGAGCAACTCTAGTAGCTCTCCGGGAGTGGACACGGCAACCTCCATAGCACCCCGCACATACGGCGTGCCATCGGCCATAGTCTAAGGTCATCAACGACACCAGTCAAAAGTCCATGGCAAACAGCAACAACGGTTCTGTCGGAGCGACGAACCAGCACAGCAAGCACCGAGGCCTTGTTGCCTTTGCGTTTCATTTTTCCGCGGTTCTTTCCCAGGGGTTGGCGTCTCTTCGCACGAACAGCGGCCATGCCACCGCCGCTCCCACTCGCTTGTCTGTTCGCTCCACGTTTTCGTGTCGCCAGCAGGTCACGAATGTCACCCCCAACGAGCTCAACGCATGACAAGGTAACCACGCATTCCTTCAACAAAGACATTCAATGTTGGAGTTCGATGATCGCAGTTGGCAGGCATTGATCCATGACTGTCTCACCTGCTGCGTTCGTTGCAAAGTGCGAAACAACTGATCGGCTGCCATCTCAAGCAAAGAAGACATTGTGTAAGTTTTCCCTGATCCTGTTTGGCCAAACATGAACAGCGTTGCATTGCGCCTGTCAAGTGATGTGACTGCATTGACCAGAGGGGATGTGGTTTCACGGAAGACCTGCACGTAGGTGGCACAGTTGAGAACACAGACTGACGACTGACGAACACGCGCAAAGTGAGAACCGACCGTGTCATTGTCTTCGTTCATGTCGAAGACTCTGTCGAACTTAAAACGGCGGTGCAACATGAACTTGCGTTGCATGTTTGCATGCATTCGACCATCGTGAAGCACGCAAAAGCGGCCACCCAGACAAGTCACCGCATCCCAATCTTTTCGCTGCAGCTCGTGGCTGAGCAAGGGCCTTTTGCGAATGAAGACTTGGCCGAAAGAGTCGCGGGCGGACTTGTCATCCGGTTCCGCGCCGTCGTCGGAGAAGTTCTCGCGAGAGGCAATCTCGCGGTATCTCTGTACTGCGTGCATGAACTCGCCGCGATACTTCCTTCGTGCTCGGCGCTTGTCCAGATTCCGAACAGTAGAATCGTTGGCGTCTGCGTTAGCCTGAACACAAGGTTTCGCAAATGTTAACACGACCACAACATGATCGGCACGACGTCAAAAGACGCAGGCGAAGTCGCACCTGACTTCGTAGTTCCTTGGTTCGTCCCGAGCGATTCTTCTGTTTGCGGGAGGGCTTTGCGTCGTCGTCGCCCAGTGAAAAGGACGGGCGGCTGTTCGCACTATCGATGGCTTGCCCTGTGTCTTCACTTGCTGCGGCATACAAAGACTTGGACGCATTAGTTCCCGCAGCAGCAGCGCGTCCTACGTGCAGCATCGTGCCATGAACCCAAAATTGTCGAATAGAAATATCGCCGGTGTGCTCGTAACGAACCTGCCACCTGTGGTCCAGCTTGCTCCTTCCAAGCCACCAACGTGATGACGTGCTTGGCACTATGCAAGAACCGTGCGTGACGCGGTGGCTCCGGATCCGGCTCCGGCTCAGGCTCGGGTTTGCGTTCGCGTTCAGGTCGCTGTCGCCTTCTTGCGGGTTGCGAGTTGCTGCGCTGTTCCGCAACCGGTGAAGATTCTGCCTTTTCCAGTTCTTCTTGACGACGCCGACGTAAAAACTCACGAGTCGACGACATCTCTGGCTTTGGGGAAATGGACGGGGACCGTCCTCCGGGGAGACGTTCCTCGTCGGTCTGGCCTTGAGGTTGACCGCGGCGCGCCTGAGAAGCGCGGATCTTTTGCCGCACATGCCCACTTAGCGTTGCAATTGAGCGCGTTGGCTCGGCACTTTGATTTGGCGGTGACGAGGCCCCAGAATCAAACGCTGGCCCGCGCCGCTGCAAACTACGGGATCCTCCGGCGTTGTGGCTTGCGGGCCGCGAACGCGTCTTTGAGGCATGGCGCGAAGGCGCATGAGCTGTTCGTTCAGTTGGCTGATTTGCCGGGATGAACAATGGCCCACCTTCATCACTACTGCTATTGGTATCACCGCCACTGTCTGCATCGCCGTTAGGTGCTGTATCCTGACAATACAAGGCAATAAATAATCAGTGCATGATATTGACATTGTTGACGCGAAGAGCAGAGGCAACAGCATGGTTTTAGAGCACCTCTTCCGAACTGTGCGACGCTCTGTGGGTCTCGAGGGGATCTGAGTGTGAATACGCATCTTCAGTGACAGGAACAGACTTTCGCGTCACTGCACTTTGCAGGCTGCGACGGGTCTGTGGCGGTTGCTGCTGACGATCGCCAACGCGAGGGCTGTTTTTCTCCGGCGGCCGTGTCTCTGCTGTTTCGCCGCGCGCGACATCCCGTGCAGTATCCTGGCTGTGCCGATCAACCGACCGATCGACACGCGGTGTCACTGCGTTCGGATCCACCTCATTGGACATCATATCCATGGTGTTCAATGTCGGCAGCTCCACTGGCGAATGTCGCGAAGCCGAAAACTTGCTCGATTGGCTTGCATCCTGCGCACGGCGATGCGCAGTGCGAGTCGCTTTGGGCGACTTATTCTTTGTGCTCTTGGGCGGCGGCATCTTCCGTGGCTCTGCGAACCTATCTGGATCGGAGTTTGGAGGATTTCCTGCTCCTCGTCGCCGCACGGCAGACACTGGAACTTCTGTGCGCATACCGCCATCGTCCCACTCCACCTCATAGCTGTTGCCACCGTCTGCGACACCGATAAAGTGGGCGCTGAACCACTCGTCGCCCCACTTAGCTTGGATCTCGTCTCCGGAAAGAAACTCGCCAGAAACTGACTCCAACTGCACAGGGGAGGCAACAATGTGGTCGCGCTGCTGACGTTGCGACTGCCTCGAACGCCCTTGTGAAACTTGATTTGCCAATTTTGTCTTGCTCGAGCTGGTGTCAATGCCGCCATCACGCGGAGACTTTCGAGCGCTGGAAGAAGCTTGCCGTGGTGGAGACGACTTGGGTGAGGTGCTTTGAGGAGGATCAGACGACGCCGCATGAGTTTGGCGATCAAATGACCTCATGTGCACTTCCTTGATGACACTGTCTGCTCCACCGTCAAGCCACGCCACAGTGTACCTGATCAACAACAGCAGTGCAGCGGCAAGCAAAACATACAGAGTCAGCACGATCTCGCCACGTCAACACGTCAGAAAAACCAACGAACTTGTGACTGCCCGCAGCACGTCCCGGGTCCACAGTCATGACCTCGGCTGCGAACCACTCATCTCCCCATTTGCACTTGACTTTATCGCCGACATGAAACCGGGTTTCGGCCACATCGTGTCGTGGAACAGGGTCCCGTTGCTGATGAGTGTGAACAGGACTAAATCGCGGGGCGTTAGAGCCATGTTGCGCGTGGCCAGATCGCTCATCGCCACGAGGCGGTGCTGTGACTCCAGAGCTTGCAAAAATATTTTGCGGCATGGCTCCAGAGTTCGCAAACGCCTTCGGAGTTGACTGTGGCTGCACAGGGGAATGCTGGTGCTGCGGCGAACTACCGAGCACACTCATCGGCTGAGGCGGCTGCTGACTTCGAGACGTATTGACCGTCAGCGCACCACCGAACGGACCAGTGCTCCGCTGGCCCTCATCGCCTGCACCCAAGTGATCAGACACAGGTGGCGGACCTCGCAAAGCACGTCTAACACTGCGCGTCGCTGCTGACTCCGCAGGAGATGGGAAACCATCTGGTCGCTGGAGATGCAGGTTGTGGGTGGGCTGAGACCTGCGATTGTGCTGAGCTGGGAATGCGCCGCCACTGTTGTGTGGGCTATTGCCTCCTCCTGATTGCGCAGCATGAAACACATCTGCTGAAGTAGGAGACGTAGTCGCAGAGGCATGCTCTGCCCGCGAAGCAGCTTGTGCTGCAGCCGCGGCCTCCGGCGACGCCGCGAACAGACCCTGTCGATCCTCCGATCTTCCGGTTGGGCGGTGTTTAGTTGTGTGATGTGGTGGGAATTGCATGGCCGGAGCTGAAGCGGCCGGCTGCGGTGGTCCACTCGGAACAGCAGACTGATGGTGTTCAAACGGTCTTCGGCCTTGGAAAGATACACCGTGAGGCGAATGTCCGTGCCGCGGTTTGTTTTGAGGCTGCACCATGGCTTGGGAGTTTTGATGCTGCATCTGCTGCTGCATCTGCTGCTGCATCTGCTGCTGCATCTGCTGCTGCTGCATCTGCTGCTGTATCTGCTGCTGGTATCTGTCGAGGGACACGTCCCGGGAGTGCCCGGAGAGATGCGGGTGCGGATGCTGATGCTGCAGTTGGTGGTGGTGCTGATGTTGGGGATTGTGTTGGTGATGTTGATGCTGCGCGCTGTGCTGATTCAGGTCTTCATTCCAACGCGGATGCGCTCCAGTGTATTCCGGAGCTCCAAACTGAGGTTGCTGTGTGAATTGCGATGGCGGTTGATAGCGCGTATGAGACTGCATGCCAAATGCGTGTGGGTCGCCATACTGCGGCCCAGCATTCTGGCGTGGATGATTTCCATGCTGCTGAACGTGGTGATTGTGGTTGTGGTGGCCGTGGTGATGTTGCTGCTGTGCCCGAGCGTGTCGACCGTAGTTGCCGGAACCACCTCCGCTGCTGGCCCCACCTCCGAGGACATCCGCCACCCCACCGCCCGATCGTGTGCCAGTGCCGCGGTGCGCGGATCTGTGCGCACCGGAGTGATGGTGCGCACTTGCATGCCCGCCGCCAAGAATATCTGCGACCTGCGATCGCCCAGAGTTGCCCTGGAGCGACATCCTACCGGCTGATGCCAACGCGGACGTGCGCCGGCCGCCACGGAAGCTCATCCTGGACGGAGCAATTGCAGAGCAACTGCGGCTTCACCTACGTCAAGAGTTGCATGGCTTCTCGCGCTGAGGGAAGAACGGGAGGGTGGACGGGCCAGTGGCGCGCCCGACAAAACTACTCTCCTCTCCAAAGTGAGTGTCGAAGCGGAGCGCAAAACCACCCCAAAAAAAGCCAAGGCGACCACAACGCGCAAAACTATAGGCTCACGTCAAATCGACGCCTCCGCAAACCGTGCTCACGTGCCATCCACTGTTCGATCCAACAAAGAAAGAAATTCGATCACCGAAGCGCACACACACAAACACACGCACACATACACACACGCATGACACGCCACCCTTGCACCTTTGGGGATATCTCACTCGATCAATCCAAGAAGGAGTCAGCTTTGAATTACTCTCCACACCTCGTCGACTCAGACGTCAAGTCGTAGTGCCTGCGAGTGGTCAATTATCACCGTCGCCGCCAACACCACCACCACCACCAACAACAACAACGACAACAAATGCAACAACGTGAACTCTGCCGCGCACTTACTTAGGTGCAACCACAACAACGGCAAACACGACGCGCACGAACAGTCACGCATTTGTTTCAAACCAACGTCATGCGTCCATCACGACAACGAACGACAACGCGGCAAGCAAACGTTTGAACGAACGAACTGACTACGACGAACGAACGATCACCAACGCAACGCAACGCCGCAACGAACGAAGGAACAAACAAACGAACGATTCAACGACGACGACGACGACGACGGCAAAGCAACGACGACGACGACGACAAAGCAACGACGATGACAACAACAACGACGACGACGACGGCAATGAGTGAGTGAGTGGCTGAGTGAGTGAGTGGACGACTCACTGAGTGACTGAACGCCGAAAACAATGGAAGAAACCGTCGAATTCGAATTCGATGAATATTCGTTCGCTCGCTCGTCGTCGTCGTCGTCGTCGTCGTCGTCGTCGTCGTTGTCTACGTCGTCGTCGTTGTCTACGTCGTCGTCGTTGTCTACGTCGTCGTCGTCGTTGTCTACGTCGTCGTCGTTGTCTACGTCGTCGTCGTCGTCGTCGTTGTCGTTGGCTACGTCGTCGTCATTGCAATCGTCGTCACTGCGGTTGTCGTCGCATTGCGGGCGTCGTCGCTGTTGTTGTTGTTGTCGTTGTTGTGATGCTTTGGCGACGACTTTCCACTTCTGTGCTGTTGGTTGTTGGTCGTTGCGTTGGTTGTTGGTCGTTGTGTTGCTTGTCGTTGCGCCGAGCTGTCTGTAACTAACAGTGATCCTTTGCATTGCGCTGCGTTGCATTGTCTGATATCGAGAGACTTGTCTGATATCGAGAGACTGTCTGACAATGGTCGAGTCATGAAGTGCGATCTGCTGCTGTTGACTTGTATGTGAAGGGTTGCCACCCAGTGGAGATGCAATGTCACGGCGCCGTATGCTTGTTGGCGAGGGAACCCCTGGCGATAAATTTGGCAAGAAATAACTGCTGTCCGACGATGGCAAAGACGGACTTGTGAGGAGGACGAATTATGTGACAAGAAGTGTGAGACGACACACAATTATTTTATTCAATTGTGTGTGCAGGCGTCGAAGTCCCTGGCGCGCCCATCATCTCGGCTGCGCAATGCGCTGCGACGCCGCCTGATCAATTCACAAGATGATAATTCCTAGGCTGCGTGCCACTGGCCGTGCGGTGGTGCACTGTCGCGTGCGTCGGCGTTTCAGTTCCGCTTCACCGCTTCAGAAGAATGAGAAAGCGGCTGTGTCTTCGACGGGGCAAAGTTCTGCGCCCGCGTCAGCGATGTCGCGGCGAGTACTGCGAGAAGTGGTTCGTGTTCGTCCGTTTCCGCGTGCAATGTGTGTCGAATTACATGGATTCACTGTCTCACGTCACTGTGTGCATTTGAATTGCTGCTGCTGTGGCGACTGCGTCCGACGACATTGCTCGCAGCCCAACTCTGGTTCGACAGCGCGAGATCATCTGGCCAACGAGCGAACTTTTCTGGCCTACTGTCGTACGGGAATGGGCTTTTTCGGGGCATCCGTCGGCACGTCAACTGTGCTGGTCCGCACAATGTCGTCATGTGGCTGGTAGCATTCACTTTCTTCTCTCGTTTTGCAGGTCTCTTCTCAGCGTACGAGCTCGGGCAAGGCTCTGTGTTGTCGGCCCCAGAAAGGTCCGGTGATGCTGAGGGCACCGACCTCAAAGCCGATGACGCCACCAGAATACTGCCAGCGTGCGCACTGCTTGCCGCAAACGGCGGCGCTTTCTTTTTGTACGCGTGGGGTAACTTCTTCCGAATCCAGCACACCCTGCAGAGAGGCAAGTTTGTCCTTCGCGGCCGTGGTCTCGTCGGCTTAGTCGCCGGCAGCCTGCTGTCTTCCGTCTTTGCTCTCCTCATCGTCATCAATCCGGGCGATGCCCTTGATTGGCGAGACTGGGTCCACAAACAGCGGGCATTGAATCAGCGCACTGTTTGAGCGCTTCATTCCTGGGTACCAGAGTTTCAGAGACGAGTGTTGGACTGATTACAGAACCCGGTGTGCTCGACATGCATGCAGTGAGAGTGGGATGCCCTGAACCACGATGAACCCGCCGCCGCCAACGTAACAAAGCGAGTTTGAAGACATGCGTTCCGATGCGGCGCCTGCGCCATTCCATCGCGATAGAAACAGAGAAACATCGCCGGAGGCAGCATTCGCCAATGTTCACGTGAAGTCAACCTTGCGACGCGCGTGCCAACAAGTATCCTGTGAACCAATCCCTGTGGTCCATCTCCGGCGTACCACCGCTTGTGGAAGTTCTACAACTATAGACCACAACTAACCCAAAACATTTTCATGTTGGAGTCACACCCTTGCAGAGGTGTCTGCTTTTGGTTGTTGGCTGCGACATTGACACACAAACTATAAGAAAATGAACGACAGCTAACAAGGTTAATCGATTCAAAGGTTCCCAACTGCCCAACACCATCGGCACAAACAAACATTGCTATTATCACCGCAACCAACACCGACGCCAACACGAACACGAACACGAACGCCACCACCACCACCAACAACACCGTCGTCGTCGTCGTCGCCACCAACACCCAACACCACCACCAACGACGACGACGACGACGATACCACAACAGCAGCGGCAACAACAACGACGACGACGACGACGACGACGACACCGTTACGCTTCACACCACTCTACATTCAATCCACCAACGCAATGCGGCAAACGCCCACCGCCCAGCCATTCGTTGCTTCGTTGCTTCCTGCCTGCCTGCCTTGGGATGCCGAACACATCAACAGCGCAATACACTTCTGCTTGTCACGAGCGCCGATTATATTTACACCTTGTTGTGCAAAATCGACTGCTGATGCGATTTGACTTTCACACATGAATTCTGTCGATCGAAGCCAGCTATGACGCACGGCCAACGGCTGCCGCCGATGACTTTCCTGACTTTGCGCTTCATTCATTGATCGTTCCCAATTGTGCTGGAAGTTGCCGCTGAGTGCACAGCTCTACACAAACAGACACCACGAAAATAGTGAGCGCCAGCGACAAAGCTCCACGTCCGCGACACAGCCACCGAAATCCGACGTAGTTGTGCATACCTGCATTTTCCACTGACGCGCGTGGTATTAGTGGTGCGCTTACCAAAAACCTGCTTCTGCGCCTTATTCAGGGACGCACCGCGAGCCTGGCAGTCATGGCAGCGCACATCGGTTACTACAGTAGTATGTACTCGCGTGCAGAGAGACTAACCGCGGAGAGTGGACAACATACCGCGGCGGCCAGAGTGCTACGTGTGCCGTTGTGCGAGTCATCCGAGGTGTCGACCCAGACTTCCAACGACTGTCACAAATGAAAAAACACCGTCACAACTTTTCAGGGCACGCACAGCCAAGACAACATATCGCGGCACGATGGGGGACAATACCGATACTTCTGATGTGGAGCCATTTGTGGTGAACGCGGTGCTCGGGGTATTTGGCTTGCACAGCTCTGTGGGCTTCCAACGTGTTGGGCGTCGTAGACACAATAAATGCTCCACATACTGCAGCAACAAAGATTCTGGAGGGATTGCGTTGCGCTGCGCAGTACGCACACAACGGAGTGCGAAACCATGGTCAGTGCTTGGGTCGCCAAAGCCGGAAACTTGAAGAAGCCAACCGACCACCCCCGCAAGGCCAATTTTATCCCCGTCGCCGTGCACGTTCGCCGGGGACTCATCAAAAACGAAACCTGGTGTTCCAGACAACGAAGTGCGATCTGGGCCAAAGCCAGCTCTCGAGTCGACTTTTTTCGACAAGTTGAAATCAACCAACACAATGGTGTTGTCAGCACCCTTCATGAATGCATCCGGCTTAATGTCACCGTGAGCAACACCATGTCGATGCAATTCATGCACAGCAGTGCCGGCAGCGCGGGCGAAGTCAGCGATTGCGGGAGCATTGCCCGTCACCTCGTGAAAACCAATGGTCCGCAGTCGCGGCAGTACCAACACAAAGACGTTTCCGCCCAAATGAAAATAATTGAGGACGCTGACAACGCAGTGTACATCGCGCAGTTGCCGCAATGCGTGCAGTTCCCGCACGTGTGGCCCACGTGACTGCACTTTCAAAACCACTTCTTTGGACGATGAGTCGTGTTTGGCGGCGAAAACCTTGGCAAAGTGGCCCTCTCCAACTGGCGCCGATCGACTCAGCGTGTAGCCGAATGGGGTTATGTTGTGTTGATTGATGGCCCGCCTCCTCGTGCCAGGCGTGTCCTTCATTACCGGAGGTCGGGGCGCCCGCTTTGCAGGCGTATTCCGCGTACTCTGTTTCGTTTCATCATTATTGGCCCCGGCGTCATCGTCGCCGCCGTTTTCACGATTTTGATCGCCCTTGGTGTCTGTATCTTCCTTTGTCTCAGTGATGGGGCTGCATCGGGTTGTCTTCCACTGGGCGAGCTGTTTGACGTATTTTGCCAATGCGGCCACGTCCGTCAGCAGGTCTATTGCACATTCGATAGCAGTATCTGGGCCTTCGGAAATGCACAGAGGAAGTGCGTGCGAGAAGAGTTGATGAAGCTCGTATTGATTCCCTGTCCAAATTACTTGGTAAGCCACGAATTCAATGTTTGCTTCGCACACTTGCCTCAAATGCACTCCAATTGTTCCAAATCCGGACTCGAGCTGTGCATCCGTCAAGGCTTTGTAGGTGCTGTTGGCCATGACCTTCACAAGCTTGAAGCGATCTTCAATGCCATGTCGTGCTCTTTTATTCCCAATCGGTCCGCTCAGGGAATTCTCCAAAATCATTAACTCAAATGTTTGAGAGCTGTGGGGTACAATGGCATCCAACTTTTTCACTTTCTGTTTCGTGTTTCCTTTTGCATCAATGTACGTTTCAGACTGCGACGAGCGCGAACTTGCAGCCGCTTTCTCCCGCCAAATTAGAAGTTCTTCTTGGCTGATGATGGCATCATTGAGAAACGTAAGGAAGTTGAGGTCATAGGTAACTTCCAAAATATTTGCTGTTGAGGTGGTGAATAAGTTCTTGAGAGCGAACCAGCGATACAAACTCATCCGCAGCCACTGCTTATCCTGGGTGAACATCGCCATTGTGGTGATTGACAGGTACGCGAGTCTGTCATCTCCTTGCATTCTTGGAAGATTGTCCAGCAAGTCACGCTTGATGTCACGGAAGGCCTGCGTCTGTTCATCTTGCAGTGCCTTCCATGCAGTCAATTCTGTCACTTTGTACTTCGGATTAGAATTCAAAAAGTCCGTGAGGCATGTACTGTCTGAAACATCAATGATGTGCATCTCTTTTCCGCAAGCACAATAGTTTTTCCAGCGGCAGTCGTGGCCATCAAGGTTCCAGTCAACGGTATCGCCTGGTGGTGCGTTTGGCAACACAAAGCAGTACATACAGAGCAAAGCGGTGGGAGTCTCGAGCGCATGTGTAAAATGTTGCGCAGAGACGCAACAAATCGGATTTACCTGTTCCGTTGGGTCGCGAGACTTTGGGGCATGCACACCGCAGAGACATGTAGAGAAATTGTACGGAAACAGTGACACACATCAAAACGTTGAGATGCACATGGGCGGCAGGCAATAGCGACACGCCCATACAACGCCACAACATGACCGCCAAGGCGAACACAAGCTCATGAATGCACAAATCGACAACAAATGCAACAATACAGTGCCTCACAACACGAACAGGCACATTGTCTCACCCTCTAAGTCTTCTCCTTCCAAAGATGCACAGCAAAAACCAGATACAAGGCGACACAGCGTATGGATATGGTGACGCAGCATAAGTCGACAGCAACGACCATCATAATGACGCATTGGTGAGGAAAACATACCTCGATTAGTTGCTAGCTCAGCTGAACGTTCAAAGAACGCCATTTTGCGATTGTTCCGACACAAACACAAGTATTGGAGCGAGTCCACAGCGTGCAGCACAGACATGGGTTCGGGCAACCCACAACAAAAGCACCAAGCACACACATGTTACTGCGCGCTTGGAGTGGAGTCAAACACCGAGAGCAGCAATCTCATATGCACAATACCATACCTTGAAGGGACGTCAGGACTTTCACAGTACCAGCATGAAGATCTTGTGCTGTCTTCAAGCCTTCCAGCGCTAGCTCTAAGCCCTCCAGCGCTAGCTTTAAGCCTCCATTCGCTGCATTCCAGCCTTGTGTCGCTGTGTCAAACGCGTTCAAAGCTCTTGTTGAGCGATTTTGTGCCCTCTCAAAGGTCGCGTTCGCTGCTTGCAGGCGCGCGTCGCACTCTGACCGCTCTTGAGTGGAGCATTTTTGGAGCGCATGCCTTGCAGCAGTCAATTCGGCCTGGGCATCATCTTGCGCGTTTTCTAAATCGTCAAGTTTTTTCTCAGCAGCCGCTAAATCGCGCTTGGCATCGTCGAATTTTTTCTCAGCAGCCGCTACTTCGCGCTTCGCATCGCCACATTTTTTCTCAGCAGCCGTTACTTCGCGCTTCGCATCGCCACATTTTTTCTCAGCAGCCGTTACTTTTGTCTCAGCATCCGCTACTTCGCGCTTCGCATCGTCATATTTTTTCTCAGCAGCCGCTACTTCGTGCTTCGCAACCCGCACGTCCTGCCTCGCCGTTCGTGTTTGAGCCTCAGCGGCAACGAATGCATCCCGTTCCGCAGGCACGCTTGATTCAGGCTGAAACAGCAAGTCACCAAAGTTCAATAAGATTTCACGGTTGAAGTCTTATGCAAAGACATCACATTCCGCCTTCGAGCCACAAACGCACCGTCTGTTCCGTTCTCTCCATGCTCTGCACCTTCTCCCCGCGCTCAGCACCTAAAAACACATCATGAATTTATACACCACTGCACATACAAGGCGTCAGCATTCACAGTTTCAACGGTGCTTGTGAAACACCAACCTGTCCCAGTGTGCTGATTTATCCCCTGTTCGCACAACAGACTGCAAAACTGTGGTAACGCAACACAGCCGCGCACGTACAGTGTTTATCCTCTCTTGTGCGGGAGTTGAGGCCGCTTATAAAAAGGCGACCTGACCAGAACTGCTTTGTCGTTGAAACTCGCACCAACAGGAAGTTTTTTCTGCTTTTCTTTCAGTTGTGTGTGGATTTCTCCTACCGGCTCACAATGCCACGCAACACCGCACTGCTGACAGGCAGACTCGGTGTGTTTCGTTGCCCCAAAACCGTCGCGACTTGCTCACATGCGTTCAACAGGGTTATGGTGATGCATCGACGTTCCTCCACTGCACGCTGCGTAAAGGCTTGGCTTGGCTTGTTTGGGTTAACGTTGAATTCACTTGCGCGTTGGCTTAGTTGACGCATCCTCCGTCCACTATCGACTTGGAATCACTGTCAATTTGCTGTGTGTGGGTATCTGACTTGATTGCGTTTCAACTTTGTCGTTCACGACGATCTTCAACGTTGATAGCCTTTGCGTTCACGACCTTCGAATGATTGACATCCGATCGATTCCAAACAACAATTCAACAACACCGCTTCACCGACGACTTCAACTTTCGTCGACGACGAACAATGACCCAAAGAACAACGAATGAAGTCGTCATCGAAGTCATCGAGTATGTTATTGTTTGCGGTGTGAGTTCATCGATCGAAGTTCGCCCACTTGGTTCGTCTGTCCGCGGTGAGCGGGTGAAAACCAGCCAACACCCACTGACTCAGGACATCCATCCAGTGACAGTGAGTGGTGAGTGAGTTAATTATTTTAAATTTGTGGGAGCTGACAGTGACACAGTGACGAGTGAGTGACGGAACGACAGCCAGCCAGCAAGCACGC
>ENA-OWNT01003296-OWNT01003296.1-seawater-metagenome-genome-assembly--contig:-NODE-3296-length-15423-cov-4.435162_pt1 | contig 15423 bp, 9 predicted proteins | sample MGYA00238136_ERZ651165 | MGnify/ENA primary metagenome ERZ651165 (study PRJEB26861, sample SAMN08777766) | seawater metagenome | isolation source: coastal seawater | place: USA: Florida | collected...
CGTTCGTTCGTTCGTTCGTTCGTTCGTTCGTTCGTTCGTTCGTTCGTTCGTTCGTTCGTTCGTTTGTTTGTTTGTTCGTTGGTTCGTCGGCTCGTTCGTTGCTGTCACCACTTCGTTGGTTCGTAAGTACCCGGGTAAGTGAGGTTGTTGGCTAATTTGTTGGTTGGTTGGTTGATTTGTTTGCTTGTTCGCTGGGTTGTTTGTTTGTTTGCTTGTTTGTTTGCTTGTTTTGTTGGTTGGTTGATTTGTTTCCTATTTGGCCTTCCTAGTCAGCACAGTACATGGACTGACTATCTCTCGGCTTCTTGCTTGGCTGCGTGTTGTCTTGTCTCGCATTGTACAAGGTGGTTTATGACTTGGTGGCTTTATTATGGTGGAGCGGTTTGGCAGTGCACTGTGTGAGGTGTGTTAGTCTAGGGTGTTTGCATGGGTGCTGGTTGGTGACAGTGCAAGATTCACGCCTGACTCGACTTCAAGAGTGATAGCGTGTGTTGAGGCAGACAGAAGCCAAGTGAGTCGAAACCGCAACGACAAGACGCGTGCGCGGACGTAGCCAACTTGGCCTCCGACACAGGCAGTGCGACTTTGGAGCGCCACGACGCCAACCTGGACGCATTGAAAAATATGCACAAAGGCAAAGGAATTTCTCTGTCAGCTTTCGCGCGACCACTCCCTCATAGCTTCGGCATTGTGCCAATGACCTTGGTTGTCACTCAATTCTGCTGTTGATCTTGGTGACCGAGTCACGACCCACAAGCATGGCACGTATCAGGTTTGTACAACTTCATTGGTTCATATTGAAGGTATGTTGTACGGTTGTGGCCGTTTTGCACTGTGTGCGGACCGTCCAAGCAGCATGCGGAGACCAAGACAACGATATTTGTCTTGGCGAAAATGTCCCCGAGGAGCTGGTATTGGGCAGCGATTTTCAGGTCATTGTGGTAAGCTGGCTTTGCGTCTCATGACCTCAATTGATTAACTGTGAGCGTGCTTTGATTGGGCACCTCGCTGCAACCCATTCTGTGCTTGCTGTTGATCTGTTGCGTCTTGTTGCATCAAAGGGTGGAGGAGACAACGTGGCAAGCGGTGGAGCGTCGACGATCCTCGGTGGAGCGTCGAACACTGTAGCTGCACCGTAAGTGTGCTTGCAATGAATTCTTGAATCGTGGAATTTCTTTTCAACCCAACTGTTATTGTTCGCTCACAGATATTCCGTAGTCGGCGGTTCTTCGAACGTCGCCGAAGAAGGAGCGGACAATTCTTTTATTGGGAGTGGCGCAAGCAACAGAGTGACAGACTATTACTCTGCTATCGTTGGGGGCTTGGGCCAAGTGGGACTTGGCGGGTAAGTTCTCGTTGTTGAACACCGCGAACGGCACGTCTTGTCGACGTACGACAGCAATATTATGGTAATGTGATTGCACGTTTGTTTTCATGCATCCGTGTGTGCTAATAGGTTCAATTTCTTGGGCGGTGGAGTCTATAACAGAGCAAATCAATCGTAAGTTTGCCTTGTCAATTGCACTTGTGCGAGCTGTATTTTTTACGATTCGTTGTGCTGTGCTTTGAAAGGTATGCGGTTGTGGTCGGCGGAAGTCAAAACACTGCCAATGGGATATTGGCAGCAATTTTGAGCGGAAAATTCAACCATGCACATGGCTATGCTGCGGTTGTAGGAGGAGGGTATGCAAACACAGCTTCAGGAAACGGCGCGTTTGTCGGTGGCGGTGTGCGGTCGGGTAACGCCCAAACTGGCAACGTCGCAACTGGAACGGCGTCGGTGGTTGCAGGTGGAATGTCTAACCGTGCAACTCACTATGCTGCTGCAATTGTGGGCGGGTGAGAATAGCTTCCACGCTTGGCAGACACTGTGTTGACATGTTCCAGCTCTCATTTTGTAATACGTATTCTGGATTGTAGAGAATTGAATTCGGCGGGTGGTGTCGAATCTTTCATCGGAAACGGGTACAAAAACATGGTGTCTGGCATTGCATCTCAGGTCCGTAAGATGTCGTGCTTTTGCGTTGCCGCAGACAGCGCAAATTTGGAGCTCACATGATATTTTGTGAAATAGGTTGTGTGTGGTTCTTTCAACACGGCGAGTGGCGATTACTCCGTCCTGTCCGGCGGCACCCAGAACGTTGCCAACTCCTCAAGTTGCGTCGTTGGAGGTGGCAAGCAGAATACTTGTGGTGCTGAAACCAGCACAATTAGTGGGGGATTCTTGTGCACGAGCACTGGTCTGTATTCTTCTATTGGTGGCGGTCGGGAGAACAGAGCATCAGGCTACGCTGCAGTTGTTTCCGGCGGTCAGTCGAACAGAGCATCACGAAGACGCGCAGTGATCGGCGGAGGCAACGACAACTGGGCAAACGCAAAATCTTCCGTTATTGCTGGTGGATCGCACAATGTGGTGAATGGTAGTTGGGGACAAGTTGCTGGTGGACAATCAAACCATGCTGTTGCTGACTACGTCACTGTGGGCGGCGGGTTCCGCAATACGGCTTCTGGTAGCCATTCTGCCGTTGGTGGCGGGTCCAATCACACAGTTGCTGGCAACTGGAGTTTCATCGGAGGAGGATTGTCCAACACAGTTATCGGCGCATTGAGCTCAATTGAGTCAGGCACACAAAGCCTCGTCTCCAGCACTTACAGCAACGTTGGCGGCGGTCGCAAAAACACCGTCACTGGCGCTGCGTCGGTGGTTGCAGGTGGTGAGCTGAATCAGGCTGCAGGTGACCACTCGGTGGTCAGTGGAGGCTTCACAAACCAAGCCAGCGGGGTTTACTCTTTTGTAGGTGGTGGTGAGTGGAACGCTGCTTCTGGCTCACGCTCGCTGGTGGCCGGAGGTGTTAAGAATATAGCATCTGGCCAGTACAGCACAGTTTCTGGTGGGTTTTGGAATACTGCCAGCGCAATTTACTCAATAGTCGCGGGAGGGCGCTGGAACACTGCTAAGCAGAATTACGCTACGATTTCCGGTGGCTTGTTCAATACTGCGACAGGTTACTTTGCCACCATTGCAGGAGGCTTACGCAATACTATTACCGGGCATCAAAGTGTGTGTATTGGCCACGACTCGCTAGCCACTGATTACCGGGCAGGCGTTTTCGGGTTTGCTGCGAGTGCCACTGGCACGTGCGAAAGCATGGGAGATTATTCTCTCAACATCTGTGTTGACGGCGGTGTCTTCGTCAATGGGGAGAGCCTTCAACTGGAAGCACGCAATTCATCCTGGACGGACGACTTGATCGACCAGCTCGAAATTCGCGTCACTGATCTAGAATCGCAAGCAAACTCCTCCGCTTCGACTGCAAGCTCGTCAAATGCGGGTGAAATTGGCAAGTACAGTTTTGTTGGAGGAGGCTACATTAATCTTGCTTCTGGTTTCTTGGCAACTGTTAGCGGGGGTGCTCACAACACAGCCAGTGGACCATACTCTTTTGTAGGGGGCGGCGGCTTCAACTCAACCAAGAAGGGTAATATTGCGATGGGCGAACACTCTACCATTGTTGGAGGGTACCGTAACGAGGTGTTTGGCAACATGTCCTCCATTGTCGGAGGGACGGCACACAAAATCGCGGGCAATTTTGCATTTGTTGGTGGTGGACAAGCCAACTTTGTCGGGGACACGTCGTACGGAGTCGTGACAGGCGGCAATGGAAACAGTGTCAGCGGACAATATTCTGTGGTCTCCGGCGGACATACCAACATCGCGAACGGGGCGTCGGGGTCGGTTGTTGGTGGCTCATTTAATTCTGCCGTTGGCAACTTTAGTTGTGTTGGTGGAGGCTCTTTCAATCGTGCTTCTGGTCTATACGCGACTGTTGGTGGGGGCGGATCGAGTCCAACGTTAGCCAGTGCCTCTGGCGGCTCCAACATCGCGACTGGAGATTGGAGCACGGTGCTTGGAGGTTTTAGCAACGCTGCAATTGGGCTAGCTTCGTCTATTGGAGGCGGTTGGGAAAATACGGTGACAGGTTTCGGTTCGGCAATCGGCGGTGGTATGCTTAACGTTGCATCCGGGAGATTCGCTTCCCAGACAGGCGGCTACCACAACCAGGCTGCTGGCAACTTCTCGACCACCGTGGGAGGTTTCAACAACTCAGCATTCGGGTACAACAGCTTTGCAATGGGCATGAGTTCGACAGCGGACCACGTCCAAGCCGCAGTGTTTGGGTTCCGACGCGCAGACGGATGCTCGTCCCTTGGTGATGGAACTGTTCATTTTTGCACTGAGCATGGATTGTTTGTCGATGGTGTGATGCTCAACGCTAGCGAATTGGATCGTTCGATATCGTCCCTGTACGACAGTCTTGCTCAGGAAGCGAACAGTTCGCGTGCAGCCGAAACGGCAGCAAACGACGCTATTGACGCTCTTGAACTGTCGGTGGATAGACACGAGGATTCGATTTCACGTCTCATTGTGAGTAGCGCCTTTCCTTCTCGGCGAAACCTCAGCTAGCAGGTTGATTTACTGAAGTTAATTTTGTTCTTTTCGTAGAATCTGACAGTGAGCACGCAGGAAGATGTTGTCGACACGCAAAACGCGCTCGAAAATGTGGAATCCCGTGTGACCACAAATGAAGCTCTGATTGCCACTCTTGAAGTATGGTAGCTGTGTATGATGCTCCTGTGGTCAATTAATGATGGTATTCATCGCGATTTCTGCGACTGCATTGATGATAGGCTGGGTTAGCGAATGGCTCGTACGCGTCTTCTGTGGATCAATTGCAAAAAATGAATGCAACAATTGAGGGACAACAGGAAACCATTGACGCTCAAGCCGCCCAAATCGATGCATTGGTCACTGCCGTGCAAACACTGAATGCAAGTTTGCAAACGCTACTATCCGGTGTCTCATTCGCCACCACCGCAGCCGTGGTATCTGATGCCGAAACAACGGTGCCATGCTCGACGATCAATGCTTTGACGACAGCCACCCCAGTCTTGTCGACACTCGACATCGGGAGCTCGTCGTCTGTAGGAGCAGCATCGTCTGAACCACATGGAAGCACCTCTGCCTCAGTGCGCTCATTGACAACGGCCCTTCCAGTTTACTCGACAATTGATGTTGAGAGTTCATCATCCCACGGAGCAACATCTGTAGAATCACATGTGCAGGGAAACACCACTGCTTCGGCGCGCTCATTGACAACGGCCCTTCCAGTTCAGTCAACAAATGATGCGGAGAGCTCGTCATCCATTGGAACAACATCTATTGGAGCAACGTCATCAGAGCCACCCGCTCAAAGCAGCACTTCTGCATCTGCGCGCTCATTGACAACGGTCGTTCCAGTGTCGTCAGCAATTGACACTAAGAATTCGGCGTCTCCATCGGAATCTCGGAATCAAGGCAGCACCGCTGTACCTGTGCACTCAACGGCACCACTATTCGGGGGTACCAGCCCGAAAGATCAGCAAACAACAACTCGGACAACAACTCGGATGCCGACATCACAACTTGAGACGGTTGTTACAGCTGAAGAACTTCTTGAGGTCACGACCACAAACCCAGTGTCACACGAAACGTCGTCGGTGGGCACAGTGTTGAACCTGACCGAACGTGCTTCGACTTCTAAACGGACAAGCGGCGTAATTGTCGTGACTACGGCAGTAGCACTCACAACTTCAGTTGCTGATGTAGGTGAGGTGCCGGGCACTTCTCTTGCTCAAAACCGCACCACTATTGACAGCACAGTTGTGCAGTCATTGGGTCACACATCAAGTCCCGTTTTCCCGAGCTCTTCGCTCCAAGTTGGCAGCACTACCCTGTCCAGCACTGTTCAGGTCAGCTCCGACAACACCAGTGATATGTCCGTGCAGTCAACGACACCTCACGCCTATCGAAGCATTCAAGATTCAACCTTCGACCGTCGGTCCACAGTTGCATCACCAACATCTTTCAATAATTGGGATATGCAAACCACTTTGTATTCCACCGCGTCAACGCGCGTCTTTTCAACGGTATCGGACTCTCCCACGAAGGAATACGGCAAGAACGCGAGTACGACAATCACCGTGTGGTCTAGCATCGCCAGGAACACGTCGCATTTCCCCTACACTTTGGCTTCGACGATTATGGCTGAAACAACAAGATCAAGCGCTATTGGCCACAATTTTACATCGCCGTCGTCAAGTGAACTTGTGAACTCTGCAACCATCACTGAAGCATTGATGTCTTCGCCAACGGAAGCAGGCGACACAACTGCATTTGCACTTACCACCACCGAAAATGAATCAAGTACAACCGAATCCACTCAGAAATATCTTGTAACAACAAGAGGAAGGTTGACGTCGGCGAAAGTTCTGACCACACAATCTCAGCATGGCACGACTGCTTCACGCACAGAGTCTTCAATTGCAGCATCGACGCACCTCGACACATCCAGTCATACCATCGAATCAAACATCACTGTTTCGACATCAGCAGGCTCTCTTTTTCAGGTTACTTCAAGCATTGGAGCGCCGATTGCCACCGACACTGCATCGACGCTCACAAGTGAGAACACCATGGGTCTCAGCAGTACTGCGCCGGCGCAAGCAACAGCAACGACTGCTGTGACTCAGAGTTCAACTGGGTCACGACGTTCGGGCACAACCCAGCTTCGAGTGTTAACTGATCAAGTGAATACGACTTCTCTGAGCAGATTGTCGCTCACACGTGAAGATGTTACTGCGCAGGAGACTACGGCAATGCCTGCAAGCACGAAAACCTTGCCGGGTACGAGGGACGTCACGAGAAATTGGACAGCATTTTCGAAGCAAGCCACTGTTGCAGCATCGTCGTCGCAATCCCAAACTCCGATCAACGTCGGGACTACATCTTCTGGTAGTTCCACAGAAGAACCACAATTGTCAACTTCGCGGCCCTCGCGAGGTGATATTATTGTGCTGGCTCTCTGTCGCCACTACCCTTGCCCAACAGCATCGAACAACATCACTGCAAGCGTGTTGTCGTGGAACGAAGATGCTGTCATTTCGGTCACGACCCGTCTCGAGTCACTACCTTCCATCGATTTGTTCGAATTCTCATTGATTCGCATGTACGAAGGACAATCTCCGCTCGTTGTGTGGGAATATTTGTCAGAAACGTCCGCAATTTCGTTCGATCCTCTGGAAGTAAGTGACGAAGTCAAAAACTCCGAAGAACAGTTGGAATTACATGTTCGAGCAAGTTTCGTAGATGGCACAATTGCAACGGGGTCCATGCACAACATTACCTTTGCCAAACCGCCTGTTATTCACAGTATCCAAGTAGTGCCAGCATCGCCGTCGACAACGAGCCTACTCCAAACGTTTTCTGTTGACGTAAATGCCACAGATCAACAGGGACAAGAGCTACGCTTCGAATACGCTCTCGACAGTGCTACAAGCGACGCCACATTCATCCTCAGTACTGACGCACCAAGAAGCTTCACTTTCGAAGCCCCCAGTGTCGGCTCCGCACTGTATCTAAAAGTCCGTGTGACCAACACATGGCTATCGTTTGCTGAGTGCTTGCTGCCAGCTCAGAGCACTTTGTCGGCTGGAACTGTGTGCCCACTCCTCGAACTCGACGCAAATTCTTCTGCCATATCCGAACAAGATGCCGCTGTTCAAATCCTGAACTTGACGTCGAACTTGACGCTCGATGATGATCAGGCTGGAGTATTGTTTTTGGCTGGTTTGAATGTGGTGCAGAATTCTGACTTGTCTCCCAACGTCACCAACTCTCTACTTCAAGATTTGTTGTCCAATTTCGTGGACTATGTTGCCAGCAGTGATGAGCTCGCAGGTACTGAAGTCACAGATCAAAACGTGGCGTTGCTGGCTGCGTTCACAGAGTCGTTCGAGAGCGACAACATGGATGTGAATACGACGCAGAGTTTGTTAGATGGAATCTCAGCCATTGGGACGGCACTCGATAGTGTTCACATTCCTGAGGAAACGGCTGACCTCTTTCTGCGCACTTTGGATTCAGCCGCTGGAGTCATTCCCCCAAGTAATGCAGTTTTAGACCATCTGGACTCGGTGGTCAGCGATGGATGCAACGCACTCGTGGCAGGAGAAGTGCCGGGGTACCAATCGACGACAGTCGGAACTTATTCAACCATTTCGTGTGCTGTGGCGACGCCGCTGTCCGAAAGTGATTCAATTCTGATTGACATGCCGTCTGGTGCTTCGCTGGTTGCCACTGGTGCCACAAACGAGAGCTTGATAGTGTCTATTGCTGTGTGGGAAGAAGTTTCACATGATGATGGAAATTTAGTATCGCTTCCACAGACAGTCCATGTCGAAGGTGACGGTGACTCTGCCACGACAAGCTTCAATGGAGATTCCAACGAGGGCGGGTATGAGTTGATACTTCCATCTAGCAATGGGGACAATTCGTCGTCTGAAGCAGCGTTCCGGGAACAACTCCAGTGCTCTTTTTGGGACGGTACTCGCTGGTCAACGATGGGCATGGTCTTAATTGGCATCGACGTTGAAGGAACAGATGGTAACAGCTCAATCGGTATCAAAACATCTGTCATCTGTCTGTCTTCACACTTGTCGCTTTTCGCAGCCGTGGATGAGTCAGTATTCTTGGACACAGTGCAGGAACACTTTTTTGCACTGTCAGACCGCGTTGCGCGACTCGATAACGTTGATTTCGCCGACGACGACACTCAAGTGTCTTGGCCCGTCCCAACTCTTTTTGCAATTGTGACGGTCATCTTCCTCCTGACGATCATAATATCGAAATTGAGAGCTCGCAAGACGGCTGCTGCTTACGCCAGACGCGTGTTCCAACGATTTGGTGTCTTGGAGCGGCCCCAAGTGTTGGGGCTTCACGAGGTTGACGCAATTGTTCGTGGCCACACCACTGCTCGAGAAACCTGGGTTCTTGTGGCTCTGGATGTTGTAATAGCAAATCCATTACTTGCACCACTGTTTGTGTGGACGCATGAAGCCATCGTGTACAACCGAAGCGACAAGGCGTTCATTTTGTATTCCCAAATTATGGTGTCATGCATTGGTATGGCTCTCTTCATGGATTTTGGAGATGACAGTGACTTTGTTGTGACCAATGGGTCTCAAAACGGGACTTCGGACAGTTCTTCAACAACCAATGAAGTTGTAAACACCCTTGTCACCATTTTCGTGCAAGCGATGTTTGCCCAAATTCTTCTATTTCCGGTGAAGTATCTTCTCCCTTTCATGATATCCAACGTCAACTCCATTAAGTCGGCAGCGGGGGATGCAACGAAAAGTGTGACGGCCCACATAGGTACCATGTTGTCCGTGAAGCGGTCCGCTGCCAAAGTGGCGCCGCTACACTTGGCGCAAAGTCAGCGTGCAAGTGAACTCACGAAGGGCCACGCGCGGATTTCAACTGTTGTGCAGTTTTGGAAGCAGGTACGGTGGACTGTCTGATGTGTTGCTCTTTGTGCACTGTCGGTTGACGGATATCTCACGGACTTGTGTTATGATTCGTGAAAACAGCTGGCCGACACGCAGAAAGAACGTATTCTGTCTTGTAGGCTGCGTAGAAGTGCCACTGGTGGACACATTACAATTGAAGCGCCGTCTATCATGCAGGAACTTTCTCTTGACGAAGTGACGGTGCGCCTTGCAAGTCACTACATTCCGCCGCCTCGCGTCGTTGGTATTGATAATTATGTTGCCTTTATCCAGCGTATTGAGAAGGCGCTCCGCCTTGGGACGACGCAAGGTTGTGTGATTAGTGTGCCTCAGCCATCACTAACTCCTCGGGCCAAAGAAGAAGCTCGATTGGATCGCCGCCGTCGGTCATCTGCTTCACCTGAGAAGAATTTGTATTCCAAGTCTGCCAAACTTTCCATTTTGAAGCTGCAACGTTTGGTGAGTAACTTCTACACCGCAACGCCGAAGTCGTCGCTTCAAAAGTGATCTGAAGCTCTTTTTTGATGCAAAATTGTCATTGCAGATCAAATTGAGGCAGATCCTACGTTTGGCTGGCCGAGGCTTAGAATTCGATGTTTGGCACGTGGAATGCAAGAGGCAACGGAACATTTTGAAGACTATCAACATTCTCTTCCTTTCAATCGTTGCAAGTTTCACTTTCGTCCTCTGCCTTTTGCTGGCCGCCGCGTTCTCTGATGAAGAAGCTATTCGCTGGGTGCAGAATGTACTGGAATCGTTGTTGATGCAGGTAAAGATCCCTCGCGGCGTTTTGTCTCGGGAGTACGATGTGAGCATATTCTTGGTTAATGCGGTTTGCAGGTCTTGATAGCTGATCTCATCATTGGGCTCACAGTGGTGTTCGCAAAAATATTTTTGGCGTGGGCCATCCTACAGTGCCGACGTCCAGCGATGGCCAAGCAAAAGCAGGTCCGTTGCTTCTTTCAGATCCAATGAGCTGTTCCTTGCGGAATATCGTTGTTGAGTGTGAGTGTTGCTTGTTGGTAGGCGAAAAAAGAGTTAATTCGAACGAGAACGGCGAAGAGAGTCAAGCATGAACAAGAGGTAATTTGGGAATGAACACAGTGTCACAGTTGTTTGGGCATGACTTTGTGTTTGTTTTGTGCATTTCCTGATTCACAGCGTTTGGAGAAGCAATTGCAGCAGCGGCTGGCAGAAAAACTGAGCAGCGCTGACTTGAGAATGTACGTGGGCACCTCGACACACTGTCTCGCACTTCGTTGGTTTTGTGCCCGTTTTCACAGTGAAACTGTGTCAATGAAGGAATTTCTCTGAGGTTGAAGCCGTCCGTAAGCCTATCCGCAATGAGGGCGGTGAACAAAATATCTCTGCGCTCGACCGAACTACTGATTCGTTGCTGTCGGATGCGGATCTGAACGGCGCAGGACACGAGGACGCTGCTTCTTCAACAGGAACTGAGCTTCATGCGGTCAAACCCGACAACACAACTGACAAGCCTCCGGCACACGGCCCTGAGAGCAAGATTAAGGGTAAACCGAGGAGACGACGCCGAGGCCGAACCGCCCCAAGATTGAGAGTGCGCTCCCGATTAAGAAAACGTGCAGGGAAGAAAGTGAAGATCGGGAAGCTGCAGCCCATTGCCGAAGTTGAAACTCCCATGCCTAAAACGGCATCAAGTGCCGATGCACCGACCGATGAACAACATGTTAGCAATGAAAGCACCCGAGCCGATACAGTGCCGAGATCTGCGACCGAAGCGTCGATAGGTCAATCTGATGGACAACGAACGGACGGTGCGAGCCAAGTGGATTCAGAGTCACCACCACAACAAGAAACAGCAGCCGCGCAGCCGTTGCGCATCAGCGCAAAACTGGAGAAGTTACAGGACCATTGGCGCCAAAAGAGTGACAATACCAAGAAGAAGAAGAAAAGCCGGAAGTTCCGCTCAGATTCAGATTGGTTGTTGGACGAAGAACGAGCCAGAATCAAGAGTCCGCAGGCCGTAACAGCAGCTGACCGATCACAGGAAGTAGAGAAGGCAGTGGATGCAGCGACGGTATGCAATAAGATTTGCTTCGCTGTGTGCACCTTGACATGCCTGTGTTCACCTCTGCATGGCTCATGCCTCAAGATGTCTCTGGCCAAAGCTGGAACTGTGGCAACGGCGAAAAGTGTCAGCGATCTCAAAGTGGTTCGTGTGAGATGGTGTTGAACCGCCGGAAGTTTGTTTTTCTCGCGTCGTGTGACACCGTGCTTTGCCACCTGATCAAAAAGGCAATTGGTCAGATGGATGCTGCCATGGAAGCAGCTCTTGCGCTCGTGAGCGAGTTACCAGACGAGAGTCGCGATGATGGGTCAGTGCCGGTTGCGGTAAATAGTATTGCGGCCATCCGCAGGCAGCGACGGGCTGAAAAAAAGCGCAGGTGGGTCAGCACGGAGCGATCTGTTGGCGTAGCTATGCTCGGTGTGCATGACATTCGTAACCTTCATTGCCGTATGATCTCGCTGTAGGGGCAAGACGAAACGGAAGAAAGGCAAGAAACACAAAAAATCAGGACGGAAGCAACGCAGTGGCGATGCTGATCTTGACATTGCGATCGTGTAACCAGCGCACGACAACCATGCGCGTTGCTGTCCCCGTTGCTGTGCATGCAACAGCGTTCAACATCGAAATAGACTTCGGAAATATCAACTTTACAAGGAGCTTTATTATACGACACCACTGAACGATTACTTTGTGCATGTTTTGGGCAATGTCGTGTTGGCCCAGTGCAACATCATATCAGTGTCTGTCGCAGGTCCCGTCGTGACTGGCTCCACTCGTACAGATGTGTTTGTTACGTTGGCCTAGAAGAAAACATTAAAACAAAACAATCACGTGAGATTCATACGTCAACCGGGCATACGGTAGTACCAGTGTTCAACGTACCAAAGCTGCTTGCACTAAGGGTACGTCAAACTGCACAATGAATGCGTCGTACAGCTGTTTGGGTGCGGGCGTGTAGTTAGTTGCCAAGAATTCACCGCCTTGGACCCGCCACAGAGTTGGGTCGGCGTCGACGGCTTCCCAACCGTACAAGGCGCCCCCTCGAGCACGGTGCATGTTCCACTGATTAAGGGTGCTGAATTCTTCGTCATGGTTAAGCAGAGCAAGCAGGTTGACGAGCTCTTCTCCGAGCAGATTGCGGACGACATAGAGTTTGTCCTTGAACGGAAGAACTTTGTAGATGTCGTCGGTCGTGACGTTCCCTTTGTAAATATCATAACGCAGGGACCCTGAACTCTGTGTGAACCATTGTGAACTATTGGTTGGCGGCGTGAAGAGTCCGCTGGGGACGATCTCGTCGACATAGAGGTTAAACAAGTCGGGGCCTTCCAAATAGTCCTGCTTCGCACATCCCAGAACGTCAGTAAGTCCCAGAGCTTGCCGCTCCGCCGCGATGGCTTCGCCAACCTTCTCGCCGTCCGGCGTAGTAAGATTGCCCTCCGGAGCGGCTGAGCCAAGAGCCGCGACCATGCTGTCAACCGCAGTGTCGATGTCGGTAAAATAAAACGTCACATTGTCAGTCGGCGCTGCGTCGGAGGAGGAGAGATCGAAAGAGGAGTAGCCCAGCGTGTTGAAGTAGTTGCCGGGCTCAAATGCGGCGGCGCGGCCTTCAAGGATCAATTGCTTCCTTTCATGGGAGTGGCCAGCGATGAACTGAACTGGGACGTCTGGCAGAATCGCCCGAATGCCTTCGAGAATGTGTTTGATCAAGTAGTTGTCGCAGTCCATGTGCGAGAGGACCAGAATGGCGTCAAAGTTGCTTCCATCACCCAGTGCCTCCTTGAACCATTGCGCCTTCGTGGCGTTCTTGATCGGAACGACGTCAACGCCAGTGCTACGACCTTCTTCGACGGCCATCTCGTACATGAAACCCAGCGTCAAAACTCGGATACCGGACACCGGCCCGACAAGAATGGTCGAAGTGGACCCAATGTGGCGTCTGGTGGTCGCGTTCAACAAATTCGACGTGAGGTAGGTGCCATTCCACGAATCGATGTAGCCCGTGCTCTTGAAAGTCTCCAATGTCACGTTGGAGTACAGCTCATGGTTTCCACAGTTCAGGGCGTCGAAGGGGACTTGCTGCAGCAGCGGGAGGAGGTATTGACAGTGGTCGTCGGCAGCATTGGAGAGCCCAGTTCCGTCGATGACGTCGCCGTTGTCGATCAAAAACACGTCTTTTCCTTCTTTGGCCGCGGCAGTGCGTGCGCGTTCCACAAACGAAGTGAGGTCTCCGAAGGTGCCGTCCAGCAACGGCGTTCCGGGTGCGACCTGCTTGTCACCGCCAGCAATCCACGAGTGGACGTCCGTCACTGAGAAAATGTTGACATCCCGAAATTCAAGAGCTGTGCTTCCAACAGCACTGAGAGCCAACGCGAGCAATGCTTTGCCTGCGGGCATGGTTGTGTGTTGGTACTCGTTGCGCGTCGGTCTAGTCCGTGTGAATATCGAACGGCAAGCAACCGCGTGAGTCCACACAGGGTTCCGTCTGCTAATTCAGTGACGACTTTCTCTCACCACAAAAGTGCAATCGGCGGGAAATTGGGGGTCGCGTCGACTCAACACAGCGCAAGTGAACGACACCAACACTCGATACGCTCGATACCCTCGCTAACAAACGCGTGCACGCATGATGAGAAACGACACCACCACGTGACGGAAGGCGCTGAGGAACTATCGAATGCACGAGATGTGAAGAAGACGCGAACAAACGGACAAACGGACGAAGGAACGGAAAAGAACCAACGACGCAGCTCATCGATCCAGCGTTGGCACAGTGAGGAAGGAAGGAAGGAGCGAAGTCGACACAGTCAACGAACGCAACGAAGCGAAGCGAACGAAGTGAACGTAGCGAACAACGAAGCAAAGCGAAGGAATGACGGAAGGAAGCGAAGCGAAGCGAACGAAGGAATGACGGAAGGACGGAAGCGAACCGAACGAAGGAATGACGGAAGGAAGGAAGGAAGCGAAGCGAACGAAGGAAGGAAGGAACGAAGGAAGGAAGCGAAGCGAAGGAAGGAACGAAGCGAACGACCGACCGAACGAACGAAGGAGCGAAGCGAAGCGAACGAAGGAATGACGGAAGGAAGGAAGGAAGCGAAGGAAGGAACGAAGGAAGGAACGAAGGAGCGAACGACCGAACGAAGGAACGAAGGAACGAAGGAACGAAGGAAGGAAGCGAAGCGAACGAAGGAGCGAACGAAGGAGCGAAGCGAAGCGAAGGAAGGAAGCGAAGCGAACGACCGAACGAACGAACGAAGGAAGGAGCGAAGCGAAGGAACGAACGAACGAACGAAGTGGTGACCAACGCCCAACGTCAACGTCAACGCCGACGTCAACGTCAACGTGGTGACTGACTGACTGGTGACCGACCGGTGACTGACTGCCTGACTGGAGTTCGTTTGTGTCTCTTTTCAGTGAATTCCTATTTGTAGATAGGATCTCTGAACCCTTTACAAACCCGTTCGTTTATATCCTTTTATGACACTTTGTGGTATATGGTGTGTGATTGGTGGATTCCGTGATAGATTCATTTGAAAACTGATTTGTAGTACTGTACAGATAGATAGTATTGTTTTTAGCTTGATATAGAAAACTCATTCATAGTACTGTGTAGATGTATAGTACTGTTTAGTAAAGTGGAAATATAGGGACTGGTGAGGGGAAAGAAATTTAATGGAAATGAAGAAATGGAATGTACAGTATGAGATAAGATGGTTGAGATTAGAAATTTAAAAACGCGGCGGCGGCACCGTCACAACAAAAACGAACGAACGAACGAACGAACGAACGAACGAACGAACGAACGAACGAACGAACGAACGAACGAAGGCTGAGAGTGACTCAGCAGAAGCCTGTAAACATTTTTGTTGTTCCAACTTTTCGTCGTCGTCGTCGTCGTTTCATCGTTTCACCGTTTCGTCGTCGTCGTCGTCGTCGTCGTCGTCGTCGTCGTCGTCGTCGTCGTCGTCGTCGTCGTCGTCGTCGTCGTC
>ENA-OWNT01003297-OWNT01003297.1-seawater-metagenome-genome-assembly--contig:-NODE-3297-length-15419-cov-4.626907_pt1 | contig 15419 bp, 10 predicted proteins | sample MGYA00238136_ERZ651165 | MGnify/ENA primary metagenome ERZ651165 (study PRJEB26861, sample SAMN08777766) | seawater metagenome | isolation source: coastal seawater | place: USA: Florida | collected...
GTGGTCGGTGGTCGGTGGTAGGTGGTAGGTGGTAGGTGGTAGGTGGTAGGTGGTAGGTGGTAGGTGGTAGGTGGTCGCTCGTTGGGTCAGTCGGGCATTTGGTCGTTGCACTGGCGCATAGAGTGCGAGTAGGCTTGTGCGCGGCGTATTGTCTTTGCTGCCGTCGTCGTCGTTGTTGTTGTCTGGTGGTCGTTCGTTCGTTCGTTCGTTCGTTCGTTCGTTCGTTCGCCGCCGAGCTTGTTGCGGCAGAGTTGGTGGTGGGAGGTATTGAGGTTGTTGCTGAGTGTTGGTGGTGAGCAGTATGTCCGTTGCAGTGTCCGTTGCTGTCTGGCAGTCATTGTTCGTTCGCCCGCTCGCTGGCGTGTGTTTGTTCGTGTTTACTGCGCGCTGCTGCGGTCTTGCACCAGCGCATTCGTTGGTGTCTGGTCGTGTTCGTTCGCTCCGGTGATTGAAGTGGTGTATGGTTCGTATTGTGGAGTCCGCGACTTGTTGAGTTGTTGAGTTCGTTGTCGAATTGCGTTGCTGAGCCGTCCCTCCATCAAAATCAACCGCTCTTCCCCAGTGTCCTTCTCCCCATCGTGTGCTCGAATGCTTGCTCCACCAACGGGACGAACTACACATAACTTAGCTTTTATCAGCACCCGTATGCCCGTTTCACGGACGGCATGAGTCAAACAGGTGAACAAGAGAAAAGAGAAAAACAATTTATTGTACTCTTGCTGTCATGGGTCAGCAAGCGTGAATCTTGTTCCGGTTCCGATGGTTGACTTTCTCTCATACTTCAGCTGCACTCGGCGACCACACGTTAGAGGCATTCGACCACGCTGAGCGGCCGTGCCTTTCGAACAAATGAGCTCGACACACGCGAAGCGAGACGCCTCGCAGTCGGGCACTGGCGCAGATGCAAAGAGGATGGTTCGTGAGCGTCCGCCTTGACCCGTCGCTCCAGTGCATGACCCTCACATTTGCTTGGCCTGACTTGACATGTGTTAGAAACTTAAACTTGATCTGCACCAGCTTTGCTCAGAATTGGCCACTCGCGCGGGAGAACTTTGTGATAGGTGCACAGAGGACGCCGCGCGCTTAGCGCTTGAAAAATGCCTCGATACTCTGAACAAGGCAATATATGACGGGCAACCACGCACGCTCAACGGTTCTGTGACCCGCGATCCTGCGACCCGTGATCCTGCGACCCTTGATCCTGCGACCCTTGATCCTGCGACCGTCGATCCTGAGACCCTCGATCCTGCGACCGTCGATCCGGCGACCGTCGATCCTGCTGCCCGCGATCCTGCTGCCCGCGATCCTGCTGCCCGCGCTTTTGCTGCTCGCGGTCCTACTGCTCGCGGTCCTACTGCCTGCGGCCCTGACACCAACGACGTGGTTACACCTGTGAGACCCAAGCAGCAACGAGCGGAAAATGGCAATACTGCGGCCGCAAGTTTACAGCCCAGCCGTGATCCAACACCCACACCGTCTGGCACGCAAAGCTCAGACCTTGAGTCGGATACCAGTCCAAATAATACTGGGACCGGTGCCACAGAAGCCGGAATTACTTCTGGTGCACGGTCAAGCCCACTTCTCCGCGGACGTGATCTTACACCGCCGGCACAAACATTGGGCGAACCTTGCAATGAGAACAAACGAGCTGAGAGGTCTCCTGGAGATGCAACGCTCCCTTTGGCGACCGGTGGAGTTGGCGAGACAGGAGACAGAGACATTGACGACGTACTGCCGATAAGATGTCCGTACATCTTCCGCCCCGATACGAACGGAGACGTTGAAAACGCCTTGACGGAATTAATTGCGAATGCGCTCAATGATTCGCTGATGTGCATTGTACAGAACGTTGCGGCCGAACGCGAGAAACTGCCTCGCGAAAACGAGATTCAAGGCTTCGTTCAAGACCGGCTCCCCAAAATTACTTACCGCACAGTTGGAACGCAAGTCCTCATTGAACTGACGTCGCGCACTCTTGACCCGATCGACTCGGAGACAATTCCCCGATTAACGTCAAGCAGTGCGCCGCGGCAAGACGTCGGCAAGAAGATACCCCAATCGCACATCGAACAATTTCTATGCAAACACCATGCAACCTACGAGCATTTTGTCCAATTGACTGGTTGGGGCCTCATAGGGGGAGAAGGGCAAGGGTTATCGAGGGCAGTCAGTGCACTGTACGGTCGCAATGACCAACTGGAGTGTCATTCGATCTGCATTGAGTCAGCACTTGCGAAGGGTGAGTGGCTTCTCAAGAAAGCTGCAGACGGATCGCAAGAAATCCCGTTTTTTTTCACGCCCAAGCCGGCTCGTTCACACGAAGAGTGTGAGAAACATGTGAATATTACCCGAATTGACGTGTCCTCAACATGTTTGGATCTGGTTGAAACCTTGCTGCGCGCGAAATCAAAGTTGTTTGCGTTGGTTGCATACGACCGCGGTGTGCAGCTCGAGCAGGAAATTCAACACGCCTCACCGGTCGGCAGTGCGATCGTGGTGGATGCCCCGACGCGTGGCAACGAGAAGGCCCATCACACTCTGGTTACGCAGTTGTGGCACACAATACGAGACAACGCAGACACCGAACCCTGCTTTGAAAACGGCTGGGTGGCCGAGAAAATGGATGTCAGCGAATTCATGGTTTCCATGGTGCTCATTCCGAAGCTGTTGGACGAGGCCCATGGGATAAAATCACATTTACAAAGGCGCGAACAAGACCCAACGTACTGGAAAAAGTGTATCACAAAGACTTGGCCAGTCGCGATTTGTGAAATGCAGCTGCGTCAACAACTGCTAAGCCCTGCATATCAGAATACACTTGGCGAACAAACTGCAATCGATCACGGTTGGGTGAAAGTCGCACTTGATGCAGACAAGTTATTGAAACTCGCCCGCATCATAACGGGCAAAACTTCAACAAAATCCATCGCGGCTAGGAATTGGGCTACGCTGCAAAATGTAAGACATGAATGCTCAAAAACGAGCGACGATATTTCAAGTCAGACCACTCATGCACCAGCACACGCTCTGTGGCCAGACCTTGAATCTCCCACAGTCGAAGATCTCAAAACGATTTTCGAACAAAAGGCCAAAAGTATCCAAGGCATACGTCCAACAATGGAAAAGTTAGAACACCGACTGATCAAGCACATCTCAACGGTGGATTGGCCTCGTCATGCATACCTCTATTATGCCATTCGCCAAGGCAAGTCAGTGCAAGCTGATGTGGTTGCTTTTGAGGAAAAATATCGAAGCCTGCTACAGCGACATCACATTGAGTTCAGCAAAACATCATCCAAGGACATGCGCAGACACTTTGTGGGGTTGCAGTTTCCTGTCTTGCAGCAAGTAATGCGCTTCTGTACTCCGTCAATGATAGCTGACTGGTTTCGCAGTTCGGGCGATACTATTAAGTGTCTCCACGAGGTCAGCGAAGTCTTGAGTTGCCTGGTGCCACGTGAGCCATATGATGTGAAGACGATCAAAATCGCGTTGGACAAACGTGGACGGAGGATTACGCTTCAAAAGCATGCAACACAGATAAAACTGTTGATTCCTGTCAATGTGGATGCGCCCAGTAGGGACCGACTATTTTGGGCTGACGTTCTCAAACATGTTTGTGGGACACGCGCCAACGTTCCAAACTGTTGGGGCCCCGCCACCTGTGTGTCAGCGTTGCGCTCTGTCGGAGTGTCGACGATCATGGGATTGGTTAATGCTCTTGGTCATCGTCGAGCCGTTCCCAGTGCGTGTGCGCATGACGCAATCGCAGATTCAACGATTGCGCAAGCAGGAACCGTTTGGTCGAGGCGTGTAAACACCAATAGCGAGCCTCCATTACGCGTGCTTTTACTCTGCGACTTTTGGGGGAGGGAAAAGGGCGGGATCTCTGTGTTTAACATGGAACTTTGCCGTGCCTTGGCCACGTCACCCTGGCCAATCGACATTGTCTGCGCAATTACTCGGGGTGACCACAGCACACAGCATGTGGCTGCAACGCACTCCAGAAAGGTGCGCAATGGAAAGTTTCGCGTGTGCTTTTTCGGAAACGACCCTGACGGTATTTTGCAGGCGTTAAAAAACCAGTTCAATAGCTGGACACCTCATGCCATTATTGGGCATGACGTGTTCACGGGGCCATTGGTGAGCGAGATGTCCAAGATAGTGGAACCAACTCCGTGGTGTGGGATCATCTCCCATTGCAACACACACTGTTTGGACCTGGTGAAAGATCATTTGTCGAAAGATGACCGTGACCCGCAGTCACGAGTGAAACGATTGAACAAATGTTTCGAGGACACGTCTGCAACCTTGCTGTACGTGGCAGGCAGCGCCAATGACGGTGACATTGACGCATTTGCAAGACAAATATTGCCCGCCGGCTTGTCGCACGAGATCAACCATCATTCGTTGCAGAGGAGGTTTCAATCCGGAAAAGGGCACGTAATTTGCATCGGTCGGCTCGATGACAGTAACAAGGGCGGTTTGGTTGATGGAACCGTCGGTTTCAGCGAGTGCATATTGGGCAAAATTGGCGAGACGCTTAGAAGCAATTCCTTCGAAGGAAAATTTTCCCTCATCGGCGTGGACTTGTTGCGCGACACAGATCGCGGAACCCTCGCGGAACTGAAAACCAAGGAAGAGAGGACCAATGATTTCGACGCGTGGAAGCGCCGATGCTTTAATGGAAGTAGATTTCAAGTTGAAGCTAAGGGATTTCTGAACGACTCCGAGAGTCTGTGCGCACTCCTATCCAAGGGCTCACTTTTGATTGCACCGTCGTTGTCGGAAACTGGCCCGCTGGTCGCAATCGAAGCAATTAGTTGTGGCACACCTGTGCTGGTTAGTGAAGGATGTCACGTTGCCAAATGTCTAACGGATTTGGCAGAGGAGCTTAGCCTCCCTATTTTAAAGCACTGTGTGTTACACGTCAGTGACAACGACGCTGCCAATGGATCCGAATGGGGGCAAAGGATCTTGGAATTGCACCATCCGGACAACATTGGTCGGTTGACCTCGGCCTTCAAGGAGGTCAGAGAAGCGTGGCAGGACTGGGACGAAATTATTGAGCCTCTCTGGGACCTCATGGCTAGACACCGCCGAGAAAATGGTTTGGACTGAAAGCCTATCGCTTCATAAAGCTGGATTATATACTCACAGACACCTCGGGTGGCACGATGGCCTTCTTTGACCTGGTTTACCGCACCCATTCGGCTGCATCATGGAGCAGCACGGCAGCCCTTCCATTCCACCTACTGCTCGTGTAGTGTGATATGCTTTACGAAATTATCTGTTCGAGCACGATTTGTGTCATTCTACATGTTATCAAGAGTTGCTGCAGCGTAAATAATTGCATACAACCAGAACGAAAGTGGTTGCCAACGAAGTTCCAATGTATTCGATAACGAATAGTCAGCTACAGTGTCAATGAAAATGTGTCCCCGCTGCAGCACTGTGCATCAGTGGTCGGTACCCGCTGGACCAAGACACACGAGGTGACGAAATGATCGTGATGGAAGGCTGGCGGCGGCCATGCATGCATTCGACAGTGACAGCTTCAAATTGCGCTTTGATGCATCTTAATTTAAACACTCCATACGCTGCTGTCCAATCGTTCTGGAGCTTGCGTCGAACGCGTGTGGCCGGGTTTTGGTTCAGTTAGAAATCCATGTGACGTCCGGAGTCATCGATTGCAGTTGCCCTCGCGTGAATGCTGCGCGAGGAAGAGCGCCGCTTGCAACTCATCAGCGGGAATCCCAGTGCCACCATCAGAACGATTCCGCTGCTATAAGTGAGCATCGCCTGCATGCCGCCCAATATATGTCACAGAATCAGCAACACACACACACACACACACACACAGAGCAGGACATTGAACATGCTGCCACGTACGAGCACAAAAGTGATGGCGAAGAGGATGGTATCCGTCAACAACAAATCGTTGTCGATGACGCCGAGGAGCAATACTATGGTCGCCAGCAGACAGAGGCAAGTCTCGTATACGATAATGCTGAAGCGCCGTGTGTACGACCGCTCTCGCATGTAAATCATGGACGGGTGGTCTTTACTGATGAACCCGTCGTCATTTGGCTCGCTTTTCTCGGTCTTCTCCATCAAGGACTCGGCCCCGTCGTTCTGCAGAAGGTGTAGGTCGTCGGCATCATCGGCATCGTCACTTTGTTTGCGTTTAGGTTTGATTTCCCCATCTTCACCAATGGGTGATGTTCTCGTGAGAACAGTCAATGAAGTCATGGAACCGCCCATGTTCTCGCCACTCATCATGTCCATTTCGGCGGTCGAAAACTCGTCCAGTGCTTGAAGGCGGAGCTTGAGGCGGTTGTACCACACGAGGCCCACGACGTTCGCCACGACGAGGAGGAGCTGCACTGCACACTGCCGAAACCAACGCAAAATCAAGCAACGAGAACAATTGAGAAAACGAGCGGCGTAGTGGACGGGGATTTTGACACGCATACATGATTTGGTGACACTGACCGTTGTTGCACTGGTGACAACTGAGAATGGGCTCACACATGAGTCGTCATCAACACCATTGTATGCCCCGATGAAGGCAGTTGTGGCACCACAGAGTAGGAACACTGCCAGGTGAATCTTCCACACGAACGCGCGTTGCTCCCTACGACGTGTCGACAACGGAATCACCAAGATTTGAACAATGAGCAGAAAACAACAAGAGAGCACAGTCACCACCACAACAACACAGCACAACACCAGGTCAGGGGTCACATTAAGCGTCAACACGATATGGAGAAACAAACTGCACAATGCGAGAGCCACGTACGCGCCAGACAGTTCCCGACCAGTCTCAATGCGATGCTTGAGAACGAAGCAAGTCGCAATGGCCACAGCAGCGATCATGGCCCGGTAAAAGGTCAGCGCGAATATGTTGACGAGGAAGAGAGTTTCGGCCCCAACTGTGTGCAGTTCAGCGTTATGAACGTCGCTGCCAAACCTACATGGACGGTGGACGACGAGCGAAAGTGAAACAAACTGGATTCAAATCTGAACTGACGCTGACGCCACGATGCAGGCGCAGTCTAACACGAGCAAACAAGGATCGGCAGTGGGACGTACGGAAGAAGGAGAATTTGGCAAGGGAAAAGGCAGCAATAACAAATGACCAGCACTGTCGCTGCAGTGATCATGCAAGCCCGAAACACTCGCGCATCAGCATTCAAACGACCTGGCAGCAGGGAAATCCGTCACTCAAGAACCACGCTGCACAAATGAGGCACATGGACACCAAAAGGACGTACGCCATTGGGCGATCGATGCTATGACGAAGAACAATGCTCCCATGATCGAAAATGCTCCGGGAATCATTTTGAAGTACGGCACGGCTTGGGCGAACGTAGAGGCGTCGAAAGTGACGTCCGCCGCAATGGCCACCATGGAACCCTGCATGTGTGCACATCTGCAAGTCAACACTGGATCGCAGCACGGTGCCGCCACTCAACATGTGGTGCAAGGCTCTTTACCAAAGAAAGCATCAACGGTGCAGACACAATCGTGCCCAAAACCATGGAAATGGCAATTAAATCTGGGTTCATTCCGAACTACGGTGACACAACAGCCAGCAAGTCAACACAAATATTCTCGACTTGCGGCCGACTTTGCGAAGTGTCATACCTGCAAACAGTACGTGAAGACCCCCGAAGCGGTCGGAACGATGCCGTACAGAAAACCGGCGGTCGAGAGATCGGTGTCTCCGGGGGAGAGCACATCAAGCTGCGAGGTATTCAATGCACGTGTCAGAACGCAGCAGGGAGTAGCTCGAGCTCAACGGTTCCACAGTGAGGCGCGTTTGCAACACGTACCACAAGCTTCAGCAAGATCGGCAGCACAAGGCTCTTGACAAGGATGAAGATGATTGCTTTCAGAGGGCTGTTCTTTTTCAAGAGCGAAAACTACAAGCAGAACAGCGAGCGCCGGTGGGTTAGCCTGCGCCAACAGCCGCAACACATACGCGTGCGTCATGGCGAACCTTTCCGACAATGAGGAGGCCGAGACTGAACAGCGCGCAGCCAGTGAAAGCAGACGATACAACGGACAGCACGGGTTGCACGTAGTTTGAGTACACGTCCACATCGGCGGCGGTTCGGTCCCACAGGGCCAGGCGCACCAACAGGCCCGCAAATGTCAGCAGCACTAGAGGGTTCGTGAATACTTGCTTTAAGACCATGGCGATGCTCCGGCAATCGGTTTTCTTGCCAGCACTCTTGTTTTTCGAAAACTCCATGAGGATGAATGCGATCGGATTCAGGACCACGAGATTGACTGGCGCCACGATGTACAGAAAGGAGACATACGTGGGCTTGTCGCTGTAGAGAACATTGAAAATGGGCAGTCCCAGCGCGAAATCGTTGGACTGCGTGGAGAACACAGACCAGATCGCAGCGCGTCCGATGCCACCTTTGCGGCGGTCCACAATCAGCGACACGATCAGCACAACGAAAAAAATGCCGCCTTTGCAAATTGCAACAGCATACAAGAACGTCCAAGCCTCGGGCGTCACGAGCAGGGTGGCCATGGCATCGAACACAGCGACGGGGAGAAGCAGTGTGCCGCACAACCGCCCGATGGCGCCAGCGTGTTCTTTTGGGTACAAGTTTGTCAGTCCGAAGATGTATCCCGCGAGGATGACAAGGAAGGTCTTCATGAGGGCGGGGATAAGACTGACCAGCAGATTGAGGGTGGTGTCGTCGGTTGTGACATTGCTGGTCGTCAGGTTCCAATCCACAGTGGTGTTGCTCATTGTGGAGTTGGAAAAGATTTGCGAACGCCAACTAAAACGTTGCAGAAACACCGTTCCTTCCTTGTCGTCACTTGTGCGTCCGTGGAGTCGATTGGATCAAACGTCGCCATAAGACAAGGACGTCCAACTTTTCAACTCCACAGCGGCAAGCGAATTTCACGAGAAAAAACACACGCGGCAATCAGCATTCCGCCACAAACTCTTTATCGTGCCCGAGGAGTGCTGTTCGCATGGAGCACTGTGACCGTGGCGAGATCAAACTGCATTGCTGTGCGACTGACCGTCAAGGGCTGTATTTGATACACAACACCAACCATAGCGCGCCTGCTTCACGCAGCCAACCGGCACCGTGCCAACAAGGCCCCACGTGGTCCCATTTAACAACGATTCACTGTTGATCACAGAACAGGTTGTTCACAGCAGCTCACGGTGTCACAGATGGGCATTCCAGATATCACGCTCGCCTCCACCACCACGCCACTCATCGAAACGTACCACCGCTATCGCAGCCAGCCACGACCACGGCCAGCATCATCGATCGTTAGTGGTTGCCATCGTCAACGTCCACGCCAAAGTCAACGTCAAAGTCAACGTCAAAGTCAACGTCAACGCCAACGCCAACGTCAACGTCAATGTCGTCCTCGGTCGTCGTCGTCGGACGAAGAAAAGTCAATCAAGTTTTGTCACCGACACAGCGACGATCATCACTGTCACTGTCACCGTCCGTCATCGTCGTTGTCACCGTCGGCGTCGATGTCACCGTTGTTCGTTCCTTCGTTCCTTCGTTCCTTCTGTCATCGCAAAAGTCGGTCACCACCATCATTCACATTCGGGGTCCATATCCGTTTTACAAAACCCTATTCTGAACTGTACATCAGTGTGTCTCACTAAACGTACCTTTATGTAAAACCCGAACGACCGTTAGAACACAACACTGCGCATGAAAAACGTCACACGTTCACACGTTCCGTTTCGGCGCCCGCCTCTCCCTGCCCGCAGTTGGTTATTGGGATGCGTCCAGTCCAGTCGTCCAGTCAGTCAGTCAGTCAGTCCGTCAGTGACTCAATCAATCAATCAAGATACGGTCGCTTTTTTGCGTTTGGTCGTTTGGTAATTTTTTTTACTCGTTACATTTTTACATTTTTACATTTTGCCATTTTGTTTGGTCGCTGCACTTTACTTTCTTACTTACTTTCTTACTTTTCTATGACTTCTGTTCGTTGTTGTGTTGTTGTGTTGTTGTGTTGTTGTGTTGTTGTAGTGTTGTGTTGTAGTGTTGTTGTGTTGTTGTGTTGTAGTGTTGTTGTAGTGTAGTGTTGTTGTTGTGTTGTTGTTGTTCTTTCGTGTGTAGGGTGTTGTTGTTGTTGTGGTTGTTGTTGTTGTCGTCGTTGGTGGTGGTGGTGGTGGCGGAGGAGGTGGTGGTGGTGGAAGCGCCATTCATCATTCATTCGTTCGTTCGTTCGAGTTGGTGACGGACGCTTGGTTCGTCTACTTACCACTGCTTACTTCTTGTGAATGGATCGAAATGGATTGGAATGGGTGACTGACGCAGGGAGTGTGTGATTACATTGGACGTTACGGTAATTACAGCGTGACGGCGTGGATGATTTATTTGTGATGATGATGATGATGATGATGATGATGATGACGACCTTGGACTTTGGACTTTGGACTTTCGATCTTTTTGTTTGAGTTGAAATCGTTGTTGATGGTTGATGATGGTCTGTCCTTCTGCCGTCTTGGTGTCTGTCTTGGTGTCTTGGTATGGTCGTTGCTTTCTTTGTTCGAAGATACCCTCGCTGGTATCTATCTACCTATCTACTATCTGCCCATCTGTATCTTGCGGTCTTCGTTGTGTTGTGTTGTTGTGTTGGTTGGTCTTCTTGGTTTCCGGAGAGGTTGCGGTGCTTTTGGTGATGATTCGAAGTCAGAACTGTTGCATCACATTGAGGGTTGTCATCCGCGGTCTGTTTGTCACTGAGCAACAGTCAGAATCGCCGTCGCATCCATGCTTTCGAGCGAACAAGTTTGAGCATGGCGGGCAAAAGCATTGCGCGCCCTCTTGCCAACGTGTCCGCGACGATCGATCGTTCCTCTCTTCTTCGCGAGGTATGCTTGATCGTTTGTCGGCGTCGTTTGTGGCTGTGTGGTTTGATTGTGCTCTGTTGGTGGCTTTTGGGGTCTGCCGGTGGCCTTTCCTCTGTTGGCCTTCGCTTTGTTTGGTGTTGTCGCAGTGGCGCTGTGACTCGCTGCGCACGTGTTCGTCTGATGGTGTTTGCTGCGTCGCTTTTGAATTTGTCGTTCATTGTCTGCATCTGTGTTCTTGTTACGGAATGTTTTTGCTGCAAATTCGTGGCGAATCACTCCGTTCGCTGGAACTCGCCGATAATAAGCAGCTGTTCTCGCTACGGATCATGCCGAAGCTTTTGTGGAGTTGTCTGTGCGCGTGCATTGCCGTTGTGTCTTCTGTCGGTAGCACAGATGCGAGCGCCGGGGCCGCCAACGAGTTCCCTTACCTGCCCCCGCTTTTGACGTTCAACAACGGCAGCCAAGTCACCACGCAGCAAGAGTGGGAAGCTGGGCGACGTGCTGAAATTAAAGACCTGCTCGGCAAGTACCTGCTGGGCACAGCCCCCGACTCGAATCCTCGCCTGCTGAAGGCAGAGGAGATCAACTCCACGCACACCAACGTCCCTGGCGGAGGTACTTCCAAGTTTTTCTCCCTCCAGTACGAGCGCAACATCAGTTTTGAAGTGGAGGTGTTGATCCCAAGCTCGCCCATTTCCCCGACCGGCGCACCAGAGGACCTGCCCGTGTTTTTCACACAGTGGAACCATCGTGAATGGGCGCTGCTCGGGTTGAACCGCGGGTATCTCGGCGTGGTCTACCCAGGTGCCGACACTCGCGATGCTGCTCCTTTGTTCCAAGCTGCGTACCCTGAATACACCATGGCGTTGATTCGTGCACGGGCCTTGGTGGCCTCTAGCGTGCTCGACTTTGTGCTGTCTCCTCCAGAAGGCCCAAGCACTTTCGGACCGCATGCTATCAACGCTTCTCGTGTCTGTGTCACCGGGCACAGGTTTGTTCCGCGATTGAATTGCTTTTGTTATCAATGACGTCCCCCGCATCATGTTAATTAACGCCGACATTTTTGTGCGCGTTCCACAAACGTAATCTCGCAATGTGCCAGTCGCAACGGCAAACAATCGTTGATTTTTGCCGCTTTCGACGAGCGTGTGACTGCCGTCGTAGGATCCTCTCCAGGAGCGCCGATCTCTTCACCTTACCACTTCAGCAGCCACAACTTCTACGGAGAAGGGCCCGACGCAGGCCAGGCCGGGCATTGGTGGATCCACGATATCCTGAACTACTCTGCACACCCAGAAAGACTGCCTATGGACGGCAACGGTGTCTTGGGGTTGATTGTGCCCCGTGCTTGTGCGGTCGCCGACGGGTGGACAGACAAAGAAGGCTCCATTTCGTTTGCTGCGGAGATGAACATCCTTGCTTCTGCGGAAGTGCACGAGACCATCTATGGGCCAGGAAGCACGAAAAAGGTTTGCCAGCGAAACTTCGGCCGGCTCTCACAGAGCCGAGATGTGGAGCTATGGATGTTTGTTGACGGCATGCTCATCCCCTCACTGTTCTTATTGTTTTGCTGCACAGATACGCCTCATCCACCGCCCAGGTGCCCACCATGGCTTTGACGATGTCAACTCTTACTTCGACTGGTTCGATGTTCAGTTTGGTGCGTGCGTGTCATTGCTGGGTGTCCCACAGCAGACTGCAGGAAACTCCTCACATCGACTTAACTTTTGTGCGCAAACCCACTTTCTGTGCTTTGGCAGGCCGAATCGACACAAGTGCCTTCCCGTTGGCATGGGCTGGATCGTCAATGCTCACGGAGGAAGATCCGTCGATACAGATGATCACGCCATCAGCATTCAAATGGGATGTGTGGAACGCCACTACTGGGCCACACCCTGCACCTCCCGCCTCTGACACTACTCTCGAGGATAGAGTGCGGTGGCTGCTGCAACTTGACAACACATCGGAGGCAACCGTGTTCTCAGCAGGATCTTCGTACAGTGAGCAGCAAGCGCCAGGGTTCTTGTACCCCACAGTCATGATGGACCGCATTCCGACGTCGTCATCGGTTCAGTATCAAACGTTCTCGTTCGGTGATTACATTACCGCCATCGCCTACTGGAATAATGCCACAGTTGCCACCAAAGGCAATGTGCGTTCCAACAACGATCTCAAGCCGGCCGTGGTGTGGTTGCATCCTTACTCCTACGCCACGGGGTTCACGCCATCCTACGGCTGTGACACCGTGCACACCAAACTCGCAGAGGCTGGGTACGTGTCGATTGCCTTTGACCAAGTCGGTTTCGGAATGCGTATCTTGGAAGGCGGCAATACATTTTACGCGAGACACGGTCGCCGTGCTTCCCTATTTGGCCACATGGTGCGCGACGCACGTGCCGCTGTGGACGTGCTTTCGTGTTTGGGGGATGCCGAAAGTCGCGCCGCGCCACAATGCGGGACTGGTGAGACACCGGGTTCGACATATCCGGCGCAAACCGCCTTGCGCAACATTCCTGGTGTCGATCCCAACCGCATATACGTTGCCGGATATTCTCTGGGAGGAAACGTTGCCCTTCATGCTGCAGCATTGGACGACCGAATCGCCGGTGCTGCTGCGTTTGCAGCGTTTACTCCGTTCCGGTCGGACTCCAACGATCGGCCGACGCTCGGACTGCGCCGGCTGTACGACCTGCATGCAGTGATTCCGCGTCTAGGTTTCTTTGCAGGTGACACCACCGCTGTGCCGTACGACTACGACGAGTTGATCGGTTCACTGGCGCCGAAGCCAGTGCTGATCCATTCGCCGAAAGATGACAGAGACGCAACGGCAGCCGACGTGGCGGCGTGCGCAGATAAGCTGGCAGAGAAGTGGAGCAGCGCAGGAGCTGCTTCAAACTTCACTTTCCAAGCGCCTCCCGGAGAAACAGTGATGTCAACAATTGAGTCGGCACTGCTGGTGGCATGGCTCGACAACGTGACTAGCACGTGGCAATGAGCAGTTGTTCTTTGTGCTCGCGGAACCACAGTGCATGCGTGCATAAACAGGCAGATCAAGTAAATGATGTGGTGCAACAAATACCCGTAAGAAGCTACCGTTTAATTTTAAAATCAACTCAATCCTTCCCCGACTTTGTAGCGTTGTACTTTGCGGCGACGGCCTGGTATGCGGGCTTCTCTCGCCTCCAAAAATCGATGACACCTTTGTGGTTTTCTCCACCAGGTCGTCCGCTGGACACGTTGATATACGCACACGTCGGAGGGTATACATCGGGGATGTAGTCGCAATGGGTGTTGTTCTCGGTGGCGTCGTTGGTCTTGAAATCAAAAAAGTGCCACAGCGTGATTCCAGAAACGTTGTCGTTGGCGAGCGCCGTCTCGACATCTTCTATGATGATTTGGGTTTGGAACGCAAGCGTCCACTTCTCCGCAGATGCATTGTGGCTCCACTCGTAAATGCCACCGGCACCGGTTTCTGAAATAACAAACGGCTTGCCGATCGTGCCTTTGACAGATCCAGCGTGGACGCTGTTTGCAAAGTTGTTCCATGTTTCGGATGGTTCACCGCTGGTATACCATGCCGGGTAGTTGTTGAAGCTAATCAAGGACGCAGCTTCGAAGCAGACGTCGTGCAAGTTCTTATCAGAGGCCCAGGTCGTGAAGCGCGTGGGGTCTCGAGCGTTTGCAATGTCTGCACATGCTTGGTAAGCCGGGCAGGCGTCGTCTTTATCAGACGGCCCTTCGTTAAACCAGCCCCACGTCATGATGGAGGCATGGTTCATGGCGTTGTCAATCATCTCGTTGAGCTGTTGCTTTTGGAACGACATGAACACGGGGTCCGTTGTGTTGTCCACCGACACGCCTGGCCCCAGCGTCTCGCTCCACATAACCATGCCTGCTTCGTCCAGTCGATCCAGCCAGCGAGGGTCCTGCGGGTAGTGGGCGCCGCGGACATAGTTGGCTCCACCGCGCTGCAGCAACTTGATGTCTGCGTCCAATTGGTCGTCGGTGGGCGACGCAGAAGTGTTCGGCCACTGCGTGTGGTGGTTCCAACCGACCAATTTGATTACTTCACCGTTCAGAGTCAGGCGTGCCGTTTCATTGTCGACTCCAAACTGGCGAAGGCCGAAGCGCTCGATCACCGACGCTCCATTGAGCTCAACCTGCACGATGTGCAGCTGCGGGTCAGTCGTCGACCACGCGCGTGGTTGGGGCACGTCGATGGTCCCGATATCGACGCTGCCGTTGACGGCTTGTGCACCGTACAGAACGGGTGGGCCATTGTCAAAGCCGATGGAGAGATTCACGTCTCCGTTGAACGATGTGTCCGTGAGTTGCACGGAGACGTTTACTGACGTCATGGAAGCAGGCAATGCGTAGGCCCGCCATGGAAAACCACCAGGAGAGTTGCTCTGCGGTGCCGGAAGCGCGTGCAGCTCCACCGAACGCATGATTCCGCCAAAGTGCCAAAAGTCACCACCGGTGTGCATTGGGGCCGTGGTCGAGTTGAACCGGTTGTCGGCGAGCACAAAGAGTTCGTTGGAGTCGGATCCGTCTT
>ENA-OWNT01003298-OWNT01003298.1-seawater-metagenome-genome-assembly--contig:-NODE-3298-length-15419-cov-3.854321_pt1 | contig 15419 bp, 19 predicted proteins | sample MGYA00238136_ERZ651165 | MGnify/ENA primary metagenome ERZ651165 (study PRJEB26861, sample SAMN08777766) | seawater metagenome | isolation source: coastal seawater | place: USA: Florida | collected...
CTCGTTCTCGTTCTCGTTCTCGTTCTCGTTCTCGTTCTCGTTCTCGTTCTCGTTCTCGTTCTCGTTCTCGTTCTCGTCGTCGTTGTTGCTTTCACCGTCCGTCGTTTGTTTGAGTGCTTGTATGTTTGTGTGTCATTGGCGGTCATAGGTTGAGGTCATCTGTCGTGTCTGCCACCGTCTAAAGTCTTGCCATTGTGTGTGTTGTGTTGCTGCTGTTGACCCGGTTGGTCTGGCTGGCCTGAGTGCTCACGTTGTTGTCGCAGTACGTTTTGTGAACTTATCTCCTTCACTTCGTTGTCTGTCTTCTCTGATTGAATGCCATTTCAATCCAATAAATTCCCACCACATACGGAGGTGCCGTCGTCATGGCTTTCGTTCCACCAGCAGCATGGTTGCCGGCAAACGCAGGCAGCATCGCACCTGATGACTGCCGGGCCAAGTTTGCCAAGGTTATTATTGATGTGTTTCCGAAAGTAGCCCTTGCACCATTGGTGCCTGTATTGTGGAGTGAGCAGTACCACAACACAGGCGCATCGCCTTGGGTCTCTGGTCGCGACGCGGGGGAGAACGTAGTTTTCGGCCTCGACTCCTTCTCGGAAACGTTGGCAACTGGCACCGCTCGGTACAGGCCTCATCCGACTTTTCCCGCGAGCAAGATCAACGAAGCCGAAGTACATTTAGCAGCTGGCACTGGGTGCATCAAATTCTCACCACGGAGTCCATCGTCGCCTGGGCTGTGGGAGGGCGGCAAAGTCATGCTCACCTGCGTTTCCTCGAATGCGAACGCAGTGCACTGGGTGCAAAGCGTCACCGCCAAGAGAGTGACTCTCGCGAACGCCTTCACGCACTGGACTCCCGGTGGTGCACCTGTCGTCGATAATGCCAAAGTACAACTGCGTTGTCGTAGCCGTGCCTTTTTCGACCGGCAATTTGGACCAAAAAGCGCTGCCAACAATGCAAGCGCTCAAGAGAAACTGTTGCAAGGCGACCCCATGAAATGGGACTTCACGCTTCTGATGTGGGTCCTCCTCAACTCCGGACACCACGACCAGGCAGTAGCAGGAACAGCTTCGAGCGACATTCCCAAAGGTGGGCAGCCCTGGGGTCTTGCGTTCCGCAGCCGCTGGGCACACCAATCAGCAGCCGTCCGTCACGGACTCAAAGAGTTGCGGCAGCTGCGGAATCGCGCCTACGGGCACGTGGCATCTTGGCCGATGACACCGCAAGATCTGTGTCGTACGCTGGTGGAAATGAGCAATGTGTGCGCCGAAATCGACAGCCTCGTCACCGCCATCATTTCGAGCGGCCGGTGCCCTGCCGAAACAACGCCATTCAACTGCGAGGCCGAGTTTCAGGCAGCAGTGCTATCGCTGCTAAACGAACGACTGACAGAGATACAGCGTCTGCAGTGGGTGACCGCATTGCGACAGCGTCTGCAGGTGCTGCCTTTTGAGCGCAACCCACAGTTTATCGGCCGCGGCCACCAAATGGATGAGATTCGCACCGTGCTTGCAACCGGCGGCCGCGGCGTGGTTAGCCACCCAGCTTCGTTGAGTGGTCTAGGCGGCATTGGAAAAACGGCCCTGGCCGTTGCTTTTGCGTATCATGCGCTGGACGCCGGGGAATACCCTGGTGGCTGCTTAACCCTGAATTGCGCATCGCCAGAAGACCTGAAACGGAGTGTGATCGATATTGCGCTGGACCACATTGCGTTGGATGCTTCCCAAAGGCAGCAGTGGCAGAATCAATTGTTCAGCCCTGGGGCTGACACGTTGAAGAGCGCTTGGTTCTTTGTGCATCGCTGGCTGCAGACATGCACTGCACGATGGCTCCTCCTGTTGGACAACGCGGATGACGCTGCATGGTTTACTGGCACCAATGTGTGGACAGACATCTGCGCTTTGACCCAGGGCCACGTCATCATAACGTCACGCGTGCGGACCTGGACGGCACCGGGCGTTCAAACCATAACACTCGTTGTGCCGAGTGCGGATGTGGCTGAGCAAATGATTATGATGTACAAGAATCAGCTGACGACCGCTGCGCAAGCGGCCGATGCTATAGCCGCGCTTGATACGGCTGAATCGACGGCATTGCTATCTGTGGTGAAGGATCTTGACTGCCTACCACTGGGCCTGGAGCAGGTCGGCATGTACTTGCGAAAGAACGATGACTGCACGATCGCTGAGTATCGGCGTCTGTTTGGAGAGGCAGAGCGTGATTTGCTGAAGATGTTTGGAAAAAAGCAGTACGAATCACTCTCAATTAGGCAGAACAAGTCTGTAGCCACAACATGGGCCGTCAACGTCAATAGTGTTTCACTTCGGGCACGCACATTGCTTTGTGCTTTTAGCTTATTGGCGCCAGACAACATACCCACCGACCACGAGTTGCTGGGGCCGATCCTACAACAAGTGGAGGGCGGTAATGCTGCTATCAGCCTCCCAGACCTTCGAGACTGCATTGTGGAATTGAAGGAGTTGTCGCTTGTGTCCTCAAGCGGTGCACCCACGGTCCGAGTGCATCGGCTGCTACAGTTATTCTCTCGTTGCGAGATGGACGAGCCAACCCTGCAAAGTGTGACAAATGCGACGTGCTCCATATTGAGGGCGCATGTGGCATTTTGGGAAAGAGACCCGAACATGACCGCGCGTGAACGAGCCAAATATTTAGCCGTTTATCCACATGTACTCCAAATTGTGAATCGTGAGCCCGCACATGGTACCGCCCGATCCGTTGCGATGTTGGCTACCGCAGCCACCAGGATCGCCCATGAGCGTGGGAGCCCAAGCTGTGCACGGTTGGCGGACAGAGCTCTTACACTGTATGATGAAGCCCACGAACACACAGATAGTTTCGATACAGCGAGTGCACTTCTGTGTGCGGCAACGCAGGCACTGGAGGATACAGAGACAGCCAGCCAACTCGTGGCCAAAGCAAAGTCGATGATAAAACGTCTGTTGCAAAACGAAACACCTGGGTCTGGTGAACATAAGGAATTGGTGCTTTTGGATAAAGCATGCGATATATTTGGTGGTGGTAATGAAATCGCGAGCAGAACGGCTGCAAGTCACGAGCGAACGTTGCGTGAAGCCGCCGCAACGGAGCTAGTACAACGCTCGATAGCGCACAGGAGCCTCGGCTTGTATCACCTCGAAGACACTGGCGACCTCTCCGAAGCTTTAGGGCACACAACTAAGGCGCTGCAACACATGCTCGAGCTCTATGGCAAAGACAGCGCGCATATAGACATACAGCAAGTGTTTGTGCAACTGTCGTTTGTGCATCGTCAAAGTGGCCACATTCAGAAATGTTGTGATTGCCTTGAGAAAGCCGTTCACTTGGCCGGGCAGAATCCGTATTCAGAGGATTGGGTGCTGGATGTTCAGAGGCGATACGAAAACGTGAAGTGGTGGCGGGGATTGACGCAGCACTGGGTGAGGGTTGTCGTTGTTCGTCATTGTTGTTCGTTACCGTCGTTCGCGCTCAGTTGCGGTTTATTGTTGTGTGTGATGCTGCTGGCCCACTACCGTTGTTCATTCGCTCCAGTCAGCTGAGATGTGGAAACAATCTGGAGACTTGGCCTTCAACCGACAGGACAATACAATTGCGATTTCATGCTACGCGGCTGGACTTGCCCTGGACTCGGGTTGCCAGAAAGAGTTGCTGCTCATGCGCAGCCTGGCCAACCTAAGAATGGAACATCATGCTGCCGCTCGACGTGATGCGCAAGAGTGGCGTGAGCGCAGTCAATAGCTTGTGCACTACCACAACCAACAGTAACTAACATAGGCTGGGGTATATTTGTGTAAGCATACTTACACATTTACAGCGTTACCAACCAATAAACCCTAACAGCAGAAAAAGGTCGTGTTATCAAACACACCAGCCAGTCCACCGTGACAGGGTATAATCGTGTAATCTTTACGAATAAATGTGACTGTCATAACAGCAGAGAAAGAGTCAATACTACATCTGCAAAACGGGGCTAAATCAGCGCTTGGTGAGAGAGATCTTGTCGGTTGCTGGAAGAGAAAGGAACGTTAATTAACAGAAACAATATGGGTGATGGGTTGGTGGTGGTGTTGTTGGTGCGTCAGTCATCCTGCTTCCTTCCCTCCAACTTACAGCGTTTTCGCGTTTTCGCGTTTTCTTTCTCTATCTACAATGAATGCACCTTCAGTGAATGCTATGATACAGCAAACTACATGTAAACGCTTCGAAAATAAATTACAGTGATGCTCTTCGAAAAGAACGGGAAGAGACAGCGAAGCGCTTCGAAATCTACAGCTAGGCGCTTCGAAACCTACAGCTGAGCGCTTCGAAAAACTGCAGCTTGACGCTTCGAAAACTACAGCTGAGCGCTTCGAAAACTACCGCTAAGCGCTTCGAAAAACTGCAGCTTGGCGCTTCGAAGATGACCGCTAAGCGCTTCGAAAACTACCATAAGCACTTCGATTCAATGCGACAGTTCAGCGCTTCGAATGCTACAGCTAAGCGCTTCGAATGCTACAACTGCGCTGTGAATGCACACCATGCTGCTGTAGGAATAGAAGCTAAAGGAAATGTCGACATTGACTGCGGTTGTTTTCCAGTTTCTATCACGTCCAGCTACGAATCTACCTTCAAGTAATCGAATGCTAGAGCCATGAACTGTAGTGCAACAGCTCACTAAGACCTGTGAATGCTACGTACGGGTATGTTTAAAAAAATACTGGACCCTTTACTTTGTAATGTTGCTGCTGCTGCGAAGTACAGCAATGCGCGCATGGGAGTTCTACTGTCTGCCACGAGTAACTGGGGTTGCTGCTGCTATTGAATGCTGCTTAGGCTACTCCGACGACTCTGCAGACTCGGTGTCACTCGCAGTGGCAGCGGCGGCGGCGGCGGCGTCGTCGTCCTCTCCGTCGACTGCGGCGTGCGCTTGTTCAGACGCTTTGAGCTGGTCGTAGATCTCGCGGTGTTCCACCACGAGTTCCACGGCAATCTGGTAGTACTTCCAAGTGTTTTGATGTACGGCTCGGATCATGTCCATTTGCTTCCCAGCACTCCACATGGCGTACGTCATACCCTCGCGGTGCAGGGCAGCAGTTTCGTCGGTTGCCTGTTGAAAATGACGAACATGTTCCGTTGAGAAGTCACTCAAACGGACGCAACTGATTGGCATTACTTGTAACTGACATGGAGTCCTGCAAGCAGCGCGTCGTGGTCTATGTCCATGTGGTCAGGCGATTGTATTCGCTTTACAACATCTTTGTGTAATGCCTTGATTCTGTCCAGGTCCACACAAGCCTGCAAGTACCAGAATTCGTGCTGCAAACCACATACACACACGCGCACACACACACATTCCAACAACAACAAGCCAAATGTGACGATCATCCAGGGCGACTCCAAACACAGACCAAGCCCTGACAGTTCGAAAGTACCTCCTTGTCTTGCCAAGCATATTGTTTGTGCTCACTAAAATCGTACCGAAGCTCAGCGACATCAAAGGTCGGTCTCGAGCCATACTTGTTTTCGAGAGCTTCAAACAACTTGGCTTCTTCATTGTCGAAAGTTCTGATGATTTGTGGGACCTGATCAATTTTCTCCGGAGCAAACCTGCAGCACATGTCGTCAAGCACCACGTCAAGCACCATCACACACAACTCTTTGCTCGATGGAGAAAACAAAGGACAATCGACAAACTTACTCCGCGTAAAATTGTTTCAGAGCTTCTGTGTACTCTTGCGACTTTGCATGGTTGATATCAAACACTTTGATCGACTCTACATATGCCTTGCCGGGATGGTCTGCCATGTCGACTATTGTTCTGTTGTACGTGCGGACCGAGCCTTCGCCCCACGTCATCTTTGTTCCTTTGAGGTCGCTGAGGCCACGATCTGTGCGTTCTCCATCGACATACTCAACGTACACCCCATGCTCCTTCCGCATTCGTCGTACCGGCTCTTCATCTTCAATTGTCACAAAGTCAGATGCCTGATTTTCCGTGATCGTAGTCTCGCCCGATGCATCAACGACGGCTTCGCCTGGCATTTCAGCAGAACTCCGGGCAAAAAAGCCTCCAAGAAGGACAGCTGTGCGTAGCAGCCGCATTTTAAGGTGTATCAATGATTATTGTTTGAGGACTGGGTTGGGTCAGTGACAAGCAGAACACCCCGACCGTGCCGAGCTTACTCCCTCGAATGTATTTTCGTGTCAAGGTTCAGAAAATATTCTTCGCGCAGTTGGACGGATGTCTGAACTTCGGCTGTTGGTTGGCAATGAACGAGGTTTCGAATGTAGTTGGACGTTGGTTGTCCCACTTTTTTACGCTTACAGACCAACAGAAGCAAGCCTGCGTCTTGGCGTCGCCTTCTATTACTGCTTCTCATCGTTTGTCCAGGCGGATATCGCATTCATACCAGCACACAAAACTATTGCATGCATTTCATGCCCGTACCCAACGGTTGTGCATCCAGTGTACACAATGGCCTACCGTGTCGTCCCAAACCGTGTCGTCCCCGTCTTGGGCCGCAGCTTCACACCGTAGCTTGGTCTGTCCGTGAATGCCGCAACGCTGTACAGCGCGGCCAACCGCAACGCAAACGAGGACACGGACGCGCAACGGTGTCGTATCAAATTGGGGTCGCGCGTCGCGCGACGCTTTCTGCACGCTGTAGTTCGTTGCTTCGTTGTCACTTCGCAACAACTTCAAAAGCGGTGCGGTGGTTCGCAGCTAACAGCTCACAGCTCACAGCCCAGTCAAGTTCGTTCGTTGATCAGTTATGCCACACCCACAGTTCATCAGAGCCGTTGCAAACAAGCAAGTTCCTTCCCTCTCTTTCCACCCCCCACCCCACCCTCCCATGCGCCACGCCCCACGTCCGACAGCTTCAACAAACATGAAACATGTCCTCGGTTAATCAATCAATCAATCCTGTATTGCCATGTACCATAAGTAAAAGCTTCAATCAATTTCACAGCTACGGGTACAAACCAATCGTCAAATGCCAAATGCCAAATGCCAAATCAATCATCCTGCGAAAACCTGAAGACCTGAAGACCTCACAACCTATAGTATAAAACCTAAAACCTAAAACCTAAAACCTAAAACCTAAAAACTCAAAAACTCAAAACCTCGCAACGATCTATGGCCAGTGACTAACTAAGAACTAAGTATGGTATGCCATAAGAACTAAGAACTAAGAACTAAGTAAGAGGCTAATTCTGGTGATTGGCTGAAAGGACTAAAAGGACAAAAGGACAAAAGGACAAAAGGACACCACTCAGCCTGGAGCCGATTATGCAATACAGTACTGAAGTACCCACTTCTCAATTCAATGAAAAGTCGTCGAAATGAATGAATTTTTCCTTAGATTGAAGAAGCAAGGGGTAACAGCTCTGGAGCTACCCTGGGTATGCTACGGGGTAGTGATTGACTGAAAGGAAACCACTCAGCCCGGAGCCCGCAGCCGATTAATTCATCCTCTGGACCCGAAAAGTGTCCATTCTTAATTAAAAGTCCCCTTGGGCAATTGACTGCAGGAAAACCACTCAGCCCGGAGCCGATTAATCCATCCTCTGGACCCGAAAAGCGTCCATTCTTATAAGTCCCCTTGGAGAATTGACTGCAGGAAAACCACTCAGCCCGGAGCTCGGAGTAGATTACTTCTTCCTCTGGACCCGAAAAGTGTCCATTCTTTTAAGTCTCCTTGGAGAAATGACTGCAGGAAAACCACTGAGCCCGGAGCCCGGAGTAGATTAATTCATCCTATGGACCCGAAAAGTGTCCATGCTTCAGTCCATTTTTGCAAACCTCTAACAATTAGCATCCAGTCTCGATGAAAAATCGTGTAGAGGCTAGTGTAGACTAGCTGGCGCTGATCAATTGCCAGCCCGCGGCGGAGCAACCAACCCTCCTCCCACTTATTACTTACCCCTTGATTGAAGTATAGACTACTCGTACCCGGGTAGACTATCATAGCTGATCAAATCAATTATCAGCCCGAGGCGGAGCAACCCTCCGTCCACTTACTCGAGTATGGTATTTACTCCTCGAGTATAGCCATCATAGATCATAGATCATAGACAACCCCGTACCCCGTACCCAGTACACACCCCGCCGTCCCGAATCCCGAAGTAGGTATAACTATGAGGACCAGGTGGCGAGTCAAAGCGGAAGCGGATTTGGAAGCGGATGTGGAAGCGGATGTGGAAGCGGATGTGGAAGCGGATGTGGAAGCGGATTTGGAAGCGGCAGCGGCAGCGAAAGCGGATTTGGGAGTGGAAGCGGCAGCGGAAGCGGCAGCGGAAGCGGATTCGGAAGCGGATTTGGAAGCGGCAGCGGCAGCGGCAGCGGTTTTGGAAGCGGTTTTGGAAGTGGAAGCGGATTCGGAAGCGAAGAAGCGATCTTGTTGTGCCTCCTCTGCTCAACACCCCTGAACACTGTCTTCGTCGTCAACCAACACACAACAACGCACCGACCGGTTCAGTCATTGAACGCGTAATTCGTACTACAGCACACTTGCATTTAGAGAGCGCACTAAGTCGGATAATGTATGAGATATCAGTGACGAAAGCGGTTTTGAAAAAGCGTGGATTGTGTATGTACAGTAGTATGAAAAGTAAGTGCAGATCGACCAACGAATTCAGTGAATCGAAGCGTTCGTTGTCGTTCGTCGTTCGTCGTTCGTTGTCGCCGTTCGCTGTCGTCATTTTTGTCGTTGTTGTTGTCGTCGTCGTCATCGTCGTCGTCGTCGTCGTCGTCTTCGTCTTCGTTGCCATTGTCGTTGCGATTGTCGTCATTTTCGTCGTTCTAGTTATTCGTCGTTGTCATCGTCGTCGTCGTTATTACTGGTTCTTCGTCGTTTTGATTGATTGATTGATTGATTGATTGATTGTCGACTGGTCAACAAAAAAGTAGGCCTGGATCCGGCCGTCTGGGACGGTCCCGGGCTCGACTGCTGAGTTGTCGTCTTTCCGCGCAGTTGTGCTTGGCGTATTTTCGAGTTGACAGCGCGTGCATGTACCGATAAACTGATGCACGGTGCTGAGATGAAGCAGAAATGGAGTGTTGAAGGAAACTCGGGATTCCCTACGCGTTTGCGCGGTGAGGGTTCCGACGCAGCCTAGTCAACCGACCAAACGTGGAGTCAGCGAAGTGAATACGCCTGTTGGCCCGAACACGACAAGCAGGGTGGGTTGCGAGTGTTTCGTGCTTTTTTCTAAACACATTTTCGTGTCCATTGTGAACACGACAAAGGTACTGGAGGAAGGCTGCGGCGTTGGGGCGTGCAGCTCTGGCTCCGAGCAAGGAGGCTCATTGACAGGATGTCCGGCCGCCGTAGACAGCGAGGCGCTCGGTCGTCGGGGGTCAACACAGCAGTGGGGACACCGCCTCCTCTGTTTGCTGGATCACCGTCCAAGCAAAAGCAATACAGCTACACAGTCGAAATTCAACCTACAGATGCCGATGCTGCTGTGGTTGAGACATTAATCTCCAAGCTGAAAGGGCTGCAGGTCGGACAGATTGCGTGGAAGCAGGAGTCCATCGTCTCGCGCGTGAACAACTTCGGGGAAACGACGGTGCAGGGCTCGTTTACCACAGTCAATCGCCCAGACTCTGATGAGGTAGAAGAAAATATTGAAGACTGGGGTGAGGTCGAGTCTGTTACCGTGACAAGAAGTGTCGTCGAATTCAAAATCAGCAAAGAACCAGTGCAAGCGCCGGCCGCAGACCCGCTAGCTGCAGGAGAAGGAATGCGGCGCCGTCGACCCAGCCTCAAGAGCATTGCTGGGATCGTTCAACTGTCAACCTCAATGGGGCCTGGCGCACAAACTCGCACAAGAAATCGAGTGCGTGCTCCTCCAACACCCGCCAACGACAAGCTGTCGGAGTCGCAGCGCAAGAAGAAAGCAAAGGCCGCCAGAAAGCAGGAGCGAGCGGAAGCGCTGGCTCTCCTTCAAAAGTTGCTGGCTGTGCATACGGAGCAGATCAAGGCTCTTCGCCGACGCCTGCTGGATGAGGACGGGCGGATGAGGGAACTTGACCGTGTGACAATCACAGGACTTTCCGTCACCAATTCAAGTCCAATTTTAGTGGGCCAGGAAATGCGCGTCAAGGGTATTGTCGAAACTCACTTTTACAACGAGGACAGCTCCACCGAAGACGGCAACAACGGACCTACCAAGGACGCAGACGGCGAAACGGGGTCTGACACAAAGGGCAAAGGGAAGGACAAGGACAAAGGAAACAAGAATGGCCCGCAGGGCCGACCGCTTTCAGACGCGAAGGACGGTTTCATCTGGTATCGTGAACCTGGCCAAGAAATCGTGAGCGAGGTTCGTGTTTTGACTTCACTGCGCTGCACTTGAGAAATTCATGACTCAACTCTCAACTCTGTTGCGGGGACTGCTGTGCGTTTTGCTGAAGCTGCAATCGTACACGCCAACTGCCGATGATGTCGGGCATTGCTTGCGCGTGGAGGTCACTGCGAACCGCAAAGAATCCTTGATCCAAGCAAAGGACATAATTTCCACTCACATGGTTGATATTCCCGAGGACCTTCGCGAAGAACTTCGCGGCCGTTTGAAGCGAATTGCTGCCGGCACTAAAGGTTCGAGCGTCAGCACCGCACTCCCTGCTGGCGATAGTCGTCTTGTGAAGTTTTGTATGTTTGGTGAATAGGCAAGAAGATGTTGGAAGAAATCAGCGTGGAAACTTTGGGCGACAAGCAGAAGCGTTTGACGTCTGGAACCTCCACCGATGGATATGGGCAATCGGCTCCGACCGAGGTGTGCGCAGTTTTTGTCGTTTATTTCTGGATTTCTTGCTGTCGTTGTGTCGCAATCGTTCACCGTTTGCATGCATGGCTCTTGATGCAGGCGTCGATCCTGATGTTGACGCATAAGAGCGTCAAGTATCGCAAAGGCGGTACAACGACGATCAAAGCCCCGTATGGGTCGAACGTGTTCGCTGTCTGTGATTTGCGGAATCCGCGAGAATTCTACTTCAATTGGGCCGATGGTTTGTTTCGCTAAAACCACCGATTCGGAATTCTATTTTGACTCTGATAAATGTATGCAGGCAAGCAACTTGGGTTTTCGATGCCATCACCTAAAGCCCGAGACCGTGCTGTGTTGCTGATCAACACACACTGCGCTTTCATTGAGATGTCAAGGTGCGCACCGAAGCAGTGACTTGGTTGACAGCACTCGCCGTCGTCAGCGCAACAAACTTAGTCACGACTGCTCCGAACCACGTGTCTGTTCCACAGAGTAATGAAACTGGAGGATTATGATGCAGAAAATGATGTGACCGCCGGTCAACAAAACACTGCGACCACTCCGAGCAGCAAGATGCAAAATAAGCTGAAGAAGGAAATGGCTGCGCATGCCGCTGAGGCCTTGGCTATGGTGGCGGGTGAAGGCGGTACTTCCTCTGTCCTGGAGGAAAAGGTTCGTCGTCTGCGCTGAGCTATTACGGCTTCGTCTCTGCCCATTTTCATGCTATTTTCTGCTTGGTAGAAACGAATCTCGTCCGTCACCCACTTCCTGTCTGCTGGTATGGCCGCTCTTCGAAAAACTCATCTGGCCAAAGCTCGCACGAATTCGTTGTCCTTCATGATGGATGCTGGAGACCTTAGTGTGTCTGATTCGAGTTCTGACGAGGATGACGATGACGACGACTTTGTGGACACGCAAACCTCGAGCGGCTCGAAGGAAGAATCCTCCGCGACAGGTGGTGGTGACTCCAAATCTGCGCCAGTTGCAGAGCTCGACTTCCTCTCCACACTCGATCCCAACAATGGCGGGAGAGATGCTTCGAAATCCCCAGGCCTGAAACCCGCTCAATCCCCAACGAATAAGCTTGCGTCCAGACTGGCTGGCTCTCAGGTAGGTTGAGCATTGTGCTGAGACATCTTCCGAACCATTTTTCTGGAGTCAATAGCGTGTGTATGTGACTGTGTGACTGTGTAGGCTTCGTTAGTTGGCATTTTGTCGGATCTAAGCTCAGTCACCGATCAGGATACGGGAAAGGTACACGGGTTGTTGGAATACTTAATGTCCTCCAAACGCATTTCTGCGTTGGAGAAGACCGTGTTGGCCAGCGTTGTCGACACGGGTGTCGATTTGGTCACGGGCCGAGGCACAGTGGGAGGACACTCCACAGAAGACGTCCTGTCGGGCTTTCTTGGCGGCGGGGGTTTTGCAGCCGCTTCTTCGTCTACTTCAACTGGGGACTCAGCTGATCCGTTCGGGCTCGATGACGGCACTGACCTGCTGGCGTCAGTGGAAGCAGCGCCTGCCCCAACTGAAGATACATCCTCTATCAATGGATTCGACTTGTCGGACTTGTACGGGTCTCCCACTCCAGCGCCCGCGCCCACCTCTGGCACTGAAGATGGTCGCGGTGCGTCCACAGCAGCAGCGTCAAGCAACTGGGAGACCCCAGCTCCGGCTCCAGCCCCAGCTCCGGCCCCAGCCCCGGATGATTGGGGTGTCGGTAGTACGCCATCCGCTGATTCGTGGGGTGGCGCATCAGGGCCTCAGTCCACTTCCACCCTGGGAGTTCAAGGAGCGAATCAAGCCCCGGATCAGAACACACCACCGATTCCTGCAGGCAGGCGTCGACGCCGCAGGCCGCCGCCACCTGTTGCCTCTGGTGCGACCACAGGCATGACAGCGTCTAATGGAGGGCAGACGGTGCCGTCACCAGACGCGTTCGCTGCACCTTCACCCGGACCCTCGAGCACCGTGGAGCGTTCACCTACTTCTGTACGTTACGTCTCGTTGCTCTCGCGCACATATATCGGCGCCTTCCTTCACTTTGTTAGTGCGCTGCATCCAGGACACCTTTGATCCATTCTTCTCGTCACCAGCCCCAGCGACGGCTCCAGCGACGGCGTCCGTTCCATCACCATCACCAGCCCCAGCCCCAGCCCCTGCCCCAGTGCCCGTGCCAGCACCTGCACCTGCGCCTGCGCCTGCCCCTGCGCCTGCGCCTGCCCCTGCTCCAGCCCGAGCACCGGCGCCTGCGAGACCAGCTCCGACTGCTGCGGCTCCGCAGCTTGATCTGGACCAGGGTCGCAAGAAGGGCGGTTTCTTTTGGGACAGAATCTCCGACACGTGGTACAATCCGACCACCAAGTACTACTTCTTTCAGGCACAGGGACTGTGAGTATTGGACACGATGTGCTGTGATTTGCGACGCAATTCCTTACAGTTGCCATGTCACGCGTTTGATTGTAGGTATGCACGACGGCCGGAGGGCCCATATTTGCGACTTGTGAACAAGAAATTGGTGCAGGTTGCCGATGTACTACGTCGGTGATGAGGCACTTGCTGATAAGTTCTCGAGCACTAGAGTAGTACTAGAGTAAAGTACTGAGTACTCTAGTACTCGCACTGAGTAGTACGTTACTGTCAAAGGTAAACGTTTTGATTGATAAAAAGAGGTCAGAAGTCAATACTAAATGAGCTGACGCGATCAATGCCACGTAAAGTCCTGTCATGAGTGTTTTGGTCTGTCTGGGCTCACAACAATACGAAGAGCAGGCGCTCCTCTCTTACACCTTTTAAAGGTACTTCTCGGGCAACGTGAATGTTGTCGAGAGCGCAGGATCCTTTCGGTTGTGTTCTTCGATGTAAAGCCAGCCTCTGCACACAACAAAACAATCACGCACATTAGCACCAAACCTGTTCGTCAGAAGGCCACTACCTCAATAGAAGAACGTACGTGTTGGGCATGATGTCCCAGCTCAAGGTGAGAGTGACTGTGGCACCCTTCAACTCGTTGTACTGGTCGATGAGCAAGTACTTGTTGCGCTCGTTATACAATTTCAATTCAGCTTCCTCCGGCGACTCAATGATTTCGTCCCACAAGACGACCTGGTTGAACGGGTTCGACTTGGTGGCGTACTCGGCTGTTACCATCACGAACAGCTGCTTGACATTCCTGCAAAATCATCACGTTTAAAAGTCATTGCGAGGCAACGTAATGGCATGATCGATGCATGAGAGCACAGGGTGATAACGCACCAGTTGAACACACTGCTCAAGTCACACTCCAGGTCAAATGTTAAGTCGGCACGGTCAATGTCCCTGCTGTGTTTTTTCTTGTTGCGAATCGGCTTGAGTTCGCGGAGTTGGTTGAATTCAAACTTCGAAACCACCGGTTTGGACACATGGAAGTACGTGGTCAAAGCTGACAAAAACGCGGCGATGCCGAGCAGCGATATCGCGAAGAACACGACCGCATTGAGTCTCGCCCAGGCAGAATACATCGTCTATCGTTGTGTTTGCAACCAAAACACACAACAAACAAAAAACAATCCAGAAAGTGTGACGTACAATTTTCATTGTTTCACGATCACGGCCCACATCTTACACGACGTACATGACTCATTCAGGGATTCTTTTCTGTGCTAACGGAGCAGTAGTGGTAACAACAGCTCCCGTCTGATAAACTAAGAACAGTGCGTGACCACAGCCGACGCGTCCGTGTCCAAGCAGTCCATCCCGTCGCCAACCTCTGAATGCCACTTTGAATCAACTCCAGCTGACTCCAAACGTGGCAAAACACATTTTCTCCTTCGTGTACACATCCTCCGCTTCTCCTCCCTCCGCTTCGCCTTCATTCATCTGCATTTCCTCCGTTCCTACTGCCTACAGCAACGTTCTTTCGACCGCTTCGTCGTCAAAAAGCGACGACGACGCAACGACGACAACGATCGTTCGTTCGTCGTTCGTTCGTTCGTTCGTTCGTTGGCAACAACGCAGCAAACGAACGATCCAACGACCCAACTGTACAATTTCTGTACATTCCGTACATTTGACAATCTTACTATAACACCCATATTTCATACAACACTGTACACCGTACATTTTATGTACACATACGCCGACCACACTCTCCGGTGGCCGCTGTGGGTGAACGACAGTGAGTTGGCAGTGGCGAGAGTGGCGGAGAGTGGTGCAGTGAGTGGCTGACTGCGACGTAGTTTTATTCAGAAAATAGAATACCGAATAGAAAGTACGAAGTGCGATGCTTCACTGTCAACCAGCATAACTAGAACTAATTGTACTGATGGGACTATAGGAACCTGGATTAATTCACATGGTGCCTTGTGTCTTCTGACGGCGTGGTTGTTTATTCAAAGGTTTGCAGTACCTGTTTCTGAAAAAGTATTCAAAATATCAGAATTGAATTTGTGAAGAATAAAAGGAGTATGAGTCAAGTAATGATTTAGTGAAATAATTGTACTAAGTACGGTGAAATACGGAGTATAAGCAACCTTCCGGAATTCGGCGTTCGGCGACTGCGCTGGCGTTACTTTTTTGCCGTGGAACTTTTCGGCGTTCGTTCGTTCGTTCGTTCGTGCGTTCGTTCGTTCGTTCGTTCGTTCGTTCGTTCGTTCGTTCGTTCGTTCGTT
>ENA-OWNT01003299-OWNT01003299.1-seawater-metagenome-genome-assembly--contig:-NODE-3299-length-15410-cov-4.854888_pt1 | contig 15410 bp, 18 predicted proteins | sample MGYA00238136_ERZ651165 | MGnify/ENA primary metagenome ERZ651165 (study PRJEB26861, sample SAMN08777766) | seawater metagenome | isolation source: coastal seawater | place: USA: Florida | collected...
CATAATCCACCGCGTTACGAGAGGGCCGTATGAAAAAGAAAAGAAGTAAAGCCGAAGCCACGCGCCAACTGCATCGAAACCCAAACGAAGAAAAGGCCAAACTACAAAGGGAGGGAAGGGGAGCACGAGACGAAGAAGAAGTGTGCGGGATCATCTACTACGCTTTCGCAAGTGTGTTTCTGCCTATCGGTGGCATTTTCATGTACTTCGCGTTCTCAGACGTGAATAGGGGGGACGTCAACCGCATAGCTTCGTTGGTGTTTGGTACGCTTCTTGTTCACCAAGAACGCTTTGTTCCCTTCACATCATTGGCGTGTTTGCGCGCTTTGCTGTATTAGGCGTGGGGATTATTGTCATGTCATTTATTTTGTACGGATTTGGGGCGGTTGAAGAGTGCTCTGTCTCAAACGCAACCGCGTGTCTCGTTCATGACTGCGATGACTACATGTATAAACAATCGTGTGCGGAGTTGGAAGCCGAATTCGCGTACGACTGCACTGGCTGCGTCTGTGACGGTTCGAGTGCTGTTACGGGTGATTCGTGCAGTTCGACCGCATTCTACGTCAGCGGCGGCATTTGCATCCTGCTCGGAGTTGTAGGTGCAATTCTGCCCCCACTGCGCGTGCTTCGTAGATGCGGAGAGTGCATGAATTGCTTTTTGTTCATTGGTGGTGCGTAACCGAGTTTGCAGCACAGCCACTCCCTTGTTCTTGAGCACGTTTGGTTGCTGCGGTGTAGGAATTGTCGTCGCAGTGGTTGGAGTTGGGCTTTGCATCGCTGGTGCGGTCGCATGTGAAGGTCTTGACACGAATACCACAATTCCGCTTGACATTACTACGTACGCGTTCACGACTGTGAACGCCGGTACAACCACGAACGCCGGTACAACCACGAACGCCGGTGCAGCCACGAACACTGGTACAACTACGAACGCCGGTACGGCAACGGGACCCGTCACAACTACAACAGCATTCAACGCCACAGGAGCGACGACGACAACGGGATCGTTGCCGACGTCAACAGCGGCAGTGTGCCTCCGCGATGATTGCGATTCCTTCGGTATTGCCTGTTCCACCTTGGAAGCCACATTCGGCAAGAATTGTTCCGGCTGCGCGTGCAACGAGGAGGACTTCGAGCCTGTCAACGACTGCATGATCGGGTCATACACTGCTGGCAGCATCGCCCTAGTGGCTGGAATCGCGCTGGTGCTGTCATCATGTGATGCTCCTCGACGCGTTCGCTACGCGTTACTGATATCAGGTACGAGAATGATCCCTTCACGCCGAAGGCGTCTGTTCCTACGCCCAATTGACATGTCCATTGCCATCTGTAATTACAGGCATAATTGCTGTGGTGCTGGGTGTCACTCTTCTACTGGTTGGTGGATATGGTTGCAGCGAAACCAGCGCATCGCCTGCTAATGCAACGTGCCCGGGCCAGTGCGATAGCCTGGCCGCATCGTGCGCAGTGTTGGAAGCTGAATACGGACTCGATTGTTCGGGCTGCGCTTGCACGATCGCTGATTGCGCTGACAGTGTCGCGATGTACGGATCGGGCGCCGCCGTGTTACTTTGTGGGATAGCGATAGGTACACTCGGAGTCAAGGCCCAGTCCTTTCCCGTCGTGGCCTCTGGTAAGTTTGTAATTCAAAATCACTTTGTTGTACTTGGCTGTTGTTTTTCCGTCACCATACTGTGTCATACTGTGTTGATGGTCGCCGGCGTGCGCAGGAATTGCCGTTGGGTTGATTGGATTAGGAGTCATCATTGGCGGTGCAGTTGAAGAGGAGGCATGCAACCAAACGTCAACCTTGTTCGGAAGTCAATCCCCCTCGACCTCTTGTTCCAAAACGTGTTCCCTGTACCAGTCCACGTTTACATGTGAAACTCTGGAGACTCAATACGAAATAGATTGCCGTGGATGTAGTTGCAGTCGATCGCAGGATGCAACTGTGGCCGCGTGCGCACCCGCCTATGGTGCTGGTGCCACTGTCCTGGTCATAGGGGCGATCTTGGCGCTAGTGGGTTGCGTCAACGACGATGCCAACAAACCTGTACGGTTGGCGATGTTCATCGGTGGTACGTGGGTTGCTGCACGGTTGCCTTCAGCGGTGGACGCACGTCTAATAATACCCATTTGCGGCTTGGCGTTTGTCTGTGCAGGGCTAATTGTTGCACTGGCTGGAGTTTCGGGTATCATCTACGCCGCCTCGACGTCGTGTGGTGTTTTGACACCACATGTAATTCCTGACGAGGAGACGTGCAATGCACCAGCAACGGCTCAACTGTGCAATCCTGAAATGTACCCCATCCGCGCATTCGCTTTGGCTGGATATTCTCTGTTGGCGATCGGCATAGTCGCTTGCTACACGCTGACTGTGTATGCGAGGGCCGCACGTTTATCAGGACGACATTTAGTACCCTTTATGGTGGCTGGCTTTTGCTGCGTCGTTTTACTCCTCGTTCCAGCGTCCGCTTTGTTGGGTCTGTGGTCAACGAGTGACGTCTGCGACGATTTGGGGGTGTCATGCGCCAACTTCTCGGAGACATGCGGGGCCTATTTCTGCGTGGCACCAGAAGACTCGCATGATGCAGCAGCTACTGCACTGCCGTTGTGTGAGGACTTTTCAGCGGTAGTTCCGACTGTCGTTGTCGGTGCGTGTGCTTCGTACCCATACATTGTCCCACTCTCCATGATCTAACGAGTTTGATGTGGCCATGTATCAGGCTCATCGCTCACATTCGCCGGCTTGTATGTGCTGGTGCTGACGCGACTGTTGTTGGCGGGTTCTTCGTTTGACGAGTCGCGGCCTGCGGTTTCGTGGGCCGCAGGCGGCGTGATTATTATTGGACTGCTGTGCGACATAGCGGCGGCGGTTGGCGTGCCTGATGGGTGCGCCATTCGAAGGCTTACGGAGGTGAACCCAACGGTACGCACTGTATGCATGCATGAGCGCATGCGTAAGACACCACCGCGCCCAAGTGCGGGCCATGCGAAAACGTGATCACGCAGTGGCCACCATCGCGATGACTCGCTTTTCGGTCCTTACCGTGATCTGTTTTCCCCTCCACTGAAACAGGCATTGACGGCCACAGTTGCGACGGTTCTGACGACATCGGTCGGTGGAGTGTTGTTTTCTGCTGCCACGTGGCGCATGGGGTAGGTTGTGAAATCTGCGGTGCTTCGTGACCGATGCCCATTCTCAGTTCATGTCGTTTTTTTCAGTGCAAAACAGCGAACGGCTACTTTCAGTGCTGCTGCCAGTGTTGGCATTTTAGTATTCGCCGGAGTGCCTGCGTTTGAACTCTACGTGCGTTGTGATGCTGCCCTGTATTCGCTCTTCGGCTTTCTTCAATGATAGCGTGTTGACTCACGAATCCAGGTTAAAGGCGAGGTGCACTTGTTGTCGACTGTCCTTGGATACGAAATTACCGCGTGCCCAACGACGCCAGAGACAGTGTTCTTGTGCGTTGTGTGTCTTCAGTCTCCGCTGCATGCACACACACTTTAACAACGTGTGCATTGATTGTGCGCACAGCTTTACCTTATTGACAATTGGACTTGCAACTTTGGTCGTAATGGGCATCGTCATCATATTCCAAGCGAGACGAACGAAGCACGCCCAAAATATCGTGATCGGTCAGTGTTTCACTCCGTGCATGTTGTGCTTGTCTCCATCTGTGAATTCATACATATCAATGCAGGCTCGTTTTGCGCGGGAGCCGTGTTGGCCTTCGGTGGGGCCGTTGCCCTGTAAGTTTTGTTTCTCCGCTGTCGATATACATATGTATATATATGTGTTGCGACGTTCACCTGTCATTCTTCGTGCAGGGAGAGAATTCTGACGACTTGTATCGACGAGCTTCGAGCTGACGTTGAACTATCCGGCGGCATTGCCAATGGCACCAACATTCCTTACGACAGTGTCGCTGCAAGTGCCCGTGAGTGGGATTTGGCATCGGAGCGAGAGTGTTCAGGGTATGATGCGAGTGTGTGCCTCGTTCATCCCATACAACCTCAGTGTAACCTTCATTCTGTGTAGGTACATCGCTTCGATCGCTGGCTTTGCTCCATTCCCGCGAGACCTGCTTGAATCTGAGTTGGCATACTTCAATTTCAATCTGGACGGATACGTTGACGAAGACACCCCAGTGAACACAAGCGCAGTCGATGCGCTCTACGAACCATTCTGCCAAGGCCGCGTAGGCTCGTGGAGCAACGTTGGCGAGCAATTGTTTTTCCGCCGTGTCGTGGTGGGTCGGTGTTTTTCTCTTTACTTGGTGATCGGCGCTGTGTGTTTGATCACATGGTGCTGTTTTTCATTTTGCAGGGTCAACTTCCCAACCTGTGTGCTGGCAACAATAATTCACAGCAATACTTTCTAAAGTTTCGTTCGTCGGACTCGACACAAGAAGTGAGCAGCGATGTTCCTGGCAACATCGCTTTGATTTTTGGCTGGTCAGCGTACGCTGAGCGTACACTTTCGGGTTTTGAACAACACAGCAACACCTCGTTGGGGGATTACTGCCGCGAACAACTGTTTGACCTGGATCCATCTGCTCAGCCGTCTGACGTGCCTGCTCCGGGTTTTGTATGCATCGAACCAAGCCGGATTCTGTACCCTCAAGGGGCGCAGCCTGTCCACCTCGACGATCTATTGCTGAAGTTGGCACGCCAAGTCAACTATAATGACGGGTGCGCCTGCCCATCTTTTCTTTGGAGAGTGTTCGTGTGTCTGATGCCCTCGACTGTTTCTGCTCACAGTTTCCCAACGCTTCTTGAAGCTGTGGATGCATGTGCTCAAAAGTGCTCTTGCACTGGAATTATTCTTGCCGCCCGCATCGACGATTTCGAGTAAGTCAAACGGCACTGACAAGACAGTTGGCACGGCATTGTAACTCCTGTGGTTTGTCTTAGGTGGCTGTACACGGTTGCGACGGTGTTGGTGGTGCTAATTGTCGCGGTTGTCGCCGCAGTCTGGGGTTGTACAGCCGCTGGACTGCGTTGGGCCGTCCCGTGCTTCCGCATATTCCTCGAAGAGCAAGATAACGTCGTTTTGCGACACAAGGCCGAAAAGAAAATGGCGGCCCGCATGCGCCAAGACCAGAAGGTGCGAGTTGGGTGCATTAGCGTGATGATCGGGCCACATGTTAAAAGCGTGTGTTTGTGTCACTCTGTGTAGCTTATCCACGAATCACAAAAGCCTGTCGGAGTCGTTCAGTTTGTGCACACGGCACCTGAGGAGCTCCGTGGTTCCAAGCTATACAAGGAATTTGAGAAGCTTGTTGAGGCAAGTTACTCCCATTTGCCATGTTATATGTAGACTTCTCGTGTGGAATCATGGTGGGTCTTTTGCCTGTGATCAGGGTGCGAATTTCACACCTGACAATAGTGTGATCACTGTGGATGTTTTCAATGCGTGGACAAAGCGCCACCCTGGAGCCGTAGAGGCTGCGTTTTACATGGCGCCGAAACCAGGCGACGGGATCGAAGACGACTCAATTACAGTCACTGTCGCCAACGGAGCAGTGGTTCGAGCGTACCCGCCAGAGTGGGAGCACCTCGTCAAACTGGCTCGCTCCATTTGCGACGGACTTTACATTGTTCGTGTTGTGGCGAGTTCATTGCGTTAACGCACTGCTCCTTTTTAACATTTTTGCCTCTGTGCTTTATTTGCGATAGATCTCGCCTGTTTTCAAGTCTTTAATAGAGCAAGTCAGTGAAGGTGTCGCCACGAAAAGCATTGCCGCTGTAAAGGCCAAGCTCAATCCGAGCATCATCGCGGCGGTGACCCAGCTTTTTCAAGAAGCACAATGGTGAGCCCTGGCGCACAATCATACGCCTCGTGTATGCGAAGTCGTTTGCGTTACGTTCTGACCGGCTCCACAGGTATTACCGGGCGCGGCAACGCAGAGCATTCACGGCGCTCCAGGACCCAACTGTATTGGCAACGCTGGTGTCCCGATACAAGGAGATCGAGGATAGTGCCGTGAAGAAGTCGTATGAAGAGCAATATCACAAACTGGTGATCGCGGCGCCAAAAATTGGAGCCAGTTTCAAGGTACGCGAGTTGTCGCTGCAAGGGTTACGGCGCTGACGCACTCCGGTTCATTGAGTTCCTTTTGATTCGTGAAGACCGATGCACCTGGGAAGCGGACGTTCCACTACTCCGACACACGTAAAATGTGCCATGTACTGACGAGCCGTCGCTATCGAAAAGCGGTCGGTCTCTACGACAGTAGTCGCCGTATCATGAAGCACAAAAAGCGCATCCGTATGGTCCGAGGTCACGGCATATTCGTACAAGGTGATGCCGAGATGTCCATCGTGGATCTTTACATTGCAGCGACAGTGGCAATCGAGTTTTTGCAGAGCTCGTTGGACACCATCAGCAAAGCAGTCCCTCTTGCCGAACCCCCCAAGGCCGCACCACTCAAAAATATGTGGCGTATTGCTGAGAAGGTAATCATCACTGTTTCCTTTTGACAAAAATATACCTGCAACAACTTCGGCATGTGCATTACCACTGCTTTCGTTGCAATGCAGACGATGGCTAGAACCGACAAGTACATCGGACAAGTCATATTCGTAAACGACGTTTGCCGCGCGCAGGTAGGTGTTTGCCCATCAACATGTACTTGTGGTTTCCTTCACAATTTAAAAAGTTGTTCTTGTGCATGCACAGGTCGTGTGTAACACAATCCACGACTTACACAATGCATTCGCAACACTGGCAATGAAAGACAACGTCGTCGTTGTGCGCATCAAAGATCGATTTTCGCATCCGGCAAGCGGGGGGTTGGTTCACAACACCGCACATTAGTCGCGGCACGTGCCAAACGGTCTGACCTCGTTCAACTTGCTTTGCCACAGGTGGTCTGACATCATGGTAAACTTTTACCACACGAACGACCCCAATCGACACACTTGCGAGATTCAGTTTTGCCTCTCGCATATGCTCAACGTTCGTGCCGAGGGCGGTGGCCACCACGACTTTCACATGTTCCGTGGCTCTGGTACGTATAACAAGTACGGCCCGGGCTATGTTGTTTGGCGCCCAGTGATCGTCGTTGATTCTTTCTTGCATAACAAGTCCGTATGTGAACATGAATTTGGAACGTAGCCGAAGTTTTGGAACAATGCCACTACGAGCATCAACTTTTGCCGCGGAATTGCATCACGGTTCCAACAATGTCGATGCGCGCGCCGTTGCGCTCCATCGGACAAAAATTTGGAAAACAACGTGATGTCCACATATATGAAGGAACTGTACGTAGCTTGGACAGAGTGCTTGCTGTGCGATTGTTGACTCAGCATTGGCCTCACTCTGTGGCGTGGTCTATGTGATATGTTGTCAGTTCTCAACTGGCGGAGGAAACGATGATGACAACTGGGAAGAAAACGTTGAGGTCAGCAGAACATCAATTCAGCAGGTAGATGTTCCGGGGGCTGACGGCCCGACTACCACGGAGGTGGTGGTCAAGAAGAATATCAAAATTGTTCGACCTGTCGGCGGCGCAGGTTGCAGATTTGAGGTGAAAATCGACGAAACAAAACGAGGGCCGACGTTTCTCGACACCATGCTCGGTCGAGAGGTGCAGAATGATGATGGTGACAAGTTCAAGATTTTGGAAATTGTGTTGCACGGGTCAGTTGACAGCACGACCTCAAGCAGTGGTGGAGGGGTACTCTCTATCCTCAAAATGACGTCTAAAGGACTGATCAATGCGTCAATACCGGATTGCGCTCCGAATCCTGCAACGGTTAAATCGGCAAAGGAACGAGCAACGTCTTTTTTTGCAGCATCCACGCTAATGAAACGATTTCTAAAGCGTGTCCGGTCTTCCGCGGCGACGTCGGGACCCAAGTCATTCAACATTTTTGGAATGAAAACGAATGCCGATGTCCACCCAACGGGAGGCAAGCTTAGTATTTTTGGCGCGGCAAGCCGTACCAGCGGTTCTGCCGTATGAATGGTCGATGTGCAGTCAATGATTGTGCGCGTGCTTGCTCTATGTCTTGATCACCCGGAACGGTGTGATGAAGATCCCCGATACACAACAGATTGTTTTCTGATTTTGACTGCGATTCAGTGATCTCATTGTTAGTTGGACGGATATGTCTGTTGAATACCTCCTCGTAAACACTTTATTTGTAAAAACGAATAACACACCACCCTTTGAATTGGAGTTTACCAGTATGACACAGAATTTACAGCTTTGTGATACGATCGTCATCTGTATCCACTTCAACAGATGTAATGTATGTTGCGGATCTTCTTGATGCCTGGCTGTGTGTCGGTGTGGCTGTTGCCCGCGCACGTGGCGATTCTCCCATGTATTTTGCCTTTCCCTTTACCACCGCCACGACAACAACGATGATGACCACGACCACCACAACCACAACTACGATGACAACGATGGTCAAAAGACCGCTTTCATCCTCTTCAAACGGATTTATGTTGCCGGCATTGGCGATGTCTGGATCAGCCGTTGTCGAAGTGGTGGTAGAGGTAATACTGCTCGTTGAACTGGGCTCTATGGACGAGGTCGAATCATCGCAAGTTTCCAACCACGGAAAAAAGCACGACGAAGTACTCTCACAATACTGTTCTCCGCAACCTATGCAGCACCCATTTTCGTCAACACCTCCAACAACTCCACTCGTCGTTGCAATTCCACTTGTCATTGAGACCTCGCTTGTTGTTGCCTGTGCTGGTGTCGTTGTGGTGCTTGCCGTGGGTGTAGTTGACGTTGTTGGGGGCGTGGATGTGGTCGATTCGAGTTGAAATGGCGAGTCTGGGTCAAAACATTGGAACCCGTTGGTGCAGTCGTATCCCGTTGTGGAAGATCGGTCAATGCACGTGTCCGGGCAGCAGTCGCCACCGTCCCAGCCACAAACGTCAGTATTGTAGCCACCGTCTGCGCTGTCGCAATAGCCATCGCTGATCCATGATGGAGAGACAACTTCGCAATCGGAGACAGTGCCAAAATCCTCAGCTTTAGGGTCCAAGCAATCGTAAACAATTCCATCGCAGTGCCCACCAGTGGGGGTCTCACATGTACTTTCACAGCAATCGCCGCCATCCCAGTCGCAGTTAAGGGTGTTCTATGCATGATAATTGAGCACATATTATCGCAACAATCAACCACCACGGCAAAGCGCATGTGTATGTGTATGGCGCTTACCAAATGCAAGTGCAACGCGTAGTTGTATGTGTCACAGTATCCGTCACCATAGAATATGGAGTCCACGCCTGGACATGCTCCGAAGTCAATTGATGTGGGATCACGACAGGAGTACCCCACAACGCCGCAGGTGTAGTCGTCCGAGGTCATGCAGGTGTGCAGACAACAGTCACCACCGTCCCACGAGCAAGCCGCCGTATTGTAAGCGTCGTCCAAGGCATCACAGTATGCGTCGCCAATGTATGAGGGGAACTCTACGTCGCAAGCAATAGGTAAAGTCGACGTTGTCGTCGCCACAGAAGTCGTGGTCGCTGTGGTCGTCGTTGTCGCTAACGGAGTTGTTCCGCTCGGATCAACACAATCGTATCCATTGTAACCACAAGTGTAAGATCCATCTACACAAGTTGACTCACAGCAGTCGCCACCGTCCCATTGACAAGCCTCTGTATTGTACATCTCGACACCGTCCCCCTATAGTGATGGCACAGGACAGTGAGACAACGCGGCCGTTACTGCACATCGCAATGCCGCTCAACGAACGATCTCGCAATAACCATCCCCAAGCCAAGACACCATGTCCACGTCACAGTCAGCAAGGTTCAAATAGTAAGGGGACTGTGGATCACTGCAGAAGAACGCTGCGGTGCAATCGTAACCGGTCGTGGAAGTTTGTGGCACACAAGAATCTTCGCAACAATCGCCGCCATCCCAGTCACAAGCGTCTGTGTTGTAGCCACCATCCGGGTCACAGTAGGCATCGCCAATCCAAGACGGGGCCGCCACGCGGCAATCTGACTCTGCGCCATAATCATTTGCATCTGGATCGAGACAATCGAAAACGACATTGTTGCAGAGCTGACCTGTTTCGGGGATGCAGGTACTCACGCAGCAATCACCGCCATCCCAGTCGCAGTTGAGCGTATTCTGCGCAACACACAAAATGCATACAGATATTAGTGCCGGACAGTGACATACGGCCATCAGCGCAAGTATACCACGGCTGCGTACAAGATGCAAGCTCAAGTCAAAGTGAAACATATCACAGAAGCCATCTGCGTAATAGATGGAGTTGCGGCCTGGACAGGCGCCGAAGTCATTGGCTTCAGGGTCTCGGCAGGTGTAACCGTTGGAGCCGCAGTAATAATCATCGGTGTTCTCGCAGGTAGATGCGCAACAGTCGCCGCCGTCCCAATTACAAGCTGCCGTATTGTAACCACCGCTCAGGCCGTCGCAGTAGGCGTCTTGAAGGTATGATTCTGTTTCAACGATGCATTCTGTCGGGGCTGGGGCAGGACGACTCGGTGAAGGACCGGGCGCTGGGGCCGGAATGGGTCCAGTGTTGCCGGAACTTGTGTCACAACCACCTGTATGCGCGGCTGGCGTCAACCAGCACGGCGTGGGATTGTCGTGGGACGGAGCCGGAGCCGTTGGCGTCGCAGGGGAGCTCTGCGCCGAAATTGTCGTCAAAATCTGGCGGGACGGCGCTGGTGGAACTGTCCGACTTGGTGCGGGCATTCCCTGCCGCACTGGGCCCGGCGAAAGTGGAGGACGTGTGATTTCTGGGCTGGGGACCAGTGGCCGCGCAGGGGTCGGACTACCCGCTGGCCTCGTAGATGGCGCCGTGCCAATGTCTGGATTCTTGCAGATGTAGTCGACGTGCCCACAACTGTAAAAGGTCCCGTCCAGACAAGTAGACTCACAACAGTCGCCTGCATCCCAATTGCATAGAGCGGTGTTGTATCCCATGGACTCGTCGTCGCAATACCCATCACCGAGCCAGGATGAGTGTGTGGCCATGCACAAAGCGTAGTTGAAGTAGTACTCGGAACCTGGATCGCGGCAATCAGTCACTGCGGGCCCGCAATCATAGTAATTGGCTTCGTCTTCGCAGGTGTCGATGCAGCAGTCTCCTCCATCCCATCCACACACTTCTGTGTTGTAGGACCCGATGTTGTCGCAGTACGCATCGCCAATCCAGGAAGGCGCGGAAACTTTGCAGGTCGACGTCGTGTTAAAGTCAGATGCCGCTGGGTCTAGACATCGATACACCAAGTTGGTGCATTCCTGCCCCTCTGACGCCACACAGGTGGACGGGCAGCAGTCGCCACCGTCCCAAGAGCACAAAGCCGAGTTCTGACAGTAACATCAACAAAATAGCAGGTATGAGCGAATGCATAAGCTAGAAAAGAATGCACTATGCGCCACAAACCAAATGAAGGTCCAAATCAAAGTGGTAGTGGTCACAGTAGCCGTCCGCGTAATATGCAGTCGTGTTACCAACGCAAACGCCACCTTCTTCTGCCTCGGGGTCCACACAGTGATACCCAATCGTGCCGCAGTAATACTCTGCGCTGGAGTCACAGGTGCTTTCGCAGCAGTCTCCGCCGTCCCAATCACAGCTCTTTATGTTCAAGCCTTCGGTGTGGTCGCAGTAACCGTCGCCGACATATGATGGAATATCTGTGGCACAAGTTAACTCGGAGGTGTCGGAGGCAATCGGATCTTTGCAGAAGTATTCTGATGACCCGCAAGTCCATGTATCACCATCACTGCATGTACTGGCACAGCAGTCACCACCGTCCCACCCGCACCGCAAAGTGTTGTAACCTCCTTGCAACTCGTCACAGTAGCCATCAGCGACCCAAGAGGGGAACGTTATGTTGCAATCAACTGGCAGAGAACTTCGTTCGGTCGAATTGGGATCCAGGCACACATACGACGCAGTGGTTCCACAGGCGTAGAAATTACTTTCTTGAAGACACGTGGAGGCACAACAGTCACCATTGTCCCAGTTACATGCTGCTGTATTGTACCCTCCACTTGCGTCGCAGTATGCGTCGCCAAGCCACGATGGAGATGCCACTGCACAATCTGAGACTGCTCCGTAGTCACTCGCTTCAGGATCTAGGCAGTCATACACGATGTTGCTCGAGCAGGGCGATTCGTCTGCAGCCATACTGTGCATTTCAAACCACCATGAACACCCCACGTAAAAGAGCAGCTAGTAAGAACACAAACGACGACACCTCATGTAGAGCAAGGCACAACATGGCATCGGCACGAACCAGGTTGAAGGACAGCAATCGCCGCCGTCCCATTGACAATTCGCAGAGTTCAGATGAGCATCGAGGTCGTATGTGTACTGGTCGCAATAACCGTCGCCATACTGCGTTGAGTTCATGGCAGGGCATGCAGCGTATGTGGATGAGTCTGGGTCCAAGCACTGAAACCCAATTGAGCCACACGTGTAAGATCCACTCTCGCACGTGTCTTGGCAACAGTCCCCACCGTCCCAGCCGCAGTCAGCAGTATTGAGAACGTCAGCGATGTGGTCACAGTATCCGTCCCCAATGTACGATGGGTATTCCGTTGCACAACCGTCTGGAGTTGTCGTCACGAAGTCTCCCGAATATGTTGAGTTGGGGTCCAAGCACTCGATGAAATTGTTGTATCCACACTCGTACTGTTCGCCATCCTCACACGTATCGGGACAACAGTCGCCCCCATCCCATCCACACCTGTCAAGCCGAGCACGCACGTCAGTTTCTGAAATAAGACTGCACATGTAGCCGGCGCTCTGACGGACAACTCACACTTTGACGTTGTACACACTGTAGTCGCAGTAGCCGTCCGCAAGATATCCGTGGTGAGGGACAGTGCAATTGTCTGGGTCGACGTAGTCACTAGCTTCTGGATCACGGCACCTTGGTGGGAAGTGAGTGAAGTGAGTGAAGTGAGTGAAAGACAGAAGACACGGTCCAACAACTCAGCACCATCACTGTCAAAAATAGGCCGGAACAGACGTGTGACGTACCGGTAGCGGGTCGAGTCATGGTTGAGACCGCAAGTATAAGTGCCGTCGACACACGTGGTTGCACAGCAATCACCTCCATCCCAGCTGCAGACGCCACTGTTGTACAAGCTCCCGGAATCGGACCCGTCGTCATCACAGTATCCGTCTGCCAGCCAGCTCGGGTGGGGGGCGTGGCAGTCTGAGGTCGTGTTGTAGTCACGGGCCTCCGGATCTTTGCATTCGTACACGACATGATCACAGTCGCCGACGCACGTTGACGGGCAGCAGTCACCTCCGTCCCACCCGCACGCTTCCGTGTTCAGGTGCGCATCACTGCTGTAGTAGAAGGCATCGCAGTACCCGTCCCCGACAGTCGATGCGTGAACGGCGCACGTTCCATTGAGAAAGTCCGACGCCGATTCGTCCTTGCAATTGTAGCCCGAATAACCGCAGGTGTACAAACTTGTGATGCATGTCGACTCGCAGCAGTCGCCACCGTCCCAAGAGCAGCTCGCAGAATTGTATTCCTCACCTGTCAACTCGTCGCAGTAGCCGTCGTTCAGGTACGACTCGAAGAGCACATCGCACTCCTGGCCACTTGTCCGCCTCAAGAAGAGCGCAAAAGCAGCAGTAGCGACCAAAGCGGAAGGCCGCATTGGTGACGGACCGTTACCAGATCCGCCCCAACTCGCAAGCGCGCGTGTATCAGAGTCTGTTCTCAACGCGGGATGCTCTGAAAATAGATCGAAAGTAAAAATTGAACCTGTCATGACACAACTTCTAATCGTGCGTCACCATCAGTGCCAGAACGGTGTTGACACCAGTGCATTTAGTCGAAGGTTCTTGGAGTTTGGAGCCAGTCCGAACAGATTCGTCAGCGAGCAACAGCAAGCGACAGCCAGCGACAGCCAGCGACAGCCAGCGACAGCCAGCGACAGCCAGTGACAGCCAGTGACAGCCAGCAAAAACGAGCAACAGCGAGTATGGCACCTATCGCCAACGTCATCGGACAGCGAAGGACGGACAGCACGCACAGCCACTACAAACAACCACTACAACACAATCGACAACCACGACAATCAAAGCCACAACAACGACCACAACCAACAACACTGACAACAACCAACAGTAGTTAACCTTGTCTCAGCAATCGAACAACAATCAATCAACTCCTGCTACTGCCACCAATGTCAATCACGATGACGAAGACGACAAACGGACGAACTTCGGAACTTCGGAACTTCGGAACTTCGGAACTTCGGAACTTCGGAACTTCGGAACTTCGGAACTTCGGAACTTCGGAACGAACGAACTTCGGAACTTCGGCACTTCGGAACTTCGGAACTTCGGAACTTCGGAACTTCGGAACTTCGGAACTTCGGAACTTCGAAACTTCGGAACTTCGGAACTTCGGAACTTCGGAACTTCGGAACTTCGGAACGAACGAACTTCGGCACTTCGGAACGAACGAACTTCGGAACTTCGGCAGCACTTCGGAACTGCGGAACTTCGGGACGAACGAACTTCGGAACGAACGAACGAACGAACGAACGACACGGAGGTGTAACACTAATAGTCTCGGTTATAGATAGTACACTCCCACAGTGTGGCAACGCTGATGAGTGTATGTACCCTGTCATGGGAATTCTTGTTTTTTTTGTCCTGTCGAGCGATCGAACTGGCTGGCTGGCTGGCTGGCCGTGCCTGCCCTGCCGCACGACGCACTGTTCGGTTCGAAGCCATCAGTCAGTCAGTCAGTGAGTGAGCGTCATCGACTCTCTCGCTCTCTCTCAGCAAGATGCTGTGAGAGCGTGAAAGTGGGATTTTCGAATACCTGCAACTTGTACTGCTCATTTCGTGAATATTTAGTGCAGGTTTTCACTATGCTGTGTAAGCGCAGCGATTAAATTGTGACGTTGCTTCAATGTAAATGCGCAGTACGGCAGAAGACAAAATGAGAAATGACAAAATGACAGTTTGACACCGATCGACGTCGAGATGAGTAATGTAAGTAACGCTGTGGACTGTACACTTCTAAAATTGAGTACATTTGAATGGGCGGAAAGCTGTAATAAAAGTTGAAAGCTGTGGAAGAATCACCCCGAACGAAATCGTCTGCTTCCTGATTCCTGATTTCTGATGCTGCGACTGACTGCGAACAGTGCGAACAGTGAGCGAGTGCGCGCAGTGACGCAGTGACGACGCAGAGACAACGTAAGCATGTGACGCAAGTCAGGTAATTTCCGTACCATAGGTACTACCACTAGTACTCTAGGTATTCGTATTTGCGGATTTAAATGACGAACTGCTTGCGCTGTCGTTCGTTCGTCGTCGTTTGGTCGTCGTTTGGTTTTTGGATCTTTCGTTCGTTCGTTTGATCGTTCGTTCGTTCGTTCGTTCGTTCGTTCGTTCGTTCGTTCGTCGTTGGC
>ENA-OWNT01003301-OWNT01003301.1-seawater-metagenome-genome-assembly--contig:-NODE-3301-length-15401-cov-6.288763_pt1 | contig 15401 bp, 5 predicted proteins | sample MGYA00238136_ERZ651165 | MGnify/ENA primary metagenome ERZ651165 (study PRJEB26861, sample SAMN08777766) | seawater metagenome | isolation source: coastal seawater | place: USA: Florida | collected...
GCCGCGCCCGGTCGCGACGGAGCCGACGCCAGAGCCCGCGGCCTCGGTGGGGCCGACGCCGCGGGACCGGATCGAGCTCCTCACGCCCTGGCCATCCGCCGAGCCCGGCCAGCCCCTCCGCTTCGTCGCCCGCATCGCCGCGGACGCCGAGGTCACGCTCTTCCTGCGCCCCGCCGGCGGCGCCTGGGAGGCCCACGCCCTGCGGAGCCAGGGCGACGGCCAGCACGTCGCCGTCGTCTCGCTCCCCCGCGAGGCCCAGGGCCGCTGGGGCTACCGCCTCGAAGCGCAGATCGACGGGCGGACCGTCCGCCTGGGCTCCCACACCCACCACTACCGGCTGCACATCCAGTGATCTCCACTCCTCTTGACCCCCCAGGAGCCGCAATGACTCGACTGCTCTTCGCCCTGCTCGTCCTCGTCCCCGGGCTCGCCTCGGCCGCGACCTACACCGTCGAGACGACGGCGGACTTCGCCTTGTTCGACACCACCCTCGGGGACGCGATCGCCAGCGCGAACGCCAACCCAGGGCTGGACACCATTGTGTTTGCGCTGCCCACGTCCGCGGGCGGCTACGACGCCAGCACCGGCACCTGGACCATCACGCTGCTGTCGGCGCTCCCGGACATCGACGATCCCGTCGTCATCGACGGCACCTCGCAGGCGGGCACGGCGCCCGTGCGCGTGTTCATCGACGCCGCCGGTGCAGCCGAGGCGTTGGCGCTCGTGGCCGGCTCGGACGGCTCCACCCTGACCGGGCTCGGCCTGCTGGACGCGGCCGGCGCGGGGCTCGCCATCGCGGGGTCCTCGGGGCACACCATCACGGGCTGCTGGATCGGGCTCGGGCCCGACGGCGTCACGGCGATCCCCAACGGGGGCGCGGGGATCCACGTCACCAGCGGCGGCGGCGCGGCCATCGGCCAGGCGGCCGGGGCCCGCAACGTGATCTCCGGGAACGACGGCCACGGGGTGCACCTGGACGGCCCGGCGCTCGCGGCCACGAGCATCCTCCACAGCCGGATCGGCACCGACGCGGCGGGCACCGGCCCGGTCGGCAACGGCGGGGACGGGGTGCGGATCACGAACGGCTCGGGCCACACGGTGGGGGCGACGTCCGCCCCGAACACCATCGGCTTCAACGCCGGCGCGGGTGTGGGGATCACGGCGACGGGCACGAGCAGCGGGAACCTGCTGGTGGGCAACGAGCTCGTGGACAACGGCGGGCTCGGCATCGATCTCGGCGCCGACGGGGTGACGGCCAACGACGCGGGCGACGGCGACGGCGGGGCGAACGGCACCCCGAACTTCCCCTGGATCGACCAGGCGGGCATCCAGAACGGCTCGCTGGTGATCCTGGGCTGGACCCGCCCGGGCACGACGGTGTCGGTCTGGGACGGCGCCGACGACGCCAGCGGCTTCGGAGAGGGCGCCTGGCTCGTCGCGGCGGACGAGGGCTCCGTCGACGACCTCGACGGCGCGTCCTCCGCCTACAGCGACGCCACCGGGGGGAGCGACACGACCACGCGGTTCCGGTTCGTGCTGCCGGCCTCGGGGCTGCTGGTGGGCGACACCATCGCGCTGACCGCGACCGACGCCGGGTCCACCTCCGAGCTCGGGGCCGCGACGACGCTCCAGGACCTGGACGCGGATGGAGACGGCGACGGGCTCCCCACGGGCGATGAGTACGTGCTGGGCACCGATCCCACCGTGGCGGACACGGACGGCGACGGCCTGTCGGACGGCACGGAGGTCAACGGGTCGAACCCGACCGATCCCCTGGTGGACGACAGCGACGGCGACGGTCTCCTGGACGGCGTCGAGGACGCGGACATGGACGGCAACCTGGACGCGAGCGAGACGGACCCGAACAGCGCGGACACCGACGGCGACGGCCTCAGCGACGCCGTCGAGGTCGCGGGCCCGACGTCCCCCACCGACGACGACACCGACGACGACGGCCTCACCGACGCGAACGAGACGACCACGGATCCGACGCTGTTCGACACGGACGGCGATCTGCTCGGCGACGGGCTCGAGAGCGGGCTCGCCGCGCCCCAGGGCAACGACACCGGCTCCGCCTTCGTGCCGGACGGCGACGCGGGCGCGACCACGACGAGCCCCACGGTGGCCGACAGCGACGGCGGCTCGGTGAACGACGGCGTCGAGGACGGCAACCGCAACGGCGTGGTGGACGCGGGCGAGACAGACCCGAACGACTCCAGCGACGACCTGACCATCGTGGACTCCGACGGCGACGGCCTGTCCGACGCCACCGAGAACGCCGCCGGCACGAACCCGAACAACGCGGACAGCGACGGCGACGGCCTCGACGACGCGGCGGACGGGCTCAACGACAGCGACGGCGACACGGTGATCGACGCGCTCGACACCGACTCGGACAACGACGGGCTGCTCGACGGCGCCGAGGACCTGGACGGGGACGGGCTGCTCGACCCCGGCGAGACGGACCCGGACGAGGCGGACACGGACGGCGACGGCGGCGACGATCTCGCCGAGGCCACCGCGGGCACCGACCCCAACGATCCCGACAGCGACGACGACGGGCTGCCCGACGGCGTCGAGATCAGCGGCCCGACGGACCCGCTGGACGACGACAGCGACGACGACGGCCTGCTCGACGGCAACGAGGATCTGGACGCGGACGGCGGCCTCGACGCCGGCGAGACGGACCCGTCCGCCTTCGACACCGACAGCGACGGCCTGTCCGATGGCCAGGAGGCCGGCCTCGCCCTGCCCCAGGGCGACGACACGAGCGCGCTCTTCGTGGCCGACGGCGACCCGGCGACGACAACCGATCCCACGTCCGCCGACACCGACGGCGACACGCTCGATGACGGGGTGGAGGACGCGGACCAGGACGGCCGGCGGGACGCGCTCGAGACCGACCCGACGCTCGCGGACACCGACGCCGACGGGCTGGACGACGCGAACGAGCCGACCACCTCCCCCCTCGACGACGACACGGACGACGACGGCATCCTCGACGGGAACGAGGCCGCGCTCGGCACCGACCCGGCGGACCCGGACACGGACGGCGATCTGCTCGAGGACGGCCTGGAGATCGGCCTGGCCGCGCCCCAGGGCAACGACACGGCGAACACCTTCGTGCCCGACGGCGACGCCGGGGCCACCACCACCGACCCGACGGTGGCCGACAGCGACGGCGGCACGATCCCCGACGGCACCGAGGACGCCGATCAGGACGGCGTCGTGGACGCCGGCGAGTCGGACCCGAACGATCCGCTGGATGACCTGACGGTGCTCGACTCGGACAACGACGGCCTGTCGGACCAGGCCGAGAACGACGCGGGCACGAACCCGAACAACCCCGACAGCGACGGCGACGGCGTGGACGACGCCCAGGACGGGCTGACGGACAGCGACAACGACGGCGCGATCGACGCCCTGGACACGGACAGCGACGACGACGGGCTCGGCGACGGCGCCGAGGACGTGGACGGCGACGGCCAGGTGGACGCGGGCGAGACGGACGCGGACGACCCGGACACGGACAGCGACGGGCTCGACGACGGCGACGAGCTCGCGGCGGGCACCGATCCGCTCGATCCGGACACGGACGACGACGGCCTGCTCGACGGGACCGAGGTCGCGCTCGGCACGCTGCCCCTGGACGACGACACGGACGACGACGGCCTCCTCGACGGCAACGAGGACGCCGACCAGGACGGCAGCGTGGACGTGGGCGAGACCTCGCCGCTGCAGGCGGACACGGACGGTGACGGCCTCTCCGACGGCCTCGAGCTCGGCCTCGCCGCGGCCCAGGGCCACGACACCGCGGGCGGCTTCGTGGCGGACAGCGACCCGACGACGGACACCGATCCGCTGCTCGCGGACACCGACGGCGACACGGTCAGCGACGGCAACGAGGACGCCGACGGCGACGGCGCGGTGGACGCGAACGAGACGGACCCGGACGCGTTCGACACGGACGACGACGGCCTGCACGACGGCGACGAGCCCACGACCGATCCCCTGGACGACGACAGCGACGACGACGGGATCCTGGACGGCAACGAGGCCGGGCTCGGGGCGGATCCGGCGGACTTCGACACGGACGGCGACGGCCTCTCCGACGGGCTCGAGGTGGGCCTCGCCGCGCCCCAGGGTGACGACACGGACCTGTCGGTGTTCGTCCCGGACGGCGACGCCGGCGCCACCACGACGAACCCCGCCTCGGCGGACACGGACGGGGGCAGCGTCAGCGACGGATCCGAGGACAGCAACGGCAACGGCGTCGTCGACGGCGGCGAGGGCGATCCGAACAACGGCGGCGACGACCTGACCCTCATCGACACCGACGGCGACGGCCTCACCGACGCGGCGGAGACCAACGCCGGCAGCGATCCCAACAACCCCGACAGCGACGGCGACGGCCTCCTCGACGGGGCCGACGGGCTCGGCGACAGCGACAGCGACGGCGCCATCGACGCGCTCGACACCGACAGCGACAACGACGGTCTGGACGACGGGGCCGAGGATCTGGACCTGGACGGCGTCGTCGACGCGGGCGAGACGGATCCCGACGACGCGGACACCGACGACGACGGCGCGCTCGACGGCGACGAGACGGTCACCGATCCGCTCCTCCCGGACACGGACGGGGACGGCCTGCTCGACGGCGTCGAGGTGGCGCTCGGCACCAGCGGCATCGACGACGACACCGACGACGACGGGCTCCTCGACGGCTCCGAGGACGCGGACCAGGACGGCGGCGTGGACGTGGCCGAGACGAGCCCCCTGCTCTTCGACACCGACGGCGACGGCCTGTCCGACGGCCTCGAGCTGTCGCTGACGGCGCCCGAGGGCAGCGACACCGATGGCGCGGCGTTCGTCGCCGACACCGACCCGGCGAGCGGGACGCTCCCCCTCGCCGCGGACACGGACGGCGACGGGCTCCTCGACGGCGCCGAGGACGCGAACGGAAACGGCGCGGTGGACAGCGGCGAGACGGACCCGAACGTCGCGGACACGGACGGCGACGGCGCCACCGACGGGGACGAGGTCGCGGCCGGCACGTCGCCCCTCATCACCGACACGGACGGAGACGGCCTGGACGACGGGACCGAGCTCGCCGGGCCCACGGACCCGCTGCTCGCGGACACGGACGGCGACGGCCTGGACGACGGCGTCGAGACGGCCGGCCCCACCTCGCCGGTGCTCGCGGACACGGACGGCGACGGCCTGGACGACCTGATGGAGACGAACGGCCCGACGGACCCCACGCTCGCGGACACGGACGGCGACGGCCTCGACGACGGCGTCGAGGACGCGGACGCGGACGGCATCGTCGACCCCGCCGAGACGGATCCGGTGGACGACGACACGGACGACGACGGCCTGCTCGACGGCAGCGAGGCCGCCCTCGGCGCGAGCCCGCGCCTGCTGGACACGGACGGCGACGGCCTCTCCGACGGCCTGGAGGCGGGCCTCGCGTCTCCCCAGGGCGACGACACCGTGCTCGCGGTGTTCGACGCGGACGGCGACGGCGGCGCCACGACCACCGATCCGTCGGCGGCCGACACGGACGGCGGCGGGGTCACCGACGGCGGCGAGGACGCGGACCGGGACGGCGTGGTGGACGCCGGCGAGGGCGATCCCAACGACGCGAGCGACGACGCCACCCTCGTGGACACGGACTCCGACGGCCTGACCGACGCCGCGGAGGCCTTCGCCGGCACCGATCCGCTGGTGGCGGACTCGGACGGCGACGGCGTGAACGACGGCGCGGACGGGCTCGGCGACAGCGACGGCGACGGCGTCATCGACGCGCTGGACACCGACTCCGACGACGACGGGCTCGACGACGGGGTCGAGGACACCGACGGAGACGGGCTCGTGGATCCCGGCGAGACGTCCGCCGACGACCCGGACACGGACGCCGACGGCCTGCTCGACGGCGCCGAGGGGCCGCTGGGCACCGATCCGCTCGATCCCGACAGCGACGACGACGGGCTGACGGATGGCGCGGAGGTCGACGTGGGCACCGATCCCACCGACGACGACACGGACGACGACGGCCTGCTCGACGGCAACGAGGACGCGGATCAGGACGGACTCCTCGACGTGGGCGAGACCGATCCGCTGAACGCGGACACGGACGGCGACGGGCTGCCCGACGGTCTCGAGGTCGGGCTGACGGCGCCCCAGGGCGACGACACGGATCCCTCGGTGTTCGTGGCCGACGCGGACCCGTCGACGACGACCGATCCGCTGAACGCCGACACCGACGGCGGCGGCATCGTCGACGGCGTCGAGGACCTGAACGGCGACGGAGCCGTGGACGAGAACGAGGGCGACCCGAACGACGGCAGCGACGACGCCCTCCTCGTGGACGCGGACGGCGACGGGCTGCCCGACGGCTTCGAGCTGGAGCAGGGCACGGACCCGAACCTGGTGGACACGGACGCGGACGGGCTCGACGACGCCCTCGAGGTCCTGACGTCCCCGACCGACCCGCTCGACGACGACAGCGACGACGACGGGCTGCTCGACGGCAGCGAGGACCTCGACGCCGACGGATCCGTGGGCCTGGGCGAGACCGATCCCCTGGACCGGGACAGCGACGGCGACACGCTGAGCGACGGGCTGGAGCGGGGCCTCACCGCGCCCGAGGGTGACGACACGTCCCCCGGAGCGTTCGACGCGGACGCCGATCCCGCGACGACCACCGACCCCCTCGCCGCCGACACGGACGGCGGAGGCGTCGCCGACGGAGCCGAGGACCTGGACGGCAACGGTCGGGTGGATGACGGCGAAGGAGACCCGAACGACGCGAGCGACGACCCCTACCAGGTGGACACGGACGGCGACGGGCTCAGCGACGGCGTGGAGATCGACGCCGGGCTCGACCCGAACGACGTGGACAGTGACGGCGACGGCATCGACGACGCGGCGGACGGGCTGGTGGACAGCGACGGCGACGGCCGCGTCGACGCCCTCGACACGGACAGCGACAACGACGGCCTGACCGACGGCGCCGAGGACAGGAACCTGAACGGCCAGCACGATTCCGGCGAGACCGACGCCCGCGACGCGGACACCGACGACGACGGCCTGAGCGACGGGCTCGAGGTGGCCGTGGGCTCCGATCCGCTGCGCGCCGAGCGCACGCAGGGGTCCGGCGCGAGCTGCGCGGCGGGCGGCGAGGGGTCCGCCGGAGGGTGGATCCTGCTCGTGCTGCTCGCCCTCTTCGGTCAGTCGCGCAGGGCGGCCTCCAGGGCGGCGAGCGATCGGTCGCGCAGGGCGGCGAGGGCCTCCACGTCGTCCGCCGACGGCGCGATCCCGGCCCGGGCGGCCGTGCACACCGCCCGCGCCGCGGTGGTCAGCGCCACGGCCCCGGCGGCCGACGCCGCGCTGCACATGCGGTGGCTGGCCCGCTCGCTCGCCTCCACGTCCCCGATCGACGACCGCAGCGCGGCGAGATCCTCGGCGGTGCTGCGCGTGAACAGCGCGACGACGTCCTCGAGCAGCCCCGCGTCGAGGGGAGCGAGCGCGCGCACGTTGGCGACGACGGCGGGATCGAGCAGGTCCGGCATGGGTCGACGCTACCAGCGCGCGGCGGCCGCCCTCGTGGTGTTCCTCGTCGCGGCCCTCACGCTGTTCGCGGGTCCGAAGCACGCGGCCGCCCAGGAGGACGCTCCCCAGCTGGACGTGCAGCGCTTCGATCCCGTGCCCCAGCGCCCGGGCCTGCTCCGGGTCCGGGATCCGGAGCTGCTGACGGGCCTCGCCGGGACGGGCGGCGTCGCGATCAGCTGGGGGTTGCGCCCCTTCGAGCTGGGCTTCGCGGACGACGGCGCGCGCTCGGTGGGCGTGGTCGAGCACCTCGTGGGCCTCGATCTCTTCGGCGCGTTCGCCTTCGCCAACCGCTTCCAGCTCGGCGTGGCGCTGCCGGTCCTGCAGCTGACGCCGGGGAACGAGGCGTCACGAGCGCTCGCTGTGGGGCTCGGGGGCTCCGGCGGAGTCGTCGGCGTGGGCGATCTCCGGGTCGATCTCGGGGTGCAGATCCTCCACCAGGCCCGCGCGGGCATCGCCCTGGCGGCGACCCCGCGGGTGGTCATCCCCACCGGGACGCGCAAGACGTTCGTGGGCTCCGGCGCCGTCGGGATCGGCGCGGACCTGAGCGTCGGCCGGCGGTGGAAGCACCTCCGGCTCGCCGGGAACCTCGGGTTCCAGGTCAACACGAGCAGCCGATCCACGCTCGGCGTGCGGCCGGACGACGAGCTCCGCTGGGGGCTCGCGGTGGGGATCCCGCTGCTGGACGGCCGGATCGAGCCGGTCGTCGAGTGGACCGGGGCCACGGTCATCGATCCGAAGACGCTCGGCGAGCAGGGGATCCGCCCGTTCGACCCGGTGCACAGCCCGTCGGAGCTGACGGCCCACGTGCTGATCGATCCGCCCGGCCCGCTGGCGTTCACGGTCGGCGGCGGTCGGGGGATCGGCGCCGGCTTCGGCACGCCCGACGCGCGGGTGTTCGGCTCGGTGCAGATCCACCCGGAGCGCCGCGGGGACGCCGACAACGACGGCATCCCCAACAGCCTGGACCTGTGCCGCGACGCGCCGGAGACCATGAACGGCGTCTACGACGACGACGGCTGCCCCGAGGCGGACGAGGACGCCGACGGCGTGGGCGACGAGCAGGACCAGTGCCCGGGCGAGAAGGAAGACCGGGACGGGTTCGAGGACAAGGACGGCTGCCCGGACCCGGACAACGACGCGGACGGCCTCGCCGACGACGTCGACGACTGCCCGCTCAAGGCCGAGGACGTCGATACCTGGATGGACGAGGACGGCTGTCCGGACCCGGACAACGACGCCGACGGCTACCTCGACGAGGAGGACGCCTGCCCGCTCGACGCCGAGCTGTTCAACGGCAAGGACGACCACGACGGCTGCCCCGACGACGGCCTCGCGGCGCTGGAGCGGGAGGACGGGCGGGCCGTGCGCATCGTCATCTTCGAGAAGGTGTTCTTCGACACCGACAGCGAGCGGATCAAGGCCGTCTCGCACGGGGTGCTGAACGCCGTCGCCGAGGTGCTCGCCGCCTTCCCCGAGGTGAAGCGCATCGAGATCGGGGGGCACACCGACGCCCAGGGGGCCGACGCCTACAACCTCGACCTGTCGGCGCGCCGGGCGGAGGCCGTCCTGCGGTTCCTGGTCGCCGGCGGCGTCGACCCGAAGCGCCTCGTCGCGAAGGGGTTCGGCGAGAGCCGTCCCATCGCCGACAACGCCACCGACGAGGGCCGGCAGCGCAACCGGCGGGTGGAGTTCCTCGTGACCGACTGACCTCCTCGGAGTCCCTCCCGAGGTCCCTCGCCGCCCCGACTTGCCCCTCGGGGCGGCACCGAAGCCCTCGTCGGAATGGTCCGGCGGGGGCTTCTCCCTGCCTGGTCGGTCGCTGTCCCGTGTGACCGAAACCGTGGGCAGTTCAGGGTGCGCCCCGCTACGATCCCACCTCATCCGAGGGGGGCGGCCCTTGCGATACGACGACTTGCCCGCCGAGGCACGCCTTGCGTGGCTCGAGCTGGTGCAGGCACACCTCACGGACGCGGTCATCCTGGCTGACGACCGGGGACGCATTCTGTATGTCAACCGGGCGTGGGAGCGCATGACCGGCTGGCCGGCGGCCGACGTGATCGGCCAGACGCCGGGGTCCCTGCTGCGCTCGGGGCACCATCCGCCCGAGTTCTGGGCCGGCATGTGGGAGCACCTGCAGTCCGGGCTCACCTGGGAGGGTCGGATCCACAGCGCGCGCCGCGACGGATCGGAGCTCATCCAGGACGCGACCGTCGTCCCGGTGGGCACCGAGCTCCCGCCCCGGTTCTTCATCGGCGTCCGGCGGGACGTCACCGAGCGTGTCCGGCTGGAGGACTTGCGGGAGCGTCTGCTGTGGCAGGCCGCGCTGCAGGATCCGCTCACCGGCCTGCCCAACCGGCGCCTCTTCCTCGACCGCCTGGATCAGGCGGCGGCGCGCCTCGTGCGGCGCCCGACCGAGCGGTACGCCGTGCTGTTCATCGACCTCGACCGGTTCAAGCTCATCAACGACAGCTTCGGGCACGAGGCCGGCGACCGGCTCCTCCTCGAGATCGCCCGGCGCATCTCGCCCACCGTGCGTCCGGACGACACCGTGGCGCGGCTCGGCGGGGACGAGTTCACCCTGCTGCTCGAGGGCGTGACCGACGTGGCCCACGCCCACGCCGCTGCGGCGCGGGTGGCCACCTCCATCGGGCGGCCCCTGGCGGTCGCCGGCAGCGACCTGCGCGTCACCGCCAGCATCGGGATCGCGCTGGGCGGCGTCGGCGACGCGCCGCGGGACGTCCTGCAAAACGCCGACCGCGCGATGTACCGGGCGAAGCGGGACGGGGGAGCGCGCCGGGTGGTGTTCGACCCGAGCATGGCCCCCACCGTGTCGCGGCGGCTCGAGCGGGAGCAGGAGCTGAAGGTCGGCCTCGAGACGGGCCAGATCCGCCCCCACTTCCAGCCGATCCTGGACCTCCTCTCGGGACGGCTCGTGGGCTTCGAGGCCCTCGCCCGCTGGCCCGCGATGCCCGAGCGCGCCCCGGACGAATACATCCCCCTGGCCGAGCAGACAGGGATGATCCACCAGCTCGGCCTGGACGTGGCGGAGGGCTCGCTCGACTTCGTCTCCCGCTGGAAGGGCAGGGGCGCCGCCGTCCGGGTGGCCATCAACCTGTCTGCCGTGCAGCTCCACGCGAGCACGCTGCCGGCGGTCCTGTTGGGGCTGACCGATCGCCTCGGGGTCTCACCCGAGCAGCTGGCCGTGGAGATCACGGAGTCGACCGCGATGCGCGACGTCGCGGCCACCGGGCGGATCATCCGCCTGCTGCGCAACCGCGGCTTCCAGGTGCTGCTGGACGACTTCGGCACCGGCCACAGCTCCCTGAGCCTGCTGCACCGCCTGCCGGTGGATGGGTTGAAGATCGACCGGAGCTTCATCGCGCGGGTGGTGGACGACCCCACGAGCCGGGCGGTGGTCGCGTCCATCGTCGGGCTCGCCGCGTCGCTCGGGCTGACCACGGTGGCGGAGGGCATCGAGACGGACGCCCAGCGCGCCGCCCTCGTGGACCTCGGCTGCCAGCGCGGGCAGGGCTGGCTGTGGTCCCGGGCGATGCCTCGGGATCGCGCGTTGCAGTTCCTGGCGGACAGAGGCAGTACCCTGTTGGGATGACCCGCTCCTGCCTGCTGCTCGGCTTGCTCCTCACTGCCTGCTCGCCCCCCGACGGGCTCCGCGTGACACCGCCCGGATCGGGCCCCGTCGTGCACTTCGACTTCGACGCGGAGCCGCTGCCGGAGATCCCGTTCCCCAATGATCTCGCCGCGCGCCCCGATGCCACGTCGCCCACCGGCATCCGCCTGAACTTCAGCGAGCACGCGCCCACGCAGCACGAGCGGGATCTGCGCCAGAAGGCCAACCGCATGACCGGATTCGGTGTCTTCGCGCCGATCATGGTGGAGTTCACCAGCCCGCTCGATCTGGACGCGGTGCTCGCCCGGCACGGCGCCGACATCGCGTTCGCCGACGACGCCGTCTACCTCATCGACGTCACGCCCCACTCGCCGACGTTCCTGGAGCCCGTGCTGCTCGACATCGGCGGCGGGCGCTACCCCATCGACCTGCCCGACACGGGCCGCTTCTTCGTGAACGACCCCCGACGGGACGAGCCCACGCTGCTCTTCGAGACCGTGGATGAGGACCTGAACGGCAACGGCCTCCTGGATCCGTACGAGGACACGGACAACGACGGGGTGCTCGACCGCCCCAACTACTACCCGGAGGACAGCCGGGACCAGCGGGATCTCCTGTCCTGGTACGAGCGCGAGACGAACACCCTCATCGCGCGTCCGGTGGTCCCGCTGCAGGAGCAGACGACGTACGCGGTCGTGCTGACGGAGCGCCTCGTGGGGCCCAGCGGCGCGCCGGTCCGGTCGCCCTGGGGCTACGTCAACCACACTCGCCAGACGGCGGACCTTCTGCCCGCCATCGATGCGCTGGCGACGTACGGGCTGGGCGCCGACGACGTCGCGTTCGCCTGGTCCTTCACCACGGGGGCGATCACCGATGACCTGGTGGCGGTGCGCAACGGGCTGCACGGGGAGGGCGTGTTCGCGGCGCTGGCCACCGACTTCCCCGCCCAGGTGGAAGAGGCGCTCTGGCTGCAGGACACGGGCCCGGATCGCGACCCGCACCGGCTGCCCATCGAGCGCTTCATCGGGCCGCTGGGCGCGGCCGGCGTGCTCCCCGGGGGCGACGACAGCGTGGTCGCCCAGTTCTACACGGACTACGCCGCGGACCTCGTGTCCGGCTCCTTCACGACCCCTCTGTTCTCGTACGACCGGGACGACAACGGCTACGACGACACGGACGAGTGGTGGCGCGTGGAGGCCGCGGCGGGCCTGGCGGAGGCCGAGCCCCAGCGCGTCCCCTTCACCTGCGTGACCCCGAAGCCGAGCGACGGCCACGAGCAGCCCTACCCGGTGGTGATGATCGGCCACGGCCAGGGCGGCACGCGGTTCCACATGATGATCCTCGCCTGGGCGTTCGTGCGGCACGGGCTCGCCGTGTGCGCCTTCGACTTCCCGGGCCACGGCGGCGCGCTCTCCCCGGAGGACCTGGCCCAGTACCAGGACCTCATCGAGGGGCTGGGCCTGCTGCCGGCTTTCGAGGCCTTCGCGGACGCCAGGCTGCGGGACCTGGACAACGACGGCTTCCCGGACTCGGGCGGCGACTTCTGGATGGCCGACACCTTCCACACCCGCGACAACGTCCGCCAGGCGGCGGTGGACTTCGTGCAGTTCGGGCGGGCCCTGACGTCCTGCGGGCAGGGCACGATGACGCTGCTGAACGACATCGGCACCGGCATCGAGGAGGTCATGTCCTGCGACTGGGACCGCGACGGCGTCCCCGATGTGGGCGCCGGGGCGGACCTGATGCTGTTCGGCGCGTCGCTGGGCGGGATCAACGGATCGGTCGCCGCGGCCATCGAGCCGAACATCAGCGCGGCGGTGCCGATGATCCCCGGCGGCGGCCTGGGCGACGGGCTGCTCCGCTCGTCCCTCGGCGGGCCGCGCGAGGCCGTCGTGGGCCGGCTGCTGACGCCGATCATCGTGGGCATCCCGACGGACGAGGGCGGCCTCAGCATTGAGCAGCTCGTCATCTCCGTGAACGAGCCGGTGCGGGTGCCCATCGCGACGCTGCCGGAGCTGCCCACCGAGGGCACCGTCGTCGTCGAGAACCTCGACTCGGGCGAGGTGGAGGAGGGGCACATCCCGCTGGACGGGCGGTTCCGGATCCCCATCGCCACGGACGCGCCCAGCGGCGGCGAGAAGCGGCTGCTCGCGGGCCTGCCCCTGGAGGGATACGACCCGGAGGCCCGCACGGTGATCCCCGACAACGCGGGGCTCGGCGATCGCCTGCGGATCACCATCGAGCGGCCCGGCGTGGTGGACCTCGTCATCGACACGTTCGCCACCGAGGTGACTCACGAGGCGATTACGATGGAGGCGGGGTCGCCGCTGGTGGCGGCGTCGTCCGGCTCGGGCCTGACGCGCCAGACGCCGCGGCTGCGCCGCCTCATCCAGGTGCTGGCCATGGCGGCGGAGGTGGGCGATCCGATCGCCTACGCGCCGCGCTGGTTCGATCGGCCCCTGGAGTCCCTGGGGAGCGTCCCCCGGAACGTCCTGATGCTCCCCACCGTGGGGGACGACGTGGTGCCCATCGCCACGGGCGTCGCCCTGGCCCGCGCCGCGGGGCTCATCGAGATGCAGGAGGTCGACGAGCGGTACGGCACCACGGTGGATCGCTGGCTCGTCGACCGGGACGTGGTGCACGGCTACGAGGAGCTCGGGCCCTGGCGGGACAAGCGGGATCGGCCGGTGCTCTTCGATCCCGAGGACGTGGACGACGGCCGCGACGGCACCCAGGCGCCCTCGGACGCGCCGCTGCGGTCCTTCGTGGACACCGCGTCCGGCACGTCGGGCGTGCGGATCGTCTACGGCGACAAGGAGGGCAGCCACGGCTGGGATCTGCCGGATCCGAACGCGCCCTTCGACGTGGGGCTCTACACCACGATGCAGGCGGGCTGGTACCTCGCCACGCGCGGGCAGGAGCTGCGGGACCACCCGTGCTTCGCCACCGCCGACTGCGCCTTCTGGCGCGAGCTGCCTCCGGAGTGAGGGCTAGGGCGGGACAACGACTGAGCTGCAGGCGGGCAGGAGCGGCAGCGCCGCCGCCTCGAGCTGCGTGACCGTGTAGCCGTTGCGTTGGGACCAGGCCGGCGCGCCCGGCGTGTCCGTCGCAGTGTCCCAGGCCTGCCCGGGCGTGTAGACGGTCATGACGTCGTAGACCGGCGTGCTGCCGGACACGAACGCGCCCATTGCGTTCGCGAAGGTCACGTCGTCGAAGTACCAGACGCGCTCGCGCGGATCCCGGTTCTGCGGGGTGTTGATGAGGGCCTGGCCTTCGTTGCTGGTGCCCCAGGCCGGGGTCCAGATGACGTCGACGCGGATCTCCGGATCCGGGTTGTTCGCCAGGAAGGTGGCCGCCCGGGTCGCACCGACCCGGCAGGTGCCTCAGAAGGGCTCCCCGAGGAACATGATCCGGAGCAGGTCGCTGTTGCTGTTCCAGCGGCTCTCCCAGGCGGAGAAGTCGGTGGACAGGGGCACGTTGCTCAGGAGCGCGTCGCCGTTGCAGACGACGCCGGTGGGCGTGGAGTCGTCGTCGTCTCCGGTCGCGTCGTCGTCGTCTCCGGTTGCGTCGTCGTCATCGCCGCCACCGCCGCCTCCACGGCCGCGACCAGGGGGGCAGCCGATGAGGGACAGGAGGAGGAGGGCCAGCAGAAGGCGAAGGAGGTGCGTCATGGGGACTGGTAGTCATCCACGTAGAGGAAGTAGTCGTTGTTCGCGCCGCCGTTCACGGTCATGTCGATGGAGTACGCAGCGCTGGAGCCGGCGCAGTTGTCGGATGCGTGGCCCACGGCGAAGTACAGCCCGCCGGAGGGCACGACCTCGTCGCCCTCCGGGCACGAGTACGACGGCGGCGGGAAGGTGCAGGTGAACTCGTCGTCGTAGGTGTTCATGGTCGAGGTCGCCGGATCGGAGGTGCCGTTGTCCATGAAGACGAGCCAGGGATCGAACGTGGTGCTGGCCGAGATGGTGTCGATGGACACGAAGACGGTGTCACCGCTCCCGGCGCCGAAGACCTCGTAGATGTCCCAGTTGAGCACCGTGCTGCTGCACGGCAGAGCGTATGCGCCCGTGCTGCCGCCGGTGGAGTCGTCGTCGTCGCCCACGGAGTCGTCGTCGTCGCCCACGGAGTCGTCGTCGTCGCCCACGGAGTCGTCGTCGTC
>ENA-OWNT01003302-OWNT01003302.1-seawater-metagenome-genome-assembly--contig:-NODE-3302-length-15398-cov-3.910646_pt1 | contig 15398 bp, 19 predicted proteins | sample MGYA00238136_ERZ651165 | MGnify/ENA primary metagenome ERZ651165 (study PRJEB26861, sample SAMN08777766) | seawater metagenome | isolation source: coastal seawater | place: USA: Florida | collected...
TCGTTCGTTCGTTCGTTCGTTCGTTCGTTCGTTCGTTCGTTCGTTCGTTCGTTCGTTCGTTGGTTCGTTGGTTCGTTCGTTCGTTGGTTCGTTCGTTCGTTTTGTTTTGGTTCGTTTTGTTTGGCTGACTGTGAGTGAGTTCGTGAGTTCGATGTTCCCCATCACTCAACTCAACTAACTTCACGGTCTGTGTCGACCGACCGACCGTCCGTCCGTCCGTCCGTCCGTCCGCCCGACTGTCCGTCCACTCAACTCAACTCACTCACTGGTCACTTCGTTTGTTCGTTTGTTCGTTGTTTCTCTGTCTCTGTCTGTCTCTCAGAGGGAGAGTGTGGCTGTGGCTGTGGCGCTGTGGCTCTGGCTGGGCGCTCGCTCGCTGGCCTGCCTGCCTTGCCTGCCCGGTTGGTCGTCGTTGTTGTTCGTCGGTGGTCACTGTCGCTCACTCACTGTCACCACCGTTCAGTGCTATCCATCTCTCATCACTACTTCACCGCCCTCGTTCGTCAGCTCTCGTCACTCACTCACAGTCACCGTGGGCGCTCTCTCTCCTTCTTTCACCGTCCTTCTTCTTCATCTTCTTCCTTGGTTCAGTGACTGACTTGACGACAGTGGCTTGACAGTGACTGGCTGGGCAGCTGGTTGTTGTGAAGCTGTCGGTCTGTTGAGGCTTGTACGTGCACAGGCATGTAAATGTACATGACATGTACACGATTTGTACATCGACATGCCGTGGTGCTGTCGCGTGGCGCCGGGGTTCCGTGCCGTCGTGTCGCGGAATGCCAGTCAGTTCGATCCTAGAGCAATTACCTGCTGAACATACAACGTGACTCTAGATCCAATTGTCAAATCACCACGGCATGCATGCACTTGCTGTGATAGATAGGTCCAACACAACTTTGATTGTACACAATGATCCGGTGGTGGGTGGGATTCGTTTCAAGTGGAGTGGCGGTGTTGGAGTTTGTGTTCGGGGTTTGGGTGTTTGATGTTTGAGTTCGAAATTGGGGAGCTGCTTTTTGACATCAATTCGCTCAGGGTTTGTGATTTTGTGGAACGCGGGAAAGGCAGAACAAAAGAGCAACACAGCATGCGCAAGTGTTGAGGTATTCGATGTCTAATTGTAAATAAAGGTGTTGCTCATGGCGTGAACAGAGGGACCCATGAATACACAGTGAGAGCGAAGGTGTCATTTGTGTTGGGGAGCCCAGCGGTCTCGTTCATCCCGACGAAGACATCCGCCACAAAATTGAAAGCGCTGATAACTACGCCGCAGTCACGAACAGAATAGTATCTCAGAAACACAGCAAAACGAAACGCAAGCAATGCCGCACACAGACCTGTTGTGAGGATACCAACAACCCAAAACAGGACGACCATAATGCGATACGCGATTTGCTTTGCTCGACGGCCATTGGCCAAAGATTGGGTGTTTTTGCACAATACGATGGCTGGGATGTAGAAAATAATGATCATGGCCTGGGAAATCAACGTGTTCGTTAGAACTGATCATTCTATCGGTCGAATACTTGCGCAATGTACGAAAGTACCGTACCATTGTGAAGCCGAGAATGTCGAACAAAATCGTCAGATCAGGAATCACGATACCCAATCCGAGACAAATGATCCACCAGGAGAAACTCTCAACGATAATGAAGCCTGAGGACATTTTACCGGCCAGGGAATGTGACACCGCACTCGCCGGAACATCTGACGCCGGGTGTGACAGAGCCGGTGAAAACAGCCGAGTTGCACGATGAGACCGTTCGTTGTTCGGATAGTCGAAGTCGTCTTCTTCATACAGTTGTCCTAACAATGCAAGAACACAATACCCGTAAAGCTTCGCCACAGTACAAGGTCTGCAGTATTGCTGGTGCTTGCTGCTGAAAAATTGCACAAACGCACCGACAGACGAACTCCCTTCATCGTCCTCAAAGGGGTACCCTTCAGCTTCCTCGCCCGTCACGGTAGCAGCGGGCCATTCCCCATCTGCTCGATTTGCATTACGGCGACGCGCCACGCATGGCAGCAGGTTGTACAATGCGAATACCGAAGACCGCGCCGGGAAGTGATTGACAGGGAACTATGTCACAACATAACAACGACTCAGAAGTTGATCCACATGCCCAACGAATTAGAACGGAAGAGAGTTTCTCACCTGCACAATCATCACGATCATCACACAAAACCGGGCCACCTGAATGAGAATGTCGTCATCCTTGTATGACCTAGGGATATGACGCGAGACGGCAAAATGTCACAGACATTGACCAAGCGCGCATCGTGCACACACACAAAAGGCTAACGTACGCGCTCAAAATATTCGATGGAGTGTCCCCAAGAAACGAAACGAAACCACAGAGTCCAGCCGCGGAGTAGACAATAATCTCTAGAAACACGGCGGTGAAGATGGAGCAAGTCATAAGTTTCACTTTACGACTCTTCGGTCGCATTTCTGAGTACACTTCGATAGTTTGGATCTGGCACTGGTAAGAAAGACATATGTTTGGGATGCCGTACAGCGCCCCCCAGTGGTTGAGGTTGTTCCAATTGTGCTCCCACCCAGTTTCCCAGTTTTGGGTCCACTTTTCCGAAGCACGAATCACAATGACCACGGCAATGAAAAAGATGGACGCGATCCCAAAGAAGGCCGAGAACTTCAGCGAAGTAATTTCTCTCAAGAAAAGCGGTGGCAGCATGAAGATACCAGCGATTCCTTGTAAGACTTCGCGTTGAGACCAAACGCAATCGGTTCCGTTGCAGATAAAGGCTTTCACAGGCTCTTTTGTGATATCGGCCAACACAATGAAGCACCCAACGCAACTGAACAAGCAGTAGAACATCATGATGATTTCCATGGCTCGGCGGACAGCCTTTCCCATGTGTGTGCCCGCAAGCATGGCCAGAGAAGTGGATCCGTCGTTGTGGGACTGCTTCACATAAGTATACATGGTCAAGGCCATGACGAGTCCGAATCCCAAAATCATGGCAAGGCCGGGGAGGATTCCAACGCATAGAAACGAGTATGGGAGTGTCAGAAGTCCGGTGCCCATTGCAGCTGTCATAAGTGTAAAAACGGACGACACGTAGGTTCCCTTGCCTTCGGGTGGACGCTCGACTTCCTGAGTTGCGACAGATCCGCCATCGCTCTCAGCTAGCGGGTCGACCAAAGGTTCGTCCATCGCGCAGAGTGCGAGGAATGCGCCACACAAAAAGTTTAGACAATTTGGTTTTTGTCACGGAATATTACATCGAGCATTCAATAGCCACCCAGCTGGGTGTCGTGCATTCATAAAACCTTCGCGGAGGCTCAAAGTCGACGCGGGACTAGATTTACGGGCGAGCCGGCCTACTCTGCACAACGCTAGTCTGTACGTCTTGCGCCGTTGCGCCGTTGCTCCGTTGGCTCATGCATGCACTGCAACGTAAGTTGTGGCGCGATGCATTTTGCGTTAGTTGTTGCGACGACGTCGTGACAGCGTTGTCGTGTGACAAAAGTTGTGGCATGGTGTTGATCAACGCGTCGAGGAGTGTTCACAGTCGTGTATCGTGTGTTGTGGTGCGTTGTGGTGTTGTCACGTGGCGTGGTCGTTGAGCGGTGGGGTGGTGGGGTACGCCGCGAATAAGACCAGAAACCAGAAACCAGCGAACGAACGTCCAACGCAACAGCGAACGTCGGTTCGGTGCGGCGTTGCAGCGTTGCAGCCGAACGAACGAACGAAGAGCAACGAGACAAGAATACAGTGGTGAGTGGTGAGTGGTGAATGGTTGAATGTTCAGTGGTGAGTGGTTGAGTGGTTGAGTGGTGACGTGGCACTGGAGTAGTGAGTGGTTTAGTGGAGTAGTGGTAAACATACCGGTTAGTTGAATGAGTGGAGTGGTGAAACAACCACTGGATGAACCACGCAGTCTGGAAACCAAGATCGTCTAATGATGTAACAATGTTGTTGATCGTTTGGCGTTCGTTGTTGCTTTTTCGTTGCGTTGATGCAAACTTTTGTTGCCGCCGCTGCCGTCGTCGTCGTCTCGTCACCGCCGTTCGTCGCCGCCGTTCGTCGTCGCCGTTCGATTTCTTCATTGTTGTTGCGATGTTGCTTGATCGCGGCTGCTACGTTGCATTGTGTCTTTTAGCGTGGGTTGTGGTAGATCATTGGAGATAACATTTTGTTTGTCGTTGCAGTGTCGTTGATGGCGAGAGTGTAGTCCTTGCTTTGTTTGACCACACCGATGTAACTCGGAGGACACGCCGTCCTTTTTTTTGGAACAATAACGAAGCACTTTTGGTTAGGCACTCAGAATTTTAGTTGTTGACTGGGCCTCTATCTTCTGTTGAAAGATGAGCCGTTCGGCAGCAACGCGTTGCTCCGCTCACAATACTTTCAGTTAGTGGGGCAATGTGCTCCGGCACCGAGGCGGGGGAGGGTGAGCCACACAACGACGGAGAGTTCCTCAAAGGATGAGGTTGCTGCATGATCACCATGCAGTAGTGCGCTGCTTCATCATTTTTCTGTTGTGCTATCTTGGAGATGGAGGCTATTTTGCAGCTTGGCTGAGGGCACTCGGATTCTTTTCAGACGCATTGTGCAATGCACTAGGTGACTCATTCACACATGGCACTATTGGAGTTGTTGTTCTTCACCGCAGACAAGGAGTAGGGGAACATCCAATCGGCCATGCGTTGTTCATTTACATGTGCTCGGTGGGCATTGACGTGGACCACTTTTTCAAAGCCCACAGCGTCTTTCTCTCAGCAGCCATCGGGTTAGATTCACGACCCCTGGGCCACTGCTTTTCAGTGGTGCTCGGGGTATGCGCTGTGGTGCATGCATTAGAGCACGTTGTCGATCGCAATGCACTATACAACAAATCATCCGACAGTGACATTGGCATAAAATTGTGTCGATGGGTATCACACTTGATTCGGTTGTTTTGTGGCGGTTGGCAAGTTAGCTACTTGTTGGGATCTTCAATTTTTCTTCACCACGTCAGAGACTCCTGGCGGAGAGGCTTTTGGCTTTGCCCGCTGGGATCTTGGCAGCCTCCATATGCCCTTTACATTGTCATCTCGATGGGGTACATTTTTCTGCACAACTATCTTTTGAACAGACAAGTCGCATGCGTGTACCGGCGGCACACGTCAAGAGGCGGAATTTCGCACGCTGCTGAAGACAGCTCATTGATGCAGGCAACGCAAATCGTTTAAAAATTTATTATAACTCTCGCAAAAGTCTACGAAAGCTTTTTACGTCGACGCGAGTACTGCTAGCATGATGTATGTGTCTACAGCTACGGGTATGTCTGCCGCTGGGTGTTGGAGGGGCAACATTGTGGCGCGAAGGAGATAAGGCTTGTCGCAAAGTGATCCCTTGTCTGGCATCGTCGCAGTTTGGTCCCCGACGAATCGTAGTGATTGGCTGTGGGCGGTGCTGAGAGACTCGACGTGTAGGGGGCGGTGTGTGACAACGGGAGCCGTCCTCACCAAAATGCGACGATGTTCTCTTTCAATCAAGCGGGACCGCTTCTTTGCGATGAAGCGATTAGCGATGGCAGCTGCATCCATTTTGTCGCTGCTCAATGCTCAAAATGCTCAATGATCAATGATCGATCCATGGTCAAGTTTTTACTACAGCCTGTATAATCACATCCAAGTTGCGAAGTTGTCACTTTTTTGTCGCCAACTTTGCTGCGTTGTCGTCGTTCGTTCGTCCGTCCGTTCGTCGTTCGTCATCGTTCCATCATGTTCGGTGTCATGGCCGTTGTTGCCGCGACGAGGGATCATCTGCGTCGGTGGTGACGCCACGGACTTGCCTATGAAAGCAACTGGGTCAGGATGGAATTGGAGAGGAGACGTGCAGTATTTCCTGGCAAGTACATGTTCGACATGCATTCAATCAGCACGACCGGGTGACGGGTCTGTTTCGTCCGAATGTCGGCGACGCAAAATGTCGTGCTGGGTCGGACGCACAATCAACGATGCTTGTAGATTTGTCGTGTTCTTGATTGGTTGCATGTTTTTTTGGCTGGAATACAATCGGAGAGAGTGAAGTTAGGCATGTGACACATTACACGAGAAAGTTGGCAGCCAGGTCAATGCTACGCCGTTTGCACTCCCGATCGCGGCCATTCTCAGCCTCGCTGCTCGCGACGACGGCGGCGAATTTAGGATTTCCTGGCACTTGCCGCAAGTTCGCGGCGGATGCTAATACACCAGGAGATCCATACCACGACAAGTACTTTGATTTTGGGTCGCCGAAGTATTGGGATGACTTCTACCATCGAAAGCTGCGATCGGAAGCAGATGGAGCCGCTGCAGTTCAAGGCGCTACTCAAGGCGCTGGGTGGTTCGAGTGGTTCGAGACGGCTGACTCTGCACTCCCCGCGATTGAAGCAGTTGCATCCAAGGTAGCGCGAAATCGCTCTCTGCCAGACGTGGCGGGCGGCCTTGACATCTTACACGTTGGATCTGGCACTTCATCGCTCGGATTCCGTCTTGCGGAAGCGGGTCACAACGTGTGCAATGTAGATGTTTGCGAGGAGGCCCTGGCTTTCCTCGAATCTCAGGCTGCCGCCAGCCACAGTGACGGCAACTCAAGCAAGCCCACAGGGACAAACTCGTTCGTTCACCTCGATGTTCTTGATATTGCGAAACACTTTGGCCCGGAATCGTTCGATCTCGTTGTCGACAAGGGGACGCTGGATGCTCTGCTCTTTCGCGGCCTCGATCCAGCTCGGGACATGTGTCGAGCAATATGTACTGTATTGCGAGAAGGTGGTGCTTACGCACAGCTGACACGGGAGGACCCCGAGCTGCGAATGGAAGCCTTCGCAATCGACGATCTCCCATGGTCCGTGTCTTGGCATGCCGTTAGCAGCAGTGATAGCGGGCTGGCAACATTCGAGTTATTCGACGAGACACCATTCCTGTTTGTGTGTTCGAAAAATCATGACCATGCACACAAGTAAGCGGAGTTTGTTCGTAAGATCCCATATCCGTTTCCTTTCAGTTTAGATTAGTTAGAGTTGCACGTAAAGTCATGCATGTAAACGATTGCAAATTATTTTGACCTGTTGCACACTGTTTGATGGATGTGTGCTCCTTGGTGCGGAGCGCCATCATGAATCGGCATACAACATCACTCGCCATTACCGATGACAGCCACTACAATCGATAACACATCTGTTCCCCCGTTTTCTGGTGCTTGAACACACATTACAGGGATTGCAGCACACCACCACTTACCGAACTACGACGTCGGCGCTACCAATTAACTCGTCACTGCCCATTATCTGTGACCTTGCACTTTGCTCTGTGCATGCTATTTCTTGACCAATGACATAACATGCACACGACAGACAACGACCGCACCCAAAAGCTACTTCATCCACGTTCTTGCTCTATTATAACTAAAGGCACATCGACGTCGCAGTTACATCGCAGACGACATAGTACATCACAGACAACGGGCATTGAAACCCAACAACAGACGCCACTACACTGGAGCTCAAAGATATGGCATCCAGCTCTGCCCAGCTCTGCCCAGATGCTATGGTTATACAGATCATCAGATCATCGATCGCGCCGTGCGGGATTGTCGAATTGAGTGTTTGCATGGTCATAATCCACCAACTGTACGTATGGTCGCGCTGAAGACGGTCTTACCATTGACGCCGTCTAAATAAACGGGCAAGGTTGTGAAAAAGACTATACAGTACTCTAGTTCCAATGATACAAAAACGTAAAAGCGTTCCTCACTGCGCTCGCAGTGTCGCTGCCTCCAATGGTGGTTGGTGCGCCGCCAAGAACCAGTAACGTTCGGCAGATGCACTGTCGCATTCATTCATCACCACGGCTTCAAGAACCCAAAAGCCGAACGCCGAACGCCGAACGCCTTGCAAACAATGCTCCCAACACTGACGCGCTGGCGAGCTTGTGCTGACGAAGAAAGGAGATGCTGTGTTCGTCGGACGTGGGGGAATCTCGTGCTGTTGCCGTTGAGAAGACTGTATGTCTGAAGAGCTTCGTGGATGCATGTGTGGAAGTGGTGGGGAGGAGATTGGACGTGGAGAGTGAAGGAGGGAGGTGCGTGGTGGTGCGTACATGGCTGTTGGGACACTGGACGACGAGGTTGTCTGTTCAGTGGAGTCGGGCAACGTCTTCCAGTCATTGACTCAGCAAACAAAGGGTCCAACGGAAACTCATGATTGGATTGGTGCCAGTGTCATGACAACGGCGTCGTCGGATTGTTTTCATGATTCTTTTGCGTTTTCAAAAGGCCGTTTATTGATTTCGTGAATACTCCGCAAGACAACAGACGAAGAGCCACCTATTGCAGGTCATGAGACTACTCGGTCTGGCCGCGTACTCCGTGGTGGTCACGGCAGTGGCGGGGGTCAATGTTGGGGAGGGGTCCGGTCTCAGCACGGCACTCGTAGATTATTACGAGGACGCTGACGGCGAGATCAACAGCTTGTTCTCGACGCTGTCCATTGAAACGTGTTTCAGCCTGGTCTACCCTGGCGCAGCCGGCGATACCGCCGAGCAAATCGCGGCAACGCTCGCGTTCGATGCTTCTGCGAGCGGCGAAGCCGTTTTCGATTCGTACGTGTCTTTGAACAACGACATCGAAACGCGATACGACGGGGCAGTGCTGCCCTACGACGCAGGCCAGCGCGCCAGGATCACTTCCGCGAACACAATATTCGTTGACGATGAGCTTCAGCTCCTGCAGAGCTACGCCGACATTGTGGGCCACCTTGTCAATGTGATTGACATGCAAGCCAATGATGCGGAAGCCATTATTAATGCGTGGTGCGCGAATGCGACTAACGGACTAATCACACAGGTCGTGGACGACGTGGACGAAATGGCGCTCGTTGCTGTGAATGCGGTGTACCTCAACGCTACATGGCAGAACAAGTTTGACAGGGACGACAGCACCTTGGGAAACTTCTACGAGCACTCAGGCGAAGGTGCTCTTGTGGTGGCGGATGACACTGTGTTCATGCACCAAATTGAGTACGTATCACTCATCATTTACTCTGCGAAGTTTGTCATTGTTGTATGCATGATACGCTGAGAACAAACAACATGATGTGTTGTCGTGTCACCTTCCATGTACCACCGCGGGTCGTCGTATCACTCATCCTGCGTGTTGCACGGTGTCGAATGTTCACGTGCAGGGATTTTCCCCATGCGGTGGTCGACGGTTTTGACGTCGTGAAAATGAACTACCAGAGTGGCGAACTGTCCATGGTCATCGTCGTGCCCACGCGTGGCAACGAAGATCCCGACGAGCTGTCCGAGTCCGCGGTCCTCGACGTGCTTACGTCGTCGGAGTATGTTTGTCCGAAATTCTGGTGCCGGCTTGTTGAAAATGTGCCTGTTGTTTTTGATTTACACGCAATACGTTTTCTTGCTTTGCGCAACCCATAGTTCTCCCCTGGAGACCAAAGAGGTTGCGTTATCGCTCCCCAAGTTCAGATATCGCGGCAGCTACCTTTTGAATGACGTGCTTGAGAGTGAAGGCATGGTCGACGCTTTCGACCCTCAGGCAGCTGATTTCTCACAGATGGCCACCGTACCGATGTTCATTTCTCAAGTCATCCACAAGTCCTACATCGACGTTTGGGAGGTGCGTTCCCATTGCTGCCACGTCTTGTGTGCGAGGCTGCTGTCGTTGCAACAGTCGCCGCACCGCACACCGTAAATCGTTGCATATGTCAACTGGCTCGAGTAGGAAGGCACTGAAGCTGCTGCAGTCACCGCGGTGCTCGCAGAGATTACTTCGGCCCCAGCTGAGGTGCCCCCACCCACGCTGGTGGTCGCAGACGTACGTGGAGCCGTCACCGTTCACACTCTGCATGCGTGTCATGTATGTTTGACACTTGCAAACAATTACACGGGTTGATAACTTTCATTCGCGCACAATAGGTTCCGTTTCAGTTCTTCATCTATGATGGTGGCTCTGAAACTTTAATTTTCAACGGTAAAGTGTTCAACCCGCAAACACCCGACGCAGGGAGTGCGCAGACAATGGTACGTATGTGTGGCCGCGGAGGTGACGGTGTACGGTCTCTGTGCATTTAATGCGTCTGACGTCTGTGCTGCATCTGAAATGTATGCAGTCTTCGTCGCATCGCAGATGCGAATTCTGGACAAGCAAATTCGCCACGGAATGTCCCGTGGCGAGCACTGCCAATTCTCTGCCGCAACTCGCATGGGGTGCTGCAGTATTCGCCACCATCGCCGCGACAATCGCGAACCTTTCTGGGCGGTGATTTTGAATCCAGACTTGCCACTTATCATTGTCAAGAGAACGGTCCGCGTTTGCTACAGCAGTGCCGTCTGCTTTAACCTAACTGTGAACATCTCCATGGTGGTTGAGGTTCTTCTCACCATGCAAGACAGGTAGCACGCAACCTGCACTGTCCATGTCCGGCTTCATGTTGCAATCACTTTGTGCTGATGTCGATGGTACGCAAATCAAAGTCGTTGGCACAATGCGCATAGGATGAGCACGGTGGGGCATTCCAACATGCCGAGCTTGAATGCGAGTCGCCAACACCTGCAACAACAACATGCTGCGCGAGCATGCTATGACATGCCACAGCACCCCAACTCGCAACATCCGAACAATCCCGACAATCCCGACAACGCCAACATTTCAAAATTCCCAAGGCCCAAAGCCCAATACCCCGGTATCCCAACATCCGCACATCCGAACATCCCTACATCCGAGCATCCGAAGAAACGTCCCACATACATCCCAACCCGTTGCCGAAGTGGGTCCAGAAATCAAGGAACAAGAACCAAGAAACAAGGAACAGAAAAAGTGTCGTACACGCGTACTTCAAGTACTAGCCCAATCCCAAGGCTTTTCTGAAACCTGAATTGATACATATTATACCGCGACGCCGTTGTGCGTCGTCGTTGTTCGCGAGTGACTGTGACTGTGACACTGTGACTGTGAGTGTTCGCTGTTTGCTGCGTGACGGTGAATGGAAAATAGTTGAAAACTGCAGTGACAGTACAAAAGTATGTTTTGCGCCACCTATTGCGTATAATCATACCAACGAAGAACCCCAACAATGCCCAAAAGCGCCTTCGACACAACTCCACAACTCCACAACGACGAACGACGAACGACGACGAACGACGAACTTCCTTCCTTTCGTCGTCTCATCACAAAAGAAGTCCAAAGTCCAAAGTCCAAAGTCCAAAGTCGCCGTTGAAGACGACGACAGCCCGCCAACGAACGAACGAACGAAAGCGAACGAAAGCGAACGAAAGCAAACGAACGAAAGCGAACGAACGAACGAACGAATGAACGAACGAAGAAAGTCGGGAAATCAATCAATCGTTCGTTCAAAGTCGTCGCTCTGAGTGAGTGAGTGAGTGAGTGACGGATCATATATATCTACATCCACTATTCCACGTTTTCCATCGAATCTGTGTGCGTGAAAACATTGTAATACCAAATAAGGATACCATCCACCCACTGGCCTGGCGAGTGAGTGAGTGGGTGAGTGAGTGAGTGAGTGAGTGACTGTGGGAGGGAGGGAGGGAGGGAAGGAAGGAAAGTTGGCAGTTGGGAATTTCCGCGTCACTTCACTCTCACTCTCAGTCACTGAGTCAGTGACGCAGTTGACCAGTGGAAGTGAAGCGGCCGGCGGCGGCGCGGCGTGGCGGCGGGAAACTCCCGGGAACGAACACACACACACACACACACACACACACACACACACACCGACCAACGACGACACCACCACCGCCGCGGAAGTTGAACCAGTGTTAGTTCGTCAGCCTGCCTGCCTGCCTGCCTGCCTGCCTGCCTGCGTGTCTGTCCGTTCGTCTGTCTGTCTACCTACCCACCACCCACCTGTCTGCCTAACTACTTACTTACTTACTCACTCACTGGCTCGCTTGCTCGACCGTGCCTGTTGTGCCTGTGGCGGCTTTCGTGCGTGCCGTTGCGCTTCTCCATGTTGTCGTTGTGCTCCTGGTGTGAGCATCTCCCGCATGTGTCAGCTCGCGCACTGCGTGCTGGCTTCAAAGATGGTGCGCACACGAAGACTTTCTTCGCACGCTTCGATGGACCGATCAGAAGACGGCACAGTTGGACCCTCACGGCACATGACAGTGGGTTTGTTGGGGTACATAGTGGGTTGGCGGATGGGGCACGTGACTACTACTCACTCACGCATGAGACGCGCCTCACATCGCTGCGACCTCATTGCACGAAGTTACACCGCGGCAGGGAGAGTTGGCTGGACTGCACATTGGCACAATCGAGCACGATGATGGCCCTGCTCTACACACGATAAGTGAAAACAAACTTCAAACGAATTTGGCTTTTGCAACAAAAACCAAAACATAGTTGCTCTCTTCGACACCTACCTGCATTGACTGATAAGCTGCGGTGACACTAGGACCCGCCCCACGACCATCGTAGCCATGTCGTCTAAGGGCGAGCGTCGAACATCGGAAGGAAAATCGGAGAACATTAAAGTCTTTGTGCGAATTCGTCCAAAGAGCAAAAAGGAACTTTCCTCGAAAGACCCTGTCTCCGTCAACACTGTCAATGGCAAGAAAATTGCGGTGGTGAATGGTCCAGCTCACAAGCAGAGTTCCACCAGCTACGATTTCGATGGGGTGTTCGGCCCAGATGCCTCCCAAGAAGAAGTGTACAACCAGTGTGTGCGACCCTTTGTTCCGGAAATCTTGGCAGGATTCTCTTGTGTTGTGTTTGCCTACGGACAAACCGGGACCGGCAAGACGCACACCATGCAGGGTTGCTACGGTGACAACCAGTCTAACCGCGATGGTTACGGAATGATTCCCCGAGTCTCGGAAGAACTTCTCACCAAGCTGAACAGCATGGATGTTGAATTTTCCATGCAGACTTCGTGCATTGAATTGTACAACGAGGAGCTCAAGGACCTGCTGTCCGCATCAGGGACACAAGACAAGCCCATCAAGATTCAGGACTCCGGTGATGCCCGTGGAGAGGTTCTCATGAATGTAGAGGAGGTCAAGGTCACCAATGTCTCCGACATCTACACTACACTGATGAAGGCAATGGCACGTCGTTCGACAGCTCACACTGGAATGAATGACCGGTCCAGCAGATCCCACGCGCTGTTCTCCTTGAAGGTACAAATCAAGGAGATTGACCCCGTCACGGGAGACCAGCGAGTGAAGATTGGACAGCTCAATCTCGTGGATCTCGCTGGTTCTGAATGCAGCAGCGACTCTAGATCGCGTGGCAAGCGGGCGGCTGAGGCCAAGAACATCAACCAATCACTTGTGACTTTGGGTCGTGTCATCACAGCTCTGGTTAGCAAGGATGGGTACATTCCATACCGCGACAGCAAACTGACACGGTTGCTGAAGGAATCTCTTGGCGGCAAGGCACGAACGTGCATCATCGCCACAGTCAGCCCTTGTCGAACGCAAGCCAAGGAGAGCAAGAACACTCTCAACTACGCTCAAAACGCCAAGGAAATCCGCAACAGACCAGTTCAAAACTGCCAGCTGAGTCACGCCAACATGGTCAAAAACCTCCAAGTTGAGATTACTTCTCTGAAGCGCAAGCTCAAACTCCAATACTCCAAGAATGGCGTTGTCATTGAGAAAGCCGAGTACGATACCATGCAGCAGCAAATGCGGGCTTTGCGAAGCCAAGTGGAGAGTCAGTCTGCTGCCTTGGCACAAGCAAAGCAACAGATTGAAGACATGAAAAACGCAAACCGAGCAGAACGTGACGGGGTTCGGGAAACATGGGAAGCTGTGATTGGCAGTAACGCAGAGATTTCTCGTCGTGTGTCTGGCGACGCGGATGGAGATTCCATTGCACCGCCGACGCTGACAAGTATGGCCGCTGCCTTGAAGGCGGCGCAGGAACAAGTTCAAGCAGCGCAGGCGGCCCGAGACGAAGCGATCGCAGAGAAAGATGCTGCCAATGAAAGCGCGCAGTCTATGCAGGCCCAGGTGAGAGAGGTTTTGTGCAAGGGTCTTGCAGAGAGATGTGTGCGAGTCCTAATGACCTTGGTTTGTGTGTAGGCCGGAAGCAAGGGTACTCTAATTAGTTCATTGGAAGACCAGACCTCAATTCTTTCTAAGAAGAATGCGCGTCTCCAGGCCAGCGTCATCGATCTTTCGACTCAATTGAAAACTGCAAAGGCTGGAGCACGCAAGTTCCAGAGCCAATTGGTTGGGCGCCAATCTGTTTTCGATAACTTTGTTGCGGGACTGAAGGAAGTGATGACTGCCGTTCAAGTCGACTATGCGAAGGCCGGCGAGAACGTGAAGATTTCCCCGGATCGTGGATCCGGCACACCTTTGACGCCGAGCGTTTTGATGCGGAAATACAGCACGGGTAGCACCAGAGGGGACGAAAACGACGCCCCGAGTCGTCGTGTATCTCAAGGCAAAGAAATTTTTACAGAGGCAACAACGGCGTCTCCACTCAAGTACGGAGGCCATCCCGTGGAGCACGTGCCAGCGACACCTGTATCCTTCTGTGCAAAGAACACAGAGTCTCGCTCCAACGGTGAGTGGCACCGCGTTGTTCAATCACATGACTGTGGGCGCTGACCGCCATGGCTGGTTTGTGATTGTAGGCCACAGTCAACTGAGCCGTATCCTCTCGCTGACAGCGGAATACAAGAGCTCACGCGTGCAAGAGCTGCGAGGTGGTGCAGGCAGTAGGGTAAGCAGCCGCCAATGCAACATTTCCACAACAAAGTGGTGTCATTTAACGTTCGTGGTTATCGTGTTTGTGTAGCCACAGTCATCAGATTCCGTGCCACTTCGGGAACGCCCGGGAAGCGGAGCCTCCGAGCGCCGTCGTCCTACTGGGGCTTTTTCGCGCAGGAACTCGGCCCGATAAGTCGTCTAATGGTGACAACCATTGCGCAGATGTTACGTGGGAGTTGTACTCGCCACTTAAGTTTTCCGCGCACATGCCCAATTCTGCCTGTCGAGTGGACAAAAATGCATTCTCGTATCTACGGTGTACCTATCCAATAAATAAACAATGCCATCCATCGTATGAAATTATTCATGGCGCTGTCATGTGTTGTGCTGGCCATGGCGACGTATTTCGAGTGGTATAAAATTATCCAGTTACTGCCCATGAGAGTACTGTACTGCGAAGCAACGTTGGCATCACTGCGTACAGTTGTGGGCACTTAGCATTTGAAGTAGAGATAGAGCGTGTTGGCAAGGGAACTCATTCGACCCCCAGCCGTAGCCTTGCTTAAGGCAGGGGGCTTCGAAGTGAATAAGTTCCGCTAGGTTTGAGGCTTGTGAGATGGAGAGGGGTGGGGGAAACTTTCATATCTCAACAACAGTTGCTGGCGGGGGTTCATGTGTTCATCGATTCCGGGTTATTGTTGGT
>ENA-OWNT01003304-OWNT01003304.1-seawater-metagenome-genome-assembly--contig:-NODE-3304-length-15385-cov-3.959498_pt1 | contig 15385 bp, 14 predicted proteins | sample MGYA00238136_ERZ651165 | MGnify/ENA primary metagenome ERZ651165 (study PRJEB26861, sample SAMN08777766) | seawater metagenome | isolation source: coastal seawater | place: USA: Florida | collected...
ACGACGACGACGACGACGACGACGACGACGTCTACAACGACGACGACGACGACTACAACGACGCCTTCAACAGCGAACACAACCACCCCACAGCCAACAGCCGCCATTTCGAGTACGCCTACGGCGACTCCTTCGAATTTGACCGCAACGGATCCGACAACTGTCAACGCCGCAATCGTTGTGAATGCAACCGTTACACAGTCAACCGCCAACGCCACCGCGGCGCCTGCAACAACCGCAGGCCCGGCTAGTCGACGGATTCGGCGGCTGGCTGGATGTGGGTGCGCGTTCGTTCTGCTGGAGGCGAAGTTCACCATTGCATATAGTGACACCAACAACATCACTGCTGCGTCTGTCGCACTTTCGTTTGCTGAGAATGTGGGCGATTGCTCAGCGATGTGGATTTCTCAACAATTTTCAGTTGAATTTGTTCCTGATGACATCACGTTCCAGCAGTCGTATGCTTTGGGCAACTTTATCCAAAGGTCAAAATCTGGAAATCCCGGTTACGTGGTGGGCCTCCCAGTTCTTAGTGGCACACTTCTTGAGACTAGCATTCAAGAAAACGCTTTCACAGTCGATACATCTCAAATCATCCAAAGCGATGGATTGATGCTTTATTCCTCTGACAGTCTGGGGCGGTGCTCAAATGCAGACACGTATCTCGTGTCCTTTGGACAAAACTCGTCGTCCGAATGTGTTTATAACTTGGACTTGGATGAGTTGATGTCGTTCTGTTCCCAACAAAATCCGTTTTCGGATTATGCAAATGCCAACTCCACGAGCACACACATTGGTCAGTTAGAGTCGTATCCTACGGTGTTGTATACTTCCGTTTGCGTCACAGTTGTACGGTGCTTGTGCAGGTATTTTCGGCAATTCCGACCCGCTTAAGGTAGATGAGTGGATTTCCATTGAAGTGCAGGGTGTACCCTCGCGTACCGCGAACGCTGATGAGCACAATGCACAGCGGATTTGCACGGAAATGATCTCGTCCGTCGATTACGAGTTCGTGACAATGAAAGTGGGAAGCATCGCCAACCCTCAATACAAAATTGTCTCCGCGTCCATGTCGGTGCAAACCTCTACGTGGACATTCCGTCAACCTGTGAACACACAGAAACAGGCGTTTCCGATCAAAACAACGGTGACCTTCCTCGCCATGGACCAAGCTGCGGATCAGTTTGTGCCCATTATGCCGGCGATCATCCCGGAACTTCCGTGGGATGTGCTGTACCCGTTTGTGTCGCAAAGCGGTTTGTATTGTCTGCGATTGACCCTGTGCACCGTGCTGTCTCTTAGCTGACAGGGGTTTGTTCATTTGACAGGTGCAGGCACGATGACCTTGTCTCTTCCAGCAATGCTCGCCGCTGCTGCCGCTGTAGTTGCAGCGATGTTGTAATTTGTGAAACTTGTTGGCGTCTGTGTCCCGATGACCCTGCGATTGATGTGGCGTTCTCGCTGTGTGCAACACATCGACCAACAGTTCGGCTCCATTTGGTCATGGTAGATGCAGCGTAACATTACTTGTTCAGCAAATACTTATCGAGGTCGAACCTTTGACGTTCCATGTTGTCGTTGTGCAGTTTCAGAGCTGCTATCTCACGCTGCTCCTTCTGTACGTCTGCAAAACACACGACAGTATGAAGATTTCACTGCCGTGCCAACCCGCACACCACCACCACACCACTACGTACCAGCCAACTGTTGATCACCGCGTTCAAATTTCACTCTTTGGTCACTCACATCGAAAAACTCTTTCAGGAACTCGATCTAAGATTGCAATGTTTGCGGCAACAATACGGTAGCGTAGACATCAACACCTGGTGCCACGTCAATTGCCGCACAACACCGTGTAACGGACCTGTAATGGTGTCTGCGAAGCGTTGCTGTCAACGTTTGCTCGTATCTGGCAGCAAGAGCATCAGTACATGAATTGGAAAGCCGACATACATCGAAATGACGCAGCGACCAACCTTGGCGGCCTGTGCTCCGACCGAACGCACATACAACAGCATTTGTTCGGCGGTCGCCCGCCAACTTTCGGCGAGCGTGCGGGCCTCTGATAACGCCTGACTTGCGCGCATCTCCTGTGAGCGGTTCACAATCAAAATAATCGTCCGCGCTGAGTTCCCGCGTTTTGCACACCACGTACGTTGTCAGCATTTTGATTTCGCTGTTCCTGGGCTACCTTGCGCCACCGCTCCACCTGCAGCTCGCAGTCTTCTTCATTCTTCTCCATTTGCTTCTTCTCATGTTGCAGCAGTTCCAATTCTCTGTCGTATTTTTGCACCGCTTTGGCACATTTTCTGGACTCTTCCAGTTGTAAAGTGGATGAATAGTTTTGCAGCTCGGCAAGCTGCTTGGTTGCGTGCTCGAGCTGCGTTCTCTTCGCAACGGACAACTCCTCGTTGCACTTGACGTTAGCGTCCTCCAACTCCATCTGCTTCCGGTTTAGTGATGCTTGAAGCAACTGGATGCGGGCCACCAAATCAAATTTTGACAAAGACTCTGATGGGTGGCTCGAGATGTCGGTCTCTGTATGGGCTGATCCATACTCAAATGGCACTGATGAATTGACTTGTCTCGCATCACCAAGCGTACTTTTTGCGCGGTGGCGTGGACTGTGCCTGTGCAACAGTGTTTGCTGTTTGTGCGCCTCCCAACTCGCTCCGCAGGCGCGCTGATGATGGTCCAAAACACTGAACCAAGCAAAGATCGAAATAAAGCGCATCATTTCGGACCAGGCAGCTCACACCTTTGGCGACTGAAAGAAAATGGACACATTTCTTGGAGACTCGTAAAACATGTCGTGACAAATTCTAAACCGCTTCAGAGGTAATTTTCTTCGGGCGTGACGCCATTCTATGCTACGCGCTCAACGGTAGGCTTACAGAAACACCAAAGAACGAACCGCGAGGACAATACGCAACGAAACATGAAACAGCAACAGCAACAGCAGCAATGACGACGGCAACACCGAAAATATCAAAACACCAACAATGACAACGAACGACGAACGAACGCACGAAGGAAAATTGGTACTACAGGCTGCATCACTGTGAGTGTGAGTGAGTGAGTGAGTGAGTGGGTGAGTGCGGCTGTGTGAATGGGCGAGTGAACGGCGGTTTTGATGCGAAACGTCGTTCGTTTGTTCGTCCGTTCGTTCGTTCGTGCGTTCAATCGTTCGTTTCGTTCGTGCGTTCGTTCGTTCGTTCGTTGTCGGACTGTTGGAGAGTTGGAGTGGGTCGGTGACTGATTTCCCGAGGCTGTCCTGGACACTACGCTTCCCGTTTACAGGTGGTGGATGGGGGTGGCGTGACATGGATGTGGAATGGGAGTGGTGTGATCGGCGATCGGTTAGAATACGTTCTTGGAAAGCGGTGGTGGGATGGAACGGGATGGGAACACTTGGAAGTCAACAGAGCTGGACCTTCTTGGCAGCACGCAACTGCCCACCTATCGACTGATGTGCAGCGACGAAGCCCAACGGTGAAACAGGGAGAGAACTTTGTTTTTTTATTATTTGTTGCTGTTTTTCGCGGTCGAATACATCACAACAAAGTTTTCATGGTCGGGGGGTTGCATCCCGGCACAATGTTTGCTCGTCTCTGCGCGCGGCTTCAAAGCTGAGACACTGGTAACTTGCAAGCCCTGTGCTGTCAGACGCTGAGCTATGTCAATTGTTCGCGCTAAGAAAGAGAAAGGAAGCGCAGCCAAAGCTTTCTTTGGCGAAAGGAAGGAGATCACCAAGGAGGACCGACAAGAAGCCGCTAGATTTTCAGATGTGGCGCTGCACGGATATCAACTGTCAACACGAAAGCACATCCTCCCGTTCGCCAACGCTCTGTCGCGCAACAGATTTCTGCGTGACATTGAAATCCGCGATAGTTGTCTGTGTGCCGCGGCATTGGAGACGTTGGCCGCCGCTTTGGCGGAAGCAACACATCTCACATCAGTGAATTTGTCAGCAAACACAATTGATAGAGGGCTCAAGGCAGGTGCAGGCGAGCACGGCGTGACAAAGTTCGCGCAGGATACAAACGGAGTTCGCTCACTGATCGAGGTTGTCAGCCTTCAAAAGCTTGTGTCGTACCTCAATCTCAGCAAGAATGGACTTGATTGGCGCACAGCTGAAATTCTCAGCCAGTTCCTCGGGAGCCACCCGGCTCTCGTGGACATTGACTTGAGCATTAACAAGATTGGTTCGAAAGGTGCGGTGTATATTGCCAAACTCATCAAGGCCAACAACGTGATACAACGACTGAACATCAGATCGAACGCGATTGGGTCCCTCGGGCTTGATTTAATTTGTCGATCGCTGCGAACAAACCGAGGACTCACCGAGTTAAATCTTCGAAACAACAATTTGGACAATGACAGTATTCGAACTCTCGCGGATACAATCCGTGTTGGAGCTCGTGGGCTATTGAAGCTCGATTTGTCTTACAACAAAATCGGCCCGGAAGGTGCAACAGCGTTAAGTTTCGGTATTAAGAGCAAGCATCTTGGGCTGCGAGAGCTCATTTTAGATTACAACGCCCTCACTGCTGGCGGCCGAAACTTTGATGGCATCGTTGCCATGGGTGCGTACGTGTTGTTTTGGCACTGTCGCCAGAGATGGTATCCATGACCATGATTGTGTGTGGTTCTCCAGGCAATGCACTTGCCGAAAACCGCGCTTTGACTCATCTCTCTTTGGTAAGCGTTGGATTGGTCGGCAACTTTGAGCATGTGCGTTACGCACAGGGCATGCGAGAGCAGAAGGAGTTGCTGCTGCAAGGGCTGCGTTCGCTGGCGAAGGCTATTGAATCAAACAATGTGTTGATATCCATGGACTTGCGGGAGAATGGCTTAGGGCCAGCCACAGGGTACGAACGACTGCTTGCTCTAGCAAAATGTCTTTGTCACTATTTAAAATATTGTGCTTGCCACCACTTTAGCCGCATCATCGAAGAGGCTCTCAAAAAGAAGCCCACATGTTTGCCGTACGTGAGGACGATTCGGAAGTACATGGATTGGAACATCGCCAGGTCACTGTTCAGCGCGCCGGACTATCCCATGGCTTCGAAGTCATGGCTCAGGATTAGATTTTATCGCAACATTCTCCGCATGATAGAGGAGAAACGTTTTGTCTTAGCCGATTGGTAAAGTTTTCATAGTATTTAGTATTTTATTCCTATCGTTGCGCGATATCCACTGCGGTCATTGTTCTAGTGGCCGCCCAAGTCGCCGAGCCCCGTTCGCATCGGCCGCGCATGCTCCATGTCTTTGTCGACCACCCCATGCCCATCTAAATACGCCTTGCGACACAAGCCTGTTAAATCAAAGCCAAGTTCGGCGGAACCGAACAAAGGTTTAACCATTCCTTCAACGTGGATGCCTTCTAGTCGAGGAAGTAAACCGAATGGTCCTCCGTGAGGCTCTGAATACCTCTGCTCCGGAGGTTCGAGGTCATCGCCGCTGCAGGTGTTGCAGCATCCGTCGTCGAGAATGCTGTAACCAGTCTTTGCACTCTTATGCATTTGACCATTGTCGTTGACCTGAAGAAATGCCGGATACATCTTCGGGTGATATGCCTTTTCTCCAATGGTTTTCGGGTACTGTGTTTCATCGTCCTTGTCGCACACAGTGCAGCAACCACCTTTCGACGTGTCCGTTCGAAACCGGTTAAACGAAGTCTCCACGAAACTATTAATAGGCTGTGCCGGTCCAAAGCCCTTCTTGCGGTGGATGCCACTCGGCACAAACTGTGGGGTTGTAGACTCTGACGATGCAATCTCAAAGAGGTTGGACGTGTAGAAAGCATTCGGGCTTTGCCACTGGAATTCGAATGGCATCGGCACAAACTGCTGGGTGCACACCGGGCAGCATGGAAGGAGATTGTGCATCTCCGCGAGCCGACTTTGGTCAGAGCCCTTTCGATAGCACATTTCGGCTTTGGTCGCACTGGCAATCTTGCTGTCATAAATTCCACGCGCCTGCAAACTCAAAAAAACAGACGCTGTCTGAGGTAGTCCATCGTATGCTTTAGTCGACGGGTTCACTGGCTGCAGCCGACCGGGTTCGAAGCCTTGCGGACATAAGCGGCAGCACTCTGGAACTTTCAGCAAACGCCACGGATCTCCGATGTTCCCGACAAATTTGTCAGCATTAACAATATGCGGGGTTGTCGACAGAAGAAACGAAAGCGCTAATACCCGCAGCGAATTGGTCCTGAGATCGCTATGATGTCGACTCATGGTCGTCGGCTGCCGGAGACCTCACCCATGCCTTGCAACGGTTGCTCGCAGCATGAGGATCATTTAAAGCCACGACACAGTGGCTGATGCGTTTGTTACAACGTCTGGAACGACATTACCAACCCAAAGAAACATGCATTGAGGACGAGCACCGCAGTCGTCGCCAACACAGTGTAGTCGTCGCGACAAAAAACTGTCGTAGTTTAATTCCCAATCGGTAAATATCGCTTGCTCCAACGTCCGCTGAACCTCCTAGAAAGTAAATCTCGACGTAGCTCACCTCGAGCCCCCAACAGCGCCAACCATAAGCACATTCACGAGACGTCCGCAGCAAAAACGGCAACTCGACCGTTGAAGTAAAATACAGGATGACAGCAACCACAAAGACAACCTGGAACACACAAACGACAAAGGCGCAAAGAGCGACGACGCAAAGAGCGACGACGCTACGAGTAACTACGTTGCTACGAGTAACGACGAAGACGAACGATTTGCAATCAGGGGCAACGACGAAGAGTAACAATGCAACGAGCAACAATGCAACGAGCAACACTGCAACGAGCAAGACGAAGAGCAACGACGAAGCGCAACGACGAAGAGTAACGACGAAGAGCGACAACGAAGAGCGACGACGAAGAGCAACGACGAAGAGCAACGACGAGGAGCAACAAACAACGAAGTCACGGTTGGCGTGACAGTGACACAGTGCAGCGTCAACCTGTATGGGTGCAAGCAAGCACCTTCGTATCTTTCATCTGTCTTCTGTCTCTCCTGCTTGCTGACTTTCTTGCTTGCTGATGTTGCGAAGTTGTGGTGTCTGCAGCATCTTGCTCTCTGCGCTCTGTCTGCGCTCTGCTTCGACTTTATTGTTTGCGCGCCCACGCTGCTGTGGCACTCAACCCACCACACACCGTCAACCGACGGACTGTAACACCGGGTTGGTCGGGCATGGCGCACAACGGATGCGTTCGCGGCGTTGGGGTCAATGCCGTGATGTTTTTGAAAGCTGAAAACTTTCTGTTAGAGCGGAAAATTGAGCTCAAACTTCTTGTGACAAGCCTGTTGGTCCCCCAACAGCTTGTTGTCTCGTCTGTTGTACCAGTCGGGTGAAAATGAAGATTTTGTTCGCGTTTGTGGGGTGCTCTGTTAGCTTCGGTGCATTGGCTTCCGCAGATCCTGCTGTGTGTGATCACAGCTACGACTGCGGCCACCCTGGCATCACCAAGGCAGAATGCGAGGCAAAGAATTGTTGTTTCGACGACGACGGTACCAAACCTCTACAATGCTCAGGGTTTCTCCAGAATTGTTCGACTACTGCTGACTGCAATTCCCACGGCGAGTGCATTAGCGGCGCGTGCAAGTGCACAACCGGTTACGCTGGCGCGTATTGCAATCAAACTGCGCTGCCGCCGTTCCCGGACATCAAAACTGTGCACGTCATCAACAGCTGCCATTTGGACATTGGGTTCGCAGATTCTTCTGCTGGGATTATCAACAGTATGTATCTGTGATTAGTGCTCCGAAGGCACCAGCAATCTACAAACCTGACTGCATTGTAATAATTGTGTTGGCTCCAGGGTATTTCAATGAGCATATCCCAAACGCGGTCAAAGTTGGAGCAGAAATGGAGGCCGGCGTCCCCCGTTACACCGACAACAAGCTGAACTTTATGTTCCAATCGTGGGTCCTCGACCTGTTCTTTGATTGCCCACCGAACATGGGTGTTGACTGTCCAAGTAATGAAACCCAGCAGTCCGTGCGTGATGCCATTGCCAAGAACCATATCACCTGGCACGCTTTCCCACACAACGCGCAACTAGAGGTGATGGACCCATCGTTGATCGATGCGGGCTTGGAGCTCACATTTGCTCTTGACCGACAATTCGGAAAGACTAACAAAACTACGCTCTCGCAGCGTGACGTTCCGGGAATGACACGTGCGCTCATCCCAATTCTTAGTAGAAAGGGGGTGTCCGCTATTTCTATTGGAGCAAACGACGGATCCACTCCACCCGATGTGCCTGCGTGCTTCTTGTGGACTGATGCGGACTCGGAGAGCGAACTCATCGGCCTATTCAATTGGCCAGGGTATGGCAGCCTCCCGATCACTCATCAAAAAACTTGTTTGGTGGATGGACTGGATCATGCCCTCGTGTACAACTGGAATGGTGACAACGCTGGACCTTTTGATGCTGCGACGTATGCTCTAAAGTGGCAGGAGATTCAACTTGCGTTTCCGAATGCGGAAGTATATGCTTCCACGTTGGACAACTTCACCCAACACTTGAGGCAGCCGGATGTAAAGGCAAAACTGCCTGTCATCAAGGACGAAATCGGGGACTCTTGGATCTACGGTGTGCCGTCCGATCCGCAGAAGGTGTCTCGTATGAGAGTGATGAACCGTGCGTGGGCGTCCATTGCCGCTGAGCATGGGGGTGACATTGCACCAGCTCTGGCCAACGACCCTGTCCTCCGCAACGCCACGCGGTTTGCACTCAAGAACGGGGAACACACGTGGGGACGGGACGTCAAATCCAATTTGTTTGGTATGTTTGCTTGGTTGCTGTGGCATGTGTGTAGGTGAGTTTCGCCTTGCGGTGGCCATTTCTGACATTCGATTTGCTCTGCAGACAACTACGATTGGTTGAATGCAGACTTTGAGAGAGCTCGTGCACCAGGTAGTGCTAATGCTTCTCAGTATGCCATCTTGGAGCAAAGTTGGTGGGAGCAACGTGAATGGGGGATCACTTACGCCATTGATACCTTGGCAAGCGCGGGTCATCCACTGGCATCGAAAGTGCAAGAGGGCTTTGACGCACTCAAGCCAGGCGTTCCAGACTTGACCGGATTCGTTGAGGGAAGCGCGGGCAAGGCTTACGCCTGCGGTGACGTGACCATTGCTTTTGATGACAGCGGCGCAATTTCCCAGCTCACGTCTGACTCGTACTCATGGGCTGACGACAATCATACCTTGCTAAACCTTCAATGTGAGCCGAGCAACTTGATCCGTTGTGTCGCGGTCGTCGAGGTGATGTAACTCGCTTTCGTTTTGATGTTGTGTTGTTTGGCAGATCGCTCGTACAGTGCAGATGATGTTGCAGCCTTTTTTGCAACATACTGCCAGTCAAACGCGAGCTGGGTTGCGGTGCGTATCACTTCATTTTGATTGACCTTATTGTGTCCAGAGTGCCAACTTCCTGACACTTGCCACGGCTGTTGCTCCGTTGCAGCATGATTACGGCAAACCAGACCTGCCACAGTCCGTGAAGGGGCAATTTTGGCCGACCACACTGACCAGCCTCTTCGTGAATACCACATCAGACGGCGCTTGCTCATTTCGCGTTCAATCAGCTTTTGATGCAGAGGCAAGTGAGGACTACGGTGCCGCTGCTGGGTGGGTGTCAATCGACATTACCCCTGGCTCTGCTGGCGCGTCGACCAACCTCAGTGTTGAAGTTGGTATGTTCAACAAAAGTACAACTCGACTGCCCGAGGCCATGTTTATGCAGTTTCAGACGGTAAGTCCCATTGTTTGTTGGGTCACCATCGCTTCGGGCGTACATCCGCACAGGGTCGCATTCCTAACTCCTGCCGCTTGCGTGTTGCCTCGTCAAGGCGGACACCTCGACTTCTTGGAGCGTCAACAAGTTGGGCGAGTGGATTTCGCCCACGGAGATTGTGAACGGAGGAACGAAACACTTGCATGGCATCATGGAGAATGGTCTCCTTGTCAAAGCAAGCGATGGTCATACGATGCAGATTTCCGCATTGGATGCTGCTGTCGCCAATTTCGGTGAATTGACAGCGTATCCTTCGCCTGTGAACATCACCGGCGACACATCGACGTACGGTGCATCATTTGTGCTGTGGGACAACTTGTGGGGCACAAACTACGTCATGTGGTGGCCGTTCATGGTACCCCCACCCCCAGAATACGCCGCGAGTTCGAAGTACTTTCCATCCGCAAGCAATAACGATATGGTCAGCCGTTTCACAATTTCCCTGCTGTAATGGGCAAAGAGTGAATGACTTGTGCAACCAGTTGCCACGACTTGAACACATTCGACATGCTTCTGCCCAAAAATACCACAGAGCCAGATAAAATAAAGAATAAAGACACCGCGCGCGATCTTGATTGGCACCCCGCGAATTACAAATGCATTAACTACAACAACAGCGCTCATGGACAACAGCACGTCCGTGAGTGAGTGGGTGCGTGAGTCAATACATAGCTGTGACACCTTACAATCGCAGCAGCATGCATGCATGCATTGACGACACAACAGCTTACGACGACAGCTTGTATTCAAACACAACAGCGTGCATTCGAACACAACGATGCGATCTCGGATTCACAGTGAACAACATGTGACAATTCTGTAAGTCAATGACGAAGGCCCAAGACCCAACAACGTTTTCTCTCTGCCACAGACAACAACGTTCTCCATCTTAGCTCTCTCTCTGCTTTGCCCAGAACCCATCCTGTCACAACAACAACAACAACAACGCGCAGCAGTCTCATTGATCGTAATGATGTACATGGTGGTGGAGAACGTTGTTGTCTGTTGCTGAGAGAATCAATTACACCTTCCTTACAGGGTGACGACACACTGTATGCCATACATTGATTGAGCATTGTGCATGTGCATGCAATGCATGTGCATGTGCATGCATGCATGCATGTACCACCGCAGTGCAGTGCAGTGCATTGTATTGGGTGAGTCCAGTCAAGTGAGTGAGTGAGTGAGTGGGTGCGTAAGTGAAGGTGGGTGGGTGGGTGTGATGAGTGGCTGAGTGCGGCGCTCACTCACTCACTCACTCACTCACTCACAACAATTGATTTCACCCATTCGTCCCCTCCACTCACTCACAGTCACTCAAACAGTTCCGCCGGCGCCGCCGCCGCTGCCGCCGTCGTCGTTGTGTTGTTGTGTTGTTGTGTTGTCGTTCGTCGTTCATCGTTCATCGTTCGTCGTTCGTCGTTCGTCGTTCGTCGTTGTTGTTTGGTTGTGGTTTGTGGGCTTCGATGACGTTGTCAGCTATCGTCGTTGTTGTCGGAATGGTGGTCTTGGATGCTTACCGTTGTTGTTACCGTAACTTCGTTGCAATCGTGATTGTAGGCGTGCCATTGCCGTCGGGCATGGTCACGGTTCAAATTTTCACCACGCTTTTCGCTAGGTGGCGCTCTTGAACGTGGCTTGGTCGAGTTGCAGTCCGGGATACGATCCACGGTGATAGATGTGGTTTAGGTTAAGGTTATAAGGTTACAATTTGCTCTGATTTTTTTTATTCAGTGTCCACTGAAGTGCCCCCTTCGTTGAGCTTCAATTGTGTTCACGCGATCAATTGCGCGGATGGCTTCGCTCACATAAAGCATCAAGGCGCGTGGTTGTCCTATCTGCATTCTTCGGGACCAAGTGTAAGTTACTGAAGGAACAGCAACGATGAAAGTTCTTTGCTTAGATCGTGGCGTAGTGATAATCCTCGTCACACTTCCGGCGCTCGCTTACGTCGCGCTGCACTATGATGGTACGTTGTGTTCAAGATGTGTCACTTGTTCGTGCAATTTTGGCTCGAGGCCGCACCCGGGTTGTCACAGTCACTTCCGCTTTGTCTTGTAGTCTATAACGACGCCATCGTCATTGCACAAACTGCGTTGCACCTCTTCGTTCTGTTCATTTTGACGTTCATTTTGTTCCAAATCACCATGGTACCTGGGCTGGCCCGGATTCCAGGTACAGTATATTTTCCTCGTTCGACTGTGCCCACATGAAAACAAAAGTAACTTGCTTCCATGGTGTGACCAGACTTCGCCATCCACAACTGTAAAATCACGCATGAACGACGTCCATCCAAAACCGGCGTGTTCATATCCCGAGTGTTTGTAATATTCCAGCTCGGCTCGCTGTATTTCATTCTGTATTGGCTCAGCGTGACAGTTCTGGGAAGGAAGTTTTTCTCTCCATATAGCGGCTCTGATAGTGTGAATACGGCAGACATACTGGACGATCCGGCTGTGGCGCAGCCCGTTTCGGCACCCTGACGCCTTCTTTGAATATGATGAGAATTTAGCTGCTGATACCGGCACTTCTTATAATAGATTACACTGTTTTTACACACTCTGCACGAGGTCGCTGAGCTCATCCACACTACACTAGCTGTTGACTGTTTGTTTCGTAGAACTCAAGCACGCGTTCATTGAAGGGTGCCATCAAGTCCAAATCGCTGTGGAAGGAAGCAATGTCGTCAACACTTGCGTTTGTGTCTTGCCAGAGTTGCTGTAACTGCGACAACAACGCGTCCCGCTCCCTCACCGCGGCCGTTTCGTCGACGTGCACGTCCTCGACATCCGAAATCCGCTGCTGCAACTCGTGGGATTCATCAATCATTTGTTCCACTAGCTTCTCCTTTGAGGCAATCTCACCTTGAAGTCTACTTTGTTGTTCAAGTTCCGTGGCACATGCTGCCTTCACCTTGTCCAGTATTGGTTGGAGACCTGATTCAAATCTCTTTTTCAAGGCGGCTTTCACGAGGCCCATTTTTTTCGCCAAAGCCCGCTGTTCGCGCTTCAGTTCTGCAGTACCTTCTTTCTGGATGACAGCAAAACGTTTTTGCCACACTGCTTCAGTTTCCGCTATGATTTTCTCTTTTTCTTGCTCGTAAAGTTTTCGAAAGTGATCGTCTGACTTTTGCAACTGATTACGCTGGCGTCGAAGTTGGCTGATGTCAGTTGTTTTCGTGGCCTTGTCGAGCAATATTGCGACCCGTATCTGCTCGAATTCGACGCGGAATCCATCAATTGCTGCCTGGGTTGTTTCAAGTCCACGCTGCAACGTGGCAATTCGTTGGGTGGTCTTGTCGATATTCCTTTTGGCTTCGGTTTCCTGATTGTGAAGTTCTTCAAGCTTGGATTCAGTCAACAGGTCAGTGATGATGCGCAATGTCTCCCGCCTCCCGTTGATGTGCATGAGGAGCTCATATTGCTTCTGCCGAAACGTGATGTATTGTTCGGCCTTCTGTTGTAGAATCTCCTTCCATTCAACGTACAGCTCTGCGTTTTCCCGTTCGCTTTCGCTGAAATTGGACCCATTGACATCGATGGAGCAGATGTCCTGACGCAGTGCCAGCAGTAGTTGCTCCTTCTCATGCAGTTCTTGCTCCAGCTCTTCCTGCTTGGCGATGAGCTGCTTTTGGGTGTTGAAGAATTCTACGACCGCTTCTTGCTTCCCTGCTGCTTGAATTTGGGAGCGTAATTCTTCTTCCCGAGTCTGCAGTTGTAGCTGCAGCCTCTCAAGCGGCACTAAATCAGTTTCTACAGTTTTCCGCGTCTCTTCTGCAATCTGTTCAGCCCGGATCAGTTCTTGTTGCTTGCTGACGACCTGCTTCTCCACGGAATGGACTTCTTGTTGCAAAGATTTAATATCTTCGTGCAAGAGGGCCACGTCCTGACCTCCAAATTTCGTCATGATTTCGATCAGCTCGGGCTCTTTCAAACTTTGCAGGTCTGACGATCTGAGGTATGCCTGTTTGATGGAGTCGAGCTGTTCCTCCAACTGTGCATTCCTGCTCTTAGCCTGGTGTAACATCTCCTGTGACGACGCCTGCACTTCATCAACAATTCGGTGTTCGTCCATGCTGAGGCCCTGCAGCGTTTGCTGGCCTTGTTCGAACTCTTCCTGCAAGCGCTGTAGCATGCTCTCATAATTGTACTCCTCCATCACTAGCTCGTGCGCGAGCGGCGCACAATATTAATGAGTGGTCGCAAAGCAACCACTCAACCAACGCCGCTGTGGACGTGCCGACACCTCACGGCTGCCTGCTGCGCTTCTTGAAAAAACTTATGTCGATCTTTTCAGTACTTTCAGCGACAAACATGCCATTGAACAAGAGGTGCTTGCCACCAGCGCGCCGAGCAAACTATGGTTTGTGGCGCGCTCGGTCCAAATCTGGCCTCAAACACGGCACTCCACACCAAGTTCGCCTTCTCAGTAAAACCAACGCAGCGCAGCAAGAGCAACCAACAATCCAACAAACCAACCAGATGACCAACGAATCCGTGGCAAATTGACCCCAAAGACCCTTCGACCCGCCAACCACCACAGATCTGTCTCTCAGCTTTGGTCAGCCACTTTTCTGGTGACTCCGACTCGACAAACACACATCCAAAACGCCGTCTGTCAGTCCATCGTCCGGCTATGCTGCTCTATGTTGCTCTATGTTGCTCTCCTGTTGCCAAGTCTCTCCACCTTTTTGCTCGAGCTGTGAGTTGTCGTACCCGTCGTTGCCGCCGCCGCCGCCATCGTCGTCGTTCGTCTTTATTGCTTTGTCATCCCAGCAAACGAACGAACGAACCAACGAACCAACGTACGAACGAACGAACGAACCAACGAACCAACGAACGAACCAACGAACCAACGAACGAACCAACGAACGACGAACGAACCAACGAACGACGAAAGAGTGACTGTGAGTGAGTGCGTTGAGAGAGTGTGCGTTGACTTTGTTTGTGGTGACGACACTGAGTGAGTGAGTGAGTGAGTGGCGACTGACTGCATGACTTCCCTCACTCCCTCACTCACTGTCCCTCACTCACACAGACTGTCACTCACTCACTCACTCCACGATACGGTATTATTATCCATATCTTTCATCATCCCCACTGTCACTCCATACACTCATACAGTGAACTATGTGGGAGAGATAAAGTATTTCAATGCTGAAAAGCACTGTACTCATTATTTTAGTACTAGTACGGCAGAATATTGGATATCTTACGCTGGAGGAATGGGAGATTGCGACGATGCCGAGGCGTCGGAAATAGTACCATTTCACGGGCGACATCCACACAACAACCTTTCACTGTCAGCTCACTTTAGTAGTGTGCGGGATAACAGTGAAGAGATCGCGAAAAGTGAATATCTATTTGGGAAGCCACTCACAGTCACACACAGTCACTCACTCACAGTCGCTGGGCATTTGATGGACCGCTGATCGAGGTAACTTGACTTACTTATGCATTCGATTTGTGCTCTAGCTAAATCGAACTAAGATTTCTCAACCTTACCCGGGCTCTTGAGACCAGCCTCGATGCAGTCAACGATCGCGAAAGGCGCCGGGTACTTGCCCTTCGTGAGCTTCTGGAT
>ENA-OWNT01003305-OWNT01003305.1-seawater-metagenome-genome-assembly--contig:-NODE-3305-length-15379-cov-4.752516_pt1 | contig 15379 bp, 19 predicted proteins | sample MGYA00238136_ERZ651165 | MGnify/ENA primary metagenome ERZ651165 (study PRJEB26861, sample SAMN08777766) | seawater metagenome | isolation source: coastal seawater | place: USA: Florida | collected...
TTCTTTAAGCAGATACGGCGCATTGGTCATGCTTTCCATGCCACCAGCGATGGCACTGCGGCTCACCTCAGAGGTATTTCCGACGTATTTTGCATGTTTCGTGTATTTTTGTCATTTTCGTGCTGTAACAGAAATCTGGCGTTCTGACACAGGTGACAAGTTCTGATGGATCGTCGTCCATGGCGACGGTGTGTGGCGCGTCGCTGGCAGCAACACATGCAGGTGCTCCAATTACGGCCCCTGTAGCTGGTGTTGCGATTGGCGCCTACATAGAACCAGATGGTGAAGACTCCGAAACAAAACCGGTGGAGAGTGGTGGCATGCTTGATGCGATGAAATCTTTTTTTGGCGTTGAAAGCTCGCCTCCACGTCGTGAACAGGTTGGTAAAGATGCCATTTTGTGCACTTGATTATGAAGTGACTTTGAACAACATTTCTGTTGGCAGGACTACACCTTGCTGACAGACATTCTGGGGATGGAGGATCATTTCGGAGATATGGATTTTAAGATCACAGGGTGAGTAATACAACTTGATCACTTTTTTCACTCGCGTTCTCAAGTTAATATCAACCGTGTATTTAGCTCAAAGGCTGGCTTGACAGCTTGCCAACTTGATGTGAAAGCCCCAGGTGCGGACTGGTGCGTGCTCTGCCCTATCCCCATTTCTTGACCATTTGTACCCGAATTGTATCAGGTGGAATTGGAAATGAGCTGATTGCGACAGCGCTTGATAAAGCACGGGTAGGCCGGCAAGAAATCCTTGGCCATATGGAACAGGTGCGCCACTCTTGGGCTTCGATTACGATATTACGTCGAGAACTGAACAATCTGCCATGGCCGTAATACGCAGGTGTTGTCCGACATGCCGCTCGATGATCCGGAGAGCCAGCCAGCAATGTTCGAAATGCAACTGCCAGAGGGTAACATGGACGCCCGGCGCCAGTTAATAGGTGAAGCTGGCTCGACCATTCGTCGCATCGAAGCCGAGACAAATGCACGATTGACTGTTTCAACTGACAACAAGGTGTGTTGTCGTCGCTTGCCTCACAATCCTTCGTCTACCTGTTTCACCACGAATGGCATCCAGGTCATCATCTTCGCGCAAGATAAAGCGCAACTGGACACAGCCATCCGAGAGGTTGAGAAGACCATTTCCTCCACGCAATGAGAACAACTTACAAGAGATAGTTAATTTTAAAATTAAGCGACACTGTCTCGACGTGTTCCTTGAGGGAGTTCTCGATTGCACGTTGTACAGCAGATCTAAGAGCTACAAATCGTGTTGAAAAACATCTGGTTCACAACTCGATTGATGCATCCTCGATCCTTGTCGAACGAAGACATATTGCGCACTTGCGGGTTGCACTCTTCAAAGTGAAGACCGTCTATGGAAGCATCGGGACGTGACGCCGTAGCTTCCCAAGGGTCTACAATAGAAAACCCCGCCTAGCAAACAGTGGTCGCAATGTCACACTCGAGGAAAAGTCGACATGCATAAAGCAGCACATGCGAGAGCAGCACAAACCTCTGCCATAAGGTCGTGAACGGCCATATTGTACTCCAACAAACCATTGGTGTGGATCTTGCAAGGGCGAGGGTCGGGATTTGGTTTGAGGAGACACTCATTGGCGGAGGCAAACTTTGTCGGCCAAGACGCTGTGTTGGCTCGCCATACAACCTGCGTGCGTGCGGATGGTTTTCATATGGATGGTTCTCATGACCCAATGTCCCGGCGGCAACAATACAGATTGGACATACCTCGCGTGAGTGATCGAATATCGAAGCTCGTTTGTACCCGGTCCAGCCGGCCTTTGCCTGTTCTTCGGTTGGATCAACATTTAACAGTATGCTTTTCATTGCCTCATAGTATTCATGAGTTGGAAGGCCAGTTCTCCAGTCCCACAAACCGGTGTTCCAGTACAGCAGCCCAATGGGTAGATCGTCCGGCGCATTGGTCTTCAATTGCTTTCTGCCTAATTCTTCCTCTATAACACGGTCCATAATTGTGCGTGTGTCATCGAGACACTGAAAGAACCAGTCATGAATGAGCTCGCATCTGCTTTCAAATTCGACAGCGTTCGAAACATAGGTGAATCGGAGCGAAAATACTTCGTCATTGGTCTGTTTGTCGGTCACGATAAGGTCTTCGTCTTCAAAGTTTGTGAACCGTTCGCTGGCGTATCGCTTGTCAACTCGCACTTCAAACTTGCTGTTGGAGAGGCCATTTTGAAAAAATTCAACAATATCCCAAAACATTCCACGGAGTACAGAGTCTCCTAACCATACAATCCTTCGTTTTTGTGCCATGCACTGCATTGCTTTTTCTGCGGAGTACACCTCGTGCACGCAATGAGGTGCCGGTTCCCACTCTGCCTCGATAGTGGGCATCCGAATCCCTTCGTTCAACACTTCCTCTTCAAATAGTTTTTCTTGGTCACTTTGTGATACCACAACGTCTGAATCACTCTCTGCTTGCGTGTTTGCGAGAACTTGCTTTTCGACCTCGACCAACTTCCGTTCCATGTCTTCAAGTTTCGCTCCGTAACCAGTGGCAAACTTCCAACTTCCATGTTGACAGTGGCCCTTGCCCACGGACAGACTCGCACCAGCACGTCGAAATCTCCTGTTTGCACTGTTTGGATCCACGGTTGACGACAACTTGGCGCCCGCAGCAGCGACAGAATTTCTCGGTTGGGAGTGCAGTTGAAGGAAAATAACAAGCCAAATGACACACGTCACTACCAGAAGGACGCTGGCGATTACAACTGCCCGGTTCCGCGGACCCGTGAACTTTGCCACGATCTCCATTGTCGAGGTATCAACAAAATTCTGCTCAGTCTGTCATTGAAGGTAAGGGATCAATGCTATTCGAACAATGACTCGGTCATCGTTGTCGTACTGGCAGTGACATCGAGAAACCGCCCGTCGCACGCCGCTGCAAGCGCGCAGGCGCCACAGCAAACCGAGGTGCCGCCGGGTTTTAACTTGCAAAAATTTCTGACTGAAATTTGACGGGTAGATTACTGGTTGTTTGAGAAGCACCAACCCAGGATCTCCCAACCCCTGTTCCGTGGTCACCGGTATCAAATGTCCATATCCAGACCCACTGGTACGGCAAGACCAAGCAATATCGTCACATGTGTCGTCTCTGCTACAATCTCCTGCTTCCATCGACGACATTGCAACGATGACGGCAGAGGCAAAGGTCAAGACCGACACCACATGACACTCATCCACAGCATCCACAGCCACAACCAGCACGACCACCACCACCACCACCACCAACAACAACAACAACGACGACGACGACGACGACGACGACGACGACGACGACGACGACGACGCCGACAACAACAACGACGACGACAACGCTACAACGACGTGGGAACACAAAACCAAAAGCAAGTCAGTGCCAACGTGGCAACAACGACGACGACAACGACAAAAACAACAACGACGACAAAACTTATATACAGGCTAAGTCAACAATCTCCGCGAGTCGTTGAACCGCGTTTCGAGATGAGACACGAGAGTGAGTGAACGACTGACTGACTGACAGTGAGCGGCAATGTATGTTGTGGGGGTGAGCGCCAGCGAATTCGCTGCTGAGGCGTCAGTGCACACACGCTGGCGCAGCGTCGTCGTCGTCGTCGTCGTTGTTCGTTGTTGTTCGTTGTTGTTTGCTGTTTGGACTTTTGATTGACTTTTGACTTCCGCGGTGACGTCTGCGTGTTGGTGACGACGTCGATGGCGACGCGGGCGACGACGACGCAGTGGCGACAAGCAACGAACAACGAACTGCGTTGGTTGGTTCGTTGGTTCGTTGGTTGGTTGGATGGTAAAGTGGAGTTGGCGAGAGGAATACAGAGATGGACGAGAACAGGAAGAGAGATGGAAAGATGGAAAGTCGTGGTCCGATCAAGAGGACGAGCAGATGGCAGGAAGAACGAGGAGACGAAAGATACGGTCGGGTGTTGCAGAGTCACGAACGACAACTAGACAGGAAATGAGAGAGGAGGAGATTGGTAAAAGACACGATGACACGGACAAACAGTCACGAACAAACAATCGATGAAGGACGACAAGAGTGGCAAGTGGGGGTGTTGTTAGCGAGTGTCTTGCACCTGGCTCGTGGTTGCTTGACGACGGACAATCACTTGGAGTCGTCTTTGTTGTTAGTGCAACTATTTCGACATGCCCAGGAAGAAGTCTTCCAAGGCGTTAATTCGCGATTGAAAAGCGATTGGTATTATCGTGGACGTGAAACGTGCGACTGGCGCGCGGGTGTCAGTGGAATGTTGCGGTCGGCGGGTATGCAGATCTGTGCACTACCACTGTGATAGGGAATGTGATTTTCCCGGGTCACGTGGGGGCTGGATGTCGCCACTTTCGCTCAATACAACACAGAATACCACAAGGACCCACGCGCTCTCGTAGACATGAGAGCCCTCCACCTCCTGGTCCTCGTGGCGCTCGCTCGATGCTGCTACCCGCAGACAGCCAGCCAAAGTGAAATACTGCAGTTGCAGTCCGTTGTCAGCTTTTTGTCTTGCGAGTGCAGCGACAGCACGAAGAAGATTACTTCTTCTTGGTGTCATTGTGACAATCCGTATATTTTGCCACGGAAGTTTGCTGCTGAGCCAACAAATTCCTTCAGGAGCCAGACCGCCAACTATTCACGTGACTACGTGTGTACTGAGGAATTGACAGATGTCGACGACGGGCAATGCCAGTGGGCGAGCACATTCCAGGCAATTGAATACACCCGTGTCAGCGAGTTTGGGGAGCAGTACACAGAACAACAGTTCCTCATGACGAAGCCCCACAGGAATGACGATCCAGCGCACACGGTTTGGGTCCAAAAAAACTCGAATTCAACTTTGTCTGATGTGTCGCAGTTGTCAATTACCAATGCAACCAGTGGCAATGCCTGGGCAAAATGGAAACTTGCTAATGTATCGAAACAGTACGTTAACACTTGGCCATGTCCTGTGTCAACGGGTCCCACAGTGAACGCCGCTCCAACGCTGAGCGTGCTGAGAACCGAGAGCGTCATCGACTCTGAAGACGGAAGCCCAGGAGTCCTTTTGACCTTGTCTACAATCAACCCTCGAGGCGAGGCGAGTTCTTTCACACAAGTTGACCAGTTGCTTCTACCAGACCTTTCGCTCAGCAATTCAGCCTCGTTCGCAGTTTCGCATCAACTCAGTTTCTTTGATGTCAAGAATGGCAGTTCTTCTTCGACCGACTTGAACCGAAACGTGGTGCCGGATCGAGCATTCTTACTGCCAGTGCAGCTGCAGTCGACAGCAAGCCCCCACGCTTTGAGTCCCGGTGCAGCGAATGCGGATGCGATTGTGGTACTTCAGGTGTTGTGGGAGTGGAACAACACGCAGCAGTCGACAAATACCTCTGGGTGGACGCCACAATTTGACCAGGATGTCCTTGTATGGGTATGTGGTCTTTGCATTGCTCAATCCGAAACTGTTGTGGATTAGCGCGTCTCGCTTGACTTGATGTGTGGGATGCTACAATTTTTGCTGCGTTGTTTTGGTCAGGCTTTGGAGTTCTTGCAATCAACGTCGTCCACGAATTCTAGTACGCACATTGTCGATGCTAGGACAGCAACCCACAATTGGGGCTGCCGTGTTGACGGGTCCAATTCTAGTGGCTTCGGAGATATAGACGACATGGATGGTTTGTCGTCCGTCAGTGACAATGACATTTCTACTGTCTCTGCCACGGACCAGGCGTCACATTCTTCGGAAGCCTCAGCTACGAGCTCGTTACCAACACAGACCCCTGCTTGGTGGGGATATGACGCAAGTGATGTTACGACACCCTCTGTCGTAGATATTCCTGTCGATGACTTTGGTGACAGTTTTGTGGAATCCCAACCACTAGATTTTGTGTCGTTGATGCAAGGGTACGATCCCGCCCAGGACTGTACGCGGTCGCAACAATTGGTAAGTGAGAGGTGGATGTAGGATTAGTGAGGACGAAGCGGCTCTGTAGCGTTGACTTTGCAATTAATTGACAGGTTTTTATCGCCACCCAGCAATGCATCAGCACCATGGGTGCGATGTGGCCGATCCTACGTGACAAAAACTCGTCCTATAGCTCTACATGCCAGTTGTCAAGCAAAGATCAATGTCCGCCTGCCCCTCTATCGCGTTCCAAGGTCAGTAATTTACTTGCGGCGTGAGAAATCCATCTTTTTATTTTGTCACGCTCGTGTCACGTTCGTGTTCGTTCCTCTGTTGACTGCAGCCAAGTTTCCAGTTTTGGCACCTGACTTCTCCCGTTGATGCGGACAACATCAGTTGTCTAGTGTCGCCCGCTGCCATGGCCATGTCGAGTTCAAAGCTCGCGAACACAAGTGCAGTAATTGAAGCGTCTGAGGTCGAGATTTCATCGATCGAGGTGGCGACTTCGCATCTACCCACAACGATTGCCCTTGGAGGAACCTCGCTGGTCAATTCCAGTACATTTTCTGAGGAAGTGTGGCTTATTATCGGCTTGAACCCAAGTACCATGAATGCGAGCGCCTGCATTGTATCCGTACACTTGCCATGGTTTGGCTACATGGACGAAACCTTGTCAAATCCAGGTGTATGGTCTCCATGGGGAGCAGAGCAAGCTCTGACAACTGCTCGGAATAGAAATTTTCTGCATGTCAGCGACGTCATGGTCATTCCTTTCGCATCAACCAATGACATTGGAATTGGAGGAACTCCACTTGTTCGGCGAATCGTTGGAACGTGGCGAGAATTTTCTTTGGACATTAGTACGCAGTACGAAGAAGTGTGCAACATTACCAACAGTGAAGTCGAGGTATGCGATGATTTCTGCGTTCCAATTGTCGACGTTCCGGTCTCAGAGCATGGGTGTGTGAATTTTGCTGTAGAATGTTCGCTCGCTAGGCAGCACCAGTCCGTGCAATGAAGCCGTTCTTGATTCTCTAGATCTCCGCTGTAGCGGCTGCTCCGACGAGAATAACTCTACCATCGACGACGGAGGTACAGGAGCTTGCTATGTTGCTAATGTTGGGACATGCTGCAACTCACAATTTTCACGTGGGTGTAGGATTAAACGACTTATTGTCTGGGCAATTTGGTGCGCGTCACGTGTTCTTTGTCGTTGACACTGCAAACCGCGTTCACATCGTGCAAGGGTCGAGTCTCAAGACAATGATCGAAGATTTGATGACTCAAGTGGACCTCGCTTTGGAGAGTGATGTCTCTCTCGATGACGACCAATCCCTGATTGACACAAACGAAACGCTTTTGTCGAGCTCAGAGTTGAACAATGACCTATCCCAGGAATATTCGGCGAAGGCTCAAGACTTGAAGCTGACCTTAGCAAATGTCGGCAACATTGGAGCGGATGTCAGTGGAATCCAGGCCACTCCCAACGGACAATACCTGTTCGTGACGCATTTCCAGAAACAATCAAGTCTTCGAGCCATGGAGAGAGCAGTTGAACTTTGTGCTTATTTGTCCGACGAGGAAGGCAGCATCAACACCGGAGATTACGCATACTGGTATGACGATGCCGAGCGACTCGCGATGGGTAACACGGTTCCTACATTTTCCCGCCAACAATGCCTGGACGGGTCCACGGTATCTGATCCAGTATTCGGCGGCTCTCGTTCTTGCGCATCGAGCGTCGAGGAAGTTCTACATATGCCAAGTCATGGGGACTTTGTTAGCGTTCTCAGCGCTTGTGAAGGTGCTGGACTCTGCTCAAGTTTTTCTACTCAAATTGTAAGTTGTTTGTTGGAGTTGCTCCGTCAAACTTGTGCGATAGTATTATTGCAGTATATGTTTTTCGTGCTGATGTTGTAGGTAACGTCTCCGATGCCTGCTGGAAAATTTACCCGCTTCGGATTCGATTCCCAAGAATGTATGTTTTGAGAGTCTTTGCACGTTGTAGTCGCCGTCGATAACACATCGAATTTGCGATCGCAGGCGTTCCTGGATGCTATTGTCAAAGTGCCGTCAGAACTCCATGTGAGCTCGGCTTCAAGTGCTCCGATGCTGGTGAGTTGTGGTGATTTACTACGAGTACAACTGTTGAATGTTACTGTTCTTGACCGTGGTGTACCTATCCGAATGCAGGTTTGAGTCTGCCAGACAGGTGCACTCATGACTCCACTCGCAGTACAACGTGTTACGAGCGAGGGTTAACTGCTCCGACTGAGTGTAGCGCTGGGACGTTGTGTGTGGCTCCTTACGCCCCAGCAATTCCCGCTGCTCCGGGATTCATGCAAAGCGAAACTGTTTTCACAGTTGACAGTGCGGATGTCGTCGATCCTATACCAAATGTGTCAACCACAGAGCCACCGGTGACTACCAGGATTCCTGTGTCCAACGAAACTGACATGATGCAAACCATGGCGTCCTTCATCACGACTGAGGCAAGCAGCTTTGTGCCGTCGCCAGCGTCGTCCCCGAGCAACCCATCACCGCAATTACGATTGCTGACGAAACGCGTTCTCATACCATGCCCCCCTGGGTACTATTGCAACCTCGGTCGATCTGACGCAGAGGCCCAAGAGGACTTGCTGTGTCCCGCGTCAACGTATTGTAGGCGATCAACTGTCATCGAACCAGTTGTTTGCGACCAGAGTGGCAATTGCACCTCGGAACATTGCGATGCCATATCATATTGCCCGGTTGGTTTCCAAGTTGTTCTTCACACCTGCGTTACTTGACAGTTTCTCATATTGTGTGTCTGGTCGAATGTAACGTACTGCCACAGGCTGGAAGTATGGCGGAACGGTTGTGCCCCGCGGGGCACTATTGCACGAGCCCCGACGGAACCGACGACCATGTTGTCGAGTGTGAGCTTGGATCCTACTGCCCTGCTGGGAGTGTAATTTGGGAAATATGCACAGCGGGATTCTATTGTCCTGACCCTACCCAAAAGCTCTTGTGCACCGAAGGCTCGTATTGTCCCGAAGGATCGACAGAACCGACTCCGTGTGGGGTCTTTGAAGTTTGTGAAGCTGGAGCAGAGATCCCACAAATTTATTTCTCGGTTCTCGTACTTGGCGGTGTGCCTGTTGTCGGCATTGCACTCTGTGTCATATTCCAAAACTGTCTACTCAGCTTACGAAGTCGTCGCCACGCTCAGCGCCTCAGAATTGCGATCGAATCATCTCGCAGTGCGGTCGATACACCAAGCAGTGCAAGAGCTGCACACTCTGAACGAGCAATGACCGTCATTACGGGTGTTGACAATATTGGAGCAGGCATCGACGCAACCCATGCAGAAGAAATCTCTAGCAGCCAAGTCTTACCGTCTAGAGCAGATGACGCGAGTGCCGTCGAAGGTATGAACGACGAAACCACCGCTATCGACACTTCCTCGATTGATTTCACCTTGAGCGGCATGTCTCCGTTCACGACGTTAGCCCAACATAAACATCGTGCAAGAACGCATTCCAAACGGCGGCGGTCGAGGTCAAGATCCTTTTCGGGATCAAACAACAGTTCCAGACATAGCAGTGTTGACTCCCTCGACGAAACTCGAAATGATACTCGTCCAGGTGCTCACAACGGGTCATTAACTCTCGTGATGGAAGAAGACATGGGCGCAGACATTGATCACGAATCAGATGATGACGATGTATCTCATGAACTCTCTATTCTCGCGCGGGCCGGCGTGGAGCATCGTGGGAGTGACACTAATCTGACAGTTGATCTCAAGTTAGACAACCTGTCCGTCACGAGAGAGATGCCTCGATCATGTTGCTCATCTCGCAAGATCGCAGTGTCATCAACATTGTTAGAGAATTTAAGCGGACAAATTAAACATGGTGAAATGACGGCGGTTATGGGTCCCAGTGGCAGCGGCAAAACGTTGTTCCTAAGTGTACGCTCTCAGCTTGATTGCCCCACGTGAGAACTCTCTCAGCGTTCTTTCTTGTTCTAGGCACTAGCTGGAAAGATACCCTCTGATGATTTCGAAGTAAGAGGGGTAATCACAGTCAATGGATGTCACGTGCCAGCTCACGTTGGTCTTTCCCTCCTATCAGGTTTGTTTTCATCACCGACAATTTTAATTTCACTCCTGTGTTCCGCACCTGAGCTCTGTCTTATTCCTGGAAAGGTCAAATTGGGTTTGTCCCCAAGGACGACACCATGATGAGAACGCTGTCTGTCAAAGAAAATTTGATGTTTTCGGCTCGTTCTCGTTTGTCTCGTCTGAAGGCCAAGGACGGCAACACGAAAAATTACGTCGCATTAGTGGAGGGTGTTATTGACATTCTTGGACTCTACAACATCCGCCACAATGCTATCGGGGACGAAAATACCCGCGGTATTAGTGGAGGTCAACGCAAACGTGTAAACATTGGGATTGAGTTGGTGGTGCGCTATTTGTCGTTGCTTCTCGGTCGGTTCCAGTTGTCACTCACATAGTGTCTCTGTTTACTCATCACAGTCGGAGCCAACGGTGTTGCTCCTTGATGAGCCAACGTCGGGACTCGATGCAACATGCGCGGCGGAAGTATGCTCGGCAATGAAAGCGCTTGCGAAACTGGGGCTTACGATTGTTTCTGTGATACACCAGCCACGATACGAAATATATCGCATCTTTGACCGCCTGATCCTTCTTCAAATAGGCGGACGGTGTGAATATTTTGGTGATTGCCGAGCAGCCGAATTACACTTCACTCGTCAGTATGGATGGCACTGCCCAGAAACTGTAAACCCTGCGGATTTTTTGATTGACTCGCTGCAACGACTTGCCACGCTTGAAAGAGAAGCCATGCCTTTGGCTCGCACCGGAGATGGAGCCAGCATACTGCGCTTCTCGAGCTCTTCGAGCAATGGCCACCAATCGGAGTCGGCGCAACAACTACAAGATGGAGTTACTGTATTCGATGCTGAACACGGGTCCACGTCCGCAAAAACATCCGAGGACAACAGCTTTCAGCAATTTTCAGCAGCAACGCCACGTCGGCGAAGCACAGGTGCCTAGGTCCCAATTTTCATTGTCAACCAGTAAACCTGCAGCTTATCGCGTGAAATGTATGCAGAGACACAACTGTCCGCTCGCGCCAGGCGCGATAGTATGGTATTTCGGGCTGAACGCCACGTTGACAGATTTGAAGTTGAAAAGCTCACACGTCAACTGCCGCCACGACGACCGGGGTTCGTTGCCTCATCGCACTCTTGTATCTCCACGAACCGAACGTTGAAATGCAATGAATTTTGGCGCTGTGTTAGGTCTGGGCCGATTGTTCTATTTTCGCTGTGCTTTTGGCGCAGTATTTTGCAACAAACCAGATCAAAGTCCGGTTGGATAATCGACAACGTGCTCGTGTTTGTGTGCGCGCTGTTCCTTGGACTGTTGTACATGGAGGTTTGCTAGTTGCGTTCCTGACTTCTGCGACACAATCTTACTTTGTTTCGTCCGTTGTTGCAGGTACAAGGAGAGAACTGCAGTGACTGTGCGTGGATGTCAGCAGGGGAACCAGAGCAGGCTTTCACTGGTTGCTCAGCTCCCGTCATCGAGAAGTATCAGCCTCTTCTGGTACAAGTTGGTGATCAGGTAGGTTGTTGTTTTTGTTTATTCTCTCTGCGTTCGGGATACTCGAGTGCTAATCGAACACAATGCTCAATCCACCCAGACGGTTCTCCGAGGGACAATGTGCATGATTGCGATGGGGATAACGTCTGCGACATCGGCGATGAGGGTATTCCAGACCGAACGTCGCGAGTAAGCTGATGACCCAGTAAACAATTGCCTGCTGTTGCAAATTTTGACGATATCGTGTTGTTGGCTTGAAGGTACTTTCGTGAAAATTCTCGGCTGCCAAAGTTTCGGCATACTTTAGTGTACTTTTTTGGAAAGGACGCAGCGTTTCTTCATCAGTGGGCCATTGGCCCGTTAGTATTTGTTCTAGTGTTTCACTCGATCACTGTGCCGCGATGCAGCATGTGGGAAATGTATCTCCCCCTGGCCGGTGCCTACTACTGTGGTGCTGGACTGTCATACCTCGTGTGTCTCATTGCGCCTCCCAACGTCGCCCAGGTACGCCATGCTGCCGTACAATAGCTGTGGGTCTGTCTCGGTATTTGGGTAATCTCTTGTCGATGCACAAACCACAGGAGCTGGCAGTTGTGTTGGTCTTCGGATTCGCGATGTTTGCTGGTGGCATCATGCGACTTCCACAATTGATGGACAAAATACCCCCGCTGTGCTATTTGCACCACATTTCATTTCTCCGCTACGTCCTGGAAGCATTTTATGTGGCCGAAGCAAACGAGTGGGCAGATGAAATTAGTTTGATGTACGTGCATGGAGAAGGCGTTGACATCTTCATTGCTAGCTGTGACACGACATTCTGTGCTGATCAGGGGAACAAACTTTACAGACTTTTTGGCGGAGGCGTACAATTATTCGCCAGACACGTACGGCATTAATGTTGGCGTCACATTTGTGTGGGGATTGGTATTCCGTTTGACGGTGCGTGGCCTTCCGCCGTTGTCGCACTTGGAAGCGAGTTGCTGAGACTGCGATATGGTTGTAGGCTCTTGGCGTCATGGCGTTCGGAGACCGGGCGAAAAAGTTGTAGATAGAGTAGTTCATACTTCGAATATTATCTTGGTTTCATACCTCGACAGCGTTACTGCTGTCTTGTGTTTCTATTTTTGACATTTTTGACATGCTTCGTTGACTGTTGCGGATGCAATGGCCCAGCTGGCCTCGGCTGCGTCCAAATCGGTACTCAATTCTTACTTGCGTTTGTTGCGATTTGCTATTGTCACCGCCACACCAACGCCAACCGCAGCCAGCGCAAGCGCGATCCATGCCTGGACGAAAATTGACAGCAAGCCACAACAACACCGAAACGTTACGCGTCGCAACATAAATGCAGCGTCACACAACAAGCAGGAGCGTACTCCGCGGCCGCTTCTTCGTCCAGCAGGTTCTTCGGAGACTGCACCACTGGTAGATTTACGTTTCTTCTTCTTCGATTTTCGCGTCGGGGTTTCGGACGTTTCCACCGCGACGACAGTTTCTGCGGCAGCATCGCTCGTCTCTCCCACAACTTTATCGTCGGCGTTTGACTGTGTTTTCTCCTGAGAAGCTTCCTGCTGTTTGACAAAAATGCAACACGGGGCGGTACACAGCATCGGTCAATATGGTGGAACAAGCAACGTTTTGCACGGAGACTTGGATCTCACCTTGAGTTCCTCCTCGACTTTGTTGAAATGCTCAAAATCGGCCAGTCGATCGTCTGCGGAAGCAGAAAACACTTCTTTCTCAACGTCGACGGACTTGACTTCTGCTTCGAGCACGTCCTTGGGTTCAGAACTGGCAGTGGACGCCGCGCTACTCGTGACTGCTGGATTTGACCCCGGGACATGGGTGCCCATCGCCTTTTGCACCTGCCATGGCGGTGAAGTTGTGAGCACGAAGTCAACTTGCCGGTGAGAACAAGGCCAACAGTCGGTAAAACTAACCTCCGTAATTTTTGCTTTCAGATTTGTTGCAGCTGCCTTGAGGGCTGCATTGTCACCAGCCAGGTCAGGGTTTTCAGTCATCTTCTCTGCAGCCTGCGAGTTGTGTCAAATGCCTGAGATACGCCATGGCGCATGGGAGAAGAGACAGACGGGACGTAGCCTACCTGAAAGATCTCTGCTCCATACTTGTTCTGTACCTTTACAGACATGATCTGCATGACTTGCAAGCCTTGCATCATTTTCTCCTTCTCAGTCACTGCCGCATTCTGCTCCGGCAACTTCACATTGAAACTGGATGTGAGTTGTTCGATCGCATCCAGAATTTTGTCTTCTCGAGACATTGTGTCGACATTCAAATCCACCTGCGGGACGGCAAACGAAATCGAAACCAATGACACCAAGTGCGAAAGGCATTGCATGTTTGTCAGAACGTACCGGAGGTTCTCCTTTTGTGAGATGAACGAGACCAGTTGCTTTCTCCCCGAAGCCATCAGGAACTGCGAATCCTTTCTGCATGTCCATTTGCGGCGCAACCAACAGGAGTTCGTCGCCTTCGAATCGGAAAATATAAGGCACGTCGGGCTGATTCGGGACGGTGATGTCCATTCGCCAGCCTCCCTGGAAAAAGCGCCCACATTAACTCAGGTGTCGACGACACAGACAGCAACACACAGCACTGCGGTCGTACATCAATCTGGTCGAGGTCGGTGCGAATTTTGTATGAGCACGTCAACTGTTGACCGATGATCATGACTTTGACAGTTTTGGAGTCCAGCCATTCAAATATCTGCATGGTGTCGCCGAACATAGGGTCGGTCATTTTGCCATGCCATTTGCCACGCAATCGCTTCGAAAACGCAGCGCGGCGCGTGTTTTTGCGCGTACGCTTGAGGAAATTCTTCATGGCATCTTTGTCTGATACGGTGGCCTCGGCCTGAACACAGACACAACAATAGACAGACCATCGTTGGACCTCGACTTGCAGCAACGCTCGGACGAACATCGAGACGAACCTTATCACACCATTCCAATGCTTGCTCGTATTGCTTCAAGCTGTGAAGCGCCGAGATTTTTCGCGAGTGTGCTTTCCACCATCCAGGTTTGAGCTCGATAGCAGTCTCAGCATCCTCGAGTGCTGCTTCATATTGGCCAAGTTTGTGGTAAGTGACGGAGCGGTTGGAGAAGTAGGTTGAATTTGTGGGATCCAATGATATTGCGCTGCTGTACTTCTCAAGGGCGGTCTGCAGATCACCAGCTTTCAAGGCCGCGTTGCCCTCGCCTTTCAGAGTTTCAGCTGCATCGCTGGCGGAAATCTGCGGCTCAGAGGTCGTGGAGGTCGCACGAGGGCTGTTGACGGACACATCAAGCTCGCTAGTGTCTGCCATTTTTGTGCGTTACTCAAAAGTGCACGTTCACCGGAACAATGACAGAGAGAGGAAAGCGCTCTGCAACGACAACAACAGGTCAGACCACAATCGCGCGACAAAGACCACGACATATATTTGCAAGAAACAGTATTCATAAGGCGACAAACAAGCAACACTATCACGTCGCCAGGACGCAGGTCCCTCTCTTCGACACGATTGTTCCTCTCGTCCACCACCTCTCGGTGGATTTTGGCGGTGGTTCACCTCCTCATCCTCGTCCCCGTCGTCCTTCGTCTCAATCTATCTCCTCACGTTCACAATCACCTCACACTTGACCACTCTTTTCTTTCGCAGCGGAAGCGACGTTACATCTCACCTTCACGCCGTGTTAATGCACTTAGTTACTGAAGTACACGTAGTTGGTAATCGTCGTCACTGTCGTCATCGTAGTCATCGTCGTTCGTCGTTCGTCGTTCGTCGTTCGTCGTTCGCCGTTCGTCGTTCGTCGTTCGTCGTTCGTCGTTCGTCGT
>ENA-OWNT01003306-OWNT01003306.1-seawater-metagenome-genome-assembly--contig:-NODE-3306-length-15379-cov-4.371520_pt1 | contig 15379 bp, 8 predicted proteins | sample MGYA00238136_ERZ651165 | MGnify/ENA primary metagenome ERZ651165 (study PRJEB26861, sample SAMN08777766) | seawater metagenome | isolation source: coastal seawater | place: USA: Florida | collected...
TGCGTCCGTAACATCTGATTGGCTGTCAGCAGTGTGGGGTGCGGCTTCTGCATCACCTTGGTCTATATCTTTAAGTTGTTGTCGAAGCAGCCGGTTTTCTTGCTCCAGATCAGCTACCTTTTGCAGTAAGTCTTCGTTTGCAGCAGCATCCGAGGATGGTTCATGCGTATTCGCATTTGACAGTGCATTTGCATTGGGCTCAGTTCGATCGGATCCGGAATCTACGTGAATGGAAGTGGTCGTGTGAACTTGACTCTTCGGGGGCTGGGGTGATTCGTTCGGAGTATTGGTGACCGACTCCTCTGCACTATCCCCACCCTGCTGCATGAGATCCAGGAAAGCAGAGCGGACATTGTGCCGTTGGACTTCATCTTCGATCATGAACAAAAGTCCAGGAATGAGAGGCGTGGGGTCGGCGTGGTTCTCCGCGCACAACTCCACGAACAGTTGCGCGTACATTGAAGCGGTCATCTTTGGCGAATTTTTCCTAAATGCACCTGACGCTTTCTTAAACATGGAGAAGTGTTTCTTGCCAAGTTGCTTTTTAAGGCCGGCAACAAAGTCGACGCTGGCTTCTTGAGGAGGCTCAAGCCACGTCCTCGGTGTCACGGCCACTGTTGGTTGAGGATCTGAACGAGAAGCGACTTGCGGTTTTGCTGGTGATGACGGCAATCCGGCGTGTGACAACGCGATTTGCAGTTTTGCTTGCGCGGCCTGTTCTGAAGCTCTCAACTTTTCGTTGTCCCTTTCGAGTTCCACTATTTTGTTTTCCAGTGCGAGCCTGTGGTCGTCTCGGGTGTTCGCAGGAACAGTACTAATGACGGGCGGTGCTGCCTCAGATTGATTGCCGCCGTCCACCACGCCTGGCAGTACGAGGTCGAAAGGCAAGTCCAAAGGCGGAGGTGGCATCTCGATCTGCTGCACTTCATTGGCATTCACACGTCCAGGTCGAGCTTGCTCCTGCAACAATTTGCTGACATTTTCGGACTTCTTCAAGCGAGCAACTGCATCCGCCGCGGCCACGGCGTGCTGCTGTTGTTCCTCGACTAGTTTGAGCTTCAACACAGCCACTTCGTGTAGGGCCATTTGTAATTGCGTGGCAGAACTGTCAACTCTTGCCTGTTGCTCGGCTGCTTCATCTTCAAACTTCTGCTGCATGAACTTGTGCTCTGCCACAACATCATTCAGTTGCGTGCGTGCATGCTTGGCAACTTGCAGAGCTGCTACTGCCTTGGCAGCGGTAGCCGCCCCAACTCTTGACGCGGAGTCACCTTCAGATTGTGTTGACTCTGCATCCTCACGGCAACTCACTTCTAAGGCGGAAGTGAGAGATTCCACCTCCGTTCGCAGAGACTCAACTCTCCGTTCCGCAGTTTCGGCACGAGATATGAGCGAGTTGTACTTGTCTGTTCCTATCACCCGTTCCTCGACACCAACATCGCCGCGCACAGGCGGCTCCTCTGAACGTGATTGAGCATCTTCATCAACATTTGCAACTGCCTCGAGCACATTTATGCGCTTCCGCAATGCACTCTCCGTTGCCAGCAAAGATGCAATGTCTGCAGCTTGCTTAGCTACCGTCAGTGATGTAGTGTGCAATGTGGCCAACAGACTCTGGTCCGCCAAGTCGGCAGTAGTGTCACGTTCATTTGCCGCCAGTTCCTCGTCGCCAGTGGAAGCGCGCTGCTGGGAAGGTTCGCTCACAGTCACAGTCGCACGAAGTTTTGCAAGATCGACTTGCGCAGCAGCCAACTGCGACCCCAACTTCGCAGCGACGGCAGAATTAGCTGCGCGAAGGGTCGCGACTTCTTCCAGATGCTTTGTATCATTTTCTTGCTGCTTAACGAACTTTTGCATGGCAGACCTTTGAGCGTCGTTGGCTAGCATTTCGAAATGCTCAACACGACGAAGCGCCTCATCGAGTTGTTGCTGCAACGCTGCCACCGTCACTGGCTCGTCCACAGATCCCCAAAAGTCAGCGTCATCTTGTCCTTCGTCGACAATTGCAGCAGATAAGTCGTTCTGGGACGTCACGTCATCTTCAGCATCGCCTGTACTGTCGAATTCAGCAAATTCCACTCCAGGTTCAGCCGAAAACGGGTCGTCAGCCGCGATAGTATGTTCGCTCGTCGACTGCTTCTCGCGATGTGAGTGGTCGATCTGCAAATTGTAGTTCGAGGGCTTTGACGCGGTTTCCTCAGCATTCTTGTTGGCTGTTAGCAGCGTCACTTGTTGCTTCAACGCCGCATACTGTTTTTGAACATTTTTCAGGCGGTCCTCGTCCATCTTCGCAGCATCGGCACGCAGTTTCAGTGCGGCATTGGCCTCGATTAGATCCTTCACGGCCTGCAATTTCTCAGCTCTTTCTGATCGCACCTGCGAAGCAAGATCTTCGAGTTCCTGCTCGTGAACTGATGCGGCATCTTTTGCAGCCTGGACAAATTCAGACACATCGGGCACCACACCACTACTTGAAACTTCTACAACAGAAGAAACTGCGTCTAATCGTTGCTGCGCGGAATCAACACGTGTTTGAAGGAGCTCTGCGTCTTGGCGGGCAGCCGTTGCTTGTGCAGCCATGGTTTCCTCCACAACAGACACCTGTGATGTTGCTGATCGAGCCGAATTTTCAGCCGCGGTCAAGCGCTGGATCAAAGCCTGAATTTCTAAATTGGCAGTCGATTCAGCAGATTCCGCTTCACGAAGATCTTGGGCTAAATTCTGAAGTTTCTCCTTGTGTTTGTCAACTTGTGCCTTCAAGGCACGCTCGCGATCGCTCCAGGCGGAGAACCGACTTTTGATGGAGTCAAGGCTTGCGATATTTTGTTCCGAAAAGTCACGACGCAGTTTACTTGAAGATTCTTCGAGCAGTGCATTATCGGTTTTCAACAGCCGAACTGCCTTTCGAAGTTCGTCATTGCTTTCACCGCTCTCAAGTTCTGGATCTGATGCTTCTTCGGCGACTGCCAACAATTGGTGCACCCTATTCTCCAGTTCTTCGACATGTTGCTTGGCAGCTGAAGACTCAGCTTCAGCGGCGCCAATTTTGAGTTCCAAATCCAAGGACGTTGTCTCAAATCTGGAGTGGACTCTGGACATGGATTCGTGCGCTTCGAGCAACTCGTTACGCAGTTGCGCTTCACGCACAGCTGCAGCGGCTTTCTCCTTGTCCGCAACTTTCCTGGCTTGCTGCAGCAGTTCAAGAGCAGCTTCTGCTTTTTGATCCGATCGAGAAGCGTCGGCAGCAACTTGTGCCGACCTCGACTGCGTCTGCACTGATTGTGCCCGCAGCTTTGAAACCTCATCGCTCAGCAACGAGACTTCGGCAAGAAGTCCTCGATTCTGTTGCGTCAGACGTTGTAGGTGTACCTTACCAGTCGCACCTTCCTCTATATTTGAATCCGCTTCCGCTGAAGGTTGTGAACATTGATGAAGAACCTGCAGACGTTTGTTCAAGAGATTATTTTCAGTTTGGCTTGCAGCAAGGCGCTCCTCCACTTGAGCTAGCTTCGCCTGAGCTGTCGACAATTTCTTGCGGGCAGCAGTGGCAGATTTGAGAGCCTTTTGGCCGACAGCACCAACTTCCTTTTCACTCGCAACTTTGCTCGCAGACATTTCATCAAGGGCCTATAGTCAACAATATGCCCGTGCTTGAAATCGCACTCAGCAACGCTGCTCTCATGCAAATACGCACCGCATCGCGATCTTCGCGAAGGTTAGCAACATCTTCTCGCAGTTTTGCGAGAAGTTCCTCCTTTGTTGCGTTCGCCTCCACCAGCTCTTGCAGCTCACTTCGGTTAAGCGCGGCGTCAACCTCCTGTCGCTTCAACGCAATGACCTGAAGTCGAAGTTTCTCTAACTCCACCGTCGGGTCGGCACTGTTTCTGGTCCCACTCTCCAATGCCAATGTCGTATCAACTGTCACAGAAGCTTCGGGCACAACTTCACCGGCGATGGCTGTGTGGTCTTTAGGCGGGGTTGCAAAAGTCTCAGTCACAGCCTTCTTCTGTGCTTGGACGTCATAACTTTTCTTCATGGATCGAAATCGTTCCCCCGCTGCTTTCAACTCGAACTGTAATTCCTCGACACGCGCAGCTGCAGATGCTGATTGGGCAGTGATATGCACAGTGTGCTGTTGATGACTTTGTATTTCAGCTGCCAAGTTGTCACAAGCCTGGATGGCCTTTCGATTCGCAGTTTCAAGCTGTTCCCTTAATTTGTGAACCTCATTTCCCAACTGTAAGCTCTTCGACCGAGCCACCTCAAGTTCCGTCTTGGCCTTCTTTATCACCTGGCGTGCATTGATCAGCTCTTGAGCAGTTTCGGCGGGACCGTCAACTGGTTTGTCCAGCAAAATGGCGAGGTCGGATTTCAAGGAATCGACTTCTTCTTTCGCGGCAGTCCTCTCAGACGCAATGTCAGCAAGTTCAGTTCGGGCACGGCTCTTGAGACTGGCGATTTGGTCCTGGTGCACCTGCTTCTCCTGCTGCAGTTGCTTTTCGAACGCTAAATTCCGCCGCGTCAGTGTGTTAATGGATGCATGTAACACAGTTTCTTTGCGAGCGGCAGTGGCCGTAGACAACAAATGACGCTCGTTGAGGACCGACAATTTCTGCTGAAGTTCTGCAGTCGTATCATCGCCGGAAAGAACTGACTCAAGAAAAGAGTGTTGACTTTCTCCGGCGGATTTCTTCAGTTGTATAATTTCGTCTTGCAACTGCATGATTTGCTGTTTGTAGTTTGGAGCACCACCACCTTGCTCCTCATCTGCAGGCGCTCCAATTGCGCCGCGTGTTTCCAGAAGTTGCGTGTTCTTCAATTCCAATTCTGCTTGCACAATGCTGAGACGAGACTTTGTGTCTTGCAGCTCAAGTCGAAGCTGCTTCTGTTGCCGACGGGTTACTGCGGCCACAGCATTGCTGCTCTCAAGGAAATCGTTCTTCAAACGGGCAATTTCAAGGGTGGCGTTTTCCAGTTCAGCTTTCGCAAGAACCGCAGCCTCTCTTGCGTCCGCCAATTCAGTATCAAAGTGGGACTGCAGTGGCGTACGAGGTTGCGATGCAGCTGGTGGAGGCTCGGTCTGGCCACCGGGAAGTGTCGGCTGTCGTGATTGTTCCAGTTGCAGTGAGAGCGACTCGATTTGGGCTTCGTATTGCTTTTTCGACTCAGCCGAGTCACGAAGGGCCTGTTTCGTCACACGAAGTGACCAACCCCATCACAACAGAGACCAATCACGCACAAACGTACCTGGCGTGCTTTCTTGCGCGCATCCTTGACCTTGGCCTCCTTTGCTCGAAGTTTGGCTTCAAACTTCGCGGTCTGAGCTTGGATTTCGTCGTTGGCAGCTGTTGCTGCTGCCTGCTGGATTTCCTTTTTCTGCAACTTCTGCTGCTTTTTCATGCTCGCATTTTCAGAAGAAACTTTCTTTAACTGTTGCTGGAGTTCTTCCACTTTAGTGGCTAGTGTGCGAGCATTTTCTTCCGCGGCATGGCAACGGTCATGCAGCGCCTGCTCGGAGTGAACCACTTTCTGAAGTTTGGTTTTCGTTTCTTCGAACTTTTCAGTCGTGGAGGCAAGTCGAGCTTCCGCTTCTCGTCGCATCCGACGCAGTTCTTCACGATCAAGCTGAAGCTCGTCGAACTCAGCTTCCCTCGTCTGCAGCTGCGCGAGCAAGGTCATGTACTTCTCCATCTGACACACCACATAGTGCAACTCAAAGCCTGCAGCGAATTGGTGACGGACGGAGAAAACGTGCAAACCTGTTTCTTGGACTCCTGCGCGGACTTAATATCTCCTTTGACTTTTGCCTCTTTCTGCGCTTGCTCGAATTTCGCTCGCAAAGTGCTGCATTCTGCCTGTAGCAATTCGACTTCTTCTCGCGCTTTCGCCATTACCGCGCTCAGTTGCTTGTCAGCGGCTTCGTTGATTTCGATTTCGTCGATCTCCTCCTCATCTTCATCCTCGAACTCATCCTCCCCATCGTCAAGTCCAAGGTCAACACTCTCTTCATCGTCCTCGTCATTATCCTCCATTTCCTTCGGAACTTGGATCGTCTCTGTTTTTGTGGAGGGCTGTTCGACGACTGCGGGTGAATTTTCGCTTGCAGTTAGCGACTGTTCCTCGGTTACAGTAGTATCTAACTTGGATTCCACGGGCTGGTCTACCACGGTGGCAGTGTCTGCTGAGACCTGCTCTAGTTGGTATTGGAGGTCAAGTCGTTGTTGTCGTTCGCGCGCGGTCTCCGATGCCAATTGTTGATTCTGGGCTTCCAGATCGGCTATTTGACCAGCACTGCGAACGCCAAGACGCTGCAAACGATCACACTCGAGCTTGAGCTCCTGAACACGCACCAACAGCTCATCTGCATCCAGCGGTTGTGGGATGGGTCCGGGACCACTGTCAATCTTTCGCTGCTCGGTCTCCTCTTTGTCCCCTTCACCATCTTCTGTTGGCGTATCTCCGGAGCTGACTTCGCCGCGGCCATCGTGCACGGCAGGCTTTCGGTCAGGCTCAGCGTCGGAAGTTTGAGTCGCCGATGCATCTGCACCTTCGTCACAGGGAATATCCTGGTCTGGCTCTGATTTGACTTGGGTTGAGGGTGCACTGGAGATCTGTGTTGCGGGCGTCGGCACATTAGATCCTTGTCCGGGGTCACCTTTGACTGTCAGCGATTCTTTCACAGCGATGCTTCCTTGTGACTTCTCCGGGGGCTTGTTTGTTTCCTTTTTTGGGAGGAAAACACTGACGACAGAACCGACCATTCGATTTCGCCGCAGCGTCTTTAACTGCGACAGGTAGTCGGTTACAATTTCGACTTTTGCTCGTTTGGGCTTGACTAACACCATCTTTACCACTCCTGGATTCGCCTTCGTCCCGTTCTTCGCAGTCCAGTCTTTTGATTTGCGATACAAATGCATCAAACATGCCATGACTTTCTTCGTGGAACCATCACGAAGGTCTGATGGAGCTAGAGTGGCCACATCAGATATTCCCATTTTTTTACACTGCTGTGAAAAGGTGCGAATGTTCTCATTCTTTTGGAAAATATTGGGCCGCTTTGCTTTGAACTTGACACGCCTGTTCCCAGACAAATCCCGGATCAATTTGCATAGAATCACACCATCGCTTAACTCATCAACGAGTGTTTTGCGATTGTCGGCGTCAACCTTGCAGCCGTAGCGGTCATTGAGCCAGCCACACAACCTCCTCTCAATCCCTCGCTTGAATCCGCGGGAGACACCCGTGGAATGTTTCAAGTGCGATCGATAATCTGTCATTGCTGAGCACACGCCACACCAGCGTGGTCGGTGCGAGAGTGTGGGGCGCGTTCGCAGTACCCCTCGAGGTCAACTTATTACTTTTTCTCAAAGGAAAAAAAATGAACCCAACGGGAACAGGCCCAAATGCTGATCCTTGAACGGAGACAGATTCATTGCCGGTCACCACGATTTCACACAAAGTAAGCAATGAGACACGAACCTTCGAGTCACGAATGAAAGAAGATCACCACAGAAGATCACGAAGTCAAACAAGTCTCAAAGTCACGAAGTCAGTCACACACGAAGCAAGCCACGGAGTAAATCAGGCATTCGATACGCCACGAATTCCCGAGACTTCGAGTGACGAGCCGTACAAGACCGCAAAGTCGCAAAGTCATGACGTCAGCCACGAAGTCACGAAGTGAGTCTGCCAGCCGGTGACAAAGTCACGACGTGCGTCAATCAGCGTGAAGTCAGCCAGCCAGCCTGTTACAACGCAAGTCACAAACTGCAATAGTCGCAGGAAGTTCAAGTGGATCAAGTGGAAGGAAGTCGACGAATCATCATAATCCTCGTCAACGAACAAACGAACTTCGGTGACTTCGCTGACTTCGCTGACTTCGCTGACTTCGCTGACTTCGTCCTCACGTCGACGTTCGACGTTCGACGTTCGACGTCGTGTTGGCTGCCTGCCTTCGTTCGCTTCTCCGTCCAACAAACGAACGAACGAACGAACGAAGGCTGCGAGGCTGCGATCGATCGATCATTCATTCGTTCTGTTGTCGATTTTTGCCCGATTTTCTCCGCCGATTTATCTCTTGTGAGAAGCTCCGCATTTTCATGAGGCCCGCGCGACGACTTTCGTGAGTGCGGGCACTGATTCAGCTCAGCTGACCAGGGTGACGAAGTGGTCATGGATCTTCATAATCCCTGTTGTAGATAGATAGCACTATAGTAGTAACAGTGGAGTGTACTTATCTTGAAACAGGAGTTTAAGATATGTTCGGTGGCGCTGCGCTGTCCAGCTCACACAGCGCACAGACGCGGCGCCCGCCCACACGCAGTCAGTCGGAGGCTCACCGCCACCCACTCACTCACTCACTCCCACGCTCCTGTACCCACCCACCCGTTCGTTCACCTACCAACCACCAACCACCAACCACCAACCACCAACCACCAGGCCGCCCCACTGAGTCTACCGTAGCTCAATTCCGGTATTCCTGATTATAGATACTATAAACTTTCCTGTATATCATTGAACAGACATATCCGGATGTAGTACTAGCAATGAATCCGCACAGGCTCACCAGGGAAGATCTGCGGCGTGCAGTCACAGCCACTCACGCAGCACCCCACCTGGTCGCTCGTTCGTTCACCTGCACTGGCTCACTGGCTCCACCGCTCCACCACGTCGTTGCTTCGCACTGCACACCACGCCGCTCGACGACTTTGAAAGGTTGCAACGAACGGTGTCTGTGTCAGTAAAAAGGTCATGTTGTCTGTTGTCGTGTGCGCCGCGGGTTGTGGGTCGCGGGTCGCGAGCGCTGGACTCTCTGCCGGGAGCTCTGCTGGTCGCTGGTCGCGGGTCGCGGGTACTGGAATCTCTGCTGGAAGCTCTGCTTGAACCTCTGCTGGAAGCTTTTCTGCAAGCTCTGCTGGAAGCTCTCCGGACTGGTTGTGCGAAGTTGTGTATTGCATGTTTGAGTGAAGCGTGTTTGCGTGTTGCATTGTGCATGCTTTCACAACAGGGAGTATTTGTGAGAGTGTTGCATTCTGTGCGGGTATACTGATGAGCGCAGGCGAGTGGAGTGGCGTGCACGTGCACACGTGCTAGTTTGCATGTTCGTGGATGAGCGCACACACTCCCCGTGTATGCGCTCTTGCGTGTGTGCTTGAGGTAGCTCATTTTTTGGCATGTCCACATTGTTGGGTGTGTTCTCGTTTTCGCGGATTTCTCGCAGCCTGCTTGGCGGTTCGTCAGACCATGGGTTAGCGGGGTGTACGATAACAACCACGCAACTTGATTGACACGTTTCACTGCGGTGCAACCGTAAATACGGGCTCGAACTCCAGCAAAGACGTTTGTCTTCCCCTTTTTTCGTTTGTTGATCGAGAAAATGGATTTTTTCGTTATTTTGGTGGGCACCGTTGTTCTGTTGTCAGAAGCAATCATCAACCTTCTGCCAGTGGTGTTGAATTTTCTTTTGGCGTTGCTGCGAAAAGTCGCACGAGGCGTTCTGAACCGCATATTGAGCAAAAATACTTTTCCCGGAGCGAATGGTGGGATCATTCCAATCAATGCCAAAGTATCGTTTCCAAACTGTATCGATGATGAACTGTACAGAAACCTGAAGCAATATTTGTTCCCGAACACCGAATATGTTTACGCGCCCCAGGGTAAACAAAGCACAGACCACAAGTTTCGCTGTGCTCCGCTTACTTTGGCAGCACTGGTTTACGACCTTGCATACTGGAGTCGACATTTTACCAAAACCAAGATCGACGAAATAGCAGCACAAATTGCCAAGTTGGGTACCAATGCTGCCAATGCCACGTGCACATTTGAGTCTTGCATCATTACACTCGCGAACGGAATCAAAATTGACATCGAGATTCTTGTGCTCGAAACAGACTGTTTTGTGTGTGTGGCGTTTGCTGGAACTGAGCCCTTCGAAGCAACTGATTGGATTAGTAACGGTTGTTTGACCTTGAGTTCCTACGCAAAGGAGACCAGACATTTGCATGATGGAAAAATCATCGATGCCAATGCGACAGTTCATACAGGATTCGTGGGGTCCCTGTTCGGAATAGACCATAACGGAAAGGTGTCAGCCTACGCCAGCATCATAATTCCGAAGCTGCTAGAGATTTTCAGGCGCGACACTCATGGTGAAAAGCAGTTGTACTTGACCGGGCACAGCCTTGGCGGCTCATTGGCATTGCTTGCCGCGTACGACATTGCAATTCGTGAAAGGCAGTTGTTGGACGCGCTGCGCAGGGGCGGGGTTGTGACAATGGGTGCGGCAAAAGTTGGCGACCACGCCTTTCAGCAGGAGTATCCAGATTCATTGAAGGCGGTCACGCACAATTACGTGCATGGTGACGAGTTTGCTCCTCTCTTACCACCTGGCCAAGAATACGTGCACCTCCCAGGAAATTGTTACGATGTCACAAGAGTTGCAGGTGGGGTCTTTCCTGAAGACATCGAGAATCATGCAAGCCACGCTAAACCCCCGTGGGTTTTGTGGGCTGTGTCACTTCTTTGTCTCACGCCGTTCAAAGTGCCAAGATTGTTTCGTCGCATTATTCGGCCAATCCCTACCGGATGTACACACGATGTTTTCGTGGAGTTGAGGTTTCACCTTGAGACAGTGTTCCCAACTTTTGTGTGGCATCACTTTCCGTTCTACATCCTCAACAAACTGCGTCATCTTCAAGATCATGCTGACTAGAATAATTGTGCTACAATAACAAATGCATAGGTATTGTATTCGTAATTCCTTATTGCCAGGGATTATGTTGTTGGGACTCTTTTGACTTCAGCACACCCTTCAAGAGTGCGCGAGTTCGCACGCCGACGACAGTGGCGTCTTCTCGTTCACGGGATCATAGACTTGAGCACATCGTGTTCTAAGTGACACTCCAGGTATTCTTCACGAAGGCGTTGCACGCCTTTCGTGGTGCACTCAACATCCGAGACATGATCCAAACGTTCCAGGGATTTGTTGGGGACATAAGACCAATTACTCTCCATCAGCAAGTCTTTCAAGTCTCGCTCCTGTGGTTTTTCTTTTCGCAGAGATCGTCTCACCGCAGAGACATACGAATTGGATTGAAATTGCTTCTTTTGGCTGGGAGTGCACCTAAACTTTTCCTGCACCAACGTGTATGATGGCGGAATTGCGATTAACTTTTCCTGCAGCTGCGCTTGTCGCTGAAGATCGGCCTGGTCGTCTTTCGACACTTTGTCATCTGCGTGCTGGACTTCGTTGACGTCGTCGGTCTTTGGGATCACTTCGTGGTTTGTTGCGTTCTCTTCCACTGTCTGCAAGATGCGAACGGCTCTTTGAGGTGATTTCCCAAAGCGGCTTTCGGTACCATCTTCTAGTTCCTCTACCGAAAAGTTATCCTCGTCGGCCTCCAGACTGTAGCCCGTGTAATCGGTTGAATCAAGCACGCTCTCTTCGGCTTCGTCGAACAAACTGACGTTGGCCAGTGTTGGTCCAGCAGAAAGGCGGCGAGACACTCGGCGAGCACCACCAGATAATCTTCTGTTCAGTGGTTGTGAAGAAGCAACTGGCTGGCGGACTGCGCCCCCCTGCATTCGTCGGGCAAACGCTGGACTGCGAGTGGCTTGCAGGAGCTGCTTTGCTTGTTCAGCCGCGCCGTCATCAACGTCATCATCTTCTTCTTCAACGACCTGAATAGCGGGCAGTGAATCTTCCTCTTCAAAGAAGTGCAGCTTCTTCACTGGCATTGTGTGACTGGTAATATCGTCGTCGACTTGTTCGTCGTCAGCGTCCGCGACAGCCTCGCCGTTAGCCGGAACAGTGTCCGTTGCAGATTCTTCGCTCGTTTCTTGGCCCTCTGGTTCTACCGCTTTTGCGATCTTGTCCACAGTGTTCTTCTTGTGCGCTTTCTTCGCAGATTCAAGCTTTTTCGCTGCAGCCTTGGCGACAGTGTTCCGAATAATATCAAAGCTGCCCTTGAGGACTGCCAGCTCCGTCGGCTCGCTGGCGAGAATTGGGGTGGCTTTGGCGAGCAATTGGTCGATCGCCTTTCCATCTCCTAAAATACCGTGGAATCGACCTTGAGCAATCCAATATGCGGCTTTTTGCTGTGCGTCGTCATAATATTCGTCGTTGATCACAGCGTTGAACTTTGCGAGGGCCTTAGCGCGTGTGTCTTTGCTTCCCTGTTGCGCCAAGCCGCTGGCTGTCTCCACAGCTGCAACAAAATTAGAACATCTTTCCTCCACTCGAGCGGCAGTTTTCGCTTTGTGGACACTGCGAGAAAGTTGCAACTCACGCTGGAATTGACGGGCAGTTCGCGCACGAGTCTGTTGGTCTTTGCGTTGTGACTGCCGCAACTTCATTCGGTCCATCATCTGCATGCGTCGGCTCTTACCAACTGACAGTTGAAGATCGAGATCTTTTTGGGCTCCTCGCATCGCCTTTTGGGCACTAGAAGGAGCGCCGATGGACATGCGTGCCGGAGCGGCTTCAGAGGTAGTCCTTCGAGAAGATGACGTTACCAATGAACTCTTCCTCGCAGCGCGCGGGGTCCCAGACTCGAACAAGTTAGCAAAGTGCGCCATTTTTTTCTTCAATTTTTCAACTGTACCTGGCCGCTGGCGGGGCGCCGCTTCCGAGCGACGAGGCGCGGCGGCAGTGGCAGTGGCCTTAGGGGCAGACGCTTTGGCCGAACTCGATTTTTTGGCTCCTTGCTTTGGAGCCCGAACATTTTTTGAGTTGATGTTCTTGTTGCCTAGCGATGTACGCCGACTTTTGCCTGTCCCTGATGTTCGCCGGCCTCCTTTGATGCCCTTCGTGGTGTTGGCTGCCTTCGCAGCCTTGGCTGCTTTGAAAGCGGCTAGCCTTTCGGCGCGTGACAATGAGGTGTCCTTGTGGACGGCAATTAAGCCATTTTCCTTCCCCCGCATCATTTTTGGAGCTCCCTCGTATTCAAAATGTCGTTCGCGCAGGTCAAACAATGTGAAAAAGTATTGTTCAAGATGCACGCCACGGAAAATCATTGCGGTAGCGTTTTGACGAATGATCTGCGATGCTGTTGATCGCAAGAAGCAACTCAACGGCAACGGTCATCATGCCAAGCCATCTTCCGATGTTTTGCGGTGTCGTCTTCTCACCATCAGTCGCTGGGCTTGACGACAGACAGCACCAAGCCAGGTACATACACCATCAACAACACCTCCCCCATCAAACCGTCATCTTTCCTCGTCAAGCCACTCTCGTGCAACTTTGCATGCAAAACTCTTACAAACGAATGCGTGGAGCTTTGCGTGAGTATGCGCCAGCGTGTTGTCCGAAAGCAAACGAACGCGTGGAGCTTTGCGTTAGTGTGCGCCAGCGCATGCAAAAGCAGACAACATACAGCCACGCATTACTGTGCCTACGCCCAGCGTGTTTGTTGTTTGTTGTGGATGTGATGTGTGTGTGCGTGGTAGCGGTGGCGGTGGCGGTAGTGGTGGTGGTGGTGAACGAAGGAAGGACGGAGAGGGATGGAAGGTTGGAAGTGAGTAAGAAGAGACAGTCAGTGGTGGGTGGTGGTGGTGCAACAAGGAACAACACGTGCGCGTTCACGTTGGTGGCTGTGGGTGTGTGTGTGTGTGTGGGTGGGTGGGAACGCGGACGGAATGGAATGAGTGACCAGTAAACTTTTGCGCGCGCAAACGCAAACGCAACGACGACGAACGAAGTCGCAAATCTCAACTGACAAAAAAATCCATCGCACTGTCACTCACTCACCGTCACTCACTCACTCTCACTCACTCACACTCACTCTCACTCTCACTCACTCTCACTCTCACTCACTCACTGACGTTGAGCGACCAGACAACAACAGTGCGGAGAGAGTTAACCTCCTTCAACGCTGTCGTTTACTCGGACTTGCATGTACCTCCCTCAACGCTGTCGATTTGCCCGATTTTTGGGTTTGAGGCTCGAGGATTGAGGCAAGGGGTAGTCATACCTCTGGACAGAGGTATTACCCCTTGATTGTACCCTCTTTGTGGGGGCTCATCGGGAAGGCAATTGTGGTAGTTCCCCCTTGTGCTCATATGGATATCACAAAACACGACATCAAAACCGGTCTATATCGTACTAGTACTATTGTGTCACATGTTGACCTCCGCCCTCAAAACTGAGTGACTAAAAGTGCAGTTGTATACGTACTAGTACGTATCTGATTGTTGTTGGGTTTGAATTCTGGCGCGCAACCAACCAACCAACCACAGCAGCGTGTGGATTGTTCGCCGAGGCTGTTGGATGGTTGCTATTGTTGTTGTTGTTGTCATCGTCGTCGTCGTCGTCGACGTAGAAATTGTCCCGACTGCAATTTACTTTTTCTTTATTTTTTGGTTCTGGGCGAAAAATTAACGGAGGATCTCTGCGCTGACCGAACCCAGGCTGGGCTGGGATTTGTTGACCGACACTCACACACTCAGGCTGTCAGTCTCGTTTCGACGACGCAGTGGCTTAACTTTTAGCTCATCAAAAGACACTTAAAATCCTGTTCAAATACAATGGAACGTAGCACCGATTCGGAACACGACATTGAGTTTCGTCGCGGAAACCATTCTGAGAGCGACTACTCCGAAGCGGAGGATACTAATGACGACAGTGAGTTTGTTCTCGATATGTCCTCAGAATCATCTATTGAAGATGACTCAGAAGAAGAGTCTGAGGACGAGGCTGAGGATGCAGATGACGATGACGAGAACGCGGTGGAAGACAACGACAAAGGAAACGTTGTGGATACACAGTCTACAGCTCCAACTTCATACAGCACACACAAACTCCGCCCAGAAAATGAAACTTCTCCAGCCATTGACAACATCGAGCCAACAATCGACAAGGGAATACAAGATGATGCCCCTGGAGAAAATGACCATAACGACAGTCTCTCAACATTGTCCTCGTTTCACGACAGTCTCGATGACGCTGACTGGGATTTTGATGAAGAAGCTTTGAACGACAACCAAACAGTCCCTGTCACAAAAGCATCTGATGAAGTGGACAACCCAACCGGTTCAGTGGTTCAGAGTGCTGACACTGACCAGTGCAACAACGACGGCGATGACGACGATGACGACAATAAAGAGGAAGAGAAAATCAAACCTGTGGGACTGGAGATAACACAACTTACCTATGATCCAGCTGAAATGCTTGTCGGGGAAATGCGGCAATTGTTGGCAGACCACGGCGAAAGTACAGCCGGAACTCGTCAAGCGCTCATTCGGAGAGTCCTGTCATTGAACAGTAAAAATAAACTAGGCAGCACAGAAATTGATGCGCAGACAAACGCTAACAGTGGCGTGACTGAACAACACCCACCCCAATCCGCAAAGGTGGACCAAATCCAAAATCAACCCAGTTCGT
>ENA-OWNT01003307-OWNT01003307.1-seawater-metagenome-genome-assembly--contig:-NODE-3307-length-15376-cov-4.712726_pt1 | contig 15376 bp, 12 predicted proteins | sample MGYA00238136_ERZ651165 | MGnify/ENA primary metagenome ERZ651165 (study PRJEB26861, sample SAMN08777766) | seawater metagenome | isolation source: coastal seawater | place: USA: Florida | collected...
GACTGCCTACGGACGGACGGACGGACGGACGGACGGACGGACGGACGGACGGACGGACGGGACTGATGGAACTGAATGGCTGACATGGGTACGAACGAACTGACGAACGAACTGGCAGACGGACGGACAGTGCCGACGTGACGGTGTGTCGGCAGAGGTTGCTGTCGGTATGTGTTGGTGTCTTGGTTTCAGTTGGGTGATCGGGACATCGGACGGTCGGGGTCAGGGCGGCGTCGCGTAGTGCCTTGGTTGTTTGGTCGGTCGCTCTGTCGCTCTGTCGCTCTGTCGCTCTGTGCTCTGTGCTCTGTCGCTCTGAAGTGTTGCTTGTCCCTTGGGTCTTGCCCTGTCAGTCGGCCAGGCTGTCCGGTCCGGCTGTCCGACTGTCAGGCTGTGGCGCTGTGTTGAAAGTTCTTGTGGTTGTACCATTCCACAGAAAAGTGCCTCCGATTTTGAGGGGGCTTCGTGTGCCAGGTCTCGGAAGGTTTTCCCTTCCATTGGTGTGAGAGTTCACGTTTACATTATGAGCTTGGCTGCCGGCTTTACGGTGGCCGCTGTGGTTGCGAACGTTGCTGCAGCGTCAACCTTGTGCCCGGAAGATGCCATCAAAACTTTGTCCACCAGCGACGTGCAGGACTTGCTTGTGGAGTGGGAGCTGGACCACGCATTCGGTGAAGAGTTCCTCCAACAGCGAGTCAACGGGTATACGCTCCAGTTGCTTTCTCCCGACACAGTAGTCCCAGCTCAGTACCCGAAAGCACAGCCGTTCCACTGGACAGTTCTCTGGTCGAGGCTGCTTGAGTGCAAGGAAGACGACAAGCCGCAGCTTCCCGTAAACGGCGACACTGCCGTCCCTACCAACGATCGACGTCGCCTCGGCTCTGTTGGTGACGCGGACGCTGGCATTCATATCAAGCGAGACTCTGCAGCTATTGCTTTGGGAGTTGACGGTGACATTCTTCTACGTCGACTCGAGGCCAGAGTTTTGGCGATGGAAAACGACTTGTACTTTTGCGATGGTAACAGCATCAATTTTTGCAACCAAAACGGCGGACCGAGTGCGTCTGTAGGATCGGATGGGCAAGGCAACATCCTAATTACTGGTGACCTGAAGTTTCGACAAAATGCAACCTCAAACCAGGTGCGTGTCGTCAATCCAGCCTGCTTGTTTCACATACATCATGCATGCGTTTGTTTTGACTTCCCGCCGGATTCACGATGTTGCTCAGACCACGTCGTCGCCGCTTCTTGCGTGCTCCTTTGCGAACGACATCACGGACTGTGCCAATCCGAACTCAACTGCCAAGATGCAGTACTGCTGTGATGGCGGAGGCTGGGATATCATGTACCAGGTGCGAAATGCCTGCAGACAACCGTGCTGCTGCTGTGTGGTGACTGTCTTGTTTGCGACGTGTTATGTAGCTCGACCTTAGTGACGACGCGAATTGGGATGATCGGTCTGACGTGCCCTATCGCGTGGACAACTCGGCTGAACGCGACCCCGGTTCTTTTCAAAGAATTGGCTACCATCTGCAGCTCGACGACGAATGGGTGTTCGTCAGCATGGACGCATTCACCGACGATCCAACCAAAATTGGCATTCCAGTAGACTGGATCCACGATCACCAGCAAGTCCGCAACGTCAACATTGTTTCGAACTCCCCACGGCTGGAAGGTATCGCTGGGTCGACGAGTGGCATCGGCATCGTGGAGATGTGGAGCAACTGCTATCGCACTGGATCCAGTGATAGTATCGGCAGCGTCGACCACTCTCGGCATCTTACGGATTACACCCCTGGTGCCTATGATGACGATGATACGATGTCTTCAGTTGATTGCTACGGCAGCTTCCAAGTGCACACACAGGCTGGTGATACCGTCTTCGCTTACAATGGATGGTCGTACTCTTATTTGCCTGGGACTGTTCCGTACGATGACGTCGGCATCGGCAATTACAATGGGACTGGTGTGCGTCGCTCTGGCTGGGGCAGCGACTGGACATATGCCGCCAACGCCCCAGACTACGAAGTCAAGAGGTTGAGTGTGTTTGTGAATACTTATCCGGGAACGTTCGTGCCACAAGATATTCAGCTCGTGGACGCTATTGCAGATGCAACTGGGCAGGAACCGGCACGCGATTGTGAGTCACAGTGTGGAACGAGCGACTTGTGCGATCCTACATCCATTTTCGCGACGTGCATGCCATTTGCTGAGGGCAAATTGTGCGATTCGTACACCCAAGCAGAAGTCTTTGCTTCCGGCTGGCGAGCTGGTGGAATTGCTGTCAACCAAGCCGGCCACATCATTGTGGCCGACATCGACAATGAACGGGTAATGCGGTACGGACCGCTGTCACTGACAGACCGAACAGCTCCTGCGGGTGAAAGTGGGTGGCATACCTTGGTGGATGGTCTCAGCAACATCTGGGGCTTGGCTGTGTGCCCCAACGGCAACGTGTACTGGGCAGAGAGGACAGATATTGTGGTTAACGTTCTGGAGTGTGCCGACGACGTCGTACCGACCAACGGCGTGTGCTACTCGTATGCTTCGACGTTGTCAACATTCTACGACATCGGGAACGATGGATTTGGTGGAATGCCATACCACGTGGCATGCGGTGTCGACAACGATGTGGCCGTGTCGACCGTCTCCAGCGGCGGTGTCGGCGGAAACATTCATTATTACAACTCTCAGACAGACCAATGGATGCTGCTGCAAGATGCCGATGTGTCCGCGCACACAGTTGGACTTTCGTTCACTCCTGCGGGTGACCTTCGCGTCATCGCTGATATCGATAGTGACTCAGACTCCGATGGTGTGAATGACTACAGACTCTTCTTGGTGGAATGCCAGGAATTGGAGCCGTATTCACCCCACCACGGCCCTGCTTGCGCGTGGTTTGGAGACAATCGCACTGACTACATGGACGCTGACTCGGACAACTTCGTTTCAATTAGTTTTCATGATACCGATCACGTGCACGTTGGTGATTACAATTGGGGTAACGTGATTACCTCTGCTGACAATCGTGTGTTGTTTGGCCGTGGAACGACGTCGAACCCGGATGCATTGGGTATCATGGAAGTCGTCGACGGTGAATTAGAGTTGCTTGAGCATTCGGACGCCGTGACATTTTTCCACCCGTGGGACTTCAGCGTGAGCCCAACAGGAGATGTGTTCATGTCGGATTACCGTTCCAAGAACATTTTCCGTTTGGTTTGTGACGACCCAAGCGCGCTGCTGGCGTGCGAAGAGGATGGCGCGTTGCCATTCCCTGAGTGCAACCACCGATACCAGTGCGAGCCTGGGTACGGCGGACCCATGTGCAACGAATTTCTCTACAATTGCGATGCTGACTTCTGCGGCAGTGCAGAACTCTGCGGCAGTGAAATGTATGAATGCAATTGGTGGCTCCATGAGCGTTACTGTGCTGACTACCTGTCGTTGGACGAGTTCCACGACAACTCCTTCGAAGGCGCACCGATGGGTATTGCGGTCAACGAAAAGAGCGAGATTTTCAATGTGCAAGGAACTGCACTTCGAAAGTACTCTCCCGAAACGCAAACTTGGTCTGACATCGTGACAACGGCAGGCGAACAGTTGTGGGGCCTTACGATGTGTCCGAACGGAAATATATACTACGCTTCACGTTCCACGCAAAAGACGATACTTGAGGTCGCTTGTTTGGATTCCGAGACGCCAACAGACGGTGTTTGCTCAACATACAATTCATCTGCCACGGAATTCTACATCCTAACACAGTCGTCGTCCGACGACACAGTTGCAAATCCTTATCACATAGCTTGTGGAGCAGACAACGACCTTGCCGTGTCCACGGTGACGTATGGCAGTATTCTGCACTACGACGCCCAGACCGAAACTTGGACCGATCATGTTAGTGGCGTGGACCATTGCGTAGGTCTCTCCTTTTCCCCTTCTGCGGATTTGTACGCCCTTTGCTATGTTGATGACGACGGCGACAACTACGAGCTGGTCAAGCTCCCGTGTTCGAGCAAAGATGATGTTGCGTTCGGCGAAACCCCGAGCTGCTCGGCGTTCGCTGATGACTTTGAAAGCGTTAAAACTTTGGGCGGTGATTACGGTTGGGGTGCAATGGCGATCACACGGGACGGGCACATTCTCATCAACCGCAACGACGGTGACGACACTGGCACGTTGTGGGAATTTGACATTGTCACTGAGGAGTTCCGCGCCGTTGATTACGACACCAGCGACACTGATTTGTACGTTGATCATCAATCGTGCCTGAATTCTGCTGTGTTGTGTGTGCGTGTTGCCAACTGGCTGCTAACCCCTGTGCTGCAACGTTCTGTTTATCGTCAGGTACCACCCATGGGGCATTGCTGTTGGCCCGGGCGGCACTCTGTATATTTCGGATTACGATGCGGACCTCATTTACACGATCGGTTGTGGATCCGTCGAGCCGGGCTCCACGGAGGCACATATCAACAAACTCCGCACCGATGTCGATGCGCTGCAAGACATTTTGTTCTCGGCATCCTGATACTTGAGCTAAATTTATATTTCGTCTGCTTTTGCGACAACGCTGCGCATACGACGAAGGGGTGATTGCTGTTACTCCACGCCCGCTCCGTGGTTGGCAGCAGGTGTCCGTTCGCCTGCGTCGGTGCTCTCGCCCGTGGCTTCAACTGTTGGGGTGGAGGCAGTTTCTTCGAGAAGCGACATGCTCTGCAGTGCTGCTGCAATGTCATCGACCCCATCCTCGTCAGAAGACGATTGTCTACAACTGTCACCCTTCTGTGATATTGAACTACTGCCATCCAGTGGGGCGGATCTAGTTGTAGCGGAGTCAGTTGCTGCTGGTTCAACTTCGCGCCCTTCCTCGGGGTCATCGATTGTCAAGTTATCAAGCGAATTCTGCAAGCACAACAATTCTGCTTCCGTGTAAGCGACCAAGTGCACTTCTTTGAGTCCCACAAAATCGGCGTCGGCAACTGCGCGGACACCAATATCGAGCACTTCCTGCAGTGAACGTGGTCCGCGAAATATCCCGGCGCTGAGCAGTGAGAATGCAATCGTGGTGATGCTGTTGCTGGCGGCTACTTCCATCGACTTACAATACGCGGACGCGAGCAACTTGTCACACGCCTCAGCAGAAGCGCTCTTTGCTTCGATTCGCACACGATAGTTTGGGCCAACTGCATGCACACAAAACTTTGCGCGAAGGGCTCCCCCGACTGTGATGACTGCGCTTCCCGTTGGACATCGAATGCCTCGTCCGACAACAGGCAACTGTTTCCTGGCTTCAAGCAGTTCCGGCCCGCCTGCTTTGGATATGGCACCGTCAACACCGCCGCCGCCAAGACAGCCTTGGTTCGCGGCGTTTACAATGGCGTCCCCCTCGAAGGCAACGACACTCCCTCGCGAAGCTACAAGAGTGCCTCCGTGTGGAAGCCGCCGGGCATACATAGGGACAACTCCGCGCCATGGCTTCCCTAATCTCATTGTCGTCACCGCTTGCCAGGACGTTACCGTGAATATGCCGTCAACAATGCATGGGCTGTCGAGCAAGACGGCCAAAATTTCAAACTATCACGAGTCCTCCTCGTGCACCGGCTCATCCCGAAGCGCCAGTTGCTTCTGCTGCGTGTCCACGACAAAGCGCGTTGGTCGAGATGGCATGGCAACAACATCATCCAACAACAATTCAAAGGCGACACCAAACAAGGACAGCGACGACTGCAGCAGCGACGACAATGACAGCGACGACAATGACAGCGACGACAACAACGTAGCAGCTTGACGACGATGGGTAAGTTAATCTGCGCCACATCCTCGACGCTCTCCGCTGCACGTGGGGAGCTGACTGTGCACAAGTAGACAGGTAGTCGAGTGTTCGTTGCTGTGATCACCTTGCAGCAATGACAACAACCGTACAACATGACGAAAATGCAAACGACAACGACTACATGCACAACGCGGACGGCAACAAACGAATAGCACGCAGCCACAACCGAAGTATCTTACAACGACGACCACAGCATGCATGCATGCATGCATGAGATATCAACACGACAACGACGACGACGACGACGACGACAATGAACGACGACGACGGCAACAACAACAACGAACGACGTCGACGACAACAACGAACGACGACGACGAACGAACGAACGAACAAACAACACAACACTACACAACGCACACAACGCCAACAAAGATACCAAGATGCCATCGTTGTAAGAAGTACGCTGTAGTAAGAAGTGAAACGGCAACGAAGGGAGTGCAGCAGTGCAGCGAACTGCGCACACAAATGACCTTCTCGGGTCGTATCATCAGTGGTGCCGGCAGTTCGGGCAGTTCGGCACTTGTTATAGTTATCAATCCAAGTGTTTGGTGAGCAAGTTAGGTAGGTGAGCGATGACTGCACGGTGTTTGAGAACTTCGCACACGGTTCGGGCGGTTAGGTTAGGCAGAAAGGATCGTTGGCTTGTGCGGTGTGTGGTCGGTGAGTTGGTCCGTGGTGTCATCGTTGTTGTAGTTTAATGTTGGATGCAGAGGAGGGGTAATTGACCTCCGTCGGAGAGAGCAAATACCCGCTGTTGGATTGCTGACTCCGTCTTCGGCAAGACCGTTCCGATACCTCTTGGCGCATCGCCTGGAAGTCATGCGAAATCCTGCACCACGTCAATCGCCTGCGCGATCGATGTCGATGAACAATGCACAGTGCTACGGTGAATGTAGCTGCTCGTTGACAATGGAACTGCTGTTGTGGAATTCGACTGCGATTGTGGGTGTTGGAGAAAATTTATGGTTTTCTGGAAAAGACGTGTTTGGCTTTGTCCGCACGTTGACTGAAGCGGAACTTCTGCCATCTCTTCCCATCATGGCAAGGACGAAAAAGGCAGAAAAAGCACGAAAGGCGCTGTCAAAGCCTTCTTCCAGCACAGGTGGGCACAAGCCTGCGTCATCACGCCTCCACGCACCCTTGTTGGAGCGTCGTGGCGCGCTAGTTCTCGTTGTAGCTGTGAGTGATCAGAAACTTGAAGCATTATTGTCGGATCCAAGATGCGAAGGCCTGTCAAAAATTCAACAGTGCCACATAACATTGATCGCGGTTCGCAGCACACAATGCCATCAATTGCTTTGTTGTAGCAATCACTCTGACCTTGGTTTTACAGACATGATGCACTGTTCGTGACGCAGGCTGCGAAACTAAAAGGAATAGATGTTGGTACAATGCCAGTTGGGCGGTTTCCAATCCCCGAAGGAGTAGCTCTTCCAAAGATTAGCTTTGGTAACGGCGCACTGGCCCGGCGTAACAAGCGCAAAACATATTTCGTGCCTGTTCAAGACCAATATGGTCTTCAATGTTTCGTAGAGCGATTGTGCCACCATTTTGGATTGCCAGGTACGGCCGTGGTGAGGCCGGATGAACGTTTGCGTAGCAACGAACCGAATCATTTGTTTACATGACTTGCATGTCCATGCCGATGAACAGGAACTCCAGAAAAGCGGAGGTTCTTTCATATGAGCCTCGCTAACAACGCAAACGGTAGTCCCTTTCAGAGCATTGGAGACATTACGAAGACCGACCTTGTCAAATAGAAACTGCGAACACTAAAGGATTACGCAATGACCGCAATGTAGTTCAACAAACTTGACAGAGCGCGCAGTGACGTCGTCCTTCCAACCATGACGCTTAACGCGTTTGCCGCTGATACTCCCGCTCTTGACGGCGCAACTTGTTTTGGCGATGAAACTCCCGAATATTGTTGCGCTGCGGACCGCGTGGTTTGCGACGTGCTTCCTTACGCGGTGCCTTCGACTTGTTCTTTGCTTTACGTGCAGACCAGTCGTCTCCCTGCCCTGCGAAGCCACCTTCATCGTCGCTGTTGCCGTCGCTGTCTGAGAAGTGGGGATCAAGCTCCGTCGCAACTCTGGGTTCAGCATCGCGGACAATGGTGTCGTTGTCCCCTTCCGTAGCATCGTCAAGTTCCTCACGGTTGTAGCGGCCACCGCCGCTTGCTCGCGTGGGTTTGGATGCCGCCTGTTTCGCTTCGTGAGCAGCGATTGCGCCTGCAGCGCCGCCGCCCCCGTTTAAGAATGCTGACCACGCGTCCTCCACACCAGCATCGCCATCGAGCGCTCCAAGTGATGTCGCTGACGCTGGCAGGCTTGCACCCATCACACCTCGTTCCAGAAGATCCGCCGCGGATCCGGGCAGCGCGGCGCGGGCACGACGTTGCATTTTCTTTTGACCACCCACACCACTGTCCGTGGCATCCGCTGCAGCGGCGATCGCATTTTCCGTCACAGCTCCATCCAATCGCTGCTGAGTACCTTGCAACTGTTTATACTCGTCGTACGGAAGCTTCGTCAACAGCAGCACGTATCGCGCGCTGGTGCCACCTTGGCGCCACAGACGATCGAAATACGATGAAGATTGCACGGCCAGCCCAGCCTCGAAGCTCGGCACACCTTTGCAGATCTCAATGCGACCTGCACACGCACGCGATGATGTTAGCACAGGATCCACACAAAAAAAAAGACAGCAACGAGCTACGCACCAACAACTGCATGCGTTTGCATGAAGCGTGAGTCAGCTGCAGGGACGGAGTGGAACGCCCACTCGTCGCCACTCTTCATGTGCTGCACTTGCTCTGCCAAGAAGTTGGCGTAACGCGAGTTGTCAGTCACAATGCAAATCGTGCCGTTGGCCTTCATCACACGTCGTAGCTCCCAAAACATCTCTTCATTGAGCATATGGTTCTCTGCGACCAGATTGTCTGCTTCTTCCACCTATCCCAACGCAACAGCACATATATTGTCACACTAAACCTCTTCACGCCGGCACGTCTGCGGGCTTACACACAACTCAACATTGAAGGAAATGACAACACACCGGCGTTTGGGCGGCGCGGCCTTGCTTCTCCGACAACAACTTATTGTTGACGACCAATGCCATTGTACGCTCCGGCGGCTCGGGGTGGTTCACAAACACTCGCGACACTAGCTCTGACGCGAAGTGGTCTCGAACCACGTCTTGCGCATTCCCGCGCATCAAGCAAAGATTGTCCAGCCCTTCGAATACCGAGTTCGCAAAAGTCTCATATACACGATCATGACGCAGTTCTAGTGTCGTCCAGCGGGCTGTTGGTTCTCCCGTATGGCTGTCATGGTCGGCGTGCGCCTGCGCGATGGCCCACTCACCAGTACCAGCTCCAATTTCCAGCTTCAAGGGAGTTGACGCAATGTCCACAAGGCGATCAGTCGACGAACTCTGCCCAGTCTCGTCTTCCACGGACGGTGGTGCTCGAAACAACTGGTCAAAGTCGATTTGAAACGGCGCCTCTTTCTTGGGCGAGCGGCGTAAAATACTAGAAATTTGCCGGCGAACTAGAGCGCTGATGTCATGCGCAGAAGTGGAAGCAGTTGACTTTGACTTTAGGGCTGCCCACTGGTTCAAACCGAAAGACTGCCCCAGGTACGCAACGAGTTTGTCGGCATAGCTGACAGGATCCTTGGGGTTGAACAACGGCGTTTCGTCCCCACTTCTTGCATTTGATGGTGCGGGAGGCCAACTGAAAATGCGGCAGAAATGAGGAAGCAAATCTGGTACAACAATGTGATCTTGTTTGCCCGCAGCAGCGGCTGCTTTGTTTGCTGTGGCTTTGAGTGCGACACTTGACGTTGGCTTCACCATGAGGTCGGCATCGTAATCGACGGTGCTGTTCAAGAGCTCAGCTTCTATCGGAACACCGCAATTGATAGCAAACGTGCAAACGCTGCGGAAAGTTTGCTGCTCTTCACGCAATTGATGCTTTCGGAACAAATCCGCAGATTGCTGCCGGCGTTTGTTGCGAGACTGGTTCTTGTGTTTTGTGGCAGCCTGTGCTCTTGCTCGGCGTGTTTCCATCTTTTCCTTCAAGTGCGATGATTGTTGCAGTGCCTCCGCAGCCGCGTCAAGTGCAGCTTTCGCCACGCGTGCCTGCCCGCACAAGACTGCAGCACGGGCAACTTGAATGTGCAAACGCTGAATACTAAGATTTCCACTGCTAGTGGCAGCTTGCGGACCATGTGCTGAGGAGCCAGATCCTGATCCCGCGGCGGGTATGTCGGGCATGCTCGCCAGCAGTTTGACCAGCCGTGCTGCATCGGCGAATCGAAGCGATTGGCACATGAGAGACACAACCGCCGTGTACGTGGATCGGTCAGGTTCCAACCCCCAGTACTCGGCACTAAGCATGCGGTGCAATGCCCACTCGGCGTCATCGATGGCACCGACGCGCAAGCAGCCGCGGATAAAGGTGTTTGCCGTTCTGAGGTTTGGTGGCACGGGGGGGTGGCATTCAGACATTCGGTGGATCAACTTTCGAGCGTCAGAAATCAAACCCTGCCCAGCATACCCTTTCAACATGACCGTGAAGGACACTACGTTCGGTGGAAGGCCAGGGGCTTTGAGCAATTCGTTGAAGTTGCGTTCTGCGGCTTCCAGCTGTCCGCAACGAATCTGAGCGTTGATAATGTTTGTGTAGGTGTGCACGTCCGCGATTTCCTTGCTTCTGGCGTGCTCAAACACCTCGAGGGCCTTTTTGAGTTCCTTGCGCTGGGCGTACGCCGCAATTTGCTGGTTTAAATAACGGGTTCGCTTGCTCGTTTTGTGAGCACGTTTCTTGGGAGGCTTCACGAACTGAGTTGTCTTCTTCTTCGGAACTGGACTAGATTGCGCACCATTCGACACGGAATTCTTGCGCTTTTGCGCTCTGGTGGAGGAATCCGTGCTCACCACGTCGCCGCTGCTCGTTGACGGGGAGGTGCCATCACCGCTCGCAAGCACCTTGATGCGCGCATTCAACTTCCCAACTTTGCGCAGGAGCCGACGGCGCAACTGTTTGTCTGCTTTGGCACTCCCTGTGATTGCTTTGATGCGCTCGAGGTGTCTCGCTCGCAACCGTTGCAGCTCGTCCGCCTCTGACAAGCCCATGTTTTCTGCGTATGCAAGTGTGCTAACTTGGCGCAAATATGTGCATTCTCAGGCTCTCGGCGACCAGCTTCCGTCGGAAAAAGCTGACGAAAATGAAAATAGCATTACAAAGAGCAAAGTGTCGACGTTGGGATTGTTGAACTGCTTCAATGACCGACGTCACTTGCCATAACTGACTGCACGCTGAGCCATCAGTTGTGGTCGTCTACCCAGCGTTGTGGTGATGGTCGCTGTTCACCAGCAGCATCGCCACCTCAGACTATTCGGATTCGTCAGTGGGCGCCTCGCAGTGGGCTGTTTGCTAGTTGTTGTGGTGGTGGTCTATGTCACTGCCGGCGTGGTCGTCACAGTTACTGCCGCCGTCACCATCGTCGCCATCAACGTTGTCGTAGTCAAAGATGCAATTACCGTCGTCACCGTCGTCACCGTTTTTATTGCTTCCTTGGCCCGTCTTCGTCATCATCGTCATCGTCGTCGTCGTCGTCATCGTCGTTGTCGTTGTGGCGTTGCGGCCACGGAACGAATGGCCTGGCCAACCACCCAACTGCCTCCACTGGCGCGTACAGTCAGTAGTGATACCAATGAGAACAACCACAAAGGCATTGTGATACCATTTACGGGTAACTACCTCTCCATTTTATCAGTAACGGCATCATATCCATCACTGGGACTAAATCCAATGGTAGATACATTCAGTGGTCTTTGGTGTGGATTGAGTGGTCAGTGGTCAGTGGTCAGTGGTCAGTGGTCAGTGGTGAATTGAGTGGTCAGTGGTTTGATGATGACCACTGAGTAATGGAATGAGTGGTCAAGAGAAGAAAGGAAGTCCATAAGCAAGCAGTGGCCATTGGCCATCGATCGCTGCGTTCGTTCGTTCGTTCGTTCGTCGTCGTTCGTCGTTGTGGCCACAACGCCACCACGACGACGTTCGACGTTCGACGTTCGACGTTCGACGTTCGATGTCCGAATGTTTGACTTCTTCAGCATGGCGTATGGCGCTGGTGATGTTGTGGACTTGGGATACGTTGAGCGTTGGGCGTGAGAGTGATGGTTGACGCATTTGCAGCGACGGGTCTTTGTGCGGCATTGCAGGAGCGCAGGAAACATGGACTACTTGAGGGTTCGCAAGAGCGAAATGCCGGAAGGCACCGCCGGCATCTTTTTTTAGCGGCGTCCTTTTCCATCGCAACGAATATCTGACGCATTTTTCTGTGGTAACAATGCCGTGAGTGCGAGGCCGCCGCCAAATTGTACATTTTCCGTCCTGCGTACTTTTGGACATTCGGCCAAATGTCGGACAGCGACTCCGACATCGATGAAGTGGAGCGGCAGCGTATTCTGCAGGCCCAAGCTGCTGCCGAGTCGGCAAGTAGTACAGAGGAAGACTCTGATGTTGCGCAGATGCGATTGGCGAGCGAAGGTGGGAAGGTGAGGACATTGAAGAAACGGTCATCGCAGCGCGGTCGAAGTAGCGGCGACAGTGACGACGACAGTGACAGCGACAGTGATGACGATAGCGATAGCGAGGACGACGAGGACGACGACGAGGAAGATCCAGCAGTGTTGCGAGCAAGGCGGCGAGCAATGATGGAAGATGAAGGAAGTACCACGAGTGAGAGCGGTGATGATGAAGACGATGCCGACCCTGCAGTTTCTCGAGCGCGAAGGCGAGCGATGCTCGAGGACGATGGAAGTACAACCAGCGACAGCGACGACGACGGTGATGGCAGTGTGCAGAACGGTGACGTGCAGGCCACAGGCCGCTCCAACAATCAGGTTGACTCCGAAGACAGTGACTCTGACGAGAGCGACTCAGACGACAGCGACTCCAGTTCCAGCCAGCACGCAGAGGAACCGGCAATGGAAGTCTCACTGGAAGAGCTTCAAGAACTCAAGCGCGACGGCAAGAGCTACAAGCTATCAGCGGATCAGAAAAAGAGCGTCGCGAAACTGAGGAACAAGAAGTTTGCCCGACCAAACAAGAACGCACCGATGGTGGCATCCTCGAAAATTAAAGTTTCTAGGCACAGAGAGGTCGTGCCAGTGAAGAAAGTGGTGCGCCGTGACCCTCGTTTCAGCGATGTCTCCGGGGAATTCAATGACGGTTACTTCAGGCAGTCCTACAAATTCTTGGAGAACTACCAAGAAAGCGAAATTGCCGAGATTCGCAAACAGCTGAAGAAAAGCAAAAAGATGTCCGAAGCTCAGAGACGATCGATGCAGGCGGCATTGACGAAGCTGCAGCAAATGCGGTCGAGCTGGCGCCGCCGCCAGACTCAAGACAAGGTCACTTCTGAAATCCGCAAAGCGAACCGTGCCAAGATCCGCCAAGGTCAAACCCCGTTCTACCCGTCCAAGCGCGCTGTCAAGGAGACCGTAGCAGCACGGGAGTACAAATACTTGACCGAGAACAAGGGTAAATTAGTGGACACAATCATGAAAAAGAAGCGCAGGAAGCTCAACAAGCACTCGCACGGCCAAAAGCCAGGACGGTACTAACACGGCGCTGTGCCAGTGTGAACTTGCACTCCATTATTCCGCTTCAGATGATCAGTGGTGTAGTACGAGTCGTGTAAGCTTATTCATTTCAATTTTGTACCTTTGTGTGTGATGGTCACTCCTGGGATGTCTCAGGGCCGAGAGTTTTTTTCAGCGACTTGGTATCTTCAGAACGCGGACGTGCCGCCAACTCAACGCTCTCATCTTCTTCGTTGTTGACCGAGGACTGCCGCTGAGCTACTTCGGTGGGGAATACGAGGTCGAACCACGACCGTCTTTTCGCTGGGTAGTTGAGTCTGGCTGCCGCTGGCGACACGCTTTCGGGGAAACACAGTTCGAGAGGGCGGCCCCTCTGCGGTCGCATCCCGCTCAGTTTGCGGCCATAAATGAGGCGCGAAAACCGAGCAGCAACTTTCGACGGGGAGCCTACCGTGTTTGTCGCAGTTGTTTTGATGGAAATGCTGCATTGCTGAAGTTGCGCTCGGTGATGTCGGACAAACTGCGTGGCAATTGTGCTTCCATTACAGAACACGATTCTACGGATGGATGGGTGCCTCTTCAACAGTCCGAAGACATCGTTGAAGTTCCCGTCTCGAATGGAAGTGTCGTCTGAGTTATGGATCACACAGCTGCGCATTGCGTCCCACATACAATAACCAGCATCGGCGAGGACTGCTAACTGCTGCGCGTAAGTCAAGACAGGTGCTGCTTTGTGCAGTATGTTGTCCACAATGTCACGTCGAACGGCCAGCGGCGTCACCGCATCTTTGCGGTAACCCCATTGATGCGGCCACTTTTCGTCGACATTCGGTCCCCCACGCCTGAACCCGAAGGCATCACCAACGATCCACCAGAACGCGTTGTTCCTAAACCCGTAGTATTGGCTGTGTTCATGTGACGTAATCGATGGAATGGAGCCGAGGAGGAGGGTGTGCGGTGGCGGGTCTGCGACTATGTGCGCACCAAAGGAGGACACTTCGAAGAGCCCATCGCTAGTCTTAACACGTTGCCCAGGAGCATCCAAGGCAGGATTCCGCGCAGTTGCGATTTGTTTCGTGCCAACCCTCGCCGCCTTGCGTGGTTTTGATGCGCTTCTCGCCCGCCTTTTGCGGCTCGCCGGCGCGGGTACGCTTGCAGGCGCGCTTTCGTCAGTTTCAGCTCCAAACCGAAACTTTTGGAAGAAGTCGCTGACGCCGGAATCGTTTGACATCGAACTTCTTGTTATGATTGTTATGACGGCGTCAACGTAATTTCTTTCCAGCAAGATTGGCCCATTCGGTCACCTTCTGGTGCGCAAATCCTTCTAGGTTCAGGCGTTGGGTTTATCGTCGATCCGTGCCCTGGTTACTCGCCACAATTATCGGAAAAGTGACAACGAAGTACAAAAGATAAACCACACAAAAGTTGCGGTGCTCCAAGCTGGCGCAGTCAACAGTTATCAAAATTCAATCGATGCAACAATGCAACATCGGGCATGAAAACAACACCGTCAAAACACAGTGACAACGTTGACAAGAGTACAGAAACGAGAACGGTGTGGAACGCCGACGGTCACAGCAGCACTTATGACGACTACGACACCACCACCAACAACAACAGCAGCGACAGCAACGACACGACGACAGCAACGATGCAACGACTACGACAACAACGACAACGACTACGACAACGACAACGACAACGACAACGACAACGACAACGACAACGACAACGACAATGCTTTGATAACTTTAAAACGGCAACGACAACGACGGACGATCGTTTGTTTGGTCGCCAGACAACAACGTCCAACAGCAAACGAACGTCCAACCGTCGTCGGACGTCGACGAAGACCTCCTCAATCACCTTCCTTCCCCAATGGTTCCTCAATATGCCATTGCACTCCACAGCGTTCCATAATGGACATTG
>ENA-OWNT01003308-OWNT01003308.1-seawater-metagenome-genome-assembly--contig:-NODE-3308-length-15366-cov-62.381778_pt1 | contig 15366 bp, 12 predicted proteins | sample MGYA00238136_ERZ651165 | MGnify/ENA primary metagenome ERZ651165 (study PRJEB26861, sample SAMN08777766) | seawater metagenome | isolation source: coastal seawater | place: USA: Florida | collected...
GGATAGAGCTGTCGAAGTCGACGATGTGCGGCTGGCACGACGCCCTCGATGCACTGTGTCGGCCTCTGGTGGACGCGATGCGCAGCGACGCGCTCGCGAGGGCGCCCTACTTGTGCATCGACGCCACCGGGGTCCTGGTCCGCGACCAGGACAAGTGCCGACGCGGGTACTTCTGGGTCATCGTCGCGCCTGGGCGCCACGTTCTGTTCCAGTACACCCCCAAGCACAACGGCGCCGCCGTCGACTTGATGCTCAAAGAGTACAAGGGCGTCCTGGTCGCCGACGCTCACAGCGTCTACGACCACCTCTACGCCGACGGCTCCGTCACCGAGGCCGGATGCTGGGCCCACACTCGGAGGTACTTCTTCAAGGCTCTGCTCTCCGAGCCCGAGCAGGCGCGCGAAGCCATCGCGCTCATCGGCAGGCTCTTCGGGAACGAGCGGAAGTTCGCGGGCCTCTCGGCCAAGAAGCGCAAGAAGGAGCGGCTGAGGAAGTCCCGACCCGTGGTCGATGCCTTCTTCGACTGGTGCGACGCGAGGGCAGACACCGTCCTCGACGACACGCCGCTGGCCAAGGCCATCGGCTACGCCCGCAACCAGCGCGAGGCCCTGCACACCTTCCTTCGCGATGGCCGCATCCCCATCCACAACAACGGCTCCGAGCGGGAGCTGCGACGCCAGGCCGTCGGCCGCAAGAACTGGTTGTTCGTCGGCAACGACGACGCGGGGCAGCGGGCCGCCACCTTCATCACGCTCATCGCCAGCTGCGAGATGCACGGCATCGAGCCCTGGGCCTACCTGCGGGACCTCTTCATCCTCCTGCCCGACTGGCCCAAGCATCGGGTCCTCGAGCTGAGCCCCGCTCGATGGCGCGAGACCCTGCAGGACGAGCGCACTCAGCAGCGCCTCGCCGCCGACGTCTTCCGTCAGCTCTCCCTCGGTGCCTTCGACGACCAACTCGATCCGGCATAGCCCGGCCAGGGGCCTGCGTCACGACGGGGTTCGCCGAACGCATACGATCGTCACGCTGGACTCCGATTCTCTCGTAAGTTCGGCGTCCACCAAAGCGAGGCAGGTTCACTCATCAATCATCAGTCCCAGTGGAGACCTGAGATCTGCCACCCCTCGGTCTGCCCGTTCGGATTGCCTTGACCCGCGTATCCATTGTTCGAGCCCACGATGACCGAACCATCCGAAGAAATGCCCCGTCCCACCACCAGGGTCCAGCCATCGAGATCGACCGAGCCACCCAACAGACCCGCGAGGTCGCTCATCCCCATCGGTTGCGTCCAAACGAACGCGCGAAAGCCATCGTCGGTCCACCCCGAGCCGACCACCACGGAGCCGTCCCCGGAGACATCGAGCGCCTGACTGCCAACGCCGGCCCCCTCGAGATCGCCCAGGCCCGCCATCTCGCCGTCCTCCCAGCGAAACGCCTCGAACTCGTTGAAGCCATCGCCGTGACAGCTCGTGCCCACGACGACGCTCCCATCTTCGGAGACGGCCATCGCTTGACTCATTGGCGCCGCGCAGGGCAGATGCCCCAACCCGATCATCTCTCCACCTTCCCAGCGAAACGCCTCGCCCCCAGAGGAACCGACGACCACCAAACCGTCCGCCGAAACGCCAAAGGCGGTGCTTTGTTCGAACCCACGCCCCACTGACAGATGCCCCAGCGATGTTGCCGCGCCGTTCTCCCAGCGAAACGCCTCGGTCACGCCTGCGATGACGCACTCGCCCACGATCACCGAGCCATCGGCGGAAACCCCATACGCTTTGGAGTCGGCGGCGCCCTCGGGCAGGCCACCGAGCTCCGAAGGACCGTCGTCCGCCGTCCAGCGATACGCAACGGTGCCTCGGCTCATCTGAGCGTAGCCCACGACGACCTGCCCATCCGCCGACACTGCCTGCGCCTCGCTAAACAAAGCACCGTCGAGTTCGCCGATCGGTTGGGGCGCGGCGTCCGTCCAACGGACCGACCGCGTCGCAACCTCCACGCCGGGTGAAGACTCACCCGAGACCGAGTACCCGGCGACGACCATGCCGTCTGCGGACACATCGGCGGCTTCGCTGAAGAACTCGCCTCCGGGAAGGTCGCCGAGCCCACGAAACGTGACTTCCGCCCCCTCGGTGTCGGTGCTGCCCTCCGTGCCGCTGGTGCCGCTGGTGCCCTCCGTGCCGCTGGTGCTCTCCGTGCTGGTGGCGACTCCGGTCTCGTCTGCACCGTCGGTCACCTCGGTGCCAGAACCGAGCTCGCCTGTCGTATTCGAACCCGACCCAGTGCTCGCGGCCGTAGTCCCCGATGAGCTTTGCGGAGCCTCTGCGCCGCCGCAGCCTGCCAGCGTGACGTGGACCAACGCGACGCATGTCGCCGCCGCGACGCCAACAGCCCCTCCTCCCCAGCGTCGTGCGAATCTTGGCGAGGTCGAGGAGAAGTCGAAGGACGACGGGGACACGGGGCCAGTTTTACCACGAACGTTCATCCGGGGACGAAGCACGGCTGAGACGGTACTACTGGGGGTCGAAGCACATCCGTTCCAAATGTTGCGCTAAGGAATTAGGGTGCCAGGCAGATCGCTGTAACCATATACGCTAAGGACGTCGCCCAGAGTGCCGCACGCGCCGGCGATCCAGGCGGTACTCGCCGTACAGGACGATGTTGCTCCAGCCGATGGGGCTGACATGCCGAAGCATCGTCAGGTCGATTCCCTCGCCAGAAGGATCGCCTTGCCGAATCGCACGGGAAATCTCCTTGGCCTGCCAGTAGATGATGCAGGCGACGATGAGCGTCAGGCAGCTGCAAGTGTTCATCTGCTCCCAGAGTTCACGTGCGTCGACCCGACCACGGTTGCCATAGAACACGTCACGAGCGAGAGCGTGCATCTCCTCGACCTTGAGGAGTCCGCGGCGGATCCTCGTTCGCAGCTCCGGCTTGGACATGTAGTCGAGGATGAACTCGGTCTTCAGGATGCGCCCCAGATCACGGTTGGCCTTGTAGAAGCGATTCTTGGCGCTGAATCCCGTGAGGCGGCGCAGGGCGACCGATGCGGTCGTATACCCGCTCTCCAGCGACGCGTAGAAGTGCCCAAGTCGGTCCCACTGCTCAGCGATCGTCTTGGTGTTGATCTTCCGATCGCTGGCCCCTACGAGGCATCCAAGCGAGCCGTAGTCCCCGTTGTCCACGCGGTAGAGCCTCTGCTTTTTGATGCCTCGGATTCGGGGGCTGAACCTGCGGCCGAGCATGGCAAACGCAGCGAAGTTGACCTCCGTGTAGCCGTGGGTGTCCGTGTAGTGCTCCTCGAGCGGAAGGTCGCTCTCGTTGTAGAGGAGGCCGTCCAAGGTCGACTGGCGGGCCTACGTCCTGTGCGTCCTCGAGCAGTTCTGGAGGCATCTTCTTCGTCGGGACATCAGTGCCGTTCACTCCTCCCGCTGGAGCGACCCGAGAGCGAAGCTCTTGGCGGGGGAGGAGTGGGCGCGCGTGCGACCAACGGTCCTGGCGAGCCTCGATCTCCCCGAGGCGCCAGACGAGCACTTGAACACCCTGTCTTCGCGCCTCGATGAGGCGTACCGCATTGTGGCCGAGCTGCTCGATGACGAAGGGGGCGTCACCGTCGACGAAGACGGCCAGCTTCGCTTCGAGGCACTTTCCGCCGAGCCCGAGCCGCCGAGCCTCGTCGCTCTGCGGACTGCCGTTGGGCGCATGCTGCCGCAGGTTGAACTGCCAGAGGTTCTTCTCGAAGTCGCAACCTGGACGGGTTTCCATCACGCGTTCACTCCGCTTGGAGAGAGCGCCAGCCGCATGAAGGACCTGGAGCTGTCCATCGCGGCGCTCTTGGTCGCGCAGGCGTGCAACATCGGCTTCAGGCCCGTGGCCAAAGAAGGCGTTCCCGCCCTGAACCGAGCTCGACTTTCGCATCTCGAGCAGACCTACCTGCGCGTCGAGACCATCAAGCGGGCCAATCAGACCTTGCTCGAAGGGCAGGCCAGAATCCCGCTCGTCCGTGCTTGGGGAGGGGGCCACGTCGCATCGGTTGACGGCCTGCGATTCGTCGTCCCCGTCGCGACCATCCATGCACGTCCGAACCCCCGATACTTCGGTCGCCGATCTGGGGCAACGTGGCTGAACATGCTCAACGACCATGCTGCCGGGTTGGCGGCGAAGGTGGTCGCTGGCACCCCGCGTGACTCCCTACACGTGCTGGATGTCCTCAACGACCAGGACGGCGGTGTGCGACCGCAGCTCATCGTGACGGACACCTCCTCGTACTCGGACATCGTGTTCGGCCTGCTCTCGCTCTCTGGCCGGACCTACGCACCCCAGCTCGCCCAACTCCCCGACCAGAAGCTCTGGCGGGTCAATCGCGACGCCGACTACGGACCTCTCAGCATGGCTGCACGAGGGCGAATCTCCATCAGCAAGATCATCCGACACTGGCCCGACATCCTGAGGGTCGTGGCTTCGATCCACATGGGAACCGTGCGCTCATACGACGTCGTTCGCATGCTGCAGCGTGGCGGGCGGCCAACCCCGCTCGGCACCGCCTTGGCCCACTACGGCCGCATCCACAAAAGCCTCCACATACTGCGGCTGGCCAGCGACCGCGGCTATCGGCGGCAGATCAAGGCGCAGGCGAACCTTCAAGAAGGGCGCCACGACCTGGCCCGTCGGCTCTTCCATGGCGACCGCGGCGAGCTCCGCCAGCGGTACCGCGAGGGGATGGAAGATCAGCTCGGAGCGCTGGGGCTTGTGCTCAACATCATCGTGCTGTTCAACACCCGGTACATGAACGCCGCCATCAAGAAGCTCCGTGAGGACGGCTTCCCGGTCGATGAGCAGGACGTCGCCCGCCTCTCGCCGCTCATGCGCAAGCATATCAACATCCAGGGCCGCTACGCCTTCACGGTCCCGAACCTCGGCGGGCGCCTTCGGGCTCTCCAGAGCCCAGATCGAGAACCCGACGATGAATAGCGGGCCTGGCGCCGCTTAGCGCCGTTTTTCGTTCCATTGTTCCCCATGGGCCGGATCGGAGAGCATCATCAAGGCGATCGAGCTCGTTCGGGCCCTCGACAGCGGCAGCATCAGCAAGCTCCCTCGCAACGCTCCGTTCGACTTCGTCCCAAAGAAGTGGAGGGCCGGGCTTGTCGTGAAAGGCCGCATCGTCAACCGGCGCCTCTGGGAGACGAGTCTCGCCGTCGCAATCCGCGACGGCCTCCGAAGCGGAGACCTCTACCTCGATGGCAGCAAGCAGCACGCATCCTTCACCGAGCTGCTCTACAGCGCGGAGCAGTGGGAGCACCGCCGGGACGAGGCCTACGAAGAGCTGGGAGTGCCGCGTGATCCAGAGGTTGTGCTCGACAGTCTCTGCAAGCGGTTCGAGGCCGCCGCTCGCGGCCTCTCGCGCGGGCTGGAGAACAACACCTTCGCTTCCATCAAGGCGCGGAGGCTGCACCTGCGCGCGGAGAAGAAGCTCGAGGAGCCTCCTGGAACGGACCGACTTCGAGCCATCCTTCACGGCGGACTGCCTCGCACCGTCCGACTCGAACGAGTGCTCATCGACGTCGACAACTGGTGCCGCTTCTCCGATGCGTTCAAAGGGGCCCAGGCGCCACGCCAGAAGCCTTCGAGGCGAGCGGCCCTGCTCGCCGCCCTGGTCGGACATGGCACCAACCTCGGTGTGGACGGGATCCGCGACAGCACGGAGGAGTTCCAGGCAGGAGAAATCGAACGGGCCTCTCGGCAATGCGTGCGACCGATGACGCTTCGCGCTGCGAACCGAGCCATCGTGAACTTCCATGCGGCCCTGCCGATCTCACGGGCGTGGGGGGACGGGACCCGTTCGTCCTCTGATGGCCAGCGCTTCGCGATCTCGGCCGACTCGATCCTCAGCTCGTACTACCCGCGATACTTCGGCTACTACGAGCAGGCTGTCAGCGTGTACACGCACACCTCAGACCTGCACTCGGTCTACGCCACGCGCGTGATCTCCTGCGGCCCAAGGGAGGCGCTCTTCGTTCTCGACGGGATCTTGGAGAACGACACGATCCTCGAGCCCACCGAGCACGCGACCGACTCTCATGGGGCGACGCTCGCCCTGTTCGGCATGTGCCATCTCCTTGGGCTTCACCTTCATCCTCGAATCGCCCGGCTGAAACACGTGACGCTCTTTCGGCCCGAGAGGAGCACTTCCGTGGGCAAGCTGGCGCCTCTCTTCGGCAAGAGCCCGGCGATCAAGCTGGACCTGATCCGCTCCCAGTGGGACTCGCTGGTGCGAGTGGCGGCGTCGCTTCGGCACCGGACCGCTCCAGCGCACGTCGTACTCCAGCGGATGACGACCAACACGAGCTCGCAACTGTCGCTCGCCCTCGCCGAGCTCGGGAAACTCGAGCGCACCATCTTCATCCTCCGCTACCTTCAGGACGACCAGATGCGCGCAGCGATACGCCGGCAACTCAACCGCACGGAGGGGCGTCACGCTCTCGCGAAGCACCTATTTCGAGGCAAGCAAGGGACGTTCACGACCGCCGACGCCGAGCAGCTCACCAGCAAGGCCACCGCTCTCAGCGTCCTCTCCAACGCCATCGTCTGCTGGAACACGGTCCGGTTTCAGCACACGCTGGCGACGTTGAAGCCTGGGGAACCGCTCCCGCTGGACCGACTCGGGCACATCTCCCCGATGCGGTACGGCCACGTCAACGCCCAGGGGATGTACCGTTTCGAGGTGTGACAACGAGGGGGACCACTTTGCGCATAATTTTCCCGGCGTCCCAGACCTTTCGCCAGCCTTTGCCGGCCACCGAGCGCTCTCGGAGCCGTTGGACACGACGCGGGCACAGGCGTGCTCGCCCCGCGCCCTCGGGCTGCCGCCGCTCCGTGATTTCAAGAGGTTAGCCGCGACGAGGGGAGTCTACTTTGCGCATAATTCCTTAGCGCAACATTTTTCTCGGATGTGCTTCGGCCCCCAAGGGTCCCCTCACTACGGCAGCGAAGCTGCCTGCGTTTCACCCTCCCAACGGTCGCCCTGTCGGGCTCCTGCTCGCTTCGCTCGCCGGTCGCGGAGTCCGCTGACCCGCTCTAGATGCTCATGTTCAGCAGCAGGTCGACTTCGCCGGTGCCCGACGCGGGCACCGTCGCGGAGACGTCGAGCGGCCAGGAAATCCCGTCGCCCATGTCGGGCAGCAGGATGCCGGCGGTCATGTTGCGGTTGCGGTCGAGCACGGCGTTGACGCTGTAGGTGCCGTCGTGGATCTGCTCGAGCGTCATCGTGACGCTGGTGTCGCCCTCGCCCGCGACGGCTCGCATGTAGCGGCTGGGCACGCAGTTGTTGATCGGGTCGATGCCGCAGTCGGTGTTGCTGAGCACCACCCAGACGTCGGCGTCGGCCTCGAGCGGCGTATCCCAGCTCGCTTGCACCATCAGCTCGGGCATGTCGGGGAAGGGCGCGTCGCCGGGCAGGGTCTCGGGGGTCGGAAAGTCTCCCTCGAGCGCTCGGGCTTCGCGGCGGACCGCGTTCCACTCGATGTGCCGCATGCCCATCACGTCGACGTCGAGGCGCATCGCGTCGTCGCCCGAGAAGTCGAAGCGGGCGTCGACGTAGGCGCAGCCGCCCTCGAGGGCGCAGAACCGCCAGACGTTGCCGTCGTAGGACTCGAGCACGGTCCGCGTGTCTCGCAGGATGCCCACGAAGTAGCCACCGTTGCGGTAGACCAGCTGAGGCTCGCCGTCGTGCTCTTCGATGGCGAAGGCGAACCGCAGGTTGTTCTCGGGATCGAGGTCGATGCGGGAGAACAGCACCCTGTCGCTGGCCGCCCGCACGTCCATGTTCATGGTGGGGAAGTTGCCGACCGAGGTCCACGAGGTGACCGGGGCGACCCACAGCCCCGCGATCTCGGTGAAGAAGATCGCCGGGTCGGCTTCGGGAACCTGACCGCCGCTGGTGTCGGCCGCCGTGGTGGTCGACTCGTCTTGACCTTCCGTCGGGTCCGGCCGGCCGGTGCTCCCGAGGGGACCACCGGTGGTCTCGCCTCGAGAGGTCGAGCCAGCCTCGGTGTCCGTTTCGTCGTCTTCGCCCTCGACCACGACGATGCAGGCGGGAAGGAGGCCCAACAGGGCCGCAGCTGTCAGTTTGTAGGTCAAGTCAAGCATGGTGGGGGAGTCGCTCCAGGTGCAGGCGCGGATGCGCCCCCGAGCCTGGGTTGTGATCACCGTCTCAGGGCTTCGCCAGCGCGACGATGCGGTCCATCATCCGGTGGACCTCTTCTTCGGTGTTGTAGAAGTGTGGCCCCAGTCGAAGGCCGCAGCCAGGGCGCCAGTCGTGTTTGTAGCGCTCCTCGATCAGCTGGGCCGAGACCTGCTCCGAGTTGGCGAACTCCACGGCGACGAAGCCGGTGCGCCAGGCCGGGTCCAGCGGTGAGTGCACCTGGAGGCCGGCCGCCTGGGCCCGGTCGATGATGATCTGGCTCAGCCCCAGGTTGTGGGCCCGGATCCGCTCCATGCCCACCTCGAGCAGGTTCTGGTACGCCGCGCGGGCGACGTAGTAGGCGGGGATCGAGGGGGTCCCGCCCATGAAGTGCCAGGGCCCCTTCGCGTAGCGGATCGGCGCCGGCTCGAATGCAAACGGTGCGGCGTGCCCCATCCACCCAGTCAGCCGGGGCTTCAGCTGGTCCTCCAGGCCCGGGCGCGTCCACAAGAACGCGGTGCCCGGCCCCGAGCACAACCATTTGTGGCTGCCGCCCACCACCAGATCGACGCCGAGCTCCATCACGTCGAAGGGGAGGACGCCGGCGGTTTGGTAGACGTCCAGCATCACCAGCGCCCCAACCTCGTGCGCTCGGTCGCAGATCGCCTTGACGTCGTGCAGCGCACCCGAGACGTACACCGCGTGGCTGATCGTCACGATTGCGGTGGTCTCGTCGATCGCCTCCAGCATGCGCTCGGTCGGCACGGTCATCCCGTCGTCGCTGGGCACCAGCTCCAGCTGCGCGCCGAGGTCCCGGTAGCGGTCCCAGACGTAGATCACGTTGGGGAACATCAGCGACTCGATCACCACCTTGTTGCGCGGCTGCGACCAGTCGAAGCAGCTGGCGACCGAGGCCTGGAAGAACGCGACGTTCTGGTTGAGCGTGGTGTGGCCCGGAGCGCCCCCGAAGAACTGGGCGATCAGGTCGCCGACCTCGGTGACGAAGGGCGTCCATTGGTGCCAGGCCTCCACGCCCTGCTGCTCCCACACGTCGGCGTACTCGCGCAGCGGTTAAGCGGAATGAAGTGGGAAATCAGAGGGAGGCTCGGGTAGCGGAGGGGTCCCTGGGGGTGTCCTGCGGAGAGTGCGCGGGGGGCAGGAAGCGTGCGGGTGTTTCGCCGGGCCACCGTGGACAGAGTTCGCGCAGATTCATAGGCAAAAGCCTCGTAGCAGCGTGTCGAAGGCGACGCGCGGGCGTGCGAAAGCAGCGGGCCGGGAAGCCAGCACGGTGCCGTTGCGGCGAGGCTCTGGTCAGGGGAGCGAGAACAGGAGCAGCTGTCCGGGCGGCGAAGGCCGAGGTGGCGGCCGAGCGCCGCGGAGCTCAGCGGCGATTTGCTCGGGGGTTGTGATGGCCCGAGTGACGCGCATGGGCCCGGAGCAGCGGGCACAGACGGAGATGTCGATGCGAAAGACGCGAGCGAGGAGCGTCATCCAGGAGAGGCGATGGGGGGCGGCGGAGCGCAGCTGCGTGTCGAGCAAGGAGGTGATGGCAGGAAGCTCGAGAGGCCCGTGAGGGATGAAGAGGGCGAGCTGCTTGGGGAGCCGCTGGTCGTCGGGCCGAGGGATGATGCGGGGGCGCAGGGCGTGGTGTGCAGCGAGGACACCGTAGTAGCGAACGATGTGAGCACCAGGTGGGGGAACGAGGGCACACAGCCGAGCGAGGAAGGTGTCGGGTGTCATCTGGGCATAGGTGGCCCCAGAGCGGGTGGGCTTCTTGAAGTGGACGCGGACCTGACCGTCCGGTGTGCGGCGGACGGCACCCTGAGCAAACGGTGGCCGAAGGAGATAGCGACATAGCCGCTCGAGGCGACTGCGGTCGCGCCCATCGACGGTGACGGCGGCATGCAGCTGCATGCCGAAGGCGGTGACGAGCAGGGGCGGCGCCGCGACGGGCTCGCGGGGCGAGGGCGCTGCCGCCCGCAGGGGCAGGGCCAGCTGGACGCAGGCGGCCATGGCCGCATCGTGGTCACCGTCGTCCTCGTGGTCGGGCTCGAGCGCAGCGATGTCGGCATGGACACGCTGCAGCGTGTGGACGAGGTGTTCGTCAGACAGCGCTGCGATGGGCAGGAAGCGTGTTTCGTTCGGGTCCGAGGCGTCGAAGCACCCGTCGGTGACGAGCGCATGCAGATGCACGAACAAGCCCAAGTCGTTGCGAAACCGCTGCACGACGATGAGGACGCCCGGGTGCAGCGCAGCGCTACTCGTCAGGCCATGGTCGCGCTTGGTGAGCCGCCGAAGCGTCTGTATGACGCGCGAGGCGAACCGCTGACACACCCGGCCGAGCAGGGCACGGCCCTTGCCCAGGTGGACGGCGAGTGGCCCGGGAAACGAGAGCACCCACTGCCGCCATGGCACCGCGGGCAGGCGATGCTCGACCAGCAGGGCGGCGGTCTCGGCCATGCGCCGGCCCATGCACGAGAAGCCGCGGCTCTTGCAGGCAAAGGGAACGCGGAGGCTGTCGCCACAGCGCTGAAGTACGGACTGACCCTGCATCCCCAGAAGACGAGAGTCGTCGAGTTCGTGCGCCCCGACCGTCGGTCGAGGCGTGTGGGACCGGACGCTGGAAAGCGTCCGGGTACGTTCGACTTCCTCGGTTTCACGCACCACTGGGGGCGCTCACGGAAGGGCAAGCCGACCGTGCGCCGCAAGACCGCCAAAGACCGCTTCCGCCGTTCGCTCAAGCGGGTCGCCGAGTGGTGCAGAGAGCACCGTCACGACGACCTGCGAGTCCAGCAGAAGGCCCTCGCGCAGAAGCTTCGTGGCCAGCAGAAGGCCCTCGCGCAGAAGCTTCGTGGCCACTACGGGTACTTCGGCATCGTCGGAAACTACCCGGCCACGCGTCGCCTTCTGAATGAGGTCCAGCTTGTGTGGTGCAAGTGGATCCAGCGTCGCTCGCAGCGAGCACGCATGAACTGGGATGTGCTCAGCGTGCTGCTGAAGCGCTACGCGCTCCCGCAGCCGCGGAGCATCAGCCCGGTGTATCGAGCAGCGAATCTGTGATTTGAGGAGCCGGATGCGGGAATTCTGCACGTCCGGATCTGTGGGAGCCCCGAAGGGGAAACTTCTCGGGGCCACCCGACCGCAAGGCGGCGCCATGACCGCCATCCATCCTCGTCGAGTTCACGATCTGGGCTCAGGAGCGCCCGAAGGCGCCCGCCGAGATTCAAGGTCGCGAACGCGTAGTACCCCTGGGTGTTGATGTGCTTGCGCATGAGCGGCGAGAGGCGAGCGACATCCTGCTCGTCGACGGGAAAGCCATCCGCGCGCAGCTTCTGGCCCGGGAGGTCGGCAAACTGAGGAGCGCACATCCGACCAGAGAGAGAAAGCAAGCCGAACACGATATCTGAGTACGACGACGTGTCACGATGACCTGCGGCGGTACACCACCGCCCTGATCGTTGAGGACGTCCAGCACGTGCAGGGAGTCACGCAGTGTGCCGGCGACCACCTTCAGTCCGGCGACGTGGTCGTTGAGCATGCTCAGCCACGTTGCCCCTGCTCGACAGCCAAAGTACCGGGGATTCGGGCGAGCATGGATGGTCGCTACCGGGACGACGAACCGCAGGCCTTCGACCGATGCAACGTGGCCACCTCGACTCAGTCAGAAAAGCGCTGAGGCGTGAAGCTTCACGGTCCGCACCCATAACCCGCGTCACATGAGCGCCGGCGGAGGGGAGCCGCAAAATCTGCCGCCGGGCAGATGGTACCGGCGCGATTGTTGCAGGACCGAGTTGTCGCAGGATGGTTCATATACGGCCACTTGCTTGAGCTAGTCGACCCTTTGGAAATTGCGCCGGGAGTGTTTTGGGTCGGAAAACGTGACCCAGAGGCGCTGTTCCACGCCAACCCATATCTCCGGGTCTTCGACGACCCCAGCGGCGGTCCTCGGCTAAGCATCCTGATAGACCCGGGGTCCGCGGCTGATATTGCTATCGTCTGCAGCAAAGTCGGCCGCGTGCTTGGGGACATGAACCAGCTCTCCGCCGTGTTCATCAACCACCAGGACCCCGACGTTGGTTCCTCAGCCCCCCGTATCCTTGGTCGGCATTCTCCTCGCGCGCTCGTGATGTGCTCGGAGGACACCTGGCGCATCATCGTTCATGGTGGGCTTCCACAGGACCGGTTCGTTGCGACCGACCGCTACGACACGATGCAGCTGGCGACCAAGCACAAGATCAAGCCCGTGCCCACGCCGTTTTGCCACTTCCGCGGCGCCGTCATGCTCTACGATTTGGAGTCTCAGGTGCTCTTTAGCGGCGATCTCTTCGGTGGCCTCACTGAACCGGGGCAGGCTGACATCTGGGCCACCGAACGGGATTGGAGTGGCATTCGTGCGTTCCATCAATTGTACATGCCCGCCAACTCTGCGCTTCGCCGAGCAGTGGATCTGATTCGTCAACTTGATCCTCCTGTCGAGATGATCGCACCGCAACACGGCCGTGTCATTCAAGGGGACTTGGTCCGCGAATTCCTTCAGCGGCTCGAGCAGCTCCCCGTCGGTCTCGACATCCTCGACGACGATGTGCGCGACCTCGATGGTTGGAACACGGTGCTCTCCCGTGTTCTCGACGTTGCAACGATGCTGATGGGTCCCTCGGCGACTCGGCGACTCGAAGGTCGACACAACTTGCACGACACCCTTCGCTTCGAAGACAATCGACCCCGTTTGACGAGCCTGGGTCGCTGGACGGTCGGCCAAGTAGTGTCGGCTCTAACCTTGGGCGAGCCGACCTCCCTCTCCAGCCCCGTGAAGCTCGAGGCGCTGACTGCTGCTGAAGATCTCGGGCTGCCGACACCCGACATCTCGCTCGCAGAGGTCAGAAGAGCCCAATCAGAAGCAGGGACCGGCCTCTTCTAGCTCGTGTCATGCGTCACTTGGAGCAAACGGACCCGGCCACCTGCTTCCGTCACGACGCACCCCGCCAGGGAACCCCGCCCGATCCTTGAGGGCTGCGACAGGGTTCGCCGACCGAGAGCGATGGAGAAGGGGTGCCTACTCGCCCCCGAGGAACAGCTGCGGGTCGCCGGGGACCACGAGCTTGGTGTTCGGCGACTTCGCCAGGGCTTGGTAGGCCTCGATGCTCATGTACCGCAGGATTTTCGCGTCGAGGCCGCCCCGCACAGTGTCGTTGGCCTCCTTGGTTCCACGCGCTTCGATCTTTTGCGCTTCGGCTCGACCCGTGGCATCGATCCTGGCCGCCTCGGCGCGCCCGTTGGCCCGAATCTCCGCGATCTTTCGCTGCGCCTCTGCCGCGATGATCGTACGGTCGGCTTCCTGCCGCTCCTGCTCAAGCACGAACTGCATTCGTTGGCTGGCCTGTTCCGCCTCGAGCTTGACCTCGATCGCGCGTGCGAGTCCCGAGGGCAGAGCTATGCTCTTCATCAGGACCGATTCGATGATAAACCCGCGCGGCCCGACGACCTCCATCATGCGCTTGCCAATTGCTCTCTCGATCTTGGCCCGCTGGGCGCTATGCATGTCTTTGGCGTAGTAGCGGGCACAGACATCGGCAGATGCCGAGCGAAACACTGGGAGAATCAGTGCTTCCTCGTACTCGGGCCCAATCGAGCGCAACACCTTCGGTGCAGCCTTGGGATCGACGCGATACAGGATTGAAATCTCCGAGCTGATTGTCAGTCCTTCCTTCGAAGGGAGCCCCACGTCGATCTCAAGGTTGACGGTGCGGGTGGGAACGCGAAATACCCTGGTCGTGAAGGGGTTGTAGCCGTTGGCTCCCGGATAGAGAACTTCGTCCTCGATCCGGCCTAGCTTGCGCTTGACGGCAACCTCATCCTGTAGCACGCGGACACAACCGGGTGCGAAGACAAGGAAACCCATTGCAAGTGACGGTACCAGTAATCGCATCGCGCGAAGGATGCCGCTTTTTTGGGTTGCCGCAAGGTCTCGAATCCGACGCGCGTCGAGCCGCGGCTCAGGGGTTCACGCCTGGCAACGCGCGCCGATGTGGGCATCACCATCGGCGAGCACCACCAGCACGGGCTCGGGCAGGTGCGCGAGGATCGCTCGGCCGACGGGGTGCAGGGTATCAGCGACGGCGACAGCCTGCCTCACAACCCGCAGGCAGCGAGCGGCACGAGCTGACAGGTCCTGTCGGTCCCGCACTGTAGGTCGATGCCACAGTCGAAGCTGCCACAAGGCTCCCCCAACCCCGCTCCGTACACACAGACCTCATTCTCGCAGACGAGTCCGTCGGCACACGCTCGGTCGCCGCAGGGCTCCCCATGTGCACGGGCTTGCTCGCAGCTCCCCTCTTCACACGTTAGACCGTCACCACACACCACAAACTCCTCCGCGCACGACTCGCCGGCGGCGGCCTCGGCGATCAGCTCAAGCTTCGTGCACACGGCTTCTTCGACACCTGGAGTGACACAGAACAGCCCCTTGCGACAATCGTCGCCATAGCTCTCTGTCGCACAGGGCTCGCCCTCTTCCTTGTCCCCGTAGAAGACCTTACACACGGGGTAATGCCAATTGCCGAGCCTGACATCGCACGTCAGTCCCACCATGGCGTCGATCTTCGACTGCACGCACGCACCGTCGTAGGCCGTACCCGGCACCGGCGTCAGCAGCAACTCGTACAGTTCAGTGTACCCCTGCATACAGTCATCCAGGTTCGAATAGTCGACGCGATCGTCCGGCTGACAGCCGCAGCCGACCCGAGCCTCGCAGACAGCCGCGGCGAGGCGCTGCGCCGCGTCCTCCGGCCTAGGACCCTCCTGTGTTTCCTCGCAGGCCGCGAGGAGAAGGAGCGGGAGGAGGGCAAGAGGACTATGAAGCCACGATCGCACGCCGCGCAAGATAGTCTGCGCTAGGCCGCGACGCTGTGACGGATCCAACAGCTCATTCCGGCTAGGACGCAGCGTGACCAACACCCCCCCAGCTGCCCTTGCCGTGCACCAACCGAAGCTACGGTGATGCCCCGCTCGCGGCACGCATCGATGTCGGCCCCTTGGAACGGGTGCAAGTCACGCTCGCCGTCGACCGGCTGCTCGCCGGCGCCGTCCTTCGGACTCCTGGGAGAGAGGGGCAAACTAGTGTCCTGAGTCCGTAGCAACCAGGAAAAATCACTCAGCCTCGCGCAGGTCGAGGAGAGTCTGGCAGTGCCGTT
>ENA-OWNT01003309-OWNT01003309.1-seawater-metagenome-genome-assembly--contig:-NODE-3309-length-15351-cov-3.922417_pt1 | contig 15351 bp, 17 predicted proteins | sample MGYA00238136_ERZ651165 | MGnify/ENA primary metagenome ERZ651165 (study PRJEB26861, sample SAMN08777766) | seawater metagenome | isolation source: coastal seawater | place: USA: Florida | collected...
GAACGACGAACGACGAACGACGAACGACGAACGACGAACGACGAACGACGAACGACGAACGACGAACGACGAACGATAAACGACGAACGACGAACGACAATCGACGAACGACGAACGACAATCGACAATGACGAAAAATACCTTGACAACAAGATTTGGTCAGCAAAACAATAAGAACCCCAACGAACGAACAGCGATTTACAGCCGTCGTCTTTCGAACGACGTGCGGTGGTTCGTGTGTTTGCAGTCGCTTCAAGTTGTTACTCTGCCTTTCTTCCAGTCTCGAGAGGCTAGAACCGAATGTGCTTTCAAGAGGCACGGCGCAGCACGGAATTCGGTGCACCTTTAAACTTTTAGGACAATTAAAGTTGGATTCACGCCAACTCCACGCAGGTTCCAAATTCGGGGTACTACACACGCCGACTGGTATCCACGACTGGCATCATGCGCTGAGTTGTAACGGTTGACTTGCGCCCGGACGCAGCCACAAGACGCGAGTCAGCATGGACGCTACGCTGTTGTCACTGAGCGCCAGCGTCCCAACGGATGCTCTTGAACATATCGTTGCCAAGGTAACTGCGAATGTGACGTCGGCATCCAATGCCGATAGCCCCGTGGATCCGGAAGCAATTGCTCTCGAAGTGGCGAATGTGTTGCAGCGCAACGGCGTGAGCCAGAATCTGGGTGACTGTGAAACAGGAATTCTGCAGCAAAGAAATGTTTATGATGGTGGCGACAACCTTGATGCGACGGTTGAGCCGTCCGGGCAACTCGATGCCGCAGCCACGGTGCTGGCTTGGATTGATCATATCGCCTTGTCCGTTGACCGCTCAATGCGTCAATCCGTCGAGCAGCCGACGAACGGCGATGTGCCGTCTGCATTGCGACAGCTGCGGACTCGGCTCGATGCCACGATTCAACCGCATGCATGTGGCAGCCAACTTTGCGTCGAAGAAGCAGCCCACACTCACTCGCCTTGCACGACCTCGGACAACGACAGCGACACCGAAGTCGAAGTATTGTACAGAGACAGCTCGGGCTGGGACGATGCACGTCCCACTGGAGACCGCGCAGGCGCTGCCGACAATGGTGGGCAAGCCATAGTTTTCAACTTCGATACAGACGGCGGCAGTGAAATTGGTGACAGGGAAGTTGACAGCGACGTCCTCGCACACAATGCAGATCTGGTACGTACTTGCCTGGCCGTGAGGTGCTTGCAGAGACAACCGAGTGTGCCCCTGAATGTGCCGCTCCTTCGCGTGCCTAGATGGTGCAGTGGGGCAACTATAAAGATCCTCGCGAGCTGTGCACGATTCTTGAAGGTGCCAAGCGAGCCGACAGCTCGGTTCAGCTATTGCAGTATGTACGGGTACGTTTCGGAGAGTCAACCGTTGCCAGTATGTCACGTGGTGGTACCCCCGCGTGACCATGTCCACTTGCATCACAGGAGGCAACGGCGTTTGATGCCGAGGATCTCCTCTTTTGTGCGCAGTGGGATGACGTTGTGGGCATGTTGCGCACCGGGCTCCTTTTCGGCCTCACGCGCGCAGGACTTCCGTGCGATCGTGAGTTGTCTTCGGCACTATTTGGAGAGAGTTTGGAGCTGTTGAAAGTTGTGTTCAAAGGGTGTCTTGAAGCCAGCGTACTGCAGGTTCGTTGCGTGGCTCCGAATGTTGAATTCAGCGCTCTGTCGTCGTTGTCCATTCCAATGCCCCTGAAATTACCTGAATTCTTGTTTTCAGGCGATTGATGCGTTGTACGTGCCTCTCTCGGTTGTGGCATTGTTTTTCTACTTGCGCCGATCAACTGATAAGCCACCGATTGACGACGATACATTCCGTCTCCTGCGCCTCCTGTTCGGCGAGCTTACGGAGATGTCTGCTACAATAACTGTTCACTGGATCTCAGTCACTGCCGACAGCGTCGTTAGTTTGATGGTGTCGGTGCTCAGTGTTGTGTGTAGTGGCGCCGAGCGCAAGGAAAGCGACCGCCGCAAACTACGAGCGTTCGGCGAGGACCTGGACCCTGAGCCCCATGATCTCGTGACGTTTCCACCCCCGGCATCGTTGTTTCACCACTTCGAATGTGTGATATGCCCGGGCAATGACTGGACGCCGGCTGCGTTATGGGTATGGCTTTTTGCGAAATTGTTTTCATAGTCTTGATTTCTTCACGACTTACCGTGTTGGAACCTCTTTTCTCGATGCATGCGCAGGCTGCAGCAGATCCCAATGCAAAATGGCTCACCGCATGGCTGAAGAATGTGCCTCATGTTTACCAGCTGTGCGCTGTCGTGAACGATTCGTGTTTGTTTCAAACGCAATTGTCTGTTTTGCGTGAAATACCCGAGACGCTGCGTTTGGTAGCAATTGCAAACGACGCGGCATCGCATGGCGGGATAGCAGACTCCATGCACTGTCATTCTTTGGCAACGATAGGATGTTTGTGGCAAATTGCAGCCAGGTCGAAGCCATTTTGTGAAGCTGCGGAAACCCGAGTAATTCCCGGTCTGTGGGCGGCTGTTGACAGCTGGGATCTCCCAGTTTGCTCGACGGTGCCAATCGCGACCAAACCGGAAGCGTGTTGGAACGGCGTTGTTCTCGTCGTCGCTGAAAGCACTGATGCTCGCCGTCGGCTGTCTCCGGCACCTGTTCTCGCTCAATTTCTATCAACGTTAGACAGCACTACTTCTTTCATTTGGGATATTGCATTGGGAGCTGGATTTCGGACACCTGGAGCATCACGCGGGTGGTCTGTGCAACATGTGGAACAAGCTCGCGTAGTTGTGAGAAACATGGTCGTGCTGAGAGATTGGGCCGCCAAACAAAAACGTGCGGCCGCAGATGGTGGTTCGTCGTCGCACGGCGGTTCATATTCGCCGAAACGGTTGTTCGCTCAACTCCCACGGCACCCACAATCTCGATTCCAACAGAGAACCGCCACTTTTATTCTGGAAACCATCCGCGCATATTGCCACCGATGTCACGAAGACGAGCCACACCGGCGATTTTCTAGTGCTGACAGCTGGCTGCAAGATTTGTTGTTGTACGCACAGAGTGTTCTCGGCACCGACGCTCTTGATGACACTGTTAGCGTTGCCGCCGTTCAGCTATTGCACCAAGTGGTGCGGGATACACATATTGAAACCGTAAGTTGCTTCGAGTCCTTCCTGTGTTGTGGTGTTCGGTGATGGCAGTTTGATTGAAGACATGCCATGTGTCATCACTGTTCCAGATGGCCGCGTTTCTGAAGGCCGATTTGATTTGTTGCATACTGGCAAAGTTGCAACAGTGCGAACAACTCCCAGTTCAAATTCCGAGTCCACTTGGTGTTGAAATATGCAGACTCGTTCAGACAGTTGTCACACATTGTCCTGTGGGGCTTGCGGCTGTGCAGAAGGCGTGCGGGGACCCTGATACATTTGCGAACCTCTCCAAGACCCTGTGGTCTAGTTTTCGGTGCCCAAACCACCCAACCGCGTTGGACGACACCCTGCTGGAGAAGCCCAACCTTCCACCCTGTCAATGCCCGCTGCGGTTGAGTGCTCACAGCCCATGGCTGCAGGTGTGTCGTCAACGATCAAGGCACCGCGTGTATCTGCGGCGACCAATCACCAAAATGCTTCATTTGTGCTGCGTGTACGAATCAGGTTCTTGTCGCAGGAAAATCCTGTACAGCATGGGAAATGGTGCGGACCATGGCCTGGAAACCAATGATGGATGCAGTTCTTGATCGACTGCCGCTGCATATTCCTCACGCATTCACACGCATTGAATACGTCCCAGGAGCTGCGGCCGTGCTCGCCATCGTTGCGACGTCACAGGGTGGTTCGCAAATTTCCCATTTATTCGAATTCGCGGACCCGAGATTGCGAAAATCTCTGGAAGCAGTCGTTGCCTTCGTCAATGGCGCCCCGTGTCAGCCGCACGGGCAAGATTCCATAAATTGGATCTCGAGCTTGATGCTTGCGGGTACATTGGACATCGATGCTTATCATTGGCTGTCGGCTCTTGTGCGCACCAAGTCTGCAAAGCAGAGTGAGGGAGCACCCCATGCAATGTCAGGTGGCATTATTGGGAAGGAGTCCATGGCTGGCGTGCGCACGCGAAGTGCCCTCTCGCCTCTAGAACGATTGCGCAAGTCACTGTCCACTGCAGCCACATGCGATGGTCCATCGTCCCCAAATGTGGTCACAACGCCCGTCGAGTCTCTCAGTGACAATGTTCTGCAACTGAAATCATATTGGTCCGCATCCAGGGACCATGATTGCTCAAAATTCCCCTTGACCACCATTTCAGGCATATTGAAACCACTTGACTCGGACCACGGTCGTCTCCGCAGCATTTTGCAGCAGCTGGCGTCTGTCGCGCAGCAATCACTTCAGAAACGAGCTGGCCTGTCCCAGAGCTCCCATCCTTTGACCGAGGCCCAACGACTTTGGCTCCGACGTCAACCGAGCTTTTCTGGCGACGACAGTGCTCGCTTCGACGAGCTCGCTCGGCACTTTCCCATTTCAAGCGACAACAATGCTCGTTTGGCCAGCGTCGTGGCAGAGCTTTGCCAGGACGTCGCGCCGCTGGCCAAGGCCGCTTTTCAACGTCAAAACGTGTAAGTCATGATCGTTGTTCTATATCTTTCAGTTCCTTTGAGCGTGTCTGACCCATGCGCGTCGACGAAATGTGTGAAGGAACCTTCGGCTTGTCGTTCAACGTTGGATCCGTCAGTACTTTTTCGGGACCATCACCACACCGTCCCACGTTCTCTTGTTCTTCACAGCGGTGCGTGAACCTTGCGCTGGCGTGTATTCAAAATGAGCTGCTTCATTGTCGTTTGCTGTTCATATTTTGATTTTCATCTCTCGATTTTCATCTTCGTTGCTGTTCGACAGTACCTCACCAGTCAGGTTCATTGCGCAGTATTCATCTTGACCTTGCTTCGGAGATGGCAATCCCACCTATGTCGCGCTGCGGCCGCGTCTGTGGTAAGCGGAGCGCGAGTCCTGCATCATGTGTCTGCTACTGCTGTGCCATGACCACACTGCTTTTTATTTGTAGGCATGTAAGGATCGATTCGCCACGCTGCTTCTGCGTGGGCCAGATGCATCAGTTTTATCTCCCTGGCGTGACAATGGCTTCGCCGAAGACTGGGACAGCATCGCACAGCAGTTTGGCCACCGCATTAGCCGATGGCTCTCTTAATGTGGAACGGAGGAGATCATACACGTGTTGTTCTCTCAAATCCTTTTCTTTTGTTTTGGTGAGCACTCATCATCTGAATCCATGCTGTATAATAAACAGAAGTTTGAGTGATAATAATTGCACGCATTGCTCATTGTGTTGTGGATGCTCACAACAAACAACACTTCACATGTCAATACATTCAAGAAATTATATTTGTGTCGCTCGCGATGTCGTGTGGTACTCGGGTAGGATATCCACACGTCGTTCGATGACACGATACGTCGCCGTTCGACGTCACCGCACATCGTTTGATGCGACACGTCGTCTGAAGCCATACCTTCAAGCAACCAGTTCTTTCGCGACAAAATCCCAGTCCAGAGAAAGCTCTGTCTCTTGCATCACCAGTACGTTTTCTGCGGTGTAGGTCTCGACGACCATTGGGCCGAGAATCCACAACGTTGGCCAGCGACGCGCGCATCCAACATCCACCGGACAGACAGACAGACCGACCGACAGACGACGTCTTTCATTCCTTTCCTCCTCCGGTCGGTTTTCGCTGGCGTCGTGTATGCTATTGGAGTCCACTGTGCCTTCGGTTGATGCGCATCATTCATGATGCATGGCGTATGTATGTATGTTGTTATGGCATGGCATCCTCGCGGGTAGGTACATCCCGATTGCCGGGGGCGATCCAAGAGAGTGTTTCGTTCTCTGTAGTCATGGCATACATGTACAGGCTCTTCTCAGTCTTCGTTTGCGGCGGCGGTTGGTTCGTTCGTCTGGAATGGCCACAACGTCGGTTGACGCGTTGACGCCATCGGCGCGGCCATCGGCACGGCCACAAGGCCACGATTCAACCCCACCAACAAACCAACAAAAACAACGCGTGTACGTCGTGACGACTGATGCATGCATTTGTGGAGACCTTTGTTTGTGGCCACTTGCTATGTCTCTGCGTGCTTTTAGTTTGTTTTGAACGGGGCGCGCCCGGGCGCGGTTGAATCGTTGAACAGTGGCAGATGGATGGAAGGGTGATTTGTTGTTTTCCCGGCACCTGTTTTTAATGTGGACCTTTTTTGCTCCATCGGTACAGAGAGGCGCCGGGTAGATGCAATGGCCTAGGTAAAAATGTCCACGTGAGACTACTGTGGTTCAAACCTTTGATTGGAAGTCGAAAGTGCTCCGCACCGGTGAGAGAGTCGAATAACTGATGCGGTGGATCCTTCTGCTGCCTGTCCATTGCACACCGCTGTGAGCTTCATGGAGACGCCGGCGCGGTGGTCCCGCGCGGAATTCGAGCGAAGCAAGGTCGCCACATGTGCCTCCGTGGATGCTGCAGGCACAGCGAAGCCCGTGCTCAGGTTGGTCTTGGATTTGGCGTTCGTCAATGACACCACAGTGAGCAAGCGCGAAGCCAAGTCGCTAGGGAACCAAATCGCGAATATGTACGCCATGATCCGCCGCTGTCCCGAAATGGCGGAGTTGGTCGTGCTCGACTACCACGGTTGTTTAGCCCCTAATGCACCAACGTCCACATCCTGCGATCGGGCCTCAGAATCCGCGGCTTCAACCGAAATTCTGGACCGTGTCCTTACAAAATGCGGTGCTGCGAAGTGGAGGAGCGCATTTATCAAGTTCGACTCGAGATCCCTTTCTGAGTACTTCGCCAGCCGTTGTGGAGCCAAAGACCGCGTCGAGCAAGTCCGTGGTCAGGCGAATGCTGACCACGGCGACGGTGACGGTGACGGCGATACTATGTCGGGAAATGGCCCACCGATCACGAATGAGGTCGTTTACCTCTCTCCCGATGCTCCGAGTCCACTCGAAGAGGTGGCTGCAGGTAGGCACACGTACGTATTCGGAGGGATCGTCGACCGCACTAAACGCAAGGGCATGACCTTGGAGCGCGCCACGTCGTCCGGTTGCGCTCCTTTCGTCAGCTCCGTCAAGCACCTGCCACTGCGCGAGTGGGGTAATTTTCCAAAGGACCGCTCCTGCGTGCTGAACATTGACACAGCAGCTGCTATCGTTGCGGAGGCGCACGCTTTAGCGCAGCAGGCCGTGCACTCCGAGCCGCCCGACTTGTCGAAAGGATGGCCTCGACTTTGGAGTCAAGTCTTTGAATCAAAGCTGCCGAAGCGAAAGCAACGTCCTACCCGTGAAGTGACCGAGCGTACTCCGTTGCCGACTTCGATGGAGGCGTTGATGAAGCTACCGTCGGCCCACATCCGCCAGCTAAACTTGCGGGGGCGCCTGCTGACGTTGTGGTAAGCCACCGTGTTGTGTTGTGTTGCGTTGTTGTTTGCCGCGTTCAATGGCTTGGGGCAGTGCATTTGTAGCGAGCGCCCACTTATTTTGGAATTATATATTATGCATTCGGTGTTGTGTGTGACTGTGCCTGCGCTCCTGCGGTTGGCGGATGTCTCGACTGCACGGAAAGGGCGCGTTCTGAGCATGCCGGCCGCATAGATATCGTTGCAGAGCTGGACAAAGACGCTGCAAACGGCGCAAGCCGATATCACGCCAAGGCGTTGATTTCGGGGCAACAGGAGACCCAAGAGACTCACGGCCAGGACCAGGACCAGGACCCAAGTTCGAACCCAGTGACATCGGAAAAAATGCCTCGATGCTTGGGTGAAGGCTCCGGCCCATCCGCCAGGGTTGCAGAAAGTATTGCAGCATGGGTTGCCATTAGAGCGTTGCTGAGGGAATAGCTTGATGCTGTCTCCTGCACGGCGTGGTGCCCTATCATGCCGCCTTGCAATCATGGGCGAGTCAGCGTCGTCATGCCAATCATTGACATCGCGCTGCAGTATTTATTTATGGGGCTCGATGAAATATCAATCAAATTGCACAACAAAAAATGTGATCTAAAATACTATGTAATTGATAACCGCGACCTCTTCCAAATCCCGCGCAAGAAGGCTCTCTTCGGTCACTGCGGAGAGTCCCTACGTCCAAACGGCGAGTAGGGCCGTCGCAGACCACCCAGCTATCGCCGAGGCGACCTTGGCGTGGTCTAAAGTGGTCCCGTGCGTGCCGTCTCCGTGGTTCGAAAGTTCATGCCCCAGTATCTCCACCAACCTAATGCACATAAGTACAATCCGGCACGGCGCGGCACGGCACGGCACGGCACGGCAAGGCGTGGCGCAGTCACAGTCACAGTCAGGAAGATCGACGTGGCAGAAGCAGAAGCAGATAAGATCACAGGAACGAACCCAATAAAAACAAACATGCCACTCGAAAACGCCACAACATGCGCTACCCATGCAGGGTCGCTTCCCGACGCAGCATCTGGCTCGCTGTGCCTCAAGAGAAGGCCTGCCACGATTCCGGAAGGGGTCACGAGCGCAAACACCATTGTCATGACCAAAAAACGCAGAGTGGACATGCCGCTGCGTGTCAGCGCCGTCGCCAGCGCGAAGGTTTCGATTCCCTTGTGCGTGATGATGGCGAGAAAAGTCGCCCAGATGTCCTCCTCCACGCCCAGCGCAAGCCCAGCTAGAAAGGAGTGCACGGAGAGCGCTAGAAGCAAGACGATCGACCCGGTGTACCCGCTGGTACCCCCGCGTGCTTTGTCCGATGTTGCGGCTGAAGCAGTGGCCTTGTCCCCAACCATGCTGCTTGCCGCGTTGTCGTCTCTGTCATGATGTGCCCTGGTCCCGGCTGCTGCTGCTGCTGCGAGGGCCGTGAAGCCGTGGGAGTGGCCATGGTGCCCGTGTGTGCGGCCGCGGTCGTGACTTCGGTTCTTGGAGTGCAGGCGATGCCCCGGCAGCGAGCCCGCCGGAGCCCGCGCTTCAACGTCCACCACGGGCGGCGGCGACAGCCCGCGTCTTTTGCCGCCGACTGTGCCGTCGTCCCCAACGCCGTCCGATGACTGGTCCGAGAGTTGGCTCCAACCACTGAGTCGGTGCCGCGCAGTGTAGCACCGGAGCAGTGCTTGGACAGCTTGTTCAATGCACAACGTCGCGAGTGCGCCTAGAGCTGCAGAGAAGAAGATCCATGGATAGGGCTCGTCGTCGATTTGGTCGTCGCCCGCAGCGGTGCTTGATGCGTGGGCTGCGTCTTGCAGCCGATGCACAGCGTCCACCACAGCTTGGAGGGAGCAGTTGGAGCCCGGGTCAGCGATACGTGGAGATGCGTTGTCAGACGGTGCTTGCGGTGTCAGCAAACTCTGCAGCTCAGTGTTGAGGCAGTCGGTGTCGAATGACAGAAAGGTGTCGGTGCCGCCGGTGGCGGCGGCGGCAGAGTTCACACCGTCGCCGTCGTCTTCGACCGCGTCCGCGAGCAAGTGGATGAAACCGGCGGCGAGGAACACTCCTCCTCCGAAGCAGTTTGCGATGGAAAGCACACTCTCTGGAGAACGCTCCAATCGGCGAGCCGCGTGGGCGCCGATGACAGATGTTAGAAAAATGACGCCCGCCACGGCTGTCCTCGTCCACGCCGACGTGTCCTGTTCCATGCTGGCTGTTGGACGCCCTGCTGCTCAGTCTGCACAGTGCTTTGCGGAGGTTCGCATGGCGGCAGCTACTTCAGGCACTACACCGCGGCGCAGCCACCGTCGCCGCGCAGCCACCGTCGCCGCGCAGCCACCGTCGCCGCGCAGCCACCGTCGCCGCGCAGTGTGCGGCGTGCGGCGTGCGATGTGCGGGGAGTGACGGATGCGACGCTCGGTGCACACACCTCGTGTTCTCGAAGGACCAAAACGAATCGGTCTCGCTGTGTTTCTGGACCGCCCAATCACGAGAGACACAAACCAGCGATCGCGCGCGCGAGCGACATGCGCGGCGCGGGAAAGGAAAGAAAGAACGAAAAAGAGAACGAATAAACAAACGATTTACGCTTTTTTCGCACGAGTTTTTGAAACTCAAAACCAAGCAACGACCGAGACGACTAACGACCAACGACCAACAACGACCAAGAACGACCAACAACGACCAACGACGACGTTTGCTTGCTTGGATCGATCTTTGGTCTTTGGATACCACCGCAACTTCCCTCCTTAATCAATACCGACATATTCAGTACCTCAGTACCCACCCCAGTACTATTAGTATTGGATTTACCTGACTAAACATTGCTTCGTTCGTCGCTTCGTTCGTTCGTTGCTTCGTTCGTTCGTCGCTTCGTTCGTCGTTCGTCGCTTCGTTCGTTCGTTGCTTCGTTCGTTCGTCGCTTCGTTCGTCGCTTCGTTTGTTGCTTCGTCTCTGCGTTACTTCGTTCGTCGCTTCGTCGCTTCGTTCGTCGCTTCGCCTCTCTGCGTTACTTCGTTCGCCGCTTCGTTCATCGCTTCGTCGCTTCGTTGCTGCTTCATTCATTGTTCGTTGCTTCGTTGCAACGTTGCTTCATTCGTTCATTCGTTCGTTCTGTGCTCTGCTGCTTCATACATTCATTCGTTCGTTCGTTCGTTCGTTCGTTCGTTCGTTCGTTCGTTCGTTCGCTGGCTCGCTTCGTATCTATTATCTGTCTGTCTGTCTCTGAGCTGACCGACAGCACTGGCCGGCCCTCCTTCCTAGGAAGGAAGGAAGGAAGGAAGGAAGTAAAGTGCGGTCAGAGGTTCCCCGTCCACCTCCGCCGTTCGCAGTCCGCAGTTCGTCCGCAGTTCGTTCGTTCGTTCCAAACAAAGTTCGTTCGCAGTTCGTTCGTTCGTTCCAAAGTTCGTTCGCAGTTCGTTCGTTCGCTCCAAAGTTCGTTCGTTCGTTCGTCCGCACTGTCACTGTCACTGTCATTCCCATTCCCCTCCTTCCTCCTTCCTCGTTATTCCGTGCATTTGACCGCGCTGCTTTACAGTGCATGGACGCTACTCTTCGCGCAGTCAATGTACGCTTTCAAAAGCTCAGTCACCAGCTCACTCGCTGCTCGCAGGTAGTCAGTCACTCAGTCACTCAGTCACTCAGCCAGTCAGCCAGCGAGCTGCTGACCGGCTGGCTGACCGGCTGGCTGACCGGCTGGGTGGGTGGTGGGTGGCTGACTCGCTTCGCTTCCTCCGTCCGTCCGTCCGTCCGTCCTGGCTGTGGTCATGTGGCTGCCTGCCCACAGCTGACCTTGCTTTGGTCACCCCTCGCACCTCGCACCTCGCACCTCGCACCCTACCTACCACTACCTACCTACCTACCTACCTGCTACCTGCCTACCTACCTACCTACCTACCTCGCACCCTCGCACTGTTCTGCTGTGCTCTGCTGTGCACTGCTGTGCTCTGCCTTCGCCTTTGCTCTGCCTTCGCGTTCGTTGTTTTGCCTTCGTCGTTGCTTTGCCTTTGCCTTCGCGGTTCGTTGCTTTGCCTTCGTCGTTGCTTTGCCTTCGTTGCTTTGCCTTTGCTTTACGCGTTCGTTGCTTTGCCGTCGTTGCTTTGCCTTCGCCATTGCTTTCGTTGCTGTGCCTTTGCTTTCGTTGCTTTGCCTTCGCCTTCGTTGCTTTGTCGCCGTTGCTTTGCCTTCGTTGCTTTGCCTGTGCTTGCTTGTTTGCCTTGGCGTCAGCGGTCGGCGGCCGTGCGCGTGCTTCGCAGCTTCGCAGCTTCGCAGCTTCGCACTTGCGTTGCTTTGCTTTGTGGTGTTTTGTGGTGCTTTGCGGTGCAGTGCTCTTGCTCATGCTCTGCGTCGTTGCTTTGATCCGTGCTTCGCACTGCTTTGCCTTGCTGTGCATTGTGTGCGTGTGCGTGTGCTTGTTTGCATCGTGTGTGGCTCTTTGCTTTGGCGCTGGCTTGGCTTGGCTTGGCGCTAGCTTGGTTTTTTCTGGGCACTGCCAATGCCATGCGCTGCTTTGCATTTGCACGGGCTGCACTTGGCGCTACGTTGCACCATGACTTGCAACATCTCGCTGCTTTGCATGTTGTGGTGAGGTTGTTACCACTGTGTGGTTGGTTGCATTGCATTGCGTGCATTGCGTGGTCGTTTGCGTCGGCTGTGGCTTTGGGTCGCGACGGCTTTGCTGGGTGCAAGTCGCATGCAGCACGCTGCGTTTTGCTTCGCAGTCCTTCGAGTGGTCGTTACCTTGCACGGTTTGAAACCAGGTTGCTTGCTCTGCTTGCGTCTGAGTTGTTGGATTGGACTGGCTATGCCCAGGATGGGCAAAGATTTCGCGCGAGGGACCACTTTTTGTCGCGCTGCGAACACAAGGCTGGCCCATTTTTCGCGTTCGGTGTGCCCGCTTTGCGAGGGGAGTGCACTGGATCTGCCACCTCCGTTGTGCCGGCTCCGCACGTCACCTGCAAGAAGTAAGTAACCACTCCGGGCAGCAACAAAGCAAAATGAACAACCACTAGCTGTGCGCTGCTCGCAGCGATGCCAACGACGAGACCTGTGATGCCCGGCGCTGCGTGCCACGCCGTCGCAGTCTCTCTGGTGTTGGTGGTGTGTGCCAACGTGCTAGGTGGCGTGGAGGCCGCCGGGTTTGTGGCAACCGGAGACCCCACCTGCGCGGCTTCTGGATTAAATGCCGCCATCCTTGGAGGAAAGTTCAACTCAGCTAGGGGCGAGTACGTTCGGCGCCACTCCTCACTCGTGCCCTTGCACCTGCACCCCTATTCCACTGTCTCCGTCGCCAACGCCGCGTGCCACTGTCATCATTGACCTCTGTGCATTCCTCCCATTTCGTGTGCGTTCGTGCAACAGCTACTCCACCGTCGTTGCAGGCAACCACAATCACGCTTCGAGCAATTTCTCTTCCATCGTCGGCGGCAGTCACAACGTGGTAGTCTCGAACGCGTCCTTCGCCACTGTCGTTGGCGGCCAATCGAACTCTGCTGGTGGATACTTCGCCTTTATTGGCGGTGGCGGCGGCGACTACTACCAGGAGCAGGGCAACACTGCGAGGGCGCCGTGGAGTGCGGTGGTTGGCGGCCATACTAACACGAATCGGGGTACCACCGCCTTTGTTGGGGGTGGCATGCGCAATCGCATCGCTCGCAGGTCCGTCGCAATCCTTGAGTCACACACACACACACACACACACACACACACACACACACACACACACACACACACACCCTGCGAACACTGCGCACGCGGCGGACGCTGTGCAACAAGCAATGACATTTGATGTTTATTCATGTCTGCAGTGGAACCTCCGCGTTCATTGGGGGAGGCAGCGACAACAACGTTGCTGGCAGCTATGCCATTGTTGTCGGTGGCGAGCGGAATACCGTTTCCGCCGAACACTCGGCCATTCTAGGCGGCCAGTACAACAAAGCCGCTGCCACGTACGTGCCGTGCCGTCTAGTGCTCTCGCTCAACTCTGCACAATGCCACCGCTGTGTATGTGGTGAAGAATGATAAGTCGCAGCGTGCACGTTTGACCCCGTCGTGCATTCCGCATTGCTTGAACGTGTAGGGGATGCTCCGTTTCTGGGCGTGGCAACACGTGCAATGGGCAGTATGCCGCTGTCACTGGCGGCCGCGACAACTCTGCCTCCGGCACGTACTCGTTCGTCGGGGGTGGGTACGGCAACAAGGCCAGCGGCACCGGCTCCACGATTGCCGGCGGAGGCGACGCAATGGGTAATATGGTCGCCGGTGACTTTGCTTTCCTCGGCTCCGGGGCATCGAACGACGTGTCCGGGGCATATGCGTCCATCGTTGCGGGGCAATTCAATACGGCCAGTGGCGAGTACGTGTCCAAAGTCCTGCTGAGTGGCTGCCTCGTCAGAGCGATAGCGGACGCACACTGCTCCATTGTGGCTCTGTGCTGATGTAAATTTGCTCGACTTCTTTTGTTGACTTTTGCACGTAGGGGAAGTGTTGTCGGGGGCGGCGTCTCAAACGTTGCCAGTGGGTATGTTTCTACGATTTGCGGAGGCGGCGGCCGTGCGTCGCCCAACGTGGCGGCTGGGCAGAAGTCATTCATCGGCGGGGGCAGCGACAACACCGTTCTCGGAGACAACGGCCTGGCGCTTGGCTCGTTTGGGCGGGTCAACCGCTCACATTCTAACGCTGGCGTGTTCGGGTTCGTGGCCTCTGGGGATCAGACCTGCGCTAGCATGGGAGCGGGTACTCTGAACTTTTGCAGCGACGGCGGCCTCTTCGTGAACGGCGCGCCGCTGGCGTCCTCAGTGGCCAGTAGTGTGGAAGGTGATCTCGAGGGCGTCAAATCCGAAGTCTTCCTTCTCAATGTCAGCGTTTCCGCCCTGCAGCAATCTGTCCAGCGATTGGGCAATGGGGCACGGGTCAACTTGACGGCGCTTGCCACCGCGGTGCACAACAATACCGCCCGATTGGACGATGCCGAGTTCAACATAGAATTTGTAACTGAAGGAATGTTTATCTTGAGCGACGATTTGGGGAGTCTGTCCGAAAGAGTGGACGATTTACAGGCGGCCTCGACCTCGAGTGACTCAAGCAACAATGCGCTGAATGAGACGGTGATAGCTGCTTTCAGTTCGGCCCTGACCCAGACATCCAATCGTTTGCTTGCAGCGCAAAAAAACATTACGTCGCTGCAGGCCGCGCAAGCAGCCACGGATAGCGCCGTATCAATCAATACCAACAAGCTTTCAAACGTGCAAACATCCGTGATCGCCGCCAATGACAACATCCGCTCGTTGAATAGCAAGATGCAGCTGAGCTTGAACACTTCTTCCAGCAACCGAGAGTCCATCCACGCGTTGAACGACCAAATATCCAGCCAGAACTCAGTGAATGATCAACGATTCGACCTTCTTGACGAGCAGCTCAGCTCCATAACCAGTGACTGCGACAGTGCCATGGCCGCCGTCGCCAGCATGATGACGGCCATCACGTCGTTGCAAGGTACAGTCCAGAGCCTGTCCGCCAACTTGTCGGCAGTCACTCGCGCGGCTGCGGAAAAGGACGCTGTGATTCAGGAATTGGTCTACAACTACACACAATTGCAACGAGAGTTCGCAGCACAGCTTGATGAGCCTACGTCGTTTGCGCCATTCTCGAGTGTGCCACCCGTGTGGGAAACTACCGCACCCGGTCGGAGCTCAAAGCCAGCGACAACCATGCCGGAGGTGACGACTGTGCAAGATGCAACTACGCTCGCCAAAGAAGTTTCCCCGGTGCACTCGACGAGTGTGGATCGCACGGTGAAAGCCACTACAGAAGCTGCTGCCGCTGCGACTACGACTACGACTTCGACTACGACTACGACTACGACTACGACTACGACTACGACTACGACTACGACTACGACTACGACTACGACTACGACT
>ENA-OWNT01003310-OWNT01003310.1-seawater-metagenome-genome-assembly--contig:-NODE-3310-length-15347-cov-3.054682_pt1 | contig 15347 bp, 27 predicted proteins | sample MGYA00238136_ERZ651165 | MGnify/ENA primary metagenome ERZ651165 (study PRJEB26861, sample SAMN08777766) | seawater metagenome | isolation source: coastal seawater | place: USA: Florida | collected...
GCGTGACGACGTTGAGCGTGGTCAGGTTCTGGTCAAGCCAGGTTCGTTCAAGCCGCATACCAAGTTCACCGCAGAAGTCTACGTTCTGTCGAAAGAAGAAGGCGGTCGCCACACTCCTTTCTTCAAAGGCTACCGTCCACAGTTCTACTTCCGTACTACTGACGTGACCGGTAACTGCGAACTGCCAGAAGGCGTTGAAATGGTAATGCCAGGTGACAACATTCAGATGACTGTTACCCTGATCAAAACCATCGCAATGGAAGACGGCCTGCGTTTCGCTATCCGCGAAGGCGGCCGTACCGTTGGTGCTGGCGTTGTAGCTAAAATCATCGAGTAATTATCTCTTCTGAGATAGCTCGGTTTTTTGAGAAGGCCCCCGCTTAGCGGGGGCCTTTTTTATTGGGTTGACACCCATCGGGGCCGTCTATAGAATTGCGCCTCCTTTTAACGGGCGTATTGCGCTCGGTGGGAATAGCAGCCGGAGTCTGAAATCCAATGCAAAATCAGCAAATCCGTATCAGGTTGAAGGCTTTTGACCATCGCCTGATCGACCAATCCACCCAGGAAATCGTGGAAACCGCGAAACGTACTGGTGCTCAAGTGCGTGGTCCAATTCCACTGCCTACCCGTAAAGAGCGGTTCACCGTTCTGGTTTCTCCGCACGTCAACAAAGACGCGCGCGACCAGTACGAGATCCGCACTCATAAGCGCGTTCTGGACATCGTCCAGCCAACGGATAAAACCGTTGATGCACTTATGAAGCTTGATCTTGCGGCAGGTGTGGAAGTGCAGATCAGCCTCGGCTAAGACTTGGGTCTTGGTCGTGTAACGCTCTGAAATGGGCGGCCATAGCGGGTGAAAGCCCCGTACACTCATGAGGTTTACAACATGACTATTGGTGTAGTCGGTCGAAAAGCGGGCATGACCCGTATTTTCACCGAAGAAGGTGTCTCCATTCCGGTCACGGTCATTGAGATCGAGCCGAATCGCGTCACCCAGTTCAAAACCGAAGAAAGCGATGGCTATCGTGCAGTGCAAGTCACTGTCGGTGAGCGTCGTGCTTCGCGCGTGACTGCAGCTCAAGCAGGTCACTTCGCTAAAGCGAACGTTGCCGCTGGTCGTACTGTTCTGGAATTCCGTCTTGAAGAAGGCGAGTACCAGGCCGGCGATCTGATCAATGCAGAAATCTTCGCAGCTGGCCAACTGGTAGATGTTACCGGTCAGTCGAAAGGTAAAGGCTTCGCCGGTACCATCAAGCGTTGGAATTTCCGCGGTCAGGACAACACCCACGGTAACTCCGTATCCCACCGCGTCCCAGGCTCTATCGGCCAGTGCCAGACTCCTGGTCGTGTATTCAAGGGCAAAAAAATGTCCGGTCATATGGGCGCTGAGCGCGTGACCGTGCAGTCCCTGGAAGTAGTGCGCGTGGACGCTGAACGCAATCTGTTGTTGGTCAAGGGCGCTGTTCCTGGCGCTACTGGCGGCAATCTGGTTGTACGTCCAGCAGCCAAGGCTCGCGGTTAAGGGGAAGCTGACATGCAATTAAATGTAAATGACGCTCAAGCGATCGAAGTTTCCGAACTGACATTTGGCGGCGAGTTCAACGAGACGCTGGTTCACCAAGCAGTCGTGGCCTACATGGCTGGCGGCCGTCAAGGTAGCAAGCAGCAAAAGACCCGTTCCGACGTTTCCGGTGGCGGCAAGCGCCCATGGCGTCAGAAGGGTACTGGCCGTGCTCGTGCCGGTACTATCCGTAGCCCAATCTGGCGTGGCGGCGGTACCACTTTCGCAGCACGTCCTCAGGACCACTCTCAGAAGCTCAACAAGAAGATGTACCGCGCAGCACTGCGCTCCATCCTCGCTGAGCTGGTTCGTACTGATCGTCTGGTCGTGGTTCAGGATTTCGCCGTTGAATCGCCGAAAACCAAAGACCTGCTGGGCAAACTGAACAACATGAGCCTGACCGACGTTCTGATCGTGTCGGACGCTGTTGATCAGAACCTGTACCTGGCTGCTCGTAACCTGCCGCACGTTGATGTGCGTGACGTACAAGGTTCCGATCCAGTTAGTCTGATCGCATACGACAAAGTGTTGATCACTGTGTCGGCCGTGAAGAAATTCGAGGAGCTGCTGGGATGAACCAGGAACGCGTATTTAAAGTTCTGCTTGGCCCGCACGTTTCCGAGAAGGCTACGGTTCTGGCAGACAAAAAAGGTCAGTTCGTTTTCAAGGTTGCTACTGATGCAACCAAGCTGGAAATCAAGAAGGCCGTCGAAAGCCTGTTCAGCGTGAAAGTAGAGCGCGTGACTACCCTGAATGTTCTGGGTAAGACCAAACGCACTGCTCGCGGTCTGGGCAAGCGTAATGACTGGAAGAAGGCAGTTATCTCCCTTCAGCCAGGCCAAGATCTCGATTTCAGCAGCAGTGCTGAGTAAGGAAGGGGTGCATCATGGCAATCGTTAAATGCAAACCGACTTCCCCTGGCCGCCGTTTTGTGGTCAAGGTGGTCAACCAGGAGCTGCATAAAGGCGCTCCTCACGCACCGCTGCTCGAGAAAAAATCGAAGTCTGGTGGTCGTAACAACAATGGCCGCATCACTACTCGTCACGTAGGTGGTGGTCATAAGCAGCATTACCGTCTGGTCGACTTCCGTCGCAACGACAAGGATGGCATCGCTGCCACCGTCGAGCGTATCGAATACGATCCAAACCGTACTGCTCACATCGCACTGCTGCTGTACGCAGACGGCGAGCGTCGTTACATCATCGCGCCTAAAGGCGTGAGTGCTGGCGACCAGCTGATTGCAGGCGCTCTGGCTCCAATCAAGCCAGGCAACGCTCTGCAACTGCGCAACATCCCAGTCGGTTCCACCGTTCACGGTATCGAACTGAAACCTGGTAAAGGTGCTCAGATCGCTCGTTCCGCTGGTGCTTCGGCTCAGCTGGTCGCTCGTGAAGGTGTCTACGTGACCCTGCGTCTTCGCTCCGGTGAAATGCGTAAAGTCCTGTCCGAATGCCGTGCAACTCTGGGTGAAGTTTCGAACTCCGAGCACAGCCTGCGTTCGCTGGGTAAAGCTGGTGCCAAACGCTGGCGTGGCGTTCGCCCAACCGTTCGTGGTGTTGCCATGAACCCGGTTGACCACCCACATGGTGGTGGTGAAGGTCGTACCTCTGGTGGTCGTCATCCGGTATCGCCGTGGGGCTTCCCGACTAAGGGCGCGAAGACTCGTGGTAATAAGCGTACCGACAAAATGATCGTCCGTCGTCGCAAGTAAATAGAGGGATACGACAGTGCCACGTTCTCTGAAAAAAGGTCCTTTTATTGATCTTCACCTACTGAAGAAGATCGAAGTGGCGGCGGAAAAGAACGATCGCAAACCAGTTAAAACCTGGTCGCGTCGTTCGATGATCCTGCCACAAATGGTCGGTCTGACCATTGCTGTGCATAACGGTCGTCAGCATGTTCCTGTTCTCGTGAACGAAGACATGGTCGGCCACAAACTGGGCGAGTTTGCCGGTACCCGCACTTATCGTGGGCACGTGGCAGACAAGAAAGCCAAGCGTTAAGGGGTAAGGAACGATGGAAGTAGCCGCTAAGTTGTCGGGCGCTCGAATCTCCGCCCAGAAAGCCCGCTTGGTCGCCGACCAGATCCGCGGGAAGAAGGTGGGCGAAGCGCTCAACCTGTTGGCTTTCAGCAGTAAGAAAGCCGCCGAGATCATGAAGAAAGTGCTGGAGTCGGCCGTAGCCAACGCCGAGCATAACGAAGGCGCAGACGTTGATGACCTGAAGGTCTCCACCGTTTTCGTCAACGAAGGGCGTTCGCTGAAGCGCATCATGCCACGTGCCAAAGGCCGTGCTGATCGCATCGTCAAGCGGTCTTGCCATATCACTGTCAAGGTTGCTGACAAGTAACGGAGTCGAAGAGATGGGTCAGAAAGTACATCCCATTGGCATTCGCCTGGGAATCGTCAAGGAGCACACCTCCGTCTGGTACGCAGACGGTCGGACTTATGCGGACTATTTGCTCGCAGATCTGAAGGTGCGTGAGTATCTCCAAGACAAACTAAAAAGCGCGTCCGTTAGCCGTATCGATATCCATCGTCCGGCTCAAACTGCACGCATCACCATCCACACCGCTCGTCCAGGTATCGTTATCGGGAAGAAAGGTGAAGATGTTGAGAAACTGCGTCAGGACCTGACCAAGCAAATGGGTGTGCCTGTGCACATCAATATCGAAGAGATCCGCAAGCCGGAGCTCGACGGTATGCTGGTTGCTCAGAGCGTAGCTCAGCAGCTGGAGCGTCGTGTGATGTTCCGTCGCGCCATGAAACGCGCCGTACAGAACGCCATGCGCATTGGTGCCAAAGGCATCAAAATCCAAGTGAGCGGTCGTCTCGGCGGTGCTGAAATCGCACGTACTGAATGGTATCGCGAAGGTCGTGTGCCACTGCACACCCTGCGTGCCGACATCGACTATGCCAACTACGAAGCTCACACCACTTACGGTGTGATCGGTGTAAAGGTTTGGATCTTCAAAGGCGAAGTAATTGGTGGTCGCCAAGAAGAACTGAAACCACAAGCACCAGCGCCTCGTAAAAAAGCTGCTAAGTAAGGGGTACGCCAAATGTTGCAACCAAAGCGTACGAAGTTCCGCAAGCAAATGACCGGCCACAACCGTGGTCTGGCACTGCGCGGTAGCAAAGTCAGCTTCGGCGAGTTCGCGCTGAAGTCTGTTGCTCGTGGTCGTCTCACCGCTCGTCAGATCGAGTCAGCGCGTCGTGCTCTGACCCGTCACGTAAAACGTGGTGGCAAGATCTGGATCCGTGTATTCCCGGACAAGCCGATTTCCAAAAAGCCCCTCGAAGTTCGGATGGGTAAAGGTAAGGGTAACGTGGAGTACTGGGTTGCCCAGATTCAGCCAGGCAAAGTCCTGTATGAAATCGAGGGTGTTTCCGAAGAGTTGGCGCGTGAGGCATTTGCCCTGGCTGCTGCGAAGCTGCCACTCGCCACCTCCTTTGTTAAGCGGACGGTGATGTGATGAAAGCGAATGAACTTCGTGAAAAATCAGCACAGCAACTGAACGAGCAACTGCTCGGCTTGCTGCGCGACCAGTTCAATCTGCGTATGCAGAAAGCAACTGGCCAGTTGGGGCAGTCTCACCTGCTCTCGCAAGTTAAGCGTGACATCGCTCGCGTGAAGACTGTGCTCAACCAGCAGGCAGGTAAGTAATCATGGCTGAAGCCGAAAAAACCGTCCGTACGCTGACTGGCCGTGTTGTCAGCGACAAGATGGACAAGACCATCACCGTTCTGATTGAGCGTCGCGTCAAGCACCCGATCTACGGTAAATACGTTAAGCGTTCGACTAAGCTGCACGCGCACGACGAAACCAATCAGTGCCACATCGGCGACAAGGTCACGATTCGTGAAACTCGTCCGATGGCCAAGACCAAGTCTTGGGCGCTGGTTGATATCCTCGAACGCGCTGTGGAAGTCTAAGGGCTAGGGGTCGGAGAAATTATATGATTCAGACTCAATCCATGCTCGATGTGGCCGATAACAGCGGCGCTCGCCGCGTTATGTGCATCAAGGTGCTTGGTGGCTCTCATCGTCGTTACGCTGGTATCGGTGACATCATCAAAGTGACCGTAAAGGAAGCAATTCCGCGCGGTAAGGTGAAGAAAGGTCAAGTGATGACTGCTGTTGTAGTCCGCACTCGCCACGGTGTTCGTCGTGCAGACGGCTCCATCATCCGCTTTGACGGCAACGCTGCTGTTCTGTTGAACAACAAGCAAGAGCCGATCGGCACCCGTATCTTTGGGCCAGTGACCCGTGAACTTCGTACTGAGAAGTTCATGAAGATCGTCTCGCTCGCCCCAGAAGTGCTGTAAGGAGATCCGACATGCAAAAGATTCGTCGTGACGACGAGATCATCGTGATCGCCGGCAAAGACAAAGGTAAGCGCGGTAAGGTGCTCAAGGTTCTCGCTGATGACCGTCTGGTCGTTGGTGGGATCAACCTGGTGAAGCGTCATACCAAGCCTAACCCGATGTCGGGCGTACAGGGCGGTATCGTCGAGAAAGAAGCGCCACTGCACGCTTCCAACGTCGCCATTTTCAACAGTGCAACCAACAAGGCTGACCGCGTTGGTTTCAAAGTTGAAGACGGCAAAAAAATTCGTGTCTTCAAGTCGACCCAAAAAGCGGTTGATGCTTGAACACTGCTAGGTAGATGAGACCATGGCACGACTGAAAGAGATTTACTGGAAGGAAATCGCACCGAAGCTTAAGGAAGAACTTAAGCTTCAGAACGTGATGGAAGTTCCACGCATTACCAAGATCACCCTGAACATGGGTCTGGGCGAAGCGATCGGCGACAAAAAAGTCATCGAGCACGCGGTTGCCGATCTGGAAAAGATCACCGGCCAGAAAGTCGTTGTGACTCACGCTCGCAAATCCATCGCTGGCTTTAAAGTCCGTGAAGGTTGGCCGATCGGCGTCAAAGTGACCCTGCGCCGTGAGCGTATGTACGAGTTCCTGGATCGTCTGCTGTCGATCTCCCTGCCACGGGTTCGCGACTTCCGCGGCCTGAATGCCAAGTCCTTCGATGGTCGTGGCAACTACAGCATGGGCGTGAAAGAGCAGATCATTTTCCCGGAAATCGATTACGACAAGATCGATGCCCTGCGCGGTCTGGACATTACCCTGACCACCACTGCTCGTTCGGACGACGAAGGTCGCGCATTGCTGCGTGCTTTCAAGTTCCCGTTCCGCAACTGATTGGAGTAGGACAATGGCCAAGAAGAGCATGAAAAACCGTGAGCTGAAGCGTCAGCTCACCGTTGCCAAGTACGCCACCAAGCGTGCAGCACTCAAAGCGATCATCGTGGATCTGAACGCAAGTCCAGAAGCACGTTGGGAAGCGACCGTCGCACTTCAGAAGCAACCACGTGACGCAAGCGCCTCGCGCATGCGTAACCGTTGCCGTCTGACCGGTCGTCCGCACGGCGTTTACCGCAAGTTCGGCCTCGGCCGTAACATGCTGCGTCAAGCAGCAATGCGTGGCGACGTACCAGGTCTGGTTAAAGCCAGCTGGTAAGCCGTACTTCTCGCAACGCGCCGCTCGGATTCGTCGAAACCGACCGGCGTGATGCCTGAATTCGAATCAAGCCCCTTTTGGGGCTTGATTCGTTTCTGGGGTGCGTCTAGAATTGCCGGCTCGCCAGAGCCCGTGTCTTCACGTGCCCGGAATTTTTAGGCGATAGGTTGTAGCCGCAAGGCTCATTTTTTTTGTATCAGGAGCGTCTAGCCCATGAGTATGCAGGACCCGTTAGCGGACATGCTAACTCGTATCCGTAATGCCCAGATGGCTGAAAAGCCCGTCGTAAGCATGCCATCTTCCACGTTGAAGGTAGCTGTAGCCAAAGTTCTCAAGGACGAAGGTTACATTGCGGGTTATCAGATCAGCAGCGAAACCAAACCGTTGCTGTCCATCGAGCTGAAATACTTCGAAGGCCGTCCAGTCATCGAAGAAGTCAAGCGCGTTAGCCGTCCAGGCCTGCGTCAGTACAAGTCCGTTGATGATCTGCCAAAAGTTCGTGGCGGTCTCGGCGTGTCTATCGTCTCCACCAACAAAGGTGTGATGACGGATCGTGCTGCGCGCGCTGCCGGTGTCGGCGGCGAAGTGCTTTGCACTGTGTTCTAAGGGGGGATAAGCATGTCACGCGTAGCTAAGAACCCCGTTAAGTTGCCAGCAGGCGTCGAAGTCAAACTCGTCGGCCAGCAACTTTCGGTGAAGGGTGCAAAAGGCACTCTGGACCTGAACATTCATTCGTCCGTTGAGATTGTTGAAGAAGCTGGTGAGCTGCGTTTCGCTGCTCGCAATGGCGATCAACAGACTCGCGCAATGGCCGGTACCACTCGTGCGTTGGTAAACAACATGGTCCAGGGCGTAAGCCAAGGCTTCGAGCGCAAGCTCCAGCTGGTCGGTGTTGGTTACAAAGCGCAAGCAAAAGGCTCGGTGCTGAACCTGGCACTTGGCTTCTCGCACCCAGTGGACTACGAACTGCCGGAAGGCGTTACCGCTGAGACCCCAAGCCAGACCGATATCCTGATCAAGGGCATCGACAAGCAGCTGGTTGGTCAAGTGGCCGCGGAAATCCGCGACTTCCGTCGTCCAGAGCCGTACAAAGGCAAAGGCGTGCGTTACGCGGACGAAGTTGTCCGTCGTAAAGAAGCCAAGAAGAAGTAGGGCATAGCAAATGACCGTCAAAAAAGTTACCCGACTGCGTCGCGCTCGCAAAGCACGCCTGAAAATGCACGAACTCGAAGTCGTGCGTCTCTGCGTGTACCGCTCTTCGCAGCACATTTACGCCCAGGTCATCTCGGCCGACGGCAGCAAAGTCCTGGCAAACGCCTCGACTTTGGACAAAGAACTGCGTGATGGCGCCACTGGCAACATCGACGCGGCCACTAAAGTTGGCCAGCTGATCGCTGAGCGTGCGAAAGCCGCTGGTGTATCGCAAGTGGCTTTTGATCGTTCCGGCTTCAAGTACCACGGTCGCGTCAAGGCGCTGGCTGATGCTGCTCGTGAAGGCGGGCTGGAGTTCTAAGTTATGGCAAATAACGACCAAAAACGCGACGAAGGCTACATCGAGAAGCTGGTTCAGGTTAATCGCGTAGCAAAAACCGTAAAAGGCGGCCGTATCTTCACTTTCACCGCGTTGACCGTGGTAGGTGATGGTAAGGGCCGTGTTGGCTTCGGCCGTGGCAAATCCCGTGAAGTGCCTGCTGCAATCCAGAAGGCTATGGAAGCTGCCCGCCGCAACATGATCCAGGTTGATCTGAACGGCACCACTCTGCAGTACGCCATGAAGTCCGCTCACGGTGCTTCCAAGGTTTACATGCAGCCTGCTTCTGAAGGTACTGGCATCATCGCCGGCGGCGCAATGCGTGCTGTCCTGGAAGTTGCCGGCGTTCAGAACGTTCTGGCCAAGTGCTACGGTTCGACCAACCCTGTCAACGTTGTTCACGCAACGTTCAAGGGTTTGAAGTCCATGCAGTCTCCTGAGTCCATCGCTGCCAAGCGCGGCCTGAACGTTGAGGAGATCATCTGATCATGGCTACCGTAAAAGTCACTTTGATCAAAAGCATGACCGGCCGCATCCCTAACCACAAATTGTGCGTTAAGGGTCTGGGTCTGCGTCGCATCGGTCACACTGTAGAAGTCGCTGATACCCCGGAAAACCGTGGGATGATCAACAAGGCTTACTACATGCTGCGCGTCGAGGGTTAATCGATGAAACTCAATGATCTGAGTCCTGCGCCGGGTTCCCGTCGCGAGAAGCATCGTCCGGGCCGTGGTATCGGTAGCGGTTTGGGTAAGACTGGTGGCCGCGGCCACAAAGGTCAAACCTCCCGTTCCGGTGGCACCATCGCTCCGGGCTTCGAAGGCGGCCAACAGCCGTTGCACCGTCGTCTGCCTAAGTTCGGCTTCGTCTCCTTGAAAGCTATGGATCGTGCAGAAGTTCGCACCTCCGAGCTGGCTAAAGTTGAAGGCGTTGTAACTGTGCAGTCCCTGAAGGATGCCAACGTGATCAACCAAAACGTACAGCGTGTGAAAATCATGCTGTCCGGTGAGGTTACTCGCGCGGTCACCCTCAAAGATATCGCAGCCACCAAAGGTGCGCGTGCGGCTATCGAAGCAGCTGGCGGCAAGTTCGAGGAATAAATGGCTAAGCAAGGTGCTCTCTCAGCGCTCAGCAAAAGTGGCGGGTTGTCCGAGCTCTGGGCTCGTCTGCGTTTTCTGTTCCTGGCGATTATCGTCTACCGGATCGGCGCGCATATCCCAGTTCCAGGTATCAACCCCGATCGGCTGGCGGACCTGTTTCGACAGAATGAGGGGACCATTCTTAGCTTGTTCAACATGTTTTCCGGTGGTGCGCTGGAGCGCATGAGCATTTTCGCACTGGGGATCATGCCGTACATTTCGGCATCGATCATCATGCAGCTCATGACCGCTGTCAGCCCACAGTTGGAGCAGTTGAAGAAGGAAGGTGAGGCTGGTCGTCGCAAGATCAGCCAATACACCCGCTATGGCACCGTCGTCCTGGCTCTGGTTCAAGCTATTGGCATGTCCATTGGTCTGGCCGGTCAGGGCGTTGCTTTCTCTGCAGATATCGGCTTCCACTTCGTGGCGGTCACCACCTTCGTGGCTGGTGCGCTGTTCATGATGTGGCTGGGCGAGCAGATCACAGAGCGCGGTGTTGGTAACGGTATCTCGATGTTGATTTTTTCGGGTATCGTCGCCGGTCTTCCGAGAGCGATCGGGCAGTCTTTCGAGTCTGCGCGTCAGGGTGATATCAACATTTTCGCTTTGGTCGCCATCGGTTTGCTGGCAGTAGCGATTATCGGTTTCGTGGTGTTCATTGAGCGTGGTCAGCGTCGTATCGCTGTTCACTACGCCAAGCGTCAGCAGGGCCGCAAGGTCTTCGCTGCGCAGACCAGCCACTTGCCGCTGAAAGTAAACATGGCTGGTGTAATCCCGGCCATTTTTGCGAGCAGCATTCTGCTGTTTCCGGCTTCGTTGGGTGCCTGGTTCGGTCAGTCTGAAGGTATGGGCTGGTTGCAGGACATCTCGCAGTCGATCGCTCCTGGTCAGCCGTTGAATATTCTGCTGTTTAGTGCAGGGATTATTTTCTTCTGCTTCTTCTATACGGCGTTGATGTTCAATCCGAAAGACGTAGCGGAAAACCTGAAGAAGTCCGGTGCCTTTATTCCGGGTATCCGTCCTGGTGAGCAGTCGGCGCGCTATATTGATGGCGTTCTGACTCGTCTGACCATGTTCGGTGCTCTCTATATGATGGCCGTGTGCCTGTTGCCCCAGTTCCTGGTGGTAGCTGCAAACGTGCCGTTCTACCTTGGCGGGACCTCGTTGCTGATCGTGGTCGTGGTTGTGATGGACTTCATGTCCCAAGTGCAATCTCACCTCGTTTCGCACCAGTATGAATCCCTGATGAAGAAAGCCAACCTGAAGGGCTACGGCAGCGGCATGCTGCGCTGAAGCACCCATAAGGTTCGAGGAGTTGGTGATGAAAGTTCGTGCATCGGTGAAAAAGCTGTGCCGTAACTGCAAGATTATTCGCCGCGAAGGTGTTGTTCGAGTAATTTGCAGCGCGGAACCACGTCACAAGCAGCGCCAAGGCTGAGTGTGATCTGTGCTAAAAGCCCAGCAGCTAGTGCGCTGCTGGGTTGATTATTTGTTATTACAGCGATATTATCTCGCGCCCTATTTCTTGGCTTCCGGGGCGTAGGTAGCTGTCAATTGGAGTCCCACTGAATGGCCCGTATTGCAGGCGTTAACATTCCAGATAACAAGCATACTGTTATCTCGCTGACCTACATCTATGGTGTTGGTCGCACGACTGCACAGAAAATCTGTGCTACCACCGGGGTTAACCCGGCGGCGAAGATCAAAGATCTGAGCGACGAGCAGATTGAACAGCTGCGTGGCGAAGTCGCGAAGTTCACCACTGAAGGTGACCTGCGTCGCGAAATCAACATGAAAATCAAGCGCTTGATGGACCTCGGTTGCTATCGCGGTCTGCGTCATCGTCGCGGTCTTCCAGTACGCGGTCAGCGTACCAAGACCAACGCGCGTACCCGTAAAGGTCCGCGTAAGCCGATCCGCAAGTAATCGCCCCAGCGAATCGACAGGAATTAAATCATGGCAAAACCTGCTGCTCGTCCTCGTAAAAAAGTTAAAAAGACAGTGGTTGATGGCATCGCCCACATCCATGCATCTTTTAACAACACCATCGTGACCATTACCGACCGTCAAGGTAACGCTCTTTCCTGGGCTACCTCCGGTGGTTCGGGTTTCCGCGGTTCCCGCAAGTCCACCCCGTTCGCTGCTCAAGTAGCTGCTGAGCGTGCTGGTCAAGCTGCGCTGGAATACGGCCTGAAAAACCTCGACGTCAATGTCAAAGGTCCAGGTCCAGGTCGTGAATCTGCTGTCCGTGCTTTGAACGGCTGTGGCTACAAGATCGCCAGCATCACCGACGTGACGCCTATCCCGCACAACGGGTGCCGTCCGCCGAAGAAGCGCCGCGTGTAATCCAGGAGATTGTAAAGAATGGCTCGTTACATTGGTCCAAAATGCAAACTCGCTCGTCGCGAAGGCACCGATCTCTTCCTGAAGAGCGGCGTGCGCGCTATCGAATCGAAGTGCAACATTGAAGCAGCACCTGGTATCCACGGCCAACGCCGCGGTCGCCAGTCCGACTACGGCACCCAACTGCGTGAAAAGCAGAAGGTCCGTCGTATCTATGGCGTTCTCGAGCGTCAGTTCAGCGGTTACTACAAGCAAGCTGCCAGCAAGAAAGGCGCTACTGGTGAGAACCTGCTGCAACTGCTCGAATGCCGTCTGGACAACGTTGTATACCGCATGGGCTTCGGTTCGACTCGTGCCGAATCGCGTCAGCTGGTATCGCACAAGTCGGTTAGCGTAAACGGCAAAACCGTTAACGTTCCGTCCTACCAGGTTCGTGCTGGTGACGTGGTCGCTATTCGCGAAAAAGCGAAAAACCAACTGCGTATCGTCCAGGCTCTCGATCTGTGTGCCCAACGTGGCCGCGTAGAATGGGTAGAAGTAGACACTGAGAAGAAATCTGGCGTTTTCAAAAGCGTTCCAGCTCGCAGTGATCTGTCCGCCGACATCAACGAAAGCCTGATTGTCGAGCTCTACTCCAAGTAAGGGCTAGAAAATAGGTGCATCCATGCAGATTTCGGTAAATGAGTTCCTGACACCCCGCCACATTGATGTGCAGGTTGTCAGTCCAACCCGCGCCAAGATCACTCTCGAGCCTCTCGAGCGTGGTTTCGGCCATACCCTGGGCAACGCGCTGCGCCGCATCCTGTTGTCCTCCATGCCCGGCTGTGCAGTAGTCGAGGCCGAGATTGACGGTGTACTCCATGAGTACAGCGCCATCGAAGGTGTACAGGAAGACGTCATTGAAATCCTGTTGAACCTTAAAGGTCTGGCTATCAAGCTGCACGGTCGAGACGAAGTTACGCTGACCTTGTCGAAGAAGGGTTCGGGGGTGGTTACCGCTGCCGATATTCAGCTGGATCATGATGTCGAGATCGTTAACCCCGATCACGTAATCGCTAACCTGGCGTCTAACGGCGCCCTGAACATGAAGCTCGTTGTAGCTCGTGGTCGCGGTTATGAACCAGCAGACTCGCGTCAGAGCGACGAAGACGAAAGCCGCAGCATTGGTCGCTTGCAGCTCGACTCTTCGTTCAGCCCGGTTCGTCGTATCGCATACGTGGTGGAAAATGCCCGTGTCGAACAGCGTACTAACCTGGACAAACTGGTTATCGATCTGGAAACCAACGGTACTCTGGATCCTGAAGAGGCAATCCGTCGTGCTGCAACCATTCTGCAACAGCAGTTGGCTGCGTTCGTCGACCTCAAGGGTGACAGCGAACCGGTTGTAGTCGAACAGGAAGACGAGATCGATCCGATCCTGCTTCGTCCGGTTGACGATTTGGAGCTGACCGTACGTTCGGCCAACTGCCTTAAGGCGGAGAACATTTACTACATCGGCGATCTGATTCAGCGCACCGAAGTAGAACTGTTGAAGACTCCGAACCTGGGCAAGAAGTCCCTGACTGAAATCAATGACGTTCTGGCTTCTCGTGGTCTCTCCCTCGGCATGCGCCTCGACAACTGGCCGCCTGCAAGTCTTAAGAAGGACGACAAGGCGACTGCCTGATCGTCGTAATCACCGAACGTTGTGTTTGGTAAGGAATGAACCATGCGTCATCGTAAAAGTGGACGTCACCTGAGCCGTACCAGCTCTCACCGCAAGGCTATGTTCCAGAACATGGCGGTGTCGCTGTTCGAGCACGAGCTGATCAAAACTACCCTGCCAAAAGCCAAGGAACTGCGCCGCGTTGCCGAGCCGCTGATCACCCTGGCCAAGGTAGACAGCGTTGCAAACCGCCGTCTGGCTTTCGACCGTACTCGTTCGAAAGAAATGGTGGGTAAGCTGTTCAACGATCTGGGCAAGCGCTATGCAACCCGTCAGGGCGGCTACCTGCGTATCCTGAAGTGCGGCTTCCGCGCTGGCGACAACGCGCCTATGGCGTACGTTGAGCTCGTTGATCGTCCTGTCGGTGGTTCTGTAGAAGCCGCTGAATAAGACGTCAGTCTGTACAAAGAACCGGGCCCAGTGCCCGGTTTTTTGTTTTTTACATGGACGTATAAACGCCAACTCCCACCGTGGTTTGCGGAATTATTGCGCTAATTCTAAGTGATAAACGGAACCCTCCTCATTTACCCGTATTTTCGACACCAAATGTCAGAATTTCGGTTCTTTTCTTCACTTTTTTGCTTTTGGTGAAGTGACCTTCCGGTCATGTTGGTTCAAACTATCGCCTTTAGAGAGGAGATTCACGGCGATGCAAGGCCACCCGGATGTAATTGACTACCTCAACACGCTGCTGACCGGTGAGTTGGCTGCGCGCGACCAATATTTCATCCATTCCCGGATGTATGAGGACTGGGGTTTCAGCAAGCTCTACGAGCGTATCAATCACGAGATGGAAGAAGAGGCACAACACGCTGATGCGTTGATGCGCCGGATTCTGATGCTCGAAGGTACGCCGCGTATGCGCCCGGATGACCTGGACGTGGGCACAACCGTTCCGGAAATGCTCGCCAGCGATCTTCGCCTTGAGTACAAGGTTCGCGCAGCATTGTGCAAAGGCATCGCGTTGTGTGAGCAGCACAAGGATTACGTCAGTCGCGACATCCTGCGCCTGCAACTGGCCGATACCGAGGAAGATCACACTTACTGGCTTGAAAAGCAGCTCGGCTTGATCAAGTCCATCGGCCTGGAAAACTATCTGCAATCGCAGTTCTGATTTCCGCAGCTTAAAAAAAAGCCCCTGCCACGCGAATCGTGACAGGGGCTTTTTTGTTGGCGGGGGTTTACACCATCAGGCGCGATCCCGCTCCAGCAGCGGCTTGAGGTAGTGACCCGTGTAGGACTGCTTCATCTGCGCAACCTGCTCTGGTGTGCCTGTCGCGATGATCTGTCCGCCTTTGGAGCCGCCCTCCGGCCCGAGGTCGACCAGCCAGTCAGCGGTCTTGATCACGTCAAGGTTATGCTCGATCACCACCACGGTGTGCCCGGTATCCACCAGCTGACCGAGGCTGGTCAACAAGCGCTCGATGTCGGCAAAGTGCAGCCCAGTGGTGGGCTCATCCAGGATGTACAGTGTTTTCCCGGTATCCCGCTTCGACAGCTCTTTGGACAGTTTAACCCGTTGCGCTTCACCG
>ENA-OWNT01003311-OWNT01003311.1-seawater-metagenome-genome-assembly--contig:-NODE-3311-length-15338-cov-9.190617_pt1 | contig 15338 bp, 14 predicted proteins | sample MGYA00238136_ERZ651165 | MGnify/ENA primary metagenome ERZ651165 (study PRJEB26861, sample SAMN08777766) | seawater metagenome | isolation source: coastal seawater | place: USA: Florida | collected...
CACTAATTCGCCACCACCAAGTTGCGCGAGACGCTCTAGACTTGCGAAATTCGTTGTTGGGATCACAATTTGACCCTGATTGTCTTTTAAGAAGCCGCCATCAGGGAGGCTGATAGGCGCACCTTGCTCACTGCCAATGGCGTAAATAGACAAGCTAAATGGCGATTTCGACAGCCAGCTACGCACATCACCTTCGTCTTCCATATCGATACCATCGGTAAGCAAAATGATATCGCCTTGGAAATAACCCGCTTGCTCCAACAGTTCTTGTGCTTGGGTCAGACCCGCCAGCACGTTACTGCCCTGTGATGGCATAATATCTGGGCTGAGGCTTGGGATCAGGTTTGTTAAGGTGTGATTGTCTGAGGTCAGCGGTGAAATAGTAAACGCATCTCCCGAGTAGGCAACCAGTGCTGTTTCACCTTCTTTAAATAACTCCACCATGTCTAAGGCTTTAAAGCGAGCTTGCTGCAAGCGGTTCGGACTAATGTCGGTTGCAAACATTGAGCGGGACATATCCATGACCATGACTCGCGCTAATTTTGCTTCGAATACAGGGACTTCTTGCTTACTAAAACTGGGTCCTGCCAGCGCCAGCACCATGATGGTCATTAAAACGGTATTGATGAGCCCGGTGCTGCTCCGTTGTGGTTTGCCGCCTTCCATCACTTGTGTGGCTAAATGAGGGGCGATCAGCTGCTGTTGTTGTGTGGCGTTAGACTTTGTCACTAATCGCCAGATAAAATACATGGCAACTGGGATCAGCAGGAATAATGCGGGGGCACGAAGAAATACAAACTCGCTCATGCTTGCCTCTTTGCAAATAGAAAGTTTAATGCTCTGAGTTTACGGCGCAAAACCGCAAGGCCTAACGCCATCAGCGCAATACCCAAAGGAATAAAAAACAGCGCCTGCTTAGGACGAACAGTTTGCTCCTCTTGCGCTAGTGGCTCTAACGCATCCAATTCTTGATAGATACTGGCAAGGCTTTGGGTGTCAGTGGCGCGGAAATATTTGCCGCCTGTTTGTTCGGCGATATGTTTGAGTAGTGTTTCATCCAGCGAGCTGCCTCCAGACATAGAGAAAAGCCCAGTGCTCATCGATGCGTTTGCCCCAACACCCACCGTATATACTTTTACTTGCGCATCTTTAGCGAGGATCAAGGCTTCTTCAGGTGTTAAGTTTCCTGCCGTATTTTGACCGTCGGTGAGCAAAATCACAATCTTGTTTGACTGGCTCTTATCGTTGAAGCGCTTAACAGATAACCCTAGTGCATCGCCGATAGCAGTTGCACGACCGACTAGCCCAATTTGCGCTTCACTGAGCATTTGTGCCACGGTATCAAGGTCGCGCGTGAGCGGTGTTTGTAAAAATGCGGTATCACCAAATAAGATAAGACCAAGGCGGTCACCTTGACGCTGTTCAATAAAGTCACTGAGTACGGCTTTTACCATGGTAAGCCTATCAACATACTGATTCTGGTAGGCCATATCTTGCTCTGTCATCGAGCCAGATAAATCCACCGCCAGCATAATATCGCGGCCTTCATTAGGCAGTGTGATAGGTTCATCAAGCCAAGTTGGATTTGCAATAGCGACAACTAAAGAGATCCAAACAGCCCATTCAAGCAATGAAACTTTTCGGCTGTGTTGCTGTACTGCTTGATTATTTAAGCCAAGCTTAGCAAAGCCAGGAATACGTAAACGTAACTGCCCTTGTTGCTTTAACGGCATAAAGCGGCTTAATAACCAAGGTAAGGGTAAAAGCACAAAACACCATGGCCAACTAAACTCAAACATTAATTGGCTCCTTGAGTTTAAAGTTGCTAATAGCACTGCGTAATTTAGCTGCAAGTTCAGCATTATTACTTTGTTGTTGATAAAGCGGCATCAACTCGTCGTAACTAAAGTTATCGCCACTCAGTTTCGATAAACTTTCAGACCACTTTGCCAAAGGCTGAGAAGCAAGCTGACTGCTGTAATAATGACGAGTTAAGCGTTTTAAAATAATGTGTAGCTCTTGCGCGTCATCATCACTAAGGGTTTTACTTAACTTAATGGCTTGTTTTTTGGCTTTTTTAAATTGCTGGTTTTTATATAAAAGCACTAAGCCGATAATTAATAACGAACCAACTAAGGCGATAATTAGCCACCAAATTGGAGCAAGTGGCCACCATGCAACCTCGGTCGGTGCAATGACATCATGTAAGCCATCTAGCGGATTTTTTTGCATTGTTACTTTCTCACTAATTGCAGCTCAAGAGGCGTGGCTGCACTGAATGAAATTAAACTAAGCCCAGATTTTTGTAAGCGTTTTAATCTGTTAGAAAACGACTCTTCGGCAGACTTAGCAAAGCGCTCGCGAAATTGCTTATCCATTAGAGGTAAAGCAAGCTCTTGGCCATTTGCTGATACAGTCACCGTTTGTTTAAAAGCAGGTAGCTGGTGCTCGAACGGATCGCTAATATGGCAGCCAATCAATTCACAGTGCCTGCTCAGCATTTCAAGTTGTTTGAAACTTGCTTCATCAAGGGCACTAAAATCAGAGACGATATAAACCAAGCTCCCTGGTTTTGCTAAATGATTAAGGCGTTTAAGGTTTTCGCTAAATAAGCTGGTGGCTGTTTGATCGATATTAGTCAGAGCTTGGCTGTGAATATCACATAAGTTGTGACAAAGCTTTAACACGGCTTTTTCACGTGAGGTCGGTTTTAATTCGTGATGACCTTGCTGATTAAACACCAAGCCACCAATGCGATCACCTCGTTGACACGCCGACCAAGCAACCAGTGCGCTAATGTGCGCTGCTTGCACCGACTTTAACAGTAACTTTGAGCCAAACAGCATCGAGTTAGAAAAGTCGGTAAAGACAAAAACAGGACGTTCTTTTTCTTCTTGAAACAGCTTAGTGTGGGTTTCGCCAGTCCGTGCAGTAACACGCCAGTCGATAGAGCGTATGTCATCACCGGCTTGGTAATGGCGCACCTCGGCAAACTCCATACCGCGGCCTTTATGGGGCGCAAGGTATTGCCCAGCTAAGCTGTTTTTGATTTTTACTTTGGGCGCAAGTTCTAGCAAACGAGCTTTGGCTTTGTAATACATCAACTCTTTGAGTGATAAATTGACGCCTTGACTATGACTCGCTGCTAACCACGCCGCTGTATCAAATTGGCTCGACATAGCTTATGGCACTGCCACCAATTCTAAAATACGGCTGATCACATCGTCTTTACTGATGCCATCGGCCTGTGCTTCGTAACTTAAGATAATACGGTGACGCAATACATTATGCAGCACTGCTTGAATATCATCTGGGGCAACAAAGTCACGGCCTTCTAGCCAAGCATGCGCGCGGGCACACTTATCAAGGGCAATCGTTGCACGTGGGCTTGCGCCATATTCAATCCAGCGGCCAAGTTGTTCATCAAGCTCTGCTGCTTCACGAGTGGCAACAATTAACTGTACTAGGTATTTCTCAAGCGGCTCAGCTAAATACAAACCTAATATCGCTTTACGGGCAGCAAATAGCTCACTTTGACTAATTTGCTGTGTCGTTGCTTGCTTGTCAGAAATAGCCTCGCCACGGGTTAGGCGTAGGATATCTAATTCGTGTTCAGCACCTGGGTAATCAATGCTCAAATGCAATAAGAAGCGGTCAAGCTGAGCTTCTGGTAGTGGGTAAGTGCCTTCTTGTTCTAGCGGGTTTTGGGTTGCCATAACCATAAATAGATCAGACAGTGGATAGGTGTTTTTACCTACTGTTACTTGGCGTTCAGCCATGGCTTCTAGTAGGGCTGATTGCACTTTAGCAGGAGCACGGTTTATTTCATCTGCCAAGATTAGGTTATGAAATAAAGGGCCTTTTTCAAATACGAACTCACTGGTTTGCTGGCGATAAATATCGGTACCAGTTACATCTGCAGGTAATAAGTCTGGGGTAAATTGTACACGTTGGAAACTGCCTTCAACGCCTTTCGCTAATGCATTGACTGCACGCGTTTTCGCAAGACCCGGAGGGCCTTCAACTAATAAGTGGCCATCTGCCAAAATTGCGATTAACAGTGCTTGAGTTAATTGTGGTTGGCCGATAATTTGCGTGTCTAGGTATGATTTTAATTGTGAAAATGCGTTAACTGCCATAATAAAAAGACTGTCCTAAAAGCGTGAGTCAAAAATTGTTTTTGTTATGCGCCAATGCGTTATATTCAGTACCGATAAATTATTTGCACGGTACCGTGGTGGGGCGCTATTAACAAGTTATAAGGATTCAAAAGTTATAACACAAGTGTTAGACACAAAATCCTCAAATAGTTCGTTATTTTTTAAGGATTTTTAGCCTACCATATAAATACGGTGTTTTTTTGTAAATAGGCCGAAAAAAGCCTATGGTTGAAAACTTACTATTGGCATTCGTACACGGGTTGTTTTAGAATCAGGAAAAACAAACAGGTCAGACCTGTCAGCGGGAGAGCATAAATGTCTGAGCAAAATATACTTAAAACAGCAAAAGGCGATCGTATCGCTATCGTTAGCGGCCTGCGAACGCCATTCGCAAAGCAAGCCACAGCATTCCATCATGTACCAGCCCTTGATATGGGTAAGTTAGTTGTCAACGAAATGCTTGAGCGACTTAACTTTGATAAATCTGAAATTGACCAACTTGTATTTGGACAAGTAGTACAAATGCCAGAAGCGCCGAATATTGCCCGTGAAATCGTATTAGGTACGGGTATGCCTGTTTCTGTTGATGCTTATTCTGTTTCGCGTGCGTGTGCGACAAGTTTCCAAGCCATTGCTAACGTAGCCGAGTCAATTATGGCAGGCTCAGTGCAAGTAGGTATCGCCGGTGGTGCTGACTCATCGTCTGTATTACCTATTGGTGTTAGTAAAAAATTAGCCGGTAGCCTTGTTGATTTAAACAAAGCACGTACGCTTGGCCAGCGATTAAAGATTTTCTCTAAACTACGTTTAAAAGATTTACTTCCTGTACCGCCAGCGGTCGCTGAGTACTCTACTGGTTTATCTATGGGTCAAACAGCAGAGCAAATGGCGAAAACGCATAACATTAGCCGCGAAGATCAAGATGCTTTAGCGCATCGTTCACACACCCTTGCAAGCCAAGCGTGGGCAGATGGTAAACTGAAAGACGAAGTAATGACTGCCCATGTAGCACCTTATAAGAGCTTTATTGAGCAAGACAATAACATTCGTCATAACTCAACCGTTGAAGGCTACGCGAAGTTAAAACCAGTGTTTGACCGCCAACATGGCTCAGTTACCGCAGCTAACGCAACGCCATTAACAGATGGTGCTGCTGCGGTATTAATGATGAGCGAGAGTAAAGCTAAAGCATTGGGTTACGACATTCTAGGTTATGTACGTAGCTTTGCTTTCTCAGCAATTGGTGTACATGAAGATATGCTAATGGGTCCGGCGCACTCAACGCCAATTGCCCTAGATAGAGCAGGTATCACATTAGCTGATTTAGATTTAATCGAAATGCATGAAGCATTTGCAGCGCAAACACTGGCTAATATGAAGATGTTTGCGTCAGATAAATTTGCACAAGAAAAGCTAGGTCGCAGCAAGGCGATCGGCGAAATTAACATGGACAAGTTCAATGTATTAGGTGGCTCACTTGCATACGGTCACCCATTTGCGGCAACAGGTGCGCGCCTGATCACGCAAAGCTTACATGAACTTAATCGTCGCGGTGGCGGCTTAGCGCTTACGACTGCGTGTGCAGCGGGTGGCTTAGGCGCAGCCTTTGTATTGGAGAGTGCGTAATGACAGATTCAGTATTTAGTTTATCAGTGGCTGATGACGGCGTAGCCGTTGTAACCATTGATGTGCCGGGTGAGAAAATGAACACCCTGCGCAGCAGTTTTGCAGAAGATTTAAAAACCTTACTCAAAGACGCACAAGCGCAAGCAGTAAAAGGCATGGTATTTATCAGTGGTAAAAGCGATAACTTTATCGCCGGTGCTGATATTAAAATGCTTGATAGCGCCAATAGCCGTGAAGATGCATTAGCGTTAAGCGAAATGTGTCAGCAAGCATTTTTCGATATGAAAAAGCTGCCTTTTCCAACAGTAAGTGCTATTCATGGTGCTGCATTGGGCGGCGGTTTAGAGTTTGCTTTAGCGTGTGATTATCGCGTGTGTTCAGATAGCGATATCACTAAGCTTGGTTTGCCAGAAGTGCAGTTAGGCTTATTACCTGGCGGTGGTGGTACTCAACGTTTACCAAAATTAGTTGGCCTGCAAAAAGCACTTGAGTGGATGCTTACAGGTAAGCAAGTGCGTGCTAAGCAAGCGAAGAAAGCAGGCTTAGTAAATGACTGTGTACCACATAGCGTATTGCTAGATGTTGCTAAAGAGTTTGCTCTTAAAGGTAAGGCGAAGGTTACTAAACCTAAGTTAGATCGTTTAAGCCAATTACTTGAGTCGAACCCATTTGGCCGCAATATTATTTTCAAAAAAGCACAAGAAAACGTGCTGAAGAAAACAGGTGGTCATTACCCAGCACCTTTAGCAATTATTAAAGCGGTTCGTGCAAGTGTTGAACTTGATCAGTTAAAAGCATACAAAACTGAAGCTGAAGGTTTTGCCACGCTGGTAATGAGTGATGAGTCAAAAGCATTACGCGGTATTTTCTTTGCAACCACTGAAATGAAAAAAGAGTGGCGTAATGATGATGCACCAGTAATCGCTAAAGCGGCAGTATTAGGTGGCGGCCTTATGGGCGCGGGTATTGCCCATGTTAGTGCTGTAAAAGCGGGTGTTCCAGTGCGCATTAAAGATGTGGCTGAAAAGGGCATCAGCAACGCAATGAACTACAGCTACAAGATTTTAGATAAAAAGCAAAAGCGTCGTATTTTATCTAAAGCTGATCTACAACAAACCATGAACCGCATTACCGGTACCACCGATTACAGTGGCTTTAAACGCATTGATATCGTTATTGAAGCGGTGTTTGAAGATCTTGCTTTAAAGCAAGGTATGGTGGCTGATGTAGAACGTGAATGCCAAGACAACACGATTTTTGCAAGTAATACCTCATCATTACCAATTGCACAAATTGCTGCAGATGCAGCACGCCCAGAAAATGTAATTGGTCTGCATTACTTCTCACCTGTTGAGAAAATGCCACTTGTTGAGATCATTCCACACGCTGGTACCTCTGAAGAAACTATCGCACGCGTTGTTAACTTTGCCCGTAAGCAAGGTAAAACACCGATTGTGGTTAAAGACATGGCTGGTTTCTATGTAAACCGCATCTTAGCGCCTTATGTCAATGAAGCGGCTAATTTACTGCTTGCAGGTGAGCCAATTGAAAAGATTGACCAAGCATTGGTTGAGTTTGGTTTCCCTGTTGGGCCTTTAGCGTTACTTGATGAAGTCGGGATTGATATCGGTTCTAAAATTGCGCCAATCCTTGAAAAAGAATTGGGCGAGCGCTTTAAAGCACCTGACGCCTTTAATCGCTTAATCGATTCTAAGCGTTTAGGTCGTAAGACTGGCCGTGGTTTTTATCTTTACGACAAGAAAGATAAAAAAGTGGATGAGTCAGTTTACGAGCTACTTGGTGTTACGCCATCACCTCGTTTAAACAAGAGCGAAATTGCTAAACGTTGTGTTGCGCAAATGCTGAACGAAGCGGTGCGCTGTTTAGATGATGGCATTATTGCAAGCCCGCGTGACGGTGATATTGGTGCTATTTTTGGTATCGGTTTCCCACCATTCTTAGGCGGTCCATTTAGCTATATGGATAAACTGGGTGCAGCACAAGTGAGCTCAGAAATGGCGACTTTTGCTAACTACAACCCAATTTTCACACCTTGCGATACGTTAAAAGCAATGGCTGAAAAAGGTGGTCGTTTTTACCAAGCAGAAAGCGAAGAGCCGGCAGTAGTTGAAGCTACGCCTGTCGATCCGGTTGAAGTAACCAAAGAAGTGGTTGAAGACGAGCAAGCGTCAGAAGATGCTGATACAGAAACGACTAAAAGCTAATTCTTTAAATTAGTTAATTTTAAAAGCCCTGCTCATTGAGCGGGGCTTTTCGCTTTTTAAAAATGTAAGAAGCTTTATGGCATCACTGTGATTTTATATTTAACATTGGACAATTAAGTGCAATGACTTAAGTTAAACAAGGAAATGAGAGTGTCTACTACATGGAAACCCAAAGGTTTTATCGCAATAATTCTTGGTGTGTTATTACAACCATTTGTATTTTTGTACGTTAATAAAGCCAGATTGTTCATTGCATACTTTGTGTTGATGGTTATATGTTATTTGTTTGATATTAGGATACAAGCAAATGCAGAAGAGTCAGATTGGTATCAAGGCATCTACTTCACAAGTTTATTTATTCTTATTTGTCCTATTCATGCTTTTTGGGTAACTCAACATTATAACGCCTCTCAAAAGAGGGCTTGGTTCGCGCGTTGGTGGGTTACTTTGTTACTTTTTACTACTATTTATACTTGCCTTACTTTAGTTAGGATTTTCTTTTTTGAATTTTTCACTATACCTGCTTCATCAATGGCACCCACGCTAGAAAAAGGCAGTCAAGTTATTGTCAGCAAGCTAGGTTATGGTAATTATCAATATTTAGGTCAACAAGTTTTAAAGTCTGAGATGACAGCTGAAGTAAGCAGAGGAGATATTGTTGTATTTCAATATCCGCAAAACCCTCAATCTATTTGGATGAAGCGAGTCATCGGTTTAGCTGGCGATAGAGTTGTATATCGAAATAAAACACTCTATATCAAAAAGGCGTGTAAGCAGCCTACAGACAACTGCCCCGATTATAGTGTTATTGAACAATCGCTAGTTTCACAAGATGGAAATGGGCTAAAAATTCTACATGAAGTGAATGAGGATAGTAGCTACCAGATTTTAGTGAATGACAATCATATGGATCTAATAAGTCATTATTTCAGTCAAGTCGGTAGCAGACATGGTGAGTGGGAAATACCCCAAGGCCATTATTTTGTTATGGGGGATTCAAGAGATAATAGCTTAGATAGTCGTTATTGGGGGTTTTTACCTGAAGACAACCTAATAGGGAAAGTCATTATTAGTTGGTAACAAGTTAATATACGAGCCCTGCTCATTGAGCGGGGCTTTTTTCTTCTATATTGGCCATAAGTGGTATTTAACTCGTGAAGTAGGTTTGTTATAACTAGACTTATTTACTAAGCGATTAATCACCATGACTCTCACCACTGAGCGATTAACATTGCGGCTTTTAAATGCCGATGATTGGCCATTGTTTTATACTTTGCATAATGATGCCCAAGTTATAGCTAAATGCTTCGATAAGCTCTCAGAGACGCAGCTTCGAGCTAAGTTTAATGAACGCTTAAAGCCTTGGCAGCCAAATTCGAATTCACCACTTTGTTTAGTTATTGTTGAAACCAGTACGGGTAAAGAGGTGGGTGTGACGGGGTTTACTTCATCAACAGTGCCAGATAGTCAAGAAGTTGGTTATTTGCTACTGCCTAACTTTCATGGTCGTGGCTATGCCACAGAGTCTTTGCAAGCGGTGCTTGATTACGCCAAATCAGAACATGCTGTGCGTGAATTTAAAGCGGTTGTCACCGAGGGTAATATCGGTTCAGAAAAAGTACTTGAGAAATGTGGTTTTCAGTTAGTCGATAAGCAACTAGATGCGTATGCTATTGGCGGTGTTTTGTATACCGATCATCATTTTCATTTAAGTTGCACTGATCACAGAGCGTGATCAGTGCGCAATTTTACAGATGAAGCTCAATTGCTTTTCTGTCTTTTTCTGGCATATTCGCAACCACTAAATCAAACGAATTATCAATCATTCGTTCAATCTCTCCCTGTGGTACGGTGCCATCTAAAATAACCGTATTCCATAAACGTTTGTTCATGTGATAACCCGGGATCACCGACGGGAAAATATCACGCAGTGCTTGGGCTTCATCTGGATCGCATTTCAGATTTAGCCACCATACAAGGTTTCCCTCATCGTCAGTTTGACCTTCTTTGCCCTCGGCAAGGGTAGCAAACATTTTATGATTCACCTTGTAAACGTCGACATCTTGGCCAAATGGTTGGGTGATCATCACCAATGGCTTTTTCATTAAATACTCGTGTACTGTGTGTTGATTCATGATCCAATCCTTGAAGTCATTTTTCGTAGTTATAAACATAGCAGCTTTTTCGTAGTTTGGAGACAACTATCGTTATAATTTGCTGAAAAATAATATAAATAAAGGCTCTGAGATTAAACTGTAAATTTTTATTGAACAAAAGCTATTACGTGGTAAATTTCTGTCATCAAAAAACGATAGGAATACACCCATGCCTAAGGCAAGTGAAGTTAAAAAAGGCGCCGCTATCGAGCATAACGGCCGTGTTTTAGTAGTTAAAGATATTCAACGTTCTGTACCACAAGGTCGTGCTGGTGGCAGTTTATACCGCATGCGTTTATACGATGTGGTAACAGGCGGTAAAGTTGATGAAACATTTAAAGACAGCGATATGTTAAAGCTTGCTGATCTCATTCGTCGCGAAGCAATGTTCTCTTACATTGATGGTGAAGAGTATGTTTTCATGGATAATGAAGACTACACGCCATATAACCTTAATAAAGAAGCGATCAGCGAAGAGATTTTATTCGTTAATGAAGAAACTCAAGGCCTTCACGTGATTGTGATTGATGGCTCACCAGTTGGCTTAGATTTACCATCAAGTGTTGAGCTTGTTGTTGAAGAAACAGACCCTTCAATCAAAGGCGCTTCAGCAAGTGCACGTTCAAAGCCAGCACGTTTAACAACGGGTTTAACGATTCAAGTTCCTGAGCATATTTCAACAGGTGACCGTATTCGTATCAACACCGTTGAACAAAAATTTATGGGACGCGCAGAAAAATAACTCTGTGGTCCATTAGAGAACCGGCTTTTTGCCGGTTTTTTGCTTTATTAGTAACTCGCTCATTACAAATTTCATTGAAAAAGGAACGAAAAACGCGCATTATTACCGGCTTACGAAAACAATAATAATTATCAGTAGTAGATTAATGTTGAACCACGGATTGGAAAACAGAGAATACATCAAACTCCCTGAAGGCGTTGATATCGCCATTACTCCCGCTGGCGTTGTTGCCAGAAGCTATGCCTACATTATCGATTTTATTATCCGTAGTTTGGTTCTACTTGCTGTTGGTACTGTATTGGCCTTCTTTGGTGATGCAGGGCAGGGGCTTATCTTAATTGCTTACTTTTTAATTTCATGGGGATATAACATCCTGTTTGAAATGGAAAATGGCCAAACGCCGGGTAAAAAACGCCTTAAAATCAGTGTTGTGCAAGACAATGGCTTACCAGCGAGCTTTTCGCAAATTGTAGTGCGTAACTTACTACGTCCAGCCGATATGCTACCTATAGGCTATTTCTTAGGCCTTGTGGTTATGTTGTTTAACAACCGTTTTAAACGCATTGGTGATTGGGCTGCAGGCACCATGGTTATTTACGACGATGAGTTAGCTACGCGCCCTGAATTATCTCAAGGTGAAGTGCATATTCCTACCATTAGCTTAACCACCGAAGAGCAATTAGCGGTGCTTGCTTTTGCAGAGCGTCATGATGAATTATCGGATGCAAGGCGTCGTGAGTTGGCAGCTATTTTAGCTACTCCTTTTTCTGCTGCAGAGCATGAGATTGAGGCGCAGCTTGTTAGTTACGCACGCCACTTTGCAGGTCAAGTTCAACACGATAACGATTACCCGCAGCAGGAGGGTAAGCAATGAAGCAAACTCAATTTGTAAAATCAAATAGTGTCAGTTGGGATGAGTTTGAAGCGCTTTGCGAGCAAAATAGTGCAAAGTCTTTACCTGTTAATTTCCCTAACTTGTATCGCAAAGTCTGTAATGATTTAGCCATTGCGCAAAGTCGTCAATACAGCCCAGTGTTGATTGAGCAAATAAACAGGCTGGTGCAATTAGGACAAAAGCGCCTTTATTTATCTCGAAGCAATCAATTTTCTGAAATATGGCATGTGGCCCGCACGGCATTTCCACGTGCACTGTATGAAAATCGTTTAATGCTTGGCATTAACTTATTGGCATTTTGGGGATTGGCCTTAGTTGCTTTTATTTGGGTGACAATTGACCCTGATGCCGCTTATACATTTTTAGGGCAAGGTACAGTGCTTAATATCGAACAAATGTATAACCCTAGTGGTAGCGTTCAATCGGCTGAGCGCGGCGCATCACAAGATCTGATGATGTTCGGGGTCTATATCTACAATAATATTGGCATTGCATTTCAGATGTTTGCAGGTGGTGTTCTGTTCTGTGTTGGTGCTGCTTTTTTCTTGTTGTTCAATAGTTTTTATTTTGGTGCCGTTGCGGCTCACATTGTCAATGTTGGATTTGAAGGGCCGTTTTTTTCATTTGTAATAACCCATGGCTCATTTGAGTTAACCGCTATCATCATTGCCTCAGCGGCCGGGTGTCAAATAGGTTACGGCTTGTTAAATCCTGGGCAGTATACTCGCGCATATGCGATGAAACAGGCTGCACAAAAAGCACTTCCACTGATTGTTGGCGCATTTTTAATGTTAGTCATTGCCGCTTTTATCGAAGCATTTTGGTCACCCCGTGATATTGCTAACGAAATTAAATATTTAGTTGGCAGCGGCTGTTGGGCTTATGTCATTTTTCGCTTGTACAGGGGAATGCGCTATGGAGCTTAATCGTCTTAGCTTCAATCCTCGCAAGCGCAGTGCTTACGAAACCTTTGATTTAACAGTGTTGCTAGTTAAGCAGCATGCTGTCGCATTGGTCTCTTTGTATTTGATGATGGCAGTACCCGTATTTTTGATTGTCGGCTTTTTATTAAGCTGGGGCATAGGTGGCTTTGTTGTTTGGTGGCTTAAACCTGTATTTGAGCGACCTTTACTCGATTACATGTCAAAAGCGGTTTTCAATCAGCCAGTCAGCATAATGAGTAGCTTAAAGTTACTCAAGCAGTTAAAAATCGCTGATATGCTTGCGCATTTAACCGTTTTTAGGCTCAGCCCAAACAGAGCATTTTTAGCCCCCGTAGAGCAACTTGAGCGACTATCAGGTGAGCGCAAAACCAAACGTAAGCAGGTGTTGTTTGCTTCAAATAAGCCTAAGCAGACATTGTGGATGCTGTTTTGTGTACATTTTGAGTTTATCTTATTGATGGGAATATCGGCACTGACAATTGCACTTGTGCCCCATTCATTCTCTGCACAAGAAGCCATGTACCAAATTTTTGAAGCGCCAATCTGGGTTGAGATAGCGTTTAACTTTATTTATATCTTCAGTATTTCATTAGTGGCGCCGCTTTTTGTTACTGGCGGTTTCCTTGCTTATTTACACCGCCGTGTTGAACTAGAGGGCTGGGATATCGAGCTGGCATTTAAAAATATTCGCACCCGTCTTGCAGGCGTAGTCAGTGCTGTAGCACTTCTTCTGCTGACAACAATTACGCTGCAACCATCAACAAGCTATGCAGAGCAAATCGATAAGCAAGCTGTAAAAGAGCAAGTTACTGCTCTTTATAATGAGCCTAATGTCATCGAAACTGAGACTACGTGGGTGCCAAATATCGAAGCCAAAGCGAGTTCATCAGATAGTGATTGGTCTTGGCTTATCGATGTATTTACTGCCATTGGTGAAGTGTTTGGCGTGTTAGTTTGGGTATTGGTCGGCTTATTAGTTATTTGGCTAGTGTATTACCTGATGCAAAAACGTGGCTTTTTTGCCAACTTAAGCTTGCCTGAGCGCAGTAAAGTGAATGAACAGCCAGTGATCCCAACCTTATTTGCAGAAATTAAAAGTAAGGATTTACCTACTGATTTAATTGCTGCTGCAAAGCAGTGTTTTGAGCAAGGGCAGCACCGCTTGGCGCTGGCGTATTTGCTTCATCATGCGCTGAGTTGGGCGCAGCAACGACATGAAGTGCGCTTACACCGCTCGATGACTGAGCGCGAATGTAAACGTGCAATTGATGCTAGGGTGCCAAATCAAGGGCAAGCAATTTTTGCTCGCTTATTTTCTGCGTGGGTCACGGTCGCTTGGGGCCATAAAACCCCTGATATCGACTTTATCGAGCTGATTGAGCAAATTACAGCTATGACAGCAGAGACTAAGGAGCAAGCCCATGAAGCTTAAGGTTGTGCTTATTGCGGCGCTCGTATTGTTTAGCTTATTTGTTATTGCGGGTATTGCCTCTTTAGATTGGCAGAAAAAAGAAATAGAGATTGGCTTTCATAGTGATGTCGCAAAAGATAACTTTACGATGGCTCAACGGCTACTTAAAGCCAATGGTATCGATTGGAATAAAAACAAGCGCTTGGCAGAGCAAGCTCAAAGTGATGAGTTAAACATAGACCCACAAAGTATCTTAATTTTAGATGAGGCAGTGCTTGCTGATTCTTACCTGTTAGATGTACAGCTGGCTGATTGGGTCGCTGAAGGCGGACGCTTGATTTATGTATTAAACAGGCAACGTGATGAGCTGGCAATTGATAGCACCGTATTTTTTAGTCAGCTTAGTATTAATATAGAAAGCCAAGAAGATGTGTTTGAATATGATTTTGCAATGCTCAAAGAGGGGCATAAAAATAGTACGCTCTCAATTGATGAAAACACTCAGCTTGACCTTGAGCTAAGCCGTGCCTTTTTTATTGAAAACTGCCCCGGTGTGAATACCAATAATGATAACGGCGACACCCTAATGTGTGACTTTGCGTTTGGTCAAGGTCGGGTCATTGTGATGCCATCGCTGTTACCTTTTACTAATTACCGACTTCGCCACCTTGATCATGGCAGCTTATTACTTTGGTTAAGTAAAGGGGCTAAAAAAGTAACCTATGTCCCTTACCTGACTTACCCAAATTGGTTTGCCAAATTATGGCACTGGAGCTGGCAATGTGTGGTGACGTTGCTGTTATTAATTGTGCTTGCAGTATGGCACATCAGTAGTCGCATCGGCCGCTCTTATGCTCCTGACTTCGATGTAAAAACCAGCTTTAATCAGCATATTCGAGCAGTAGCAAACTTTTATTCTGAGCATGGTCACGAAGCCGTGTTATTTACTGCTCTAGAAAAAGATTTTTACGCCAAAGTTGAGTCGCGAGTACCTAATTTTAAAATGCTCAGTGCTGAAAAACAGGCGCAGATCATCGCTAATTTAACTCATTTTGAAAAACAACAGGTGGCAGAGTTGCTTGCGAGCAAGTTGCCTGAGTCAAAAGAACAACGAACAGAATATATAAAACGATTTAAACAATTAAGGAATGCCTTATGAGCACGGAATTAGACACTAAT
>ENA-OWNT01003313-OWNT01003313.1-seawater-metagenome-genome-assembly--contig:-NODE-3313-length-15320-cov-14.388637_pt1 | contig 15320 bp, 13 predicted proteins | sample MGYA00238136_ERZ651165 | MGnify/ENA primary metagenome ERZ651165 (study PRJEB26861, sample SAMN08777766) | seawater metagenome | isolation source: coastal seawater | place: USA: Florida | collected...
GTGCTGTGTCTCAATCTGAGACATCCGGGGCTTCTGACTCCCTGTTGTAGTGGAACAGAACACTTGGCCACGCCTAAGAGAAGGGAGCCCGTCGACGATGATGGACCGCATTCGCAGGATCGACCCGGAACAAGCGAGGGTCCTGATCACAGGTGCCGGCTCGGGGGTTGGAGAAGCAGCCGCGAAGCTTTTCGCGAGCAGAGGCGCCAATGTGGTCCTGCTCGGCCGCCGTACCGAGGAACTGCAGCGCGTTGCAGAACAGATCGACTGTGGTGCGCACACTGTGGTTGCCGACGTCGCCAATGCAGATTCCGCAATCAGCGGGGTCCGAGGGGCGATCCACATGCTCGGTGGCATCGACGTGGCCGTTAATGCCGCAGGTATCGCAGGGTATGCGCCATTGGAGGACCTGCACGAGCAGCAGTGGCGCGAGGTGCTGGACACCAACCTGTCCGGGACCTTTTACGTCTCCCGAGAAGCCGGGCTCCACATGCGGAAGGCCGGCGGAGGAGCAATCGTGAACGTCGCCTCAGACCTCGCTTCCATGGGCGTTCCGGGGCTGGCGCACTATTGCGCGGCGAAAGCGGGAGTCGTCGGCCTGACCCGGGCTCTTGCCTTGGAGTTGGCCCCTGACGTCCGTGTGAACGCAGTTTGCCCTGGCCCGATCGATACACCGATGTTGCGGGCGGGGCTCGCGTTGGCGGATGACCCGCTCCAGGCGCTGCACGAAAAGGAAGGCAGTGTGCCGTTGAACCGGCTTGCCGATCCTCGCGAAGTCGCTGGAGCTATCTACTTCCTGGCAATCGAAGCGACCTTTGCCACTGGAACCAGTATGGCTTTCGACGGCGGCACCTCCGCCGCCTAGCCGCACAACTCTTTACCAGACAGCACACATACAAGCCAAGGAGCTTTGACGATATGCCTGAGTCGAACTACAACGATCTCCGCAGCGCACGCTGGTTCGCGCCGCACGACCTTACCGGGTTTGTGCACCGCACAGCGATCCAGGCGGAGGGCTTCTCGCGCTTCGCTTTGAAGGACAGGCCGGTCATCGGTATTGCCAACTCCTGGTCCGAGCTCGTGAACTGCAATATTCACTTCAAGCTCCTTGCCGATGCCGTCAAACGAGGCGTGTTGATGGCAGGTGGCCTCCCGCTTGAATTCCCCACGATCTCGCTCGGGGAAAGCCTTATGAAGCCCTCGGCCATGCAGTTCCGCAACCTCATGGCTATGGATGTGGAGGAATCCATTCGTGCCTATCCGCTGGATGCCATCGTGCTGCTTGGTGGATGTGACAAGACTGTTCCCGCCCAGCTCATGGGAGCGGCAAGCGCGGATATTCCCACGATCATGCTGACGGGCGGGCCGCAAGAGCCCGCGCATTTCCGTGGGAAGCAACTCGGTGTCGGCACCGACACGTGGAAGTACGCCGATGAGCTGCGTGCTGGAAAGATGACCCAGGCGGACTTCGACGAGCTTGAGTCCGCTGCAAAACCCTCTGCCGGGCATTGCAGCGAGATGGGTACTGCCTCCACGATGACGTCTCTGGTTGAAGCCCTCGGAATGTGCCTGCCCGGCACTGCGTCCATCCCCGCAGTGGATGCCCGCAGGGGCGCCGCGGCCGAAGAAACGGGACGGCGGGCCGTGGAAATGGCACTCTCCCAAGGGCCGAAGCCCAGCGAGGTACTGACCAAGGAAGCCTTCGACAACGCGATCACCCTCCTCATGGCCGTCGGCGGTTCAACCAACGCGGTGGTCCACCTACTGGCGCTCGCGAGGAGAGTCGGCTACGAGCTGCCACTGGACCGTTTCCACGAAATCTCCCAGCGGACACCTCGTATTGTGAACGTCCGGCCGTCCGGCGAATACCTGGTGAAGCAACTGTTTGAGGCCGGCGGAGTATCGACGGTACTTAAGGCACTTGCCCCGCTGCTGAACAAAGACGCGATCACGGTCACCGGCGAAACGCTGGAAAACGGCTACAGTTCGGCACCCGAGCCCGACGGCATCGTTGTCAGCACGCTCGGGGAGCCCTTCGACGCCACCGGCGCGATCGCCGTCGTTCGCGGTTCGCTCGCACCGAACGGTGCGGTCATCAAGCGCAGTGCAGCCTCCAAGGATCTGCTGCAGCACAAGGGTTCAGCGATTGTTTTCGAGGACATCTACGACCTCGGGCGCAGGATCGACGACCCGGAGCTGGACGTCACCGAAGACTCCGTTCTGGTGCTGCGCAACAGCGGCCCTGTTGGGGCACCCGGCATGCCGGAATGGGGAATGTTGCCCATCCCCGAAAAGCTCTTGCGTAAGGGAATCCGCGACATTGTACGAATCTCGGACGCCCGTATGAGCGGCACCGCATTTGGCACAACCGTGCTCCATGTTTCCCCGGAGGCCGCGGTGGGCGGCCCGCTCGCGATCGTGCGCGACGGCGATCCCATTGTTCTGGACGTGGGGAACCAGCGCCTTGACCTGGATATCCCTGCCGAAGAAATCGAGGCTCGCCTTGCGGAGCTGACGCTTCCTGAGCCGAAGTACCGGCGGGGATACGGCCGTCTCTTCATTGACCATGTGAACCAAGCCGACGAGGGTTGCGATTTTGATTTCCTGAAGGGTTTGCCGGATGAGGCACCACAGCGGCTGCCCTACGGCCTGATGAGCGGTTGGCAAGGCGGCTGGTAACGCTCGCCGCCAAACTATCCACAAGATGTGAGGGCCGCTACGAATGGGCGGTCCCGGGAGGAGAAAATGTGCCAAAACCAAAAGTAATCGTGATCGTTCAACAGGGCCGGCCCGCGCCCCCCGTGGAGCGGTTGGAATCAGAAGCCGACGTGGTCGTCGTTCGAACGGCCGACGAGTTCAGGGCCGCGTTGCCAGGGTCCGAAATCCTGTTCCTGAACGACTTCCGGACCAAACTGCTGCGCGAAGTGGGCCCGGGGGAGCTGCGGTGGATCCACACGTCGAGCATCGGCGTCGACACCTTGCTGACTGGCGAGATCGTGAACAGCGACATCGTGGTGAGCAACTCCCGCGGCGTGTGCGAGCGACCCATCGCGGAGTGGGTACTCGGTGTGCTGCTGATGTTTACTAAGGACCTCCGCCGTACGATTGAGCTGCAACAGGCGCGCACCTGGCAACACCGCGAAACGGAGCCTTTGCTGGGGCGCAAAGTCCTTGTAGTTGGCCCCGGTCCGGTGGGCCGGGAGACGGTTCTCCTGCTGCGCGCAGCGGGAATGGACGTGACCGTCGTCGGGAGGACCGCCCGCGAAGATTCGCAGCTGGGGACCATTGCATTCTTCGGCGATCTTGACGTACTTCTCGGTCAAGCCGAGGACGTGGTGCTGACCGTGCCGCTCACGGAGGAGACCCGCGGCCTGTTCAACTCGTCCCGCCTCGACAGGATGCGGCCGGGCGCGCGGCTCGTCAACGTCGGTCGGGGTGCCGTTGTCGTGGAACAGGATCTTCTCGACGCTGTCGACTCAGGCCACCTGGGGGCGGTGGCACTGGACGTCTTCGAACAGGAACCACTGGCGCCCGAAAGCCCACTGTGGAGCCGCAAGAACATCCTTGTCTCTCCTCATGCCTCCGGCGATCTGATCGGCTGGAGAGGACGCGTTGTGGACTCATTCGCCCGAAACCTTCGGCGATGGAAATCTAACGAGCCACTCCACGATGTGGTGGACCTGATGAAACTCGGGGTGACGGCACCGGCCTTGGTACCGGACCAACCCTGATGCCCTGTCCCGAATCCCATGGGCGAAACTGTCCTGTTTCGCCTATGGGATTCGGGTGTCCCAAGCTGGTACATCGCTCCGACGATCCGCGTCGGTAGTGTGATTCAGCACTCAACATTTAGTGACGAGGATTACATGTCAAACACAACCATACGTACGACGAAAACGCCGTACCAGCCCCAGGAAAACAAGCTCAGCGGCAACATGGGGGTCGGAGAGCTCGTGATGAACGTGCTCGCATTCTCCTCACCATTGACCACCGTTGCAGGCACGCTTCCCGTAATGCTTTTGTTCAGCGGCCAGACCGCGCCCGGCATCTACATCATGGTGACGCTGATGCTGCTCATCTTTTCCGTTGGCTTTGTGAAGATGAGCCGAAGCGTTGAAGCGCCGGGAGGCTTCTACTCCTTCGTCACTGCTGGCCTCGGCAAGCCGGCAGGCCTCGGGGGCGCCCTCCTGGCACTCTTTGGCTACATTTTCATCGGCTTCTTCGCCCCGTCGCTGTTCGCAGTCACGCTCCAAAGCTTCGTCGTCAACACGTTGCACGGCCCGGACATCCCCTGGTACTGGTACGGACTTGGCATCATCGCCATAACTACCCTCTTGGCCTACAACCGCATCGATCTTTCGGCAAAGGTCCTGACGGTCGTGATGCTGCTTGAGTCAACCGTGGTGGTTGTTTTCGACATCGCGTCCTTCTCCTCAACCGGCGGCGCTGTGTCGCAAAGTGTTGCCTTCTCCATGCCGTGGATCACTGACGCTGGGCTTGGATTGGCGCTGCTGTTTGCCGTCGGTAACTTCTTCGGGTTCGAAGCCACGGTCATCTACCGGGATGAAGTGAAGAATCCGGACCGAACCATTCCGCGCGCTACTTACATTGCTGTCGTTGGCATTGGCATCTTCTACGCGGTGGCGGCTTGGGCCTACATCGCCTTCTTGGGGGCCGACCACGTGCAGGCCGCCGCCGAGGCCAACACTGTGAATTTGTTCAACGACGGGGCGACCGCCTTGGTCGGAAAGATCTTCGCTGACATTGGCGTTGTCCTGCTCATTACGTCGATCCTGGCGTCCATGCTCTCGATCCAGAACATCGCTGCCCGGTACAGCTTCTCGCTCGCGGCCGACGGCGTACTGCCGGCTGCGTTGGGCCGGGTACACCCCCGCCACAAGTCCCCCTACTTGTCCGCGCTGACCGTGGGCGTGGTCTGGGCTGTCGCAACTGTGATCTTTACGGTTCTGGGAGTTTCGCCCGATGCTCTGTATCCCATTGCCAGCGGTAGCGGCACGTTTGCGGTGCTGCTCCTCATGTTCATCACGAGCTTCGCAGTGCTCATCTATTTCCTGCGGCGCCGAAGCTTTGCGCCCGAGTCGGTCTGGAAGACGATCATTGCTCCGCTGATTAGCGTCGTTTTCCTGGGAGTTATCACTTATCTGGCTATCACCAATTACCCCGAGCTCATCGGTGGGTCCGCGGTCATGACTGCCATCTTTATGACCTTCACATTTGCGCTGTTCATTGGCGGCATTGTGTACGCCTTGTTCCTGCGCTCCAAGCGACCGGAAGTGTATGCGCGACTTGGACGCCAAAAGGTCGACTGAAATCCTCACCTTAACAAAATCTGGGAGACCGCAATGACGCAACAGATCAGGATTGGGTTGTTTGGCACGGGGCGGATCGGCCAAGTCCACGCAATGAGCTTGGCGACCATAGACGAGGCGACGCTCGCCTGGATATGTGACCCATTTATTGAAGGTGCCAAACAGACCGCAGCTGAGTTTGGCGGAAGGGTGAGCGCTGATCCCGAGGAGGTTTTCGCATCAGGGGAAGTAGATGCGGTCATTATTGCGTCACCGACGGCAACGCACGTGGACTTCGTCGAGATGGCGATCGACGCAGGCGTGGCAGTGCTTTGCGAGAAGCCAATAGACCTCGACATCGCCCGAGTCGACGCACTCCGGGCAAAGGCTGCCGCTTCAGAGGTGCCGATTGCCTTGGGATTCAACAAGCGCTTCGACCGGCACTTCGTGGAGCTGAAGCGTCGTGTCGCTGCCGATGAAATCGGCACGCTTGAGCAACTCTCGATCACCAGCCGAGATCCGGGGGAGCCGCCTGCCTCGTACCTCACCGAGTCGGGTGGGATTTTTCGCGACATGACCATCCACGACCTCGATATGGCGCGGTACTTCATTCCGGAAATTGTTGAAGTGTCCGCGCGTGGCGCGAACACTTTCAGCGAAAACGTCCGCGAAGCCGGTGACTTCGACTCCGTCGTGGTCACGCTGCGGGGGTCCAAGGATGAGCTCGTAACAATCGTGAACTCGCGTCATTGCGCTTACGGTTACGATCAGCGCATTGAGGCGTTCGGTGCCACCGGACTGCTGCAGGTGGGCAACAAGAACGACACGTTGGTACGGCACTGGGGCGCGCGGGCAGTCGAGGCGATCGGGCCCTACCAGAACTTCTTCCTGGAACGATATGCCGAGGCCTACCGACTTGAGGTCGCCGAGTTCTTGAGGGCGGTGCGGGGCCTGCCCTCGCGGAGCCCGGGCTTTGAGGATGGCCGCGCCGCCCTCGTCCTGGCGAACGCAGCCGAACAATCGTCCCGCACGGGTATCGCTGTGGCAGTGGACCTCAGCTAAATATCATTGGCAGGCCTCCATTAGGTACTGCCCACCTACCGCCTGCCTGGGCCGCGTGGCTCCCGCAGCGGTCCGCGGCCCAGGCCAGGCTTTTGCCATTTATAAAAAGACGTGGATTTCGCCGCTAATGGCGCGGAGTCCTGCATTTCCGTGCACCCAATTTAAGGACCGAGAGTGGCAACAATGCATTCGGAAAGACCAACGACAATCCACTGGGAGCCCGCAGAGGTCGGCGATGCCGTCTCGTTGCAAATGCCTGGTTGGCCTCCGCACTACGGGCTTGTAGACGACAAGACGCCCGACGGCGACATCGTCTGGGTTGTTTCGGTGGGCGAACGCCGTCTTTTTCATAAAGAGGACGGATACAGCCTTTCAGTTGGCTGGCAATGAACGGCGAGTGGCCGTATTGAAACGTTTTGGAGCATTGTTTCAATCTGGCACAGCTAGCCGAAGTCTTCGTCCGTCAAAGTTCAAGTAAGTGAAACAGTGTGGCAAGGATCACGCCGATGGATCCTCTTGAAGGCCCATAAATGTGCTGAATCAAACAGCGTTGTTTGTGCAATCCCTGCCCCATACGTGTCACGGTTCATTTGCAAGGCCATTGATCTATTTAGGACGAGGACGAGATGACGGACGCCCCACCCACGACCGCTCCGCTGGTCGCGCTGAAAGACATACATAAGACATTCGGAGCGGTATCCGCCTTGCGCGGTGTCAGCATCGATGTTCAACCCGGCGAAACGTTTGCCCTGCTGGGCGACAACGCAGCCGGCAAATCAACGCTGATGAAGGTACTCACCGGCGTTTACCAGCCGGATCGCGGCTCCATTGAAATGGACGGTAAGCGAACAGAGTTCCCCACCCCATCCGCTTCCCGCGATAAAGGGGTCGAGATGGTTTACCAGGACTTCGCCTTGGCGGACAACCTGGACGTTCGAACCAATATCTTTCTGGGGCGCGAACCGCAAAAGAACATCCTCGGCCCGTTCCTGCGGATCATCGACAGGAAGAAGATGGAGGCCGAAACCAAACGGGTGCTCGAGCGGCTGGACATCCCGATCAACCCCCGGCTCAAGGTCAAACGCCTTTCCGGCGGACAGCGGCAGGCAGTCGCCATCGGCCGGGCCCTGGCCTTTGACGCACGCCTGATCATCATGGACGAACCTACCGCGAACCTGTCGGTCGCGAAGGTGGACAAGCTGATCGAAGTGACGCAGCGGCTAAAGGACCTGGGCATCGCGGTCATCATCATCACGCACAGGCTCGATGAGGCTTTCGCCGTGGCGGACCGGTTCGCGGTGATGCGTCAAGGGCAGGTCGTCGGGCGTTTCCGAGTAGGAGACGTCACCGAGGCGCAAGTTGCCCACCTCATCTCCCACGGCACCTTGGACGACTACGTCGACACGGGTTCGGGAATCCCTGAAGACCGCCGAAAGATCGGCAGCACTTCCTCCATTGCCGTCGTTGGTTCGATGGCGGCACACGGCATTACGACGAACGGGAGCGGCTCGTGAGCCTCATGACTGAAAACATCAAGACGCTGCTGGGGCCCGCCGAGCTAAAGGAAGAGTCCCTTTCCACCAAGGTCAAGCGCTTCGTCGGGGACTACGGAATCCTCATCTTCTTCGTTGTCATCTTCGTCTTCCTGGCAGTTGCCGCCCCCAACTTCCTGACGCTGAACAATCTGGTCAACGTGGTGAGGCAATCGTCAATCATCGGACTGATCGCACTCGGGATGACGTTTATCATGATCACCGCCGGCATTGACCTTTCCGTCGGTTCGGTGGTCGGCTTGGCGGGCATGGTCTTCGCAATGCTGGCCCCAGCAAGCGGGGGAGCGTTCTGGTTGCCCCTGATAGCGGGCCTCGCAGTCGGTTTGCTCGTCGGTTTCCTCAGCGCCGCGATGATTGTGTGGGGCGGCATCCTGCCATTTTTGGCCACCCTGGCCACTATGGCCATCGCACGCACGGCGGCCCTGGTGATCACTGACGGGCAAGTGGTCTCAGGACTCAGCGGTCCGGCCGAATGGATCGGATCGGGTTTTATCGGGCCGATCCCGGTGCCGGTGATCATCTTCCTTCTGGCCGCCATGCTCTGTGAGTTTGTGCTGGGCCGCACGAAGTTCGGTTCCCACGTCTATGCAGTGGGAGGCAACGAAGAATCCGCGAAAAAGGTAGGCATCTCCACCGGCCGCGTGCTGTTCACCGTTTACCTCATCGGTGGCGTCACCGCAGCGCTGGGCGGCCTCGTACTGACCGCCCGTTTGGATGGTGCCGCGCCCGTCGCCGGCACCGGTTATGAGCTGCAGGTGATTGCCGCCGTCGTGATCGGTGGCACGAGCCTCTTCGGTGGCGTCGGCACCATCCGCGGAACGGTCATCGGGGTGCTCCTACTGGGCATCGTGATGAACGGTATGAACCTGCTTGGTGTCTCCTCCTACTACCAGCAGGGCGTCCAGGGCATCATCCTGGTGCTCGCCGTGCTGCTGAACCGTTGGAAGTCGGACTAACCAGCCGCGCCACGGAAACAAGCCCACCACCCACGGGCCGCTTGTCCGCCAAAATACGACGAATCTCCTTGAGCACTCAAGAAACATTGAAAGGAATATCCATGGGAATGCGACAGAAGTTCGCTGCTGGGGTCGCAATGCTGGCCGCCGGTGCCCTCGCCCTGACCGGATGTGCCGGCAGCAGCAACGCAAGCAGTTCCGAGGGGGCGGGAAAGGCTTACAACATCGGAGTTGTAGTTCTCGACCTGCAAGACCCCGACCTTGCCCGCATGACAGAGGCCATGAAGAAGACAGCGGACGAAAAGGGCGTGAAGCTGAACATCACCGACTCCAAGAAGGACGTTGGCAGCGAGCTCAATCAGGTAGAGGACTTGATCACCCGCCAGGTCGACGCGATCATCCTCCAGCCACTCGATGGTGAAGCCAGCCAGAATGCGGCAAAGCGGGTCATTGACGCCAAAATTCCGCTCTTCATCCTATCCACGGAGTTCGCAGACGGCGCAAGTGTCGCCTACAAGAGCTACATCGGTGTCGATGACACGGTGGCCGGCGAGATGCAGGCCGAATACCTGAACAAGACACTCCCCAACGGTGGCAACATCGTGTTCGCTGCAGGCGTCTACGGTGCTTCATGGACTGACCGACGTAAATCCGGCTTCGACAACAAGGTCAACAAGAACATCAAGATTGTGGCCGAATTCCAGGCAAAGGGCAGCCGGGACGACGCCAAGCGCAACATGGAAGACACTCTTCAGCGCTTCCCGTCCGGGCAGATCGACGCCGTCGTCGCGAACAATGACGAGATGGCCATTGGTGCGGCTTCAGCCATTACCGATGCCGGCCGCACCTCGGAATTCAAAGCAGTAGTTGGTGTTGACGGCACGGATCCTGCCCTGCAGGGAATCAAGGGTGGAACAATCTCGGCCACTGTGCGTCAGGATTCCGCCGGACAGGGTGTCAAGGCAGTTGAGGTGGTCACCGATTTCCTCAAGGGCGGAAATGTCGAGAACCGCTACACGCTCCCGTTCACGCTCATCACCAAGGACAACTTGTCTGAATTCATGAAGTAAAAACGCGCGCCAGTAGGGCGATCGCTCCGCACACGACGGGCACGGCTGATCCATTCGGGTCGCCGTGCCCGTTCTGTTTTGGCACATTCCGGCAGTGATACCGCCTGCCTACACTTCCTTGGGACCACAATGAGATGGAGAACTCAACCATGCCCATGGCTGCACATATGATCGGGTTTCTGAGCGAGCTCCGGGACAAGGGCATCGAGGCTGACGACTCGCCGCGCAGGCTCTCGGAGTACTCCTACGACGCATCGAACTACCGCGTGAGGCCGACCGCAGTTGCCTTCCCGAGGTCCGTTGCGGATGTGCGGAAGATCCTGCGGATCAGCGCCGCTTCCGGCGTTCCCATTACGGCTCGCGGAGGTGGCACGTCAATGGCGGGAAATGCCGTCGGAGGCGGATTGGTCATCGATTTGTCCCGGTGGATGAACCGGGTGGACCACATCGACGCCGATTCCCGGACGGTCTGGACGGATGCGGGCGTCATCCTCGGCGAACTGCGGTCAATCGTTGAGAAAGCCACCCGCGGGGAGCTCACGTTCGCGCCCGACCCATCGTCCCTGACGAGGGCCTCCATCGGTGGTTCCATTGGGAACGATGCCTGCGGAAACCATTCGGTGGCCTACGGCAGGATGACCCACCATATCCATGAGATTGAAGTCGTCACTGCGGACGGTGCCTACCTGCGCGCCGGGCGTGACTATTTGCGGGCGGTTGACCCCTCGGATGCACACTCCACAGCCAGAGCCCGGGAACTGATCCGTGATTTGAAGTCCCTCGTCACGGAGAACCTGGCAACAATCCGCATGGAACTCCAGACCATCCCCCGCCAGGTTTCCGGCTACCATCTGGGCCAGTTGCTCCCTGAAAAGGGATTCGACGTAGCCCGAGCCCTGGCGGGCAGCGAGGGAACCTGTGCGGTTGTTGTCAGGGCGAAGGTGGGGCTCGTGGAAAAGCCGCGGACCACTGCCTTCCTTTGCCTCGGCTATGAGGACACCATCGAGTCTGCACGCGACGTCGTAACCATTTTGGCAGCGAAACCGAGCGCCATCGAAGGACTGGACGCCTCGATCGTGGACATCATGCGCCACCGGAGGGGTGCGGCCAGCGTCGACTCTCTGCCGGAAGGCAATGCCTTCCTCATGGTCGAATTCCCGGGCGACACCATTGAGGAAGCCACAGGGGACTGTGATCGCCTGCTGGAAGCGTTACGGGCGACGGGCCGGGTCCGGGACCACGCCATCGTTACGGAACCGACGGAACGCGCAAAATTGTGGCGGATTCGCGAAGACGGCGCCGGACTGTCCTCGCGACGGATCGACGGCGTACAAACTTGGCCGGGGTGGGAGGACTCGGCGGTGGCGCCCGAGCGCCTTGCCGACTATCTCACCGACCTGCTGCCTCTCGTGGGCAAATTCAACTACACCGCCTTCATGTACGGTCACTTCGGCGCAGGGTGTGTTCACATGCGCCTCGACTATGACCTGCGCAGCGAAGCGGGCCGCGCGACATTCGAGGAGTTCACCCGGGAAGCGGCGCAACTGGTGGTTTCCCATGGAGGCTCCCTTTCCGGCGAGCACGGTGATGGCAGGGCACGCAGCGAATTGCTTGAGGTCATGTACTCGCCCGGGATGATTGCGCTGTTCAAGGCCTTCAAACATCTCTGGGATCCGGCCGGAATACTTAATCCGGGAATTATCGTAAATCCCGAACCGTTTGCCGCGTCACTCGCACTCGAAGGAGTGGCCGAGCCGGGGCCAGCGCACGGCGAGGCGCCTGCGGGCCCGGCTGCCGCCGTCGTGCCTTCTGCACAAGGTCGCCCCCAACTTCCCTTAGTGAGCCCCTTCGTCGGCAATTCGCACGCATGTATTGGCGTGGGGCGCTGCCGGGCGACATCGGGCGGCTTCATGTGCCCGAGCTACAGGGCCACCAAGGACGAGAAAGACTCCACTCGAGGCCGCGCCCGGGTCCTCCAGGAACTGACCCGTGCCAACGGGCGCAGTATTGACGGCTGGTCCAGCCCGGAGGTGCGTGAGGCGCTTGATCTCTGTCTGTCGTGCAAGGCTTGCTCTACGGACTGCCCCACCGGGGTGGACATTGCCGAGGCCAAATCCCAGCTGGTCGATGAGCATTACCGGGGGCGCATCCGTCCCTTTACGCACTATTCGATCGGGTGGTTGCCGCGGTGGCTTCCGCTGCTGACCAGGGTCGCGCCGCTGGCGAACTTCGGCGCCAACTTCCGTCCTTTCCGCAGGCTCGGGGAGCGGCTGGGTGTTAGCGCGCGACGGCGCCTCCCGGCCTTTGCGGCGGCAGGCAGAATTCGACGGCGGTTCCGTGAGGCGGGGTTCGTGGAGGGGGCCGAGGTGCTCCTCTTCGCGGACAGCTTTACCCGTGCCTTCAGGCCGGAAGTGGTGCCGGCTGCCGCACGCGTGCTTCGCGATACCGGTCAGTCGGTAGGGTGCACGCCGGCGGCCTGCTGCGGTCTGACCTGGATTTCCACCGGGCAGCGCGATGGCGCGCGCCAAAGACTCGCACGTCTGATCCGAAAGCTTGACGACGGTACGGACCGGGACATCGTGGTACTGGAGCCGAGCTGTGCTGCGACCATCCGGGATGAGGGTCCAAAACTCGTCGGCGGGGAAGCATCCAAGAGGGTTGCGGCCCGGGTGCGGTCCTTTTCGGTCGCCGTTGATGAGGCTATCCAGCGGGGATGGAAGCCGACGGCGGTCCCGCCTGAAAGCGCCGTTTTGCAGACTCACTGCCACGAACATGCGGTGTTCGGCTCGGGTGCGCAGAAGCGGGTGCTGGAGGCATGGGGTGTGCCGGCCCTCGTCGAGTCGTCCTCGTGCTGCGGCGTTGCCGGCAACTTCGGCTTCGAAGCGGAGCACTTTGACATGTCGATGAAGGTGGCCGAACACTCCATTATTCCAGCGCTCGACAGTGGGGCAGGAGAGGCACTTGTCCTTACTGACGGGTTCGGCTGCGCCATGCAGGTCTCCCAGATCGATCCTCAGCTTGCAGGCAAGCATCTGGCTATTGCCTTGGACTCAGACAGTGCCAACAACTAGGTGGTCGGTATGGAGTACTTCGGAGTCATCCTGATCCTGCTGGCTGCCGGTCTGCACCTGGTCAGCCTTCACTCTGACGCTTTTCGATCCAACCAGGCGCCCAGGAAAACAGCAACGATGCGGGCCATGCACACAGTTCCGCCTGGCGCGGCTGCCATCATGGTGGCTGTCGCAGGCTTATTCATCTTCGTCACCAGCATCAATTCACGGTGAATTTAGCAACGAATGCGCCCGCAGCCAAGGTGTCTCAAACTGACACGGTCGGCGTCGAACCAGGAGACGGATGCTGGAAGGGACCCAGTAGCCACACTACTTTTGAGAGTTGATCTCGATGATGAACAGGAAGCTCGCGCAAGGACGGCACGTTGAATGGTTGCGAGCGTCGGCACATTTCAATGAGACAGATCTTGGAGAGCGGACTGACCATCAGCTGAAGCGCTCCGGAAAGATCGTCCACCGACTCCGTCAGGACATGGCGGAAGGCCGCGACACCAGCGACGCTGCGCCCTGGCCGACACCGGGTGCATAGCCCCCAAAACTGCGGTCCGTAGCGCTTGAACCTGGCACTGTGTCCAAGCGCTACGACCGTTTCCCCTCTCGGGGCAGGATGCAAAAGAGTTGGCCCGTCGTGGACTACCGCTCATTGAGGTGCCATGCGCCAGCTACCGGCTCTTGACTGCCCAAGTATGTGGTCGCGGACCGTGGCGTGGGGTTTGCGACGCTCTCGGGGTCTGGGGGGACTTTTACCAGCCCCACCCCCATCATTAGGGGAGCTAGTAGCCGTTGAGCTTCCTAAACGGGACAGTATTGCGGCGGGCCATAACCGAATCAAAAGTCTTCCACAGATTACGCATCGCCATCATCTGCCGCAGCTTCCAACGGTAACCAACAATGCGCTGTTCACTCATGGCTCGCCTCGACAGAAAGCCTTGAGGAACCGACTGACATGCCACCGGCGGCAACTCAGAACTCGGTGCTCGTCTCGGTTTGAGGGCGTTGGAACGGACTACATTCGGAGTGTTGACAATGTCAACAGTTCTGGCTTTGGACCGAGAAGTACCGGGTCCGGTTCGGCTCGGTTTCCCTGTGTTTTTCAAAGTTTCCAGTGTTTGCAAGGGTTGGAATGCAGTTCGAGTCCCACCTCGGGCACAGCATTCCCCCTCGTCAGAGGGGTTTTTGCTTTAACGTGTATACATTCCCCTGATTGGGTCCCTCTGATGCTTGTCGCGGCCTGTTGCCTGGCCGCCGCGGTGGCCTGTGAAGTTGTGTGGGTGGCGGGTTCGGGGCCCTGGCTGGCGGGCCCTCCGCCTGCCGGGGTGTGGAGTCATTCGGGTCTCCTTTCTGGTTGGTTGTGCCGGGCGTGATTGGTCTTGTACCTATTCATGCCCCGGCGTTGTGGTGACGACATGACCTTCGCGAAATTCTTTCCAGATTCTTTGGCCTCGATTCGCTGTTTTCCGGGGCTTCGGGGAGGAGCTGGCGGCCGTTTGTCCGGCCAAAGGTGGTGTGTACAGTGTCCACACCGGTGTCCGTGGGATAACCGTGGCTCATCGGTGACCCTCCCTTTGCCCTATTCTGCTGACGCGAGTTCATGCAGGCATGAGTTCTTGGTGACATGACTTTCGGGTTGGTTCTTGCGTTCTTTTCTTAGGGGTTATGGCCTGTTCGCCTGTCCGAATGCTCCGGCGGGCGGCCCGCCCTGGATTGGATCGACTGTGCCAGAAGCTTTCGCGACATGGCGGTGGACCGGTGCCTTCTTCCGCCCTTGGCCCTGGCGACCTGCATGCCTTCGCGGGTTCGGGCGCGGATGAGGTCGCGACCATGGACAGGACGTTGAGCGACCGCGCCAGCCGGTCGAGCTTCGTGACCAGCAGCGTGTCGTCGGTACGGACAGCGGCAAAGGCTTCCCTCAATCCCGGTCGTTCCCTGTGCCTGCCGCTCAGACTATGGTCGACATAGATCGGGTCTGCTGGAACACCGGGGGCGTCGAGCGTGTCCCGCGTGGGTGTTAGGTACTGCTCCTTGGTAGACACTCGGGCGTAGCCGATGATGTGGGCGTTCATAGTGCAGCTGTAGCGGTTGAGCTACCCGGCGGGATAGTTTACGGTCGGGGTATGCGCGAATCCCGGATCTGTGAATTGCAGCGGTACTTACCGCTGCGTTTTACATGTTCGCCGCAAGCGCCGAGATTCTCAATTCAAGCCGTTCTTGAAATCCTTCGTTTTCGAGAAGGGGTACATCTGCGCGTTTTGGCTCGAGTAAACCAAAGCCCGCTCGGCCTCGCCGTCTTCACCCACTT
>ENA-OWNT01003314-OWNT01003314.1-seawater-metagenome-genome-assembly--contig:-NODE-3314-length-15318-cov-15.891346_pt1 | contig 15318 bp, 15 predicted proteins | sample MGYA00238136_ERZ651165 | MGnify/ENA primary metagenome ERZ651165 (study PRJEB26861, sample SAMN08777766) | seawater metagenome | isolation source: coastal seawater | place: USA: Florida | collected...
TACCTGCGCCCCTCCGAGCGCCACCTCCCGGTGGACCGCTGGGTCAAGCCGCAGGAATTCGTGGACCTGCAGCAGGAGGCCGATGAGATCGGCTTCCTGGGCGTCATGTCCGGCCCCCTGGTGCGTTCCTCGTACCGTGCCGGCCGGCTCTGGGCCACCGCGATGCGCAAGAAGGGCTGGGAAATCCCGGCCGAACTCGCCCATATCGAAAGCTCGGGCAGCACCCGCCAGGAAGCCAGCTCCATCCTCGCCGCGCACGCCGGCGTCTGACACTTGTAGAGGACCAAAGATGTTCCCCACGCGACTAGAAATCATCCCTTCCGCAGGCATTGTCGAAAAAGTCACGGCGGCGGTGCCCCCGGGCACCACGCTCACCATTACGTGCCTGCCCCACCACGGCATCGAGCGGACCATGCGCGCCGCGGTGCAGCTCAGCGTGCTCGGTTACCGTGTCATCCCGCACCTCGCGGCGCGGAGCCTGCATAGCCGTGCCGAGCTGACCGGAATCGTGCGCGACTGCAATGGTGCCGGGATCGGTGAGGTGTTCGTCATTGGCGGCGACCGGAAGCTGCCGGCCGGCCCGTACGAGTCCGCCCTCCCGCTGCTGGAAGACATCGCGCAGTATTCCGGTGGCGTAATGCGGGCAGGCATCGCGGGCTACCCGGAGGGCCACCCCTCCGTGGGTGCCCTGGACCTGGTGGACGCCCTGCTGGCCAAGCAGCACCTGGCCACGCACGTCGTCACGCAGATGTGCTTCTCCGCGCCGAAGATCCTTGACTACGCGGCGCTCCTGGGCCGGGAAGGCGTGCAGCTTCCCGTCTGGGCAGGGGTAGCGGGGTCCGTCCCGCGGACCAAGCTGGTCTCCCTGGCCACGCAGATCGGCGTCGGAAGTTCCCTGAAGTTCCTCAGCCGCAAGGGGCCGCTGGCACGCAAGCTCCTGAGCGGGGACCGGTACTCGCCCCTGGGCTTGATTTCCGAGCTTGCCGAGCACCCGGACAGGGTCGCGGGCATCCACTACTACAGCTTCAACGACCTTGACGGGGTGACGGAGGGGGCAACCCTCCGATCGAACCCCGCGACCACCGAACTCGCGTCGATTCCAGGAGCAGCCAAATGAAGACTCAGACGGAAAACTTGACGCAGGCACCCCACCTTGAGCGGCAGCTCAGCAACCGGCACATTCAGCTCATTGCGATCGGCGGCGCCATCGGCACCGGTCTGTTCATGGGCTCGGGCAAGACGATTTCGGCGGCCGGGCCCTCCGTCATCTTTGTGTACATGATCATCGGCTTCATGCTGTTCTTCGTCATGCGGGCGATGGGCGAGCTGCTGCTGAGCAACCTGAACTACAAGTCCTTCAGCGACTTCGCCGCGGACCTGCTCGGCCCCTGGGCAGGATTCTTCACCGGCTGGACCTACTGGTTCTGCTGGGTGATCACCGGAATTGCGGACGTCATCGCCATTGCGGGGTACTCGCAGGAACTCTGGCCGGCGCTACCTTTGTGGATCCCCGGCCTGGTCACCATCGCCATCCTGCTCCTGCTGAATCTGGCCACGGTGAAGGCGTTCGGCGAGACGGAGTTCTGGTTCGCCCTGATCAAGATCATCGCCATCGCGGCACTGATCGTGGTCGGTCTGTTCATGATCTTCAGCGGGTTCAGTACCGACGCCGGACCGGCCAGCTTCAGCAACCTGTGGAGTCACGGCGGCTTCTTCCCGAATGAGTTCATGGGATTCGTCGCCGGTTTCCAGATTGCCGTGTTTGCTTTTGTGGGCATTGAACTGGTCGGCACCACGGCTGCCGAGGCCAAGGACCCGGAAAAGAACCTGCCCCGGGCGATCAACTCCATCCCGGTGCGGGTGCTGCTGTTCTACGTGGGCGCCCTGATCATCCTGATGTCGGTCATGCCCTGGACTGAGTTCAGCGCCGGACACAGCCCCTTCATCGCCATGTTCTCCCTTGCCGGCCTGGGAGCCGCCGCCACGGTGGTCAACCTGGTGGTGCTGACCTCGGCGATGTCCTCGGCCAACTCCGGCATTTACTCCACCTCCCGCATGGTGTACGGACTGGCCCAGGAGGGCGACGCCCCGGCCTTGTTCGGCGCGCTCTCGGGCCGCAAAGTGCCTCGGAACGCCCTGTTCCTGTCCTGCGTCCTGCTGCTCTCCGGCGTCGTGCTGATGTACGCGGGACAGGACATCGGCAAGGCCTTCGAGATGGTGACTACCGTTGCCGCGGTCTGCTTCGTGTTCGTCTGGTCGATGATCCTGGCCAGCTACCTTGTGTTCCGCAAGCGCCGCCCGCAGCTTCATGCCGGGTCCAGCTTCAAGATGCCCGGCGGCATCCCCATGGTCTGGGTTGTCTTCGCCTTCTTCGTCTTTGTGCTCTGGACCCTGACCACCCAGCCGGACACGCTCACGGCCCTGCTGGTCACCCCGGTCTGGTTCATCCTGCTCGGCACCGCATGGTTCATCCTGCGCCGCCGCCCCACGCACCTGGCCCGCTACGCGACGTTCCAAACCGAGCTCGCCCGGGATATGGAACAGGAAGGCTGAACCAATGACCACCACTGAGACTATGAGTCCTCCCCAACTGCCGGAGGAACAGACCGCCACGGCCGAGCACGTGCTCACCCTCGATTGTGCGGAGTCGCCCGGCATCGTCCACGCGATCTCGGGTTTCCTGCTGGACCATGGCTGCGACATTATCGACAACAAGCAGTACGGAGACCGCGGGGAAGGGCACTTCTTCATGCGCGTCCACTTCGACTCCGCCCAGGAGTCCTTCAGCACTGAACAGCTCCGCCGCGACTTTACGGCCTTGGCGGAGAAATGGAAGATGAACTGGCAACTGGAACCGCACGGCCGCAAACGCCGTGTCCTGATCATGGTGTCCAAGATGGGCCACTGCCTCAATGACCTTCTGTTCAGGGCACGCACCGGCGACATCCCCGTGGAAATCGTCGCGGTGGTCTCCAACCACCGCGACCAGGAGGGCCTGGTGCAGTGGCACGGCATCCCGTTCTTCCATCTGCCGGTGACCAAGGAGTCCAAGCCGGAGGCAGAAGCCAGGCTGCTGGAAATCGTTGACGAACTCGACGTGGAACTCGTGGTCCTGGCCCGCTACATGCAGGTCCTCAGCGACGCCCTATCGGCCAAGCTGGCAGGACGGACGATCAACATCCATCATTCCTTCCTGCCCAGTTTCAAGGGTGCCAAGCCGTATCACCAGGCCTACGAGCGCGGGGTGAAGACCGTCGGCGCCACCGCCCACTACGTCAATGCCGAACTCGATGAGGGCCCGATCATCTCGCAGCAGGTCATCGACGTGGACCACACCTACACCGCCGACGACCTCGTGGCGGTGGGCCGGGACGCCGAGTGCGCCGCCCTGCGCAATGCCGTGCGCTGGCACTGCGAGGGAAGGATCCTGCTCCTGGGCAACCGGACCGTGATATTGCGGTAGGGCAGTTCCTGCCACCGATGGGGTTAGCCGTGCGCCGTGAGGTAGCCGATCAGGCCCTTGATGGTGGCCACGGCCGGGTAGTCGCGTTCCGGAATGTCCACGCCGGTGGCCGTGTCGATGGTTTCCACGAGTCGCAGGAAATCCAGCGAATCGAGTTCCAGGTCCTGGCGCAGCCGGGAGTCCTCGTCGACGTCGTCGAGGTCGACGTCGGGGGCCACCGCGCCGATCGCGGCGTGCACGGCCGCGCGGGCGTCCTGTTCGTTCATGTTTCCTCCGGTTTCACAGGTGTTCCGGCTCTTGCAGCAGCTCGTTGATCCGGGCGAGGTAGCGGCCGCCGCGCAGCCCGTCGCTGACCCGGTGGTCCGCCGAGAGCGTGGCGATGGCGGCGTGCCGGACCCCGAGGAGTCCGTTCTGGGCCCAGGGCTGTTCCATCACCCGGCCGAAGCCCACCATGGCGACCTGGGGCGGATAGATCACGCCGTAGACACTGTCCACGCCGAGGTCTCCGAGGTTGGTCACGGTCAGGGTCGGATCGGCCATTTCGGCGCGCAGCAGGCGCCCCGCGCGGGCCCGGCCGACAAGGTCCCGCAGCTGCTCCATGAGCACGTCCAGGGGCAGGGTATCGGCGTCGTGGATTGCCGGGGCCACGAGGCCGCCCTGGCGCAGGGCCACCGCGACGCCGAGGTGCACCGCCGCGCTGGGCCGGAACCCGCCGTCGTCGTAGAAGCCGTTGACCTCGGGGACGTCCCGTGCCGCCAGCGCCGCGGCTTTGAGCAGGAGCGCCGACGGGACCAGCCGGCCGGCGACGGGCCGGTGCGCGTTGACGGACTGCATCCATTCGACGGCGGTGCGCAGATCCAGCGTGGTGCTGAGGTAGTAATGCGGGATGGTCTGCTTCGAGCGTGTCATCAGGGCGCCGATGGCGCGGCGGAGGCTGGCGACGCGCTCGCGGGCCTCCGACGGCGGCTTTCCCGTTACCGGTGCGGGCACAGTGGGTTCAGTCACGGGAAGTTCCGGCACAGGACGTTCAGGCGCCGGAAGTTCAGGCACGGCAAGTTCCGGCCCGGGAATTTCAGGCACAGCGCCTTCCAGCCCGGCCGCGGCGCGCTGCACGTCGGCCACCGTCACGGCGCCGTCCGGGCCGGTGCCGGTCACAGTGGAAAGCCCGATCCCGAGTTCCGCCGCGAGCCGCCGTGCCCGCGGCGAGGAACGCACCCGCCCTGCACCGCCGGTCCGGGCAGCCACCGCGTGTTCCACGTCCGCGCGGGTAATGGCGCCGTCCCTGCCGGTGCCCTGGATGCTGCCAGTGTCCACGCCCAGCCGGTGCGCCAAGTGCCGCACGGGCGGGGCGACCGGGGGACCCGCCGCCGGGCCGGGAACCTCCGGGCCGGGCGCCTCCGGAACCCGCGGCGTGACCCCGGCAGCTTTCGACGGCGCCCGCGCCGGGGGAGCCTCGCGAACCGGAGCCCCGACCTCGGCAGGGGTCTGGGTGATCACGGCCAGCGGGGTTCCCACCGGGACGGTCTCGCCGATGCCGACCAGCAGGTCCGCCACGACCCCCTCCTGGAAGGACTCCACATCCATGACCGTCTTGTCGGTGTCCACGACCGCCACGAGATCGCCGCGGCGCACATAGTCGCCGGGCTTGACGAGCCATTCGACGAGCTTGCCATGCTCCATATCGGCCCCGAGCGAGGGCATCAGGAAGTCACCCACCGGCGCCTGCCGTCGCTTTGGCCGCTGCCACGATCCGTTCCACGGACGGCAGGGCGGCCAGTTCCAGGTGCTTGGCATAGGGGATCGGCACCTCGGCGCTGCAGACCCGGGCCACCGGCGCATCGAGGTCGAAGAACGCCTGCTCGGCGATCCGCGCACTCACTTCGGCCGACAGGCTGCCGCTGCGCCAGCCCTCATCGACCACCACGGCACGGTGTGTCCGGGCCACGGAGGCGAGGATGGCGGCGTCGTCGAGCGGCCGGAGCGTGCGCAGGTCCAGGACCTCGGCGTCAATCCCTTCCGCAGCGAGCTGTTCCGCGGCGTCGAGCACCACGGGCAGGGTCCCGCCGTAGGTGATCAGCGAGACGTCGTTGCCGGAGCGCCGGATGGCGGCCGTGCCGATGTCCACCGGCCCGGCGTCGTCGGCCAGTTCGCCGGGGACGTTGTACAGCGAACCGTGTTCGAAAATCAGCACGGGATCCGGGTCCTGCAGCGCCGTCCACAACATGCCGCGGGCGTCTTCGAGGGTGGCCGGGGCGAGGATCCGCAGACCCGGGATGTGGGCATACCAGCCTTCGAGGCTGTGCGAATGCTGGGCACCTAGCTGGCGGCCCGCGCCGGTGGTCATCCGGATCACAAGCGGCACGTGGAACTGGCCGCCGGACATGTGCAGCAAGGTGGCGGCATTGTTGACGATCTGGTCGAGCGCCAGGAGGCTGAAGTTGACGGTCATGATTTCCACGATCGGGCGCATGCCGCCGAGGGCCGCGCCGATCCCGGCACCGACGAACCCGGATTCCGAGAGCGGGGTGTCCCGGATCCGGTCCGGACCGAACTCCTCCAGCAGGCCCAGGCTGACCGCGAACGAGCCGCCATAGGCGCCCACGTCCTCGCCCATCAGGAACACCCGGTCATCGCGGATCAGGGCGTCGCGGATGCCCGCCCGGAGCGCTTCGCGGTAGCTGGATTTCATGGCGTTTCCGTCCCGGCGCCGCGCTCGCTGTAGACAAAGCGGGTCAGTTCCTCCACCGGCTCCGGTGTTCCGGCCTCGGCGAAGTCGACGGCGGCAGCGATTTCCGCCTCCGCCGCGGCCTTTAGCTGCTCCCATTCGGCGGCTGAGAGCTGGCCGGCGGCTTCCAGGGCGGTGCGCAACAGGGTGATCGGGTCCCGTTCCATCCACCGGGCCACCTCGTCCTTGGTCCGGTAGCGTTCGGGATCGAACATCGAATGGGCCCGGAAGCGGTAGGTCCGCAGCTCCAGGAAGTGCGGTCCGCCGCCGGAGCGGACGGCGTCCACCGCGCGCCGTGCCGCCTCCTCGACGGCCAGGACATCCATTCCGTCCACAGCCCAGGCGGGGATCTCATAGGCGGCGGCCTTGAGGGCGATGTCCGTCTGGGATTCGGAGCGGGCCAGCGCGGTGCCCATCGCGTAGAGATTGTTCTCGCAGCAGAACAGCACGGGCAGCTGCCAGAGGGCCGCCAGGTTGAGGCTCTCGTGGAATTCGCCTTCGGCCACGGCGCCCTCGCCGAAGAAGCACACTGTCACGTTGGCGCGACCGGCCATCTTGTCCGCGAGCGCCAGGCCGACGGCGAGCGGCAGGCCGCCGGCGACGATCGCGTTGCCGCCGAAGAAGCGGGTGGCGGCGTCGAAGATGTGCATGGACCCGCCGCGCCCGCGGCAGCACCCTTCGACGCAGCCGTACATTTCGGCGAGGATCGCCCCGGCCGATACGCCACGCAACAGTGCGTGCCCGTGCTCCCGGTAGGTCGCGACCACGGCGTCCTCCGGTCCCAGGGCCGTCATGATGCCGGCGGCGACGGCTTCCTCGCCGATGTAGACGTGCAGGAAGCCGCGGATCTTGGCGGCGCTGTAGAGCTCGACGCACTTCTCCTCGAGCTGGCGGACGCGCAGCATCTGCAGCAGCAGGTCCCGGCCGTGGGCCGCGTCCACGGGGCCTCGGCGCTGGCCCGCGGTGCCGGTCATTTGGGGGCCTGCCTGGCGGGTGCTTGCGGTGCAGATGACTGCGAGGCAGGCGGCGGGTTGCCCGGGGCCGGTGGCCCCGGGGCCGCGGGCGTCTCAATGGTGGAAGTGTCGCCCTCGGGCAGGCCGAGCTCGCGGGCCTTGAGCAGCCGCCGGAGGATTTTTCCGCTGCGCGTCTTGGGCAGCGCGGTGGTGAAGTCGAGCAGCCGCGGCGCGACGGCGGGACCCAGCCGCTTACGGGCGAAGCCGATGATGTCCAGGGCCAGCTCCCCGGACGGTTCCCAGCCGGTCCGGAGTTCCACGAAGGCCTTGACCACCTCGCCGGCCACCGGATCCGGGACACCGATCACGCCGGCCTCGGCGACGGCCGGGTGCTCCATGAGGGAACTCTCCACCTCGAACGGGCCGATCAGGTGCCCCGAGGACTTGATGACGTCGTCGCCCCGGCCCACAAACCAGTAGTAGCCGTCGGCGTCGCGTTTCGCGAGGTCTCCGGTCAGGTACCAGCCCCCGGCGAAACAGCGGCGGTAGCGCTCTTCTTCGTGCAGGTAGCCGCGGAACATGGAGGGCCAGCCGGGCCGCAGGGCCAGTTCCCCCATGGCGTCGGGGTCCGTGACGAGCACCGCTTCGCCGTCGCGGATGACGGGCTTGCCGTCCGCGTCCCGGACCACGAGGGCCGCCTCGACGCCGGGCAGCGGCCGGCCCATGGAGCCGGGCCGGATCTCGGTGGCGGCGTAGTTGGAGATCATGATCCCGCCCGTTTCGGTCTGCCACCAGTTGTCATGCACCGGCTGGCCGAAGGCCTCCTGTCCCCACACCACTACCTCCGGGTTGAGCGGTTCGCCCACGCTGGCGACGAAGCGCAGGGCCGAGAGGTCGTGTCCCGCGGCGCGGTCGGTTCCGGCCTTCATGAGCATGCGCAAGGCCGTCGGGGCCGTGTACCAGACAGTGACCGCCTGTTCGGCGAGGATCCGGTACCAGCGGTCCGCGTCCATCTCCTCCTCGTCCACGATGGCCGTCACCCCGTGGCTGAGGGGCGCGATCACGCCGTACGAGGTCCCCGTGACCCAGCCGGGGTCCGCCGTGCACCAGTAGACGTCCCCGGGGTGCAGGTCCAGGGCGAAGGTGCCGGTCGCATGGTGCGCGGTCACGGCGTCGTGCACGTGGATGGCGCCCTTCGGGGTGCCCGTGGTGCCGGACGTGAAGTGCAGCAGGGCCATGTCCTCCGGCTGGGTGGCCTCGATGTCCGCGTCCGGCGGGGCCTCCCGCATGAGGGCGGCCAGGTCCAGGGTGCCGGGCTCGGGATCGCCGTCGGCGTCGATGAGCAGGACGTGGCGCAGGTCCGGGAGTTGCCCCCGGAGCTGGGCGATCTTCCGCCGGTACAGCGCCCGCGTGGTGACCAGGGCCCGGCCGGAGCCCAGCGCGAGGCGCTGCCGCACCGGCTCGGGGCCGAACGCGGAGAACAGCGGGCAGAACACGCTCGCGTTCTTGAACGTGCCGAGCACCGCGATGTACAGGGCGGGGCCGCGGCCGGTGAGGGAGAAAACCCGTTCCCCGCGGCCGACGCCAAGGCTGCCCAGGACGCCGGCGAAGCGGTTGGTCTGTTCGGCGAGTTCGGCGTAGCTCAGGGAGTGGGTGCTGCCATCGGCCCGGACGAACCGCAACGCCTCCCGGCCTGCCCCAGGGCCGGCCGCGTGCCGGTCCACCGCCTCGTAGGCGATGTTGAGGCCGCGGCCGCCGGGGAGTCCGGAGAGCGCACGCCGGCCTTCATCCCACGTGAAAGCCGCGCACGCCGCGTCATAATCCACCAGGTTCGGCCGGACCTGGAAACTGCCGATGTCTTTGGTGATCGCAGGCCAGCGGATGGATGGTTCGGTTCCTGCCGTCATGCTTCCATCGGACTCCCGTGCAAAGGTGCCGCCAAGAGTACAAGGTCCCGGGCGCCGACATACGGCAGCCCGTCTGGGAATCCGGGGCCCGCCAGACACTAAACTGGGACCCATGACTGCCACCCGTGACTTCGCAGCCGACGCTGCCGCTGCCCGTGCCCGACTCCTGGAACTGATCAAGGAACTGGCCGTCGTCCGCGGCAAGGTGATCCTCTCCAGCGGCGCGGAGGCCGACTACTACATCGACCTGCGCCGCATCACCCTGCACCACGAGGCATCCAAACTGGTGGGGCAGGTCATGCTCTCCCTGATGGACGACGCCGGGATCGACTTCGAGTGCGCCGGCGGGCTCACCATGGGGGCGGACCCGGTGGGCACCGCCGTCATGCACGCCGCCGTCGACGCCGGCCGCCCGGTGGACGCGTTCGTCGTCCGCAAGGCGCAGAAGTCCTACGGCATGGGCCGCCAGGTCGAAGGCCCCTCGGTGGAGGGCCGCCAGGTCCTGGTCCTGGAGGACACCTCAACCACCGGCGGCTCCGCGCTGACCGCCGTCGAAGGCGTCCGCAAGGCCGGGGGCAACGTGGTGGCCGTGGCCGTGATCGTGGACCGCGACACGGGAGCCAAGGAAAAGATCGAAGCCGAAGCCGGTGTTCCGTACCTGTTCGCCTTCGGCAAGGACGAACTGGGCCTCAACTAGCTTTTCTCCTCGGGCTGGGGCGGGTGGACGGTGTCTAGGGGGTGACTTATCATTTCTTAAATACCCCCGTCCGTACCCGCATCTGGAGAATCGCGCCATGCTCCCGCACCCTGAAGGCCTGAGGACCGACTCCGTCGGCACTGTCGACCAGATCCAGAACCTGATCCTGGACAGCGCGGACTTCGAAGAGTTCCTGAATGAGCTGGCGCGTTTTTCCGCGCACCAGGTGGCGGGCTCCGGTGACGACGCCCTGTGCGGAATTACTCTGCTGCGGGACCGGAAGGCGGCCACGATCGGCTGGAGCAGCGATTCGGCGCGTGAAGTCGACGAGATCCAGTACTCGCTTTCCCAGGGCCCCTGCCTTACCGCCGCCAAGGAGGAACGGGAAGTCTACGTCCCCGACCTCTTTGACGAGGACCGCTGGGGCCCGGACTACGCCGCCGCGGTGGCCTCGCACGGGCTGCGCTCCGTATTGTCGGTTCCCTTCCACCTCCAGGGCGAAGCCCAGGCGGCGCTGAACCTCTATTCCGATGTCCCGCACAAGTTCGACGGCGACGTCGCGGCCCGGGCCCGGGGCTACACCCGCGAAATTTCCCAGGCGCTGCGGCTTGCCGTCCGGTTCTCCCTGCACACGGACAGCGCCACCAATCTGCGCGCCACGCTCGAATCCCGGACGGTCATCGACATGGCGGTGGGGATCGTCATGGCGCAGAACCGCTGCGACCAGGAAACCGCGGTGCGGATCCTCACGGACGCGTCCAGCAACGGCAACGTGAAGCTGCGCGACATCGCCACCTCACTCGTGGAATCGGTGGGCGGAACCGGTACGCGGACACACTACGAAGAGCCGGGCCGGCGGCAGACGGTCTGAACCGGCAGTCACCTATGACTTGTGCGCAAGCACCAGCGCGGATACGCTGGGTGCGGTTGAGCCGTCGGCCATAGACACCCTTTTTTGGAGTACCTATGGACCAGTCACTGCAAGCCCACGTTAAACTCGATGTCGTTTCCGACGTCGTCCGGATTGACGTCCGGGGGAGCCTCACGCAAGCCTCCCGCCCCTCCCTTATGAACATCATCCAGCGCATACGCCGCATGGGCATCGGCTCGCACATCCGCGTCGACCTCGGCCGCGCCGGGATGGTGGAATCCTCCGCACTCTCCGGCCTGCGCAACGACCTCAACGCGATCGACGGCGGGAATGCCGGCTCGGAGATTGCCGGCATGCCTGCCCCCGGCGGCGTCTCCTTGGAACTGACCCCGCACGGCGATGATTCCGCCGCCTTGCCCACCTTGGACCTGTCCGGTGAGTTCCTGGCCTCCGTGGACTCCTCCGGCACCCGGGAACTGGCCCGGTACTCCGATGATGAGCTCCTCGCCGCGAGCGACTCCGTATTCGGCCGGCTCGACGACCCCGCCGACATGGCCCGCTCGGAACTCCTGGCGACCTACGACGAGATCGGCCTGGAGATCAGCCGCCGCGAAGTCGGCCGCGAGCCCGAGCCCGCCTAGACACGGGGCGGTTCCGGTGCGGGCCCGGACCGCCTCTCCATCTGCGGTCCGTCCGATCGGGCCGGACCGGTTTCTCATCCCGGCCGGAGCGTGGATACGGTAGTCATGTGCCGGCCGAAATGGAACCGAACCATCCGCGAAGCCCCGGCCCCGCCGAGGCCCGCCTGCTCCGCCACGCCGTCGAACTCAAACGGTTTTCACGGCGCACATTCCTGATCGGCGCCGGGTCCGCGTCCCTGCTGGCGGCGGACATGCTGTTCACCCGGCGCGTGCAGACCGAGCGGCGAGTCAACCGGATCCTTGAAGTGAAGGACGACGTCGCCGAACGGTATTTCCCGCACGCCAGCTGGATCCTGTTCCCCGGCTACAAGACGAGCTGGGAAGAGGCCCTGTGGATCCTGAACGCCCTGCGCGGATCGTTGGACAAGAGGGGTCAGCTCGCCGCCGTCGGGTATTCCAACGAGGGACTGGACATCGACGAGGTGGTGATCGCCGTGATCGAGCACGTCCGGGCCCACCAGCTCACCACCCTGTACTTCTACGGCCACAGCTTCGGCGGCATGGTGGCAACCCAGGTGGCCGCCCGCCTGCGGGAGCTGCACGGTGTCGAAGTGGCGTTCATCCTGCTCGACTCCAGCCCGGCGAGCCGGCATGATGTGCTGGACCAGAGCTGGTTTGAAGGCGTGGTGCTGCTCTACGAGAGCGGCTTCCGCTTCCCCACGGTGCTGCGCGGCGGCTACGAGCTCGGCGAGAGGATGCTGCACAAGGATGAGCGCAGCTGGGGCCAGGTCCTGGACCAATCCCTGGAGCAGCTGTCGCCGATCGCGCCCTCCAGCGTGCTGATCCAGTCTGAATCCGCCTACATCTACCACTTTGACGTCAGCCGGTTTGTTGGCAAGCTGGGCGGCACCAAGATGGCCTTCATCGGCAACCCCCGGGACAAGACGGTGGATTACGAGACCGCCCGCGACGCGTGGTCACTGACCTTCCCAGCCAACATGGCCTCGGATGACCTGCGCACCGACGGAGCCAGGCCGGAGCACGCGAGCCCCGGGTGGAGTCCGTTCGTCTACCGGCCCATCATCGACAAACTCCAGGACGACCTCTTCCCGCTGCCGGGCGGCGGCGGGAAGAAGACCGCGTTCTGAGGGTTTTTGGTCAGATCTGGTTCTTGAGGTCCGCCACGGAATTGAGGATCTGGTTCGGCCGGAAGGGGTATGCGGCGATGTCGTCACGGTGCGTGATGCCGCTGAGCACCAGCACCGTGTGCAGGCCCGCCTCCATGCCGGCGATGATGTCGGTGTCCATGCGGTCCCCGATCATGGCCGTGGTTTCCGAGTGGGCGTCAATCTGGTTCATCGCCGAACGGAACATCATCGGGTTGGGCTTGCCCACAATGTACGGTTCGCGGCCCGTCGCCTTGGTGATGAGGGCCGCGATGGCCCCGGTGGCGGGCATGGGACCGTCCTTCGACGGCCCGGTGGCATCCGGGTTGGTGGCGATGAACCGGGCGCCGGCCAGGATCAGGCGGATGGCCATGGTGATGGCTTCGAACGAGTAGGTGCGGGTCTCGCCGAGCACCACGAAGTCGGGGTTCTGGTCGGTGAGGATGAAGCCTGCCTCGTGGAGCGCCGTCGTGAGCCCCGCCTCGCCGATCGTGTAGGCGCGGTTGCCCGACTCCGAGCCGCGGACCTGGTCCTTGAGGAACTGCGCCGTGGCGAGGGCCGAAGTCCAGATGTTCTCCTCCGGGATTTCCAGGCCGGACGAGCTCAGCCGGGCCGCGAGGTCCCGGGGCGTGAAGATGGAGTTGTTGGTCAGCACGAGGAACCGCTTGGAGGTGTCCACCCAGCGCTGGATCAGTTCCGAGGCGCCCGGGATGGGCTGGTTCTCGTGAACGAGCACGCCGTCCATGTCCGTCAGCCAGCACTCGATTTCCTGGCCGCTGCGGTACATCGAAGCATTGGAACGGGGCTCTTCTGATTCTGTCCGCTGCTCGTCGCGCTTTTCTGCCATGGTGTCCTCCGCCGTAAGTGTGCCGCTACCTGCGCCTAAGTCTAATGTTGAGGCGTGACTGAACCCGAGATTCCCGGCGATGCCGGCGCAACGCCTGCGGCAGAGCCCTCGCCGGCCCGTTCGACAGAGACCGATGAGACCCTGCCCAAGGCGGAGGTCGGCGTCGGCCCCTGGGAAGGCGAACTTCCGCAGGGCGAGCACTGGGATCCGGACCTTCTGGCGGACGGGGACCGGCGCAATGTGGTGGACAAGTACCGCTACTGGAAGCACGAGGCGATCGTGGCGGACCTGGACTCCAAGCGCCACAGCTTCCACATCGCGATTGAAAACTGGCAGCACGACATGAACATCGGCACGGTGGTCCGGTCCGCCAACGCGTTCCTCGCCAAGGAAGTCCACATCATCGGACGACGCCGGTGGAACCGCCGCGGGGCCATGGTCACCGACCGCTACCAGCACATCCGCCACCACCCGAGCGTGGAGGACTTCGTGACCTGGGCGCAGGGGGAGGGGCTCGCGATTATCGGGATCGACATCTTCCCGGACTCCGTCCCGCTGGAGACCTACGAGCTGCCCAAGGACTGCGTGCTGGTGTTCGGGCAGGAGGGCCCGGGCCTGACCCAGGAGGTCCACGAAGCCGCGCTCGCCACGTTGTCGATCGAGCAGTTCGGCTCCACCCGCTCCATCAACGCAGCCTCCGCCGCCGCGATCGCGATGCACGCCTGGATCCGCCGCCACGTGTTCGGCCAACACGTCTAACTCCCGCCGAAATGGCACTTCGCGGCGGTGTCGGCATGCCCCGCCGGGTCAATGTCGTGGGACACCTCATGACGTTCCTTCCCGGCGAGCTCGTGGAGTACGACGGCGTCAGGCTCACCTCGCCTGCCCGGACCTGGCTCGATCTGGCGTCCATGGCCGGCGTCGATGAACTGGTCGTGGCGGGCGACTCCCTGGTGTGCTTCCACGGTCCTGAGTTCCCGGCGCTGCGCGAACCACTGTGCACTGTGGCGGAGTTGCGCGCCATAGTTGCGGACCACCCCGGGGCAAGGGGTGTCCGTGCGGCGCGAGCGGCCCTGGAGCTCATCAGGGTCGGCGCCGACTCCCAGCCCGAAACCACGATGCGCCTGGCCTTGGTCCGTGCCGGACTGCCCGAACCGGAACTGAACCATGTGCTGTGGGGAGTGCACGGAGCCCCGGTGCTGTGGCCGGATGCGGCGTACGTTCAGTGGCGTGTCTCGATCCAGAACGACGGAGCCGGCCACGCCAGCTCTGAGCAGTATCTGAGCGACATTCGCCGCGAATCACTGACACGCGAGTATGGCTGGGTGGAGGTGCGGGTGTCCAAGGACGACCTTGTTGGCGACCATCCCGCCGTCGTGCGCAAGGTTCGTGCCGCTCTCGAGAGTCGGGGCTGGCGCGCGAGGTGACATTTCACGGCAATGATTTCGCGAGACACTGCCGTGAAATGCCAACTCGACGGAACCAGGGACCCCGGACAGGGCAGCCCGCGAGTGTTACAGGGCCCACGTGACCGGAGACACGGCCCCGGCGCAGGAATGGCTAGGATGGTTCCTAGCCGACGAGGTTCCCTCCAGGATCACCAGCCCGTAGACGAAATTCACATTAGGAGTCAGCATGCCCATTGCAACCCCAGAGATCTACTCCGAGATGATCGACCGCGCAAAGACGGGCGGCTTCGCATTCCCGGCTGTCAACGTCACGTCCTCCCAGACCCTGAACGCCGCCCTGCGCGGCTTCGCCGAGGCCGAGTCCGACGGCATCGTCCAGGTCTCCACCGGCGGTGCGGCCTACTGGTCCGGCGCCTCCACCAAGGACATGGTTGCCGGGTCCCTGGGCTTTGCCGCGTTCGCCCGCGAGGTCGCCAAGAACTACGGCGTCAACATCGCCCTGCACACGGACCACTGCCCCAAGGACAAGCTGGACGGCTTTGTGCTGCCGCTGCTGGCAGCGTCCGAGGCCGAGGTCAAGGCCGGCCGCAACCCGCTCTTCAACTCGCACATGTGGGACGGCTCCGCCGAGACCCTGCA